>ERZ1673736.4581-NODE-4581-length-11062-cov-4.453802_pt1 | contig 11062 bp, 7 predicted proteins | sample MGYA00580212_ERZ1673736 | MGnify/ENA primary metagenome ERZ1673736 (study PRJEB41218, sample SAMN15661752) | gut metagenome | host: Homo sapiens | place: Canada: London | collected 2015-08-20/2019-03-30 | study: EMG produced TPA metagenomics assembly of... | reverse complement strand
TCAATTAAAACTACTCGTTTTCCCTGAATAACCGATGGGATCGGACTCAACTTCATCCGCACCAGATCGATCCGTTCTTTTTGACCGGGAGATATAAAAGTTCTTCCAATGTATTTGTTCTTGACAAGTCCGATTCCATAAGGAATTCCTGAAACTTCAGAAAATCCAAGCGCCGCGTCCAGACCGCTGTCCGGAACGCCGATTACAATATCCGCCTTGACCGGTTTTGTCTGTGCTAATAGTTTCCCAGCCTGAATTCTTGCTGCTGATACAGAGATCTTATCAATGACAGAGTCCGGTCTTGCAAAATAAATATATTCAAATATACAGGTCTTCTGTTTCTGCGTGCCGCAGTGTTCCCGGCGCGACTCGACGCCTTCTTCGCTAAATACCAGGATCTCTCCCGGAAGAAGATCCCTGATCAGTTCCGCGCCTACAGATGTCAGGGCGCAGCTTTCCGAGGCAATCACATAGGAGCCGTCCGGCATTTTCCCGTAACAAAGGGGACGGAATCCATACGGATCTCTCACTGCGATCATTTTAGCAGAAGACATTAATATAAGAGAATATGCTCCTTCCAAAGAAGTCATGGCGCGGCTTACCGCCTCCTCGATACTAGGCGCAGTAAGCCTTTCTCTTGTAATCATATACGCAATCGTTTCTGTATCGCTGGTTGTATGGAAAATTGCTCCTGATAATTCCAATTTATCACGAAGCTCTAACGCATTGCTTAAATTTCCATTATGTGCCAGCGCCATTTTCCCTTTCTGATGGTTCACCTCTATAGGCTGACAATTCTTTCGATTATTTCTTCCTGTCGTTCCGTACCGCACATGTCCCACGGCCATATTTCCTTCCGAAAGATGTGCCAGAGTATCCTCAGAAAATACTTCGCTTACAAGCCCCAAATCCTTATACGACGAAAAGACGCCATCGTCATTTACAACAATGCCGCAGCTTTCCTGCCCTCTGTGCTGAAGTGCATAGAGTCCATAATAAACCAGTTTCCCAAGACGTTCTCTTTTTCTGCTTAAAATTCCGAACACGCCGCATTCTTCATGAATCGCCATATCTGTTCACTCCTCTTGTTTCGTATTTTCATGGAAAGCCGCTGAAATAAATCCTTGAAACAGCGGATGCGGCCGGTTGGGGCGGCTTGTAAATTCCGGATGAAACTGCACTCCGATATAAAACGGATGATCCGCAAGCTCGATGGTTTCTGCCAAACGGCCATCAGGGGAAGTTCCGCTGATCACCAGACCTGCATCGGTAAGCAGTTCGCGGTACTGATTATTTAATTCGTAGCGGTGACGATGGCGCTCTTGAATGACCGAGCGCTGATAGCAATGCTCCATTTGTGTTCCCGGCTGAATCACACAAGGGTAATTTCCAAGTCGGAGTGTGCCTCCCTTATCAATATCATCACTTTGTCCCGGCATAAAATCAATAACCTTGTCCCTGCACTGCTCATCAAATTCCCCGGAATGTGCTTCCGGAAGTCCAGCCTCATTCCTGGCATATTCAATGACGGCAATCTGCATGCCAAGACAGATCCCGAAATAAGGAATCCGATTCTTTCTGGCATATTCAGCTGCAGTGATCATTCCTTCAATTCCTCTGTTTCCAAAACCGCCGGGAACGATGATCCCGTGTATTCCCCGGAAAATCTGAGCTACGTTTTCTTTCGTAATATTCTCTGAATCGATCCAATGAATACGGATATAAGCATTCTGCGCATAGCCTGCATGATTTAAAGCTTCCACTACGGACAGATAGGCGTCATGAAGCTTTACATATTTCCCGACCAGTCCGATATGTACTTCCCGGGTACGATTTTTTATCTGTTCCACCATTTTTTTCCAGTCTTCAAGCCGGGCTTCCTTTGCCTCTAAATGAAGCTCTCTGCAAACTACAGAAGAAAAGCCGGACTGCTCCAGCATAAGGGGCGCTTCATATAAATTTGACAGCGTGCGGTTTTCGATCACGCAGTCCGGCTTCACATTGCAGAAAAGAGAAATCTTCTGAAAAATAGATTCCTCCAAAGGTTTATCGCACCGAAGTACAATGAGATTCGGGTGGATTCCCATTCCCTGCAGTTCCCGTACAGAGTGCTGCGTAGGCTTTGATTTGTGTTCGTCCGAGCCGCTTAAATAAGGGACGAGTGTCACATGAATAAACAGGCTGTTTTCCCGTCCCACTTCCAGAGAAATCTGGCGGACTGCTTCTAAAAAAGGCTGGGATTCAATATCTCCTATTGTTCCTCCGATTTCCGTAATTACCACGTCTGCATCCGTCTGTTTCCCTACGCGATAGACAAATTCTTTGATTTCATTGGTGATATGCGGGATCACCTGAACAGTAGAGCCCAGATATTCTCCCCTTCTTTCCTTATTCAACACATTCCAATAGACTTTTCCTGTCGTCAGATTGGAATATTTATTCAGGTTTTCATCAATAAATCTCTCATAATGTCCCAGATCCAGATCTGTCTCCGCGCCGTCTTCCGTGACAAACACCTCTCCATGCTGATACGGGCTCATAGTTCCCGGATCTACATTAATATAAGGATCTAACTTCTGAGCGGCCACCTTATAACCTCTGGCTTTTAAAAGCCGCCCAAGGGAGGCTGCCGTAATTCCTTTTCCAAGCCCGGATACCACGCCTCCGGTCACAAAAATATACTTTGTCATAAATTGTCATTCCTCTTTCTATTATTTTCCGCTTTCTCCATAGTTTGAAAGCACTCTGGCTGAAGGGTCATTGACGTCACACCCCTCCCACTCTTTGTTCGGCATCCAGAATCCGGCGATCATTTCCGCCTGCCCCGGATAATATTTTTCAAAGATTTCCCTGTACAACAAAGATTCTTTCGTAAACGGACGTGCATAGGTATACTTTTCTGATAATGTTTCCATCTCCTGATCTGTGTAAACGGATTCTGCGTATTCTTTCAGATAATCCACCATGGAATGACCTACTGCGTCTGAAAACGCTGCTTTTTCTCTCCACAGGATTTCTTGCGGAAGGTACGAATCCTCCTGAAATGCATGACGGAGAAGATATTTCCCTTTTCCGTAATGATTCATTTTCAGTTCCGGATCGACTGCCATAACGTAAGTCACAAAATCCAGATCTCCGAACGGAACTCTTGCCTCAAGAGAATTGGAAGAGATACAGCGGTCTGCCCTTAGTACATCATACATATGAAGTTCACGGATTCTTTTCACGGATTCTTCTTGGAACGCCTCCGGACCGGGGGCGAAATCAGTATATTTATATCCAAATAATTCATCCGATATTTCACCGGTGAGAAGTACGCGGATATCTGTCTGCTCATGAATTGCCCTACATACCAGATACATACCCACAGATGCACGTATCGTAGTAATATCGTAAGTCCCCAGAACATGAATCACCTCTTCCAGCGTATCGATCACTTCCTCCGGCGTCATATATATTTCCGTATGTTCGCTTCCGATGTACTCTGCTGTCTGCTTCGCATACTTTAAATCAATGGCGTCTTCACGCATCCCGATGGCAAACGTACGGATAGGTTTCCGGCTCTCTTTAGCGGCGATCGCACAGACGAGCGAGGAATCCAGCCCGCCCGAAAGCAGAAAACCTACCTTCGCATCCGCTACAAGCCGTTTCTTTACTCCTTCGATCAGCAGGTCGTAGATATTCCGGCATACGGTTTCTAAATCATCCCGGCATATGTGTTCTGATTTTGTTATATCGCAATAGCAGGTAAAACTGCCGTTTTTATAATAATATCCCGGAGGAAAAGGCATGATTTTGTCAGTAAGCCCTACCAGGTTTTTCGCTTCACTTGCAAACAGGATCACACCTTTTTCATCATATCCGTAATAGAGAGGACGGATTCCAATGGGATCTCTTGCCGCAATATATTCACCTGTATCGCCGTCATAGAGAATACATGCGAATTCTGCATCCAGCATAGCAAACATATCTGTGCCATATTCTTTATACAAGGGCAGAAGGATCTCACAGTCTGAATCGCTTGCAAAGCTATATCGGTCAGACAATTCTTCTTTGATCTTTTCAAATCCATAAATTTCTCCGTTGCAGACCACGTAACTTCCATCCAATTGGAAAGGCTGCATTCCGGACGGTGTTAATCCCATAATGGCCAGTCTGTGAAATCCAAGAAGACCATTTCCCGTATCAACGATCCGGCTGTCATCCGGACCTCTGGAAATGGTTCTTTGGAAACCTTCTTTAAATTTATCTAAATCGACTACCGGTCCGCAATATCCCATAATCGAACACATACATTTTACCTCCATTTTTCGGGAACTGTTCCATGCGCGCTGTAAACAGTTCCCTTATTTTAAATTTATTCTACATCCTGCAGAGCATCAAAGCCCTCTTCACCGGTTCTGATTTTTACAACATTTTCCACATCATAAACGAAAATCTTACCGTCTCCGATATGTCCTGTATAAAGCACTTTCTTAGCCGTTTCGATAACACTGCGGACAGGAACTTTGCTCACCACGATTTCTACCTGGATTTTCGGAAGCAGGTTTGCCTCAATCTGTACGCCGCGGTAATACTCCGGTTTTCCTTTCTGTACGCCGCATCCAAGAACGTGCGATACGGTCATGCCTGTAATTCCCAGATTCATCATTGCCGCTTTTAATGCCTCAAGCTTTGATTCCTTGCAGACAATTTCCACCTTCGTGAATTTCGGCGTTCCTTCTTCAAATGCAGGAACCGTCTTCACCGGTACAGCTTCAGCTTCCGGCACATCTCCCATGGCAAAGACCGTATTGGTGTCCACCTCCTCCGCAATGGTGTCCGGCAGCATAGAAAATCCGGCATATGCGGTAAACAGTCCATGTTCCGAAACATCCAATCCGGCAAGCTCTTCTTCCGGTTTTACACGCAGCCCGATGGTATGTTTAATTGCTAAAAATACAATGGTGATAACCACCGCAACATACGCTGCTACAGCAAGCACGCCTAATACCTGGATTCCCAGAAAGTGCGCGCCGCCTCCATAGAAAAGTCCTGCCTCTGTAGTCTCCCCTGTGGCAAACAGACCGGTCAGAACCGTTCCTGCAGCGCCGCAGACACAGTGTACGGAAACAGCGCCTACAGGGTCGTCTATTTTTGCAATTTTATCAAAAAATTCTATCGCCAGTACAATCAGGATTCCACAGACAACTCCAATGACCGCCGCGCCGACCGCATCTACCGCATCGCAGCCCGCTGTAATGCCTACCAGACCTGCCAATGCTGCATTGTAAGTCATAGAGACATCCGGTTTCTTGTAACGTATCCAGGTGAAAATCAAAGCCGCGCAGCAGGCGACAGCAGCTGCCAGGTTAGTATTAAAGAATACCCTTCCCGCTGTTTCTATCAGGGCATCACTGTCCATACCTACCGTAGAAGCTCCGTTAAATCCAAACCAGCAGAACCAGAGGATAAAGACGCCAAGCGCTGCAAATGTAAGGTTATGCCCTAAAATCGCCTGCGGTTTTCCGTTTTTATCGTATTTTCCAATACGCGGACCTAAGATTTTCGCACCGATCATAGCGCAGATGCCTCCTACCATATGTACGGCTGTAGATCCTGCAAAATCATGGAATCCCATCTGGGAAAGCCATCCTCCTCCCCAGATCCAGTGGCCAGAAACCGGATAGATCAGAAGTGAGATCGCTGCAGAATAAATACAGTAAGCGCTGAATTTTGTTCTCTCTGCCATTGCTCCTGACACAATCGTGGCGGATGTCGCACAAAAGACAGTCTGGAAGATCGCAAACGCCCACAGAGGAACGCCTGAAGGAAGCGCCTGGCTGTACTCGCCCCGGATCAGCGGGTCAAAGCTGCCAATGATTCCGGAACCTTTTCCAAACATCAGTCCGAATCCTACCAGCCAGAATGCCGGTGTTCCAATGCAGAAATCCATCAGGTTTTTCATCAGAATATTTCCGGTGTTTTTCGCTCTTGTAAATCCCGCTTCACACAAGGAAAAACCTGCCTGCATAAAGAAGACCAGAGCTGTGCCAAATAATACCCAGATTGTATTTACAGAACTGTACATGATAACCCCTCCCTTTTTGTTATCTTTGCTATTTTACGCTGAAAAGCAGATCCCCGTAGGTTGGGAACGGCCAGTATTTTTTTGCTGTAACGGTTTCCGCTTCATCACAGGCAATTCGTAACTCCTGCATTCTGGTCAATACTGTATCCCGGATCTGATAAGACTGCGCCACAATATCCTTCACGTCCTGAAGTTCTATCAGAGCTGTTTCCAATGCATCCGTCCTGACTGCCATCTGGTCTGTAAGTGTAGAGAGTTTTTTTATCAGGCCGCTTTCATAACGGCATGCCAATGTCTCATCGACACGTTTCTTCGCAGAAGCTGTCCTTGCCAGTTCCATTGCGTAGGCTTCCACAGCCGGAATGATCTCTCTTTTAACCATATCCACCATAGTATTTGCTTCTATTACGATCGTCTTACAGTAGTTTTCCAGCATAATCTCGCATCTTGATTCCAGTTCCGCCTTGGAGAATACTTTATGTGAAGTAAGCATCCTGACATTTTTTTCATCCAGCAGATGCGGCATACAGTCCGGCGTTGACGGATAGTTCATCAGTCCGCGCTTTTCCGTTGCTTCTTTTATCCATGCATCGTCATAACCGTTTCCATTGAAAATAATCCTCTTGTGATCTTTGATCGTCTTGCGGATCATGGCATGAAGGGTTTCTTCAAAATTCTCTGCTTTTTCCAGTCTGTCCGCATAGATCTTCAGGCTTTCCGCCACTGCGCTGTTAAGCATCATGTTGGCGCATGCGATACTGTTGGAAGATCCCAACATACGGAATTCAAACTTATTTCCTGTGAAAGCAAAAGGTGAAGTACGGTTTCTGTCCGTAGTATCCCGATTGAATTTCGGAAGGACATCCACACCCAGCTTCATCTGTGTTTTTTCCGCTCCTTCATAAGGAATATCTTTTTCAATCGCCTCTAAGACTCCGTTCAGCTCATCGCCCAGAAACATGGACACAACAGCCGGCGGCGCTTCATTTGCTCCCAGACGATGATCGTTTCCTGCGGTTGCAACAGACAGCCTCAGCAGATCCTGATAATCATCCACCGCTTTGATCACTGCGCACAGAAACAGTAAAAACTGCGCATTCTCATAAGGTGTTTCTCCCGGCGACAGCAGGTTTACGCCTGTATCAGTGGAGATGGACCAGTTATTATGTTTTCCGCTTCCATTCACTCCTGCAAACGGTTTCTCATGAAGAAGACAAACCAATCCATGCCGTGCGGCTACTTTTTGCATGATTTCCATCGTCAGCTGGTTGTGATCCGTAGCAATGTTGGTCGTTGTGTAGATCGGCGCCAGCTCATGCTGTGCCGGAGCCACTTCATTGTGCTGTGTCTTTGCAAGGATTCCAAGCTTCCAGAGTTCCTCATTTAAGTCCGCCATGTAAGCCTCTACTCTTGGCTTGATCACACCGAAATAATGGTCATCCATCTCCTGTCCTTTCGGAGGTCTTGCTCCAAATAAAGTGCGTCCTGTAAATTGAAGATCTTTTCTTTGATCATACATTTCTTTTGTAATCAGGAAGTATTCTTGTTCCGGTCCTACAGAAGTAATAACGTATGATACCTTTTCATTGCCGAACAGACGGAGAATCCGAAGCGCCTGCTTATTCAATGCCTTCATGGAACGAAGCAGCGGCGTTTTCTTGTCCAACGCTTCTCCTCCATAAGAACAAAAAGCTGTGGGAATACATAAGGTTTTTCCTTTAATAAACGCATAGGAAGTCGGATCCCATGTGGTATATCCTCTTGCCTCAAAGGTAGCTCTTAAACCTCCGGAAGGGAAGGAAGAGGCATCCGGCTCTCTTTTGATCAGTTCCTTACCCGAAAATTCCATGATAACGCCTCCGTTTGGAGAAGGAGAAATAAAGCTGTCATGTTTTTCTGCTGTGATTCCGGTCAGCGGCTGAAACCAGTGTGTGTAATGTGTTGCGCCTTTCGATACAGCCCATTCTTTCATAGCTTCTGCCACAACGTCTGCTACGCTGCTGTCTAATTGTTCACCTTCATCAATGGTTTTTCTCAATGACTGATATACTTTTGAAGATAAACTTGCCTTCATAACCCTGTCATCAAACACCATACAGCCAAAATATTTGGAAACATTTTTCTTCTTCATAACGACACTCCTTTCGCACGAAAAAAGACAAGGATGCCTTTCCTGCTATCCACATGAAAGACGCCCTTGCCTTTTTCTATCTGTTTCTTTGCAACAACGGAAAAAGCGTCTCTGAGATTGTGTTCTCAAAGACGCCCTTGCCTTTACGTGTTGCATGATAACACCGGACAAACCTCTTTGTCAATTCCTTTTTTTGTATTTTTACAAGTACAATTATAACCGTTCAGCCTGCGAAAACCACTTACGGAAACACATATGAAATAAGAAAGATAAAGGAATCCGCGCATCGTTCTGCAAAAACTCAATCAAATTATGATTGTTTTTGATCGTACATACTCATAGACATCCCTTCCTTGCATAGTTCCCATCGTGCTGATCCAGGGCGGCACAAGCCAGTTCCCGGTTCACTGCATGGAATGTTGTATTCTCATCCATTCCGTTGCGCACATAGACGGTACGCTGTTTCGGGATATACTGTGCCTGGATGCCCTCCGGCAGATTGTCTGCAATCTGCATCCGCACTGGCTGATCATTTAAGACTGCATGGATCAGTTCTTCCATGGAACGCTGTGGACGTTCCTCCAGCGGTTTCCCAGACATCTGGCTGATGTCAAATCCTTTACCGATGGCATAGCCTGTCCGCATCTCCCCGTCTTTTTCATATTCCGTACTGACCATATAGGTGTAGCCATGCACCCCGGATTTCGGAGAACGGTGTTCTTTTTTCCAGTAATCATAGGATTTTACCACCGTTGCTTCTGGATTCTGTCCGTAGATCAACAGAAGGTTGGGTGTTTTCTGCGTATTGCACTGTGCCATAAAATCTAAAAATCCCTTTAAAGAATCCCCGTTTTGGAACACCGCCTGTGCCTGGGCGTCTACCTCTGCCCATACTTCTTCCCTCTGCTGTTTTTTCATGGCTGCATATTCTTCTTTTGATAACTGCTGTTGTGGAGTTTTTTCTTCCCCTGCCCCACCAGGGATCATGTTCGTTAAATCCATAGCCTTACCTGCCTTTCACTTTCTTCTGTTCCCTTCTTTGTTGATTTCTCGGTTTTCTCCGGCTCTGCTGTTGCTTCTGCCGCTGTTTCTGTTCCGTTTCAATCTTTTTTAATTCCTGCCGGACAGATGGTTTCTCCCCTTTCCAGCTAGTTTCCTGCCCGGAAAAAGAACCGCTGCTGTGCGAGGAAGGTTCGGACAGATTTCCTGCCTTCTCCGCCTGGGTAAAATTTCCCTCCGAAGGAGAGACTTCCCCTACATCAAACAGATGCTCTTCTTCATCCAGTTCGAACTCAATGGTCCCTTCCGGCAGCACCACCTTTTCGGTCTTTGCCGGAAGTTCTTCTTTTGCTTCGGTTTTCTCGGTAAACTCTGCATCGATCACACGCTCTCCTTCCCGGACTGGCGCTTGTTCCACAACCGCTTCCCCGGCTTCGGATTTTACAAAGTCCAGATTCATCTTATCCAGCACCCGGTTCACCTTTGCCGCATCATCAGCAAACACCATGATCTCGGGAAACTGGGGGTTCTTCTTATCCCGGATGACCACATACAAAAGTCCCCTGGATTTGGCTTCCCCAGCAAACTCCCGCAGCCTGTCATGGGGAATGGTGAAAAATTTCATTGCCCGCTGTTCCTTTAACATCCGAAGCAGGTTGGTCTTTCCCCTGGTCTTTTTCTGATCCTTCATCACCGCTACAATCAGCACCGCCAGATTTTTTGCAATGCTTCCACTAATCCGTAAGGTATGTTCCATGCCTTCCATGGAATACCGGACAATCTGATCTGCCGCATCACCGCCATAGTTCATACGCTCTCACCTCCTTACCGCTTCCGTTCTTCTTCCCTTCGTTGTTTCCCGGACGATTCCTGTATCTGCTCCTGTTCCTTTGCCTGTTTTAACCTCTCTTCCATCTCTTTCGACTGGATCTCGATCTGCTGGCTTAAACGGATCTTCTTCCGAAGTTCTTTTAATTCCCCGTTGATCTCCTGAATCCGCATACCGCCCGGTTCTTTTCGGTATAGCGTTCTTCGCTCCTTCATTAAGGAAAGCACCTGTTCCTCCAAAGGTTTCCGGTATGCTGCCAGCTCTTCCCTGGTGTTGATCCCCTCTTTTTGCAAAAACTCCATCTGCCGGATGCGGAGATCCAGTTTTCGGATATCGGAACGGACCGCATAAGAAATCCGTTTCGGCTTCTGCTGAAGCACTCCCATCCGATACAGATAAGAAAAATACAGCTTTTGAAGTCCGGTAAGTTTCCTCTTTGGAAACTGCACCTGTGTTTTTCCATACACCTGTTGGATCTTTGGACGCAGGATCTTCTCCCGGATCTCTGCCTCCCCATAGCCTTTTCCCAAGGAACGCAGACGGACATACCTCTCCATATCCGGTGTCTTTAATGCCGGATACTTCCGGTTCAGCTTCCAGGTATAACCCCGCTTCTCCATTTCTTTTACAAACTGACTCCAGGAAAAGCTCACGCCAATGGCATCCCGGATATCCATGCGGATGACAGTCCTCCAGGTAGGTTTCCCTTCCCCTTTTGCAAAACTCTGCACCAGATGGTAGCCCTGTACCCCGCCTTTCTTATGGAATGAAACTTTGGAAGGAGGATGATCCGAAACTGCCTATGTTACCAATAAAGGAATATGAAAATCAGGTGGCGGATGGTGCCGATGGATATTGTATTTTAGGTCGAATGGCGAGTGACTATAAAAAGTTGATCCATCCAGTGAAGAAATATCAAAGAGAACGTTAAAGAGAACTTGCATGGGGGAGTCGATTTGAATCGATGGAACTGGTTTGGCAAGCATAGCGTTTGGATATCCAAACGCACTTTGGGGAGAACCCCAATCCCCCG
>ERZ1673736.4572-NODE-4572-length-11080-cov-6.888345_pt1 | contig 11080 bp, 12 predicted proteins | sample MGYA00580212_ERZ1673736 | MGnify/ENA primary metagenome ERZ1673736 (study PRJEB41218, sample SAMN15661752) | gut metagenome | host: Homo sapiens | place: Canada: London | collected 2015-08-20/2019-03-30 | study: EMG produced TPA metagenomics assembly of... | reverse complement strand
TTTGTTTACACCACTTTTACACCATTTTATTTTTCCATTTTCTTCATTTCATCAAACAACTTATCATCAGAAACATGGCAATAGAGATTCATTGTCATTTGCAGTGAACTATGTCCCAGAATTCTCTGAAGTATTTTAGGGTTCATATCATTTTCAATCGCTCTTGTTGCAAATGTATGTCTGAATGTATGTGGACCAAATTTTTCAACATAAAAGCCATCCGCAGCCATTTTAGCAATTACATTATGTATTGACTCAAGTATGACCATATCATGAAAAGGCTGGTTCTTTTTAGATGGAAATACCAAATTCGTAAAATTTGTATCCTTATATTTCTGCACTGTAGATGTATTTAATGTCTTTTGTCTCATAAGTGCCTCTATACATTTATTTGTAAGAGGAATTAATCGATTTCCACTGAAAGTCTTGGGGTTATGTACCTCGAAATATGTTCCATGGTCACTACGCACAAGGCACATTGTTTTCTTTACCCAAAGTGCTCTTCTGGAAAAATCTATATCGTTCCAATACAGTGCCTTTAGTTCTCCAATTCGCATTTCAGTCTCAAGGGCAACGACAAATAGATTGTAATATCTGCTTTCTTTGCTATATTCAAGAAATAATCCCGTTTCTTGAATGCTAAGCACTCTTCGTTCTTTTGGATATTCATTGTCAATTTGAGTTATCAGATTTTTCGCTGGATTTTTACTTATTAGACCATTCCGCTTCGCTTTATCAAGGATATCGCTTAATATCGTTTTAACCATTTTTCTCTGATTGTCACTTTTTAAATCATTTAACACTTTCTGAAGTATTACTGGTTCAAGTGTTTGCAACTTTCTCCATCCAAGTTCTTGCTTTATGCTTTTATAGATCCCTTTATATTCAACAATAGTTGTATTTCGACAATTTCTTTTAAAGGTATCAATCCAAATATCGTACCATTCATCCAGTGTCATGTTACTTTTTAATGGATTTGCAGCATTGTCATCATCAATCTGAGCTTTACGCAACCGGATCCTGAGGTTATTTAGTTTTTTATCATATAAAGTTTCTCTTTTTCCGAAACGATTTGTAAACCGGCCCTGATATAGACCATCTTTTCGTTGACAAATACCAAGCCCTAATTCTTTTCCGCTTAACGACTTTCCCATATAGCCTCCTTTCTTTGTAGGGAAAATCCAAATTGAACCTTTCTATATGCAATGTGTCTCCTTTAATTCTATAATCTGCCTTCATGGTAAAATTTTACATTAAGAAATAAACTTAGTATATATTTTTTTACCAAATAGTATTTTAGGCTCCTATATCATATTGAATTTCATATATATGGAACAGTTATTTTTGTATATTTTTATAAGAAGCATATTGTTTTCATTAGTCTTCACAGCTGATTTTTGTTTGTTTACACCACTTTTACACCATTTTATTTTCCAAATCATCCCAAGGTTTCAGACCCATTTCCTCCCAAGTGATACCATACGGTGCACCTCCGGAGGTATAACCGGCAATAAAGAAAAATCGGTCATCTTGCAAGATTTCTTCTTTAGCCAGATTATCTCTTGTTTCTTTTTTCAGTTTTGCTCTCATCTGTTGTTTCTTTTATTTCGCAACAGCTGCTTTTTCTTCCGGTGTTTTCTTATGTTTTTTTGTCATAAGTATTTCTAGTGTAATTCCATTCTGAATGTCTCTCAGGATACGTTCTTCATAACTCTTTTCACGTTTTTCCACAATTTTATAAAATTCTTCATATTCCGTTTTAGGAGCAAGCGATTGAACTGCTGTAAACAACCTTTTGCATATATCATTCATTTCAATAGCATCCGGCATTCGCTGATTCTCAAGATAAAACTTCAAGTACATTTTGTATGTTTTATCTGCTATTGCACTCTTCTGTTTTTGTTTTAAGTCTTTATAGTTTCTGTCGTTCCTCTGCATCTATAATTCCTCATCTGCCTTCTTTCTCCCGTGCCATCAAAAGTGTCATTCGTGTACCATTTACCTGATTGATGAATAGCATAAGCACCTTTTCCCAATGCCATTGCAGCCACACCATAGTCCTGTGATACGACAATATCTCCTTTATGGCAGTTACTGATTAGTTTATAATCTACTGCATCTGCTCCTGCACCGACAACAACTTCAATTTGCATTTTTCTATTTCTCCTCTGAGCCATTATAAGAATAAGCTCTGTTGCTCGTATTCTGCCTCTCGCTTTAGCTGAACCGGTACCTGATGCAGAATCTGTTCCATTTTCCTGTCATCGAACCAATCTTCCAACTGCTCTTTTTCTAATATTAACGGCATACGGTCATGCACTTTTATCATAGATTCATTGGCTGCTGTAGTCATAATCACAAATCGTCGTTCATTCTCAAACCAATCACAGAAGCCAGCCATATACAATACTGGTGCATCATATCTGGAAAATGTATTTTTCTCTTTTAACCGATTCCATTCATAGAACCCACTTGCCAGTATCAAAATGCGATGACAGAGGATTCCATTTCGAAAAGAAGGTTTGTCCATAACAGATTCTGCTCTTGCATTTATAACCAGATTCTTTCCTTGTGGTGACAATGGATATCCCCACTTACAAACATCCAGTTTCAATCCATGTTCTGATTTTTCAATGATTGGTGCGGCATTGGTTGGAAAGATATCTCCTGCAAAACGTTCCTGTCGGATCCGTTGGTCTATATCGTACACTACTTTTTCGATTTCATCTGCCATATCAGAATCAATATAATATCTACCGCACATAATACTTCCTTCATTTATAGATTCTATTTCATCAAATATACATTATTTATTTCTAGGTACTTTAAACTCAGTTAATTTATAATTTTGAATCCAACCCATATATTCTTCACCATCTTCATTCTCCCAAATAATCTGTCTCCACTTTTTGTATTTATTTATAATTCTAACAATTTGCCCTTCCTCAAGCTTTTCAATTACAATCGAATGGCAGTCATGCTTCAGACGTACAATGGATTCTCTATTAACGATTCTATATTTAGTCATATTTAGCTCCTTTGCATCATATCCCATTCCAACAACATAATAATTATTAACCTGCTGAGTATAATTGTAATTATTTATCGTTGTTGCTGAAGAATTCGTAATTCCCAAAACAAATGATATGAACGCAATAATAAAGTTCAGCCATTCTCGTATTTCTTTAACATCTATCGTTCGTTTTGCTTCTATTGGTGAGTCCTGACTCTTTTTATTTAAAGAAAGATTCGTTGCTTTTTTATATTCCGATGCAATAGTTTCTGACACCGTATCAATATTCCATTCTTCGGATTCTGAGAATACTTGATCGGTAACTCTTCCCAATAAATTTATATTTATATCTTCTAACGTTTTTTCTGACAATGCAGAAAAAGCAGAATCATATTTCAAAATTTGAGAAATAAGAGATTTATTACCTGCTTCTTGCAGTATGGGTGATAAGTTGGAAATACTTGCTGTGACTTCATTTATCTTTGAAAAATAAGCAGACATCCTTAGTGGTTCCATCATTTTATTATACCTGTCAAGCATTTTCTGTGTTTCAGTCAATATAGGATTTTTCGCAATATCTGAAATTTCTTTCATCATTTTTGAATCATATATTACTGAAAACTGTGATAATGCCGAACTTATCCCAGGAATATTTATTGGTTTTATTATTTTTCCTATATTTGGTTCATTATATTTACTCATTCTTTTCCTCAATATTCTTAATATTTTTTAATGCCATCCTGCAGCCTTACCCACCTCATCCGCACAGATAAATCCCAGTATTGCTGCAAGATATTCTATCTTATGATTTACAATACCAACCATGCACAAAACCATAATTGCTCTATTTCCGACCCATACACTATTCGGTCCGTGATTATGATTTTTCCTGAATTTAAAAAGCATATATTGAATCAGAAATGTGCATAAGAAAAATCCAATTCCATAAATCGTTAATTCCAGCATATCTTTACCCTCTTCAAGATATTTCGATACGATATATTCCAAGTTCCCTATTAGAACACGTTTTTATTCCAACGCTACTTCTTCCCTGCTCATGTAATTTCTGCACAATATGATCAGCAACTTCCTTCTCTATGGCAACTTTATTTAATCTACCTTCTGCACGAAATTCATATATCCGTTCATTCTTTTCAATTAACCTGTCTATATATGCCATAAGTCGATGTCTCATCTGAAAGGAATATCCTCTCTGCACATAATAATTTGCTTTCTTACTTCTACATACTGGCAAGCTACTATCTGCTTTGTGATCCTGATTCATCAATTCATCTGTCAAATTAAAATAATCATATACCATGGATTGCTTATTCTGCCCTGTTGTACCTATATCCCAGGTAACATCTAACTGATACGGCTCTCCATCAATATCAACAATATTCCATGCATGTGGCACACACTGCCCGCTTTTTATTGAATCACCGGTTACAACAATACACTTCACATCAACTGCATTTAAAAGAACTTTTACTGCTTTAGCAATCCCTTCGCACTGAGCTTTATGATGTGCAAAAACTCCGAGAATATTGTGTGAAGCAATCACTCTGGATACTTTATCCTTATCGGCTCCTTCATAATCATATTCAATGTTCCGACAAATCCAGTCGTGCACTCGAAGTTCTTTTTCATAATCATTACATTCCAACAAATGCAGCTGTCCTGCCAGTTTATTTACTACTTTTTCAATTTTACGATTATATTCTTTTACCTTCTCTTTCGTAAAAAAATACTGCGGACATATCGCAAGACGTTCAAACATATCACTGGCAGTGCTACAAGCGGACTGATTCAAGAAATAAATCAATGGATTATCCCTCGTCATTGCCATGAATATACGTTCAAAACTCTCCTGGCTGAATTCTCCACGCACCGGAATTGGAATAATCTCCTGATGTGACATTACATCTTTGTAAAATGCCTTATAGATCGCCTGCTCTTGTTTATTCAGTTGATGATAATAATAGCGGTCTACAATCATTTCCTATGACTCCCTTACTCTCCTGTAAAATACACCATAACAACAGTAATATCATCTCCACACCCAAGTTCACTGGTCTCCGTCAGCCAGTTTTTCAAATTTGCCTGTACAGTGTCAGCGCCATGCTCCTGAAGCATTTGCAGATAGTCCTTACATGTCTTCTGATACTCTTCATCTGACGTATAGCTATTGGCAAATCCATCCGTGGAAAGGATATACATATATGGCTCTTCGCTCTCCATTTCCCGTCTCCTTACCGATGCTACTGCTTTTCTCCAGGCATCTGGTTTTGACAGGGAATGTGTTTCTGTTCCAAGGAATTTCTCTGGTTCCACCAGCGGTGCAATTTCATCTTTTGTCACAACACTGATATCACCATCTCCGATCTGGAAAGAAAAAACAAAACTGTCAGTCACCAGCATTCCAAGCAGTGTCGTTCCATACAATGAAAATACAGACGACCACTTGATATTTCCATCTTCATCGGTCATTCCATCTACTTTATTTTTATAAAAAGACTGTTTCACCCTTGCCTGCCACTCTTCACATACATCCTGAGCAAACCGCATATCACCTTCCCTGTTAAGGAATGTGATCAGATTGGAAAGTCCGTTTTCATCTTCTCCATAGACTTTCAGATAATTCTTCATCACTTCATAGAAAGAATTAACAGCAATCATAGAACCTCTGTCACTTCTGGGACATTTGGAGCTTCCATGACCGTCTGCAACTGCAACGATCGCAATTTTGTCTGAAATTTCTACGATTCGTTTATTATCCTGGCAAGGCATTTGGTTTCTTACGTGAGTCGCACCCTTGACGATTCCGTCACATATATAGCGTTTCATCCGACTCCTCCTCTTCTTACCAGACAGCTCCTTCATCGAAATCATCTGGATTTGGAATATTACTCATATCAAGTACCAGTGGTGTCCCATTGTTTGCCGGTGCAGATGCTACGGAAGCTTCTGATGCAGCTGCAGGCGTGGATACGGATGCTGCAGGTGTAGATGCTGCAACCGAATTCATTGGCTTGCTTGATGGTGCGGATACCATAGAAGCTGTGGTAGATGCCCATTTAATCATCTTTGCAAGTGCTGTTGCATTGTTCGCCTGCAGAACAAGCTCTTTATTTCCAGTAAACTCAATCAGTACTTCATCATCTGCATCCTGTCCAATGGAGATTGCAATCTTGACTGCTTTCCGGAACCACGGTAGCTTTGTCAGTTTCTCCATGCTCTTTTTATAATCATCTGTCGGCTGTCCGTCTGAAAGAAGCACAATAACCGGTGGTAATGCTCTCTCCGGCATTGGTGGAATACTTAACTGTGCTGCCAAAAGATCAAATGCTTTTCCCATTTCTGTCAATCCGTTAGCATCCATATCTTCCCATCCATAATCCTCTACCGGCACTGGACTAGATGTAATCCAGCTTGCTCCAGATGAAAACTGTAATGCACGGATCAGAAGCTGTGCATTTGGATTATTGTCCGCTGCAGAGCGCATTTCCGGTATGCACTCCTGAATCGTATTATTTACGATTCCAATCTTCTCTCCATACATAGATCCGGAACAATCTACTACCCAAAAGAAATGAATCGGTCTTGTTGCTAACTCTCCACCTGGTCTTTGTAATACTTCCATAGTGAAACCCTCCCACATGTGCTTTTATTATTATCAAGTAAAACTGGATTGTTCCGCACTTTCGTGCTCTCACAATCCAACTTCCATTCACAATCCGCCCTACCGGTCTACTTGTTCATGAAAGTTTATCTGGACAGTGTCTGTACATCTGTGCAAGCAAGCTTGCTCATCTGCACAGATGTACAGACACTGTCCAGTTTTTTTACGCAAACTCCCCTGTTGATTCAGGGAATAAAATCTTTACACCTTTTGCAATTCCAGCTGTCTTTCCTGGAGCAACTGGTATCTGTGTGCCATCTGCTTTCTGATACGTCCAGTTCACCTTGTCCTCATTCCGGATTCCCCAGAGTGCTGGGTTCTTTGGATTCTGAACGACAGAACCTACTACGGTATCCATATCAAAATCATCGTAAACATGATGATGTAACAGCTTTGTATTCTGATTTAACAACACTCGGTTCTTTCCAATGATAATCTTATTTGGTACTTGTACTGTCTTTCCGCAGTTCCAACAAGTATGTGCCACACCCTTTGCTTCCAGATCCTCATCATAGAAAAGCTGAGCACCACAGGAACACTGTAACATTCCGCTCATCATGTTAGAGAATAACGTCATCCATTCCGGCTCCGTAATACGTTTGCTCGGCTCATTCAGTCCGACTGTAAATGCTCTGGTAAACATCTGACGCAATTTCTCCGGATACAGTGGCCAGTAAATCGTTGCATTATCATGGATTCCTTTCACCGGTCTGTTCGTCTTATTATTCGGATCAAAGATAAATACCGGATCTGTGCCATACAACTTCACTCTGGCTGCCATATCCATGCAACGGATGCTTGCTTCCAGTTTTCCTTCCAGTGGATGATTCACCATAAAAAGATAGAACAACAGCACCGAAAGTGAATATCGGTCTGTATCTTTGGATGGTCGTTTTTCTCCTCTTACAATCTCCGGTGCCATAAATCCCGGTGTGCCAAGAACTCCGCCCGGCTTACTGTTATCAAAAGATACATTGTCATTGTCGCAAATCAGTACATCTCCATTATCTGGATTAAAGAATAAGTTTCCAAAAGAAATATCCTGATACTTTGCACCCATTGCGTGTAATTTCTGATAGCCTCTGGTCAAATTAAAAGCAGTTCTGCAGAGGGTATAAAAAGACGGATTTACACGTTTCTTCATCAGGTCTACGATACTTTTATAATTTTTCAGCCTGAGAGGCATGATATAACCATACAGATCACTTTTAGCTGGTACAATCAACTCCATAGGCCAGAGAAAGCTTTCATCCGGCGAACCTTTCGCAATGATTGTTTCCAAAATTTTTTTCTGACGTTCCGTAGCACTGCCTTTAAAGTACCATTTCAAAGCATAATGATTGCTGCCACACTTCACATCGTAAACTTCTCCCTGTCCACCGGCTCCCAGGAGACTGACTACCTCATATTTGTTTCCACTCTCTGAAGTAAGAAATGTTCCATTTTTTAACTGACCTTCCATTACGGCACCTGCCTCCTTTGTTTAATCAACTGCAATACCTGATTTACTGCACTTCCATCTGGTACGATCATACAATAAGATTTATTTCCAAACTGCATCTCACAGGCGTCACTATAAGGTGTAATTGCAGTCAAATAACGATAGGTCTTATCAAAGCCCCATTCCTTTGCCTGAAATACAATTCTCTGATTCGTTATGTATAAAATTCCCCGGTGCTGCACAAGTTCTATATGCTCAACTGCCTTTCCTCTTCCAGTACTCCATCTGGTTCCTTCAAATAAACCAGGTGCGCTTCCACCCACATGGCGAAACTCTTTTACAGTTTTCTGCTCCAGATTAATTGCTTTGTCAATAAAGTGAATCTTTTCTCCACGTTTCAGGAACAACTTATCTGTATTTAAAATTGGAAGTCTGCCTGCAATGATCTCCCGTCTTGCAGCATCTGGCAAAATGGTTGTCACCGTGGGAATCTGGTTTCGATTTCCAAATAGTGCATCAAAAAGTCCCATCCTCTCACCTCTTTGCCCAGTCAATATACCGTAAATCTTCTCTTTCGTTGTCGCATAGCAGGCGACAATCTGAAACTCATGCTATACCAGCTGATATTTAAATTTGTTCTTTCTTGCATATTCTTCTGCATAAGACCCAAAAGAACATTGAATAATAAACTGCTTGTCTGTATTGGTAAATGCGTCCTGCCCAATCTGCTTTACACTGTCCGGAATTACAATGAAATCCAAAGAACTACAGCCGAAAAATGCACGTTCACCGATTGCTCCCAGTTTTTCATGTAACTCCACTTTTTTCAGACTCGTACAGCCTTCAAACATTCGATCCGGGATTCTTCCTATATTCTCTGGAATCGTCACATGCTCCATTGACTGACAATCTGCCAGCAGTCCATCACCTAACCAGAACACACTCTTAGGAATCTCGATTGTTCGCAAACCAGTCCCTTTCAATGCGTCATTACCGATTGTTTTCAATGCCATTGGTAATGAGATTGATTTGAGGTTACTACAGTTTTCAAAGGCTGAATCTTCAATCTCTTCGATACTTATCGGCAATACCACCTGATGCAGTTTGCTACATCCAGAAAAAGCATTCCGTCCAATATACGCTATTCCTTCTGTCAGAATAGCTTCCTCTGTCGGAGAATTACTGAAGCTGTCATCTGCAATCTCCACTACCGGCGTATTCCCGGATCTGTTCTGGAAAATAATCGTCTTATTCTTATCCCCACAGAATCCAGTTACTGCAAGACCTTTCCCCCTGCGGCTTTTCTCATATGTAAAAAGATCCCCATAAGATCTGCCAGAAGATGACTGTTCTCCCTGAATCGCCGGTCCGCTTCCCTGCTTCTGAATAGAAATGTCACAGGCTTTTCCAAGAACTTTTCCTCCATAGCAGGAACACCACACCGATACAATCCAATCTGCATTGACACGACTCATACCAAAATCGTCCATAAGCTGCTTCACATAGCGGAAAGCAAAGGTATTATTGATATGGGATGCATTCTGGATATCCTGTGCAATTCCCATGTTATATGCCATCAACAGTAAATTGACATTCTTCGCCTGATCTGGAAATAAGTCCTTTACCAATGCAGTAAATTTCTTTCTATCGTCCAGAGATGCCTGGTGTCTCGTAAGCATCTCTTCAAAATCCTGTTCAAAAATAGCCCATCACCTTCTTATCTGCTTTTGTACTATTCTCAAGTCTTATTCCACACCAAGTGCTTTAAATACTGCTTCTTCTGCGGAAGAATAGAAAATCAAGCTAAATGCACCAACCAAATCTGATGGTACAGTTCCCAGATCTCCTGCTGACGTAATTGGAAGTAATACCTTCTTCGCTCCACTATCCAGACATACCTGCAGAGTACTTGCCAGCTCATCTACTTTAATCAAGGTACCACCGATACTGATCTCACCTAAAATTGCAAGGCTATTCAATGGTGTCTTTCCAAGTGCTGCGGAACAGATTGCAATTAACGTCGGCAGTGCCAGGTTTCCTGTCATTCCAATGCCCTGCATATCCTGATAGTTAATGATATAGTCCTTTGTAGTAGTACTGATCTGACCGGAAATACGATTACCATTGGCTTTCAGATAATTAAATGCTGTATTGGTTGCTTCTTTCGGTTCTTTTCCTGATCCAATGCCAGTACAGGTCAGCTTTCCATTACCAGGCATCATCTGTGTTTCCAGCATATAGCAACCGATCATACCCGTCTTTGATTTTGAAACAGTATAAACCGATCCTGGTTTTCCCATACCTTCCGGGATCAGCTTGCCGCCGCCCTGCTCTGGGACGGAAACATAATGCTCTTCAAAGCTGTCATTATCTGTATAAGAGAAATTCACATCATAGAACTCCATGCCGCCAATCTTCTTCAACTGTTCTTTTACTCTGCGGCGAAGTTCCAGTGAAATCTCCACAATCTCACGTAATTCTTCTTTTGTTACCTCTCCATCTGGATACAGCAGTTTCGTAAATCCAGAAATCATCTTACGAACTGCAATGGTATCACGCTGATTTAGGTTGTTTCCAAGACGGAAATACTTGTCCATCAGATCACTGTAGCTGTCCTTACGCAGTTCTCGCATAAATTCAGACAGATAATCTGTAATAAATCCATAATCATTCGTAAATGAATCTGGTCTATATTTCGGAATCTCCCAGCCAGGAATGTAACAGTGCATACGATCCAGAAAAGCCGTATCGGTTCCCATTTCCGGTGGGAATGGATCAAATAAGCTGGACGTCTTCAAAAGCGTATCCACACTCTGGTTGATATTTCCTACAAATACCATGGAAGCCTTTGCCTGAATCTCTGCCTTTCCACGTGAAAATGCGCCGGAAGCCATGTATCCTTTCATAATCTGGATTCCATCTTTATCTTTGAATTTGATACCTG
>ERZ1673736.4571-NODE-4571-length-11084-cov-45.756279_pt1 | contig 11084 bp, 10 predicted proteins | sample MGYA00580212_ERZ1673736 | MGnify/ENA primary metagenome ERZ1673736 (study PRJEB41218, sample SAMN15661752) | gut metagenome | host: Homo sapiens | place: Canada: London | collected 2015-08-20/2019-03-30 | study: EMG produced TPA metagenomics assembly of... | reverse complement strand
TTAAGGTTAACAAAGGTTGGAGTACAGCGGTACTCCTTTTTTTATGCCAATAAGTGATACATCCCTCCGACCAGCGTCTTTACCACTCCTTTCATCTCCAGTTCAAAAAGCAGCGCGCTCATACGGTTCACAGGTATATCCGCTTCTACTACAAGCGCATTGATATGCAAATCTCCTTGACGAGCCAGTATACGCACTATCGTCCCCTCCTCGTCCGTCAATTCCGGAAACAGATTGCGCTGAATACCCTCCGCCTTGGATGACGGCTCCGTACCGCCCCACCCCATTGTTTTTACAAATTCCCCGGCAGTTTGCACAAGCGCCGCCTTATTATCCCGTATCAACCGGTTACAGCCGATGGAAGCGGCATCCGTCACCCGTCCGGGTACGGCAAAGCAATCGCGATGGTAACCGTCGGCTAAATCCGCCGTAATCAAAGAACCGCCTTTAGCGGCGGATTCCACTACAATCGTCGCGTCGCACATACCTGCCACAATGCGGTTACGGCTGACGAAGTTATGCTTGCCCGGATTAGTTTCTGTGAGAAACTCGGTAAGCAAACCGCCATTTGCCAGCATATCGACAGCCGTTTTACGATGTACAAAGGGGTAAATACGGTCCAGGCCATGCGCCAGAACGGCAACAGTGGAAATATTATCGGCAAGTGCGGCACGATGCGCATGAATATCAATGCCGTAAGCAAGGCCGCTCACTATCAGAACATCGGGAAGAAGTACAGACAAATCGTGTACGAAGTCCGCACAAAACTGTTTGCCGTACTCCGTTGCACGACGCGTACCTACCATATTGATGACATGTAAACGATTAAAATCAACGTTTCCCTTGAAGAACAGAACAATCGGAGCATCCTCACACTCCCGCAGGCGGGAAGGGTAGGCCTCATCCTGCAAAGTAAGGCAGGTCAGGCGGTTCTTTTCCACAAATTCCATTTCGCGCTCGGCGCGAAGAAAAGCGGCAGGACAATCAAGAGCCGTAATAATGGAAGGATTCACACCGGGCAGGAGCTCCGGCAACTCTTTACGCCTCCCGAAAACGTCAACGGCACTGCCTATGCCGTCCATTAAACGCTTTGCCCCGATATGTCCTATACCGGGGCAAAGCGTAAGAGCTATACAGCAAAGACGTTCGTCGTTATTCATGGTCGAGGTAAGGGGCAAAGACGTTGTCGAATAATTCGCTGTCGCTTAAACGTCCGTTCACCACACATACCGTTTCAACCACCGCCTTAATGGCTACCTTATTATCACTTGCCCTGAAGATATCCTGATAGAACACATACTTGATGCCTTCCTTCTTCATCGCCAGTTTCGACACGAATTCGTCACCGCTCTTCAACGGCGTTTTGAATGCCATATTGATTCGTGCCACCACCGGGTCTACTCCCTGTTCGTGGAGTGCGGCAAAGCTGACACCCGTGCTCGACAAGAACTCGTGCCGCGTATGTTCCAGATAGTGCTGATAGTTGGCGTTGTTGACAATACCCTGAAGATCGCATTCATAGTCGCGTACCTTCATCTTCAGTTCATAAATATAGTCCATTATGGTATTTACTATTTAATAATTTACGATTCGCCGTTTAAGGGTCAACCGCGTTTATTCTCTATGTCCAAGCCTTTAAACCTCTTGAGCTCTTCCACGGAAACCAGTTTGTAGAGTTTGTCACTGGGACGTATTTTATCCGCTTTCATCGAGAAGTGCTGTCCTTTCTTCACGGTCTGTACGGGTTTCAAATCCACACGCGCTTCTTCCAACGTGGTAAAGACGGCTCCCGTGGTCGGTCCCGTTATCAGCAGCTTGTCGCCAACGCTGATTTCGGCAGCTTCCACCAAGAACTCCGCCACACCGATATTTGAGAAATACCGGATACCCTTGCCGACATAAATCTTACGTTCGGTAGCTGCGGAACCATAATTCCGGGTCCATTCGCCCAGGCGTTGCCCCAAGTAATAGCCATCCCAGAAGCCGCGGTTAAAGACGGTTTTCAGACGCTCATCCCAAACCGCTATCTTCTCATCGGTGAACGTACCGTCCACATAAGAGCGAATAGCTTCTTTATAACATTCCACCACGGTGCGCACATACTCGGGCCCCCGGGCACGTCCCTCAATCTTAAACACACGCACGCCCGCATCCAGCATCTTGTTCATGAAATGGATGGTTTTCAGGTCTTTAGGCGACATAATATATTGGTTGTCAATATCCAGCTCCACATCCGTCTCCTTGTCGCGCACCGTATAGGAACGGCGGCACACCTGCATGCACGCTCCCCGGTTGGCAGAATGGTTCATCTCGTGCAGCGAGAGGTAGCACTTGCCCGATACCGCCATGCACAAAGCGCCATGACAGAACATCTCGATACGTATCCGTTCACCGCCCGGACCGCAGATATTCTCTTCGCAGATATGGCGGTAGATTTCCGCCACCTGTTCCAGGTTCAGCTCACGTGCCAGCACCACTACATCGGCAAACTGAGCATAGAAACGCAAAGCCTCCACATTTGAGATATTCAGCTGCGTAGACAAATGCACTTCCTGACCTATCTGCCGGGCATAGCTCATCACCGCCACATCGGCCGCAATCACCGCCGAAATACCCGCCGCTTTGGCCGCATCCACAATGGTACGCATCAAAGGAATGTCATTATCATAGATAATGGTATTCACCGTAAGATAGCTTTTCATACCGTGCTCGTCGCAGGTACGGGCTATCTCGCGCAGGTCATCTATTGTAAACGTATTCGCCGAACGGGCACGCATATTCAGATTCTCGATACCGAAATAAACAGAGTCCGCACCTGCCTGGATAGCGGCCGCCAGAGATTCGCGCGAGCCTACCGGCGCCATAATTTCAAAATCACTGATAGAGGGCATAAGTATTAATTAAGAATTAAGACTATAAACTTTGTCGCAAAGGTAGGCTTTTTTCCGTACTTTTGCAGGTAAATTCAGTTAGATTATGAAGATTAAAGATATAGACCTCGGCAAGTACCCCGTATTGCTTGCCCCCATGGAGGACGTGACCGACCCGGCTTTCCGCCTGATGTGCAAAGGTTTCGGAGCGGATATGGTATACACCGAGTTCGTGTCGAGCGACGCACTGATACGCTCCGTCAGCAAGACCGAGCAGAAACTGAACATCAGTGACGAAGAACGCCCCGTAGCCATACAGATATACGGTAAAGATACGGATACAATGGTAGAAGCGGCACGTATTGTGGAACAGGCGCGTCCGGACATACTGGACATCAACTTCGGCTGCCCCGTAAAACGTGTAGCCGGCAAAGGAGCCGGAGCGGGAATGTTGCAGAATATCCCCAAAATGCTGGAGATAACCCGTGCCGTGGCAGATGCCGTAAAGATTCCCGTCACCGTAAAAACCCGTCTCGGCTGGGATGCCGGCAACAAGATTATCGTAGATTTGGCGGAGCAACTGCAAGACTGCGGTATTGCCGCCCTTACCATTCACGGCCGTACCCGCGCCCAAATGTATACGGGCGAGGCGGACTGGACTCTGATCGGTGAGGTCAAGAACAATCCCCGTATGCATATTCCCGTCATCGGCAACGGCGATGTCACCACTCCCCAAAGGGCCAAAGAGTGCTTTGACCGCTATGGAGTGGATGCCATTATGATAGGCCGTGCCAGCTTTGGCCGTCCCTGGATATTCAAGGAAGTGAAACATTATCTGGAAACGGGCGAAGAAATGCCGCCCCTCAGCGCGGAGTGGAAGCTCAATGTGCTCCGCCGGGAAGTAGAAGACAGCGTAAAACTGTTGGACGAACGGCGGGGCATCCTGCACGTGCGCCGTCACCTGGCGGCCAGTCCTTTGTTCAAAGGTATTCCCAACTTCCGGGATACACGCATCGCCATGTTACGGGCAGAGACCAAAGAGGAGCTGTACCGTATCTTTAAAGAGATAGAGAAGTTGATATAATCCGATATTATCCCTGTAAAGCGACGCAAAGAGCCGGCTTGTTTTCTCTGACAAGCCGGCAGTCGTCCGTTACATAAACCGGCAGCAGTCAGAACGCAATCTAGTACGTCCATTTCAGCTTATATTCGTGGCTGTAATGTGTTCAAACGCGCATGTAACAAACTGTTTCCCATAACAAAACAAACCGTTCCGTACCATGAACCGGAAAACTTTCATCCCTCTTTTACCTGAACATCGGCTGCGCAAACCACCGCTTGAACATCCGCGTTACCGCCACATAAAGAACAAGGGCAGAGAAAAAGCCGACGATAGCATCAATCAGGTAATGCGCCTGAATATACACCGTAGCTCCGCACAGCAACAAATAGAAAGGAAGCAGGCAAGCAAACAGGCATCTGCTGCCCCGCCATGCCATAATCATCAGAATAGTGGACATACCGACATGGGAACTAGGGAAAGCCGCCGTCGGACGCTCTCCCACTTGTTGCGAACTCTCCACCAGATTGTAGAAAAATCCATGCTCGTATCCCGGCCCGGGCAGTAATTCCTGATTATGATTGAAATAATCGCCGATGGAAGGGAATATTCCCTGCGCCACATTATCGTTGCCGATAGCGGGAAAATAGAATTGCGGTCCTGCCACCGGTACGAAAATATAAAACAGGTAGTAGATAAAGAAAGCGGTGACTATCACGAACGATACTTTCTCAAAAAGCTCAAAACGGTAGAGGAAGTACCACACCACTACCAGAAGAATCATCGGATAATAGAAGAAGTAACCCATGTTGAACGGCTCGCTGACCCACATCTGAGGGAACCGCAAAGAAAACCATACGGCAGGCTGCCCCCCGAATATCCATTGTTCGGCCGATGCGAAAACATGGTCCAGATTGGGAAAGATACGGTTGAACTCAAATGTATCGGGATACCAGTAAGAAAGCAGCGACATCTGGATGGCTATACGGATAAAGGCGGAAAACTTGCAAGGGGCAAGCCGATAAAGATACATCAGTAGAAACGTCATGCCCGCAATCATAGCGCGGTCGGCAAGCATCTGCACCGGATGATCCATTTCTTGGAAAAGAAACAGTATGAGAATGGAAGTCAACAGATTATATATCAGTGTGATCTTCTCTACCGCAAAAAGCCCTTTACGGGTTTCTACTCTCTTGAATAAGTCTAAAGCCAACTTTCAATATAATTAACGGACATCTCAGACGAATTACAAACGGATTCCCCAATTCTTTCCGTATCAAGTCGGAAAAGGCACGGCTTTGATACACCTTGCCGTCCGCCAGAAAATAGGCGCGGCAGGATATTTGTTTCTCTATTCCCAAGAAAACGGCCTGCACAATATCCTTGACGTAGACAAACGTCAAATCCTGACGGCGGAAGCCTACGGAGAAGTCCGTGTGCTGCCGGATGGACTTTGCCATCAGGAAATAATCCTTCTCGCGCGGACCGTAAACACCCGTAGGGCGATAGATGACGTAAGGGAAGCCCGGTATGCTTTGCAGATAAATCTCCGCTTTCAGTTTGCTAAGACCGTAAGCCGTATTGGGCATAGGGGTGTCTTCTCCCGTTATCGGAGTATATGTCTTTTCGCGTATCGGACCGAATACGCTCAAGGTGCTGATAAAGATAAACTGCCGGGGAATCATGTTCAGCTCACGCAACGTATCTACAAAGTATTTGGTCTGCAGATAGTTCACACGCTCGAAGTCATTCTTGTCCACGCATTTGGTGGCTCCGGCGCAATGGATAATATAATCGAACTTGCTGTAAGTCCCTTTATGACCGGAAAGTTGCGCGCGCAATTCGTTGGGATGCGCAAAGTCGAGCTCAAGAAAATGTATCTTCTTATCCTGCAAATACTCCCGGCTGCTGGACGAACGAACGCCTGCCCATACACCGAATCCCCGCCTCAACGCTTCTTCCACGATGAAACTTCCGATAAACCCGCTTGCTCCTGTTACTAAAACCGACTCCACTTTTGTTTATTGCAAATTTTGATGATTACGAATTACTGCTCCCGCTATTTCACCGGCTCTACATGGATACCCACATGAGTACCTTCGCCAAACTGTTCTTTCAAGGTATTCTCAATGGCCGTCGCCGTACGGTGCGCTTCTTCCAGTGTTATTTTGCCGTCCATGCGCACGTGCACCTCTATCGCATAATGATTGCCTATGCGGCGGGTACGCAAATGATGCGGCGAACTTACTCCGGGGAAGGAAAGGATAATCCGCTGTATTTCATTTTCCACATCGGCAGGCAACGATTTCTCCAACAACTCATCCACACAAGGAATCAATAGCTTTACGGCTACCTTCATAATGAAGAAACTGACGACAACCGCAGCTATCGGGTCGAGTACCCGCCAGTGATTTCCCAAAAGAATAGCTCCGCCGATACCTATGGCTGTGCCTATGGAAGAAAGAGCGTCGCTCCGGTGATGCCACGCATTGGCCACCACTGCCCGGGAGTTCAATTTCTTTCCCCGAAACACCGTATAGCGGTAGAGCGCCTCCTTAAAGGCGATGGACACCAACGCCGCTATCAATGCCAGCATTCCCGGCTCCTGCAAAGAACCGCCGTGAAGAAACCGATAGATAGATGAAGCGCCGTTCCAGAAAATTCCAAAGCCGACAAAAAGCAATACAATACCGATAATGGCGGTTGCCAAAGTCTCATATTTGCCATGTCCGTAATCGTGTCCCTCATCTTCCGGCTTGGAAGAGATGCGCACAAAGACAATGACAATGATGTCCGTAACAAAGTCCGACAGCGAGTGTACGGCATCTGCCAGCATGGCGGCGCTATGCCCCGCGATTCCCGCAAAGAACTTAAACAGAAGCAACAGGAAGTTCACCACACTCCCCACAATCGTTACGCGGTAAATACCTTTTTCCCTCGCAACCTCTTCCTTATCCACAGGTCGTACTTCCATGCCCTTTCTTCTAAGTCGCTGCAAATATAGTACATAAATCTATTATGACCGGTCGTTCCCCTATAAATTTCAGTAAGACAGAAAGATTTTGAAGGCAGAGTGAACGAGTGAATACATTTATTTGTTTACTTTGCAAGAAAGATAAAAAGACATCAAATTATGGCTAAGACAAAGAAAGAAAAGAAAGAGAAAAAAGCCGGCAAGCGAATGAAGAAGAAAGAGCTCGTCAAAACGCTATTGGACTTCTTCCACATAAAACAAGACGAAGTACTGTCCCTGAAATACATTTTTGAACAACTGCACCTCACCACGCATCCGCTGAAAATGCTGTGTATGGATATCCTGTCCGAGTTGTCGGATGACGATTACATCACCGAAGTGGACAAGCATAAATACAAGCTGAACAATCATGGCGTGGAAATGACCGGTACTTTCCAGCGCAAAAGCAACGGAAAGAACTCATTCATCCCCGAAGGCGGCGGTGACCCCATTTTCGTGGCCGAACGCAACTCGGCACACGCCATGGCAGGCGACAAAGTACGCATCGCCTTTTATGCCAAACGCCGCGGACGTGAAGCCGAAGGCGAAGTCATCGAAATACTGGAACGCGCCAACGATACCTTCGTAGGAACACTGGAAGTTGCCAAATCCTACGCTTTCCTTGTCACGGAAAACCGTACGCTGGCCAACGACATCTTCATCCCCAAAGAGAAACTGAAAGGTGGAAAAACAGGCGACAAAGCCATCGTCAAGGTAGTGGAATGGCCTGATAAGGCTAAAAACCCCATCGGTCAGGTCATTGACATCCTGGGAAAAGCCGGAGACAACACCACCGAGATGCACGCCATCCTGGCCGAATTCGGGTTGCCGTATGTCTATCCCGCATCCGTGGAAAAAGCCGCGGACAAGATTCCCGCCGAAATTCCCGCGGAGGAGTATGCCAAACGTGAAGATTTCCGCAATATAACCACCTTTACCATAGACCCCAAAGACGCCAAAGACTTTGACGATGCCCTGTCCGTCCGCAAACTGAAGGACAACCTGTGGGAAGTGGGCGTGCACATTGCCGACGTGACACATTATGTAACGGAAGGCGGCATCATCGATAAAGAAGCGGAGAAACGGGCGACATCCGTTTATCTCGTAGACCGCACCATTCCGATGCTGCCCGAACGGCTGTGCAACTTCATCTGCTCCTTGCGTCCCGATGAAGAGAAACTGGCTTATTCCGCCATCTTCGAAATGACGGACAAGGGAGAAGTAAAGAACTCGCGCATCGTACATACGGTTATCAAGTCCGACCGCCGCTTCACATACGAGGAAGCGCAACAGATTATCGAAACCAAAGAGGGAGATTTTAAAGAGGAAATCCTCAAACTGGATTCGCTTGCCAAGATATTGCGCGAAAAGCGATTTGCCGCCGGCGCCATCAACTTCGACCGCTATGAAGTGAAATTCGAGATTGATGAGAAGGGCAAGCCCGTCAGCGTATATTTCAAAGAATCCAAAGACGCCAACAAGCTGGTAGAGGAGTTCATGCTACTCGCCAACCGCACTGTGGCCGAAAAGATAGGGCGTGTACCCAAAAACAAAAAGCCGAAAGTATTCCCTTATCGTATTCACGACCTGCCGGATCCGGAGAAGCTGGATAACCTGTCACAGTTCATCGCCCGCTTCGGCTATAAGCTGCGCACCAGCGGAACCAAAACAGATGTGTCCAAATCCATCAACCACCTGCTGGATGATATTCAAGGGAAGAAAGAAGAGAATCTCATCGAAACCGTATCTATCCGCGCCATGCAAAAGGCACGCTATTCCGTGCACAACATCGGGCACTATGGATTGGCATTCGACTATTATACCCACTTCACCTCTCCCATCCGCCGCTATCCGGACATGATGGTGCACCGGTTGCTGACCAAGTACCTGGATTTAGGCGGACGAAGCGTTTCCGAACAGAAATACGAAGCCCTCTGCAGCATGGAACAGATAGCTGCCAATGCGGAACGCGCCTCTATCAAGTACAAACAAGTGGAATACATGACGGAACGTCTGGGACAGACTTACGACGGTGTTATTTCCGGCGTTACCGAATGGGGACTGTACGTTGAGCTGAACGAGAATAAATGTGAGGGAATGATACCTATCCGCGACCTCGATGATGATTACTACGAATTCGATGAAAAGAACTATTGCCTGCGCGGACGACGGAAGAAACGCACGTACAGCCTCGGTGACGCTATCACCATCAAGGTGGCACGCGCCAACCTCGAGAAAAAGCAACTGGACTTTGCCCTGATTGAATAAAACAGGATTATTATAAAAGCTTACATACACATACATGAAGACAATTACTATTACAGATCGCGCGCAAATAGAAGATATTATCCGTAAATGCCCTTATTGTACGGTCGGGATTACCGACGGAGAAGGCAATCCGTATGTAGTGCCCATGAACTTTGCCTGGGAAAATGATACCGTCTACCTGCACTCGGGGCCCGAAGGAAGTAAAATAGAAATGGTGGTACGGCATCCGCAGGTCTGCATTAACTTTTGTGAAGGGCACGAGCTGGTGTATATGCACAAACAGATAGCTTGCAGTTACAGCATGAAATCCCGCAGCGTTATCTGCAAAGGCAAAGTACACTTCATAGAAGATATGGATGAGAAACGCCGGATACTCGATGTGCTCATGAAACAATATACAGACAATGCATGCAATTATGCCGAACCGGCTGTACGCAATGTGAAAATATGGGAAGTGAAGGTGGATGAAATAAGTTGCAAATCGTTCGGGCTGAGGCCGAGTGAAGTGAAATAATCTCAACAAAGTCCCTACATCGGAATTTGATTATCGCTAACCCGTATACTTAGGGTGTCTCAGTCGTATATTTAGGGTATCTCAGTATACGACTGAGACTATCTAAGTATACGACTGAGACACCCTTATTTTACATAATTGATTATCAGCAAATTGCAAAAGCGTCTTTAACCAGCCCGTTTCAGTTCATAAATGTATACAAGACACTACAAAGGATATTCCTCAAAGGCATAAAGCAACGTCGACAAATAGCGTTCTCCCGTATCAGGCAGTAATACCACTATGTTTTTACCCTCGTTCTCCGGCAACTGCGCCAACTGAGTTGCGGCGCTGACAGCGGCTCCCGAAGAAATCCCGACCAACAAGCCTTCGTATTTCGCCAGTTCCCGCCCGGTACGGATAGCGTCATCATTGGATACCTGCAGAATTCCGTCTACTACCGCACTATTATAGTTTTTGGGAATAAAGCCTGCACCGATACCTTGAATCTTATGTGAACCCGGTTTTCCGCCTGACAATACCGGAGAATCCTCCGGCTCTACGGCTACCACTTGTATTTTAGGGTTATGCTTCTTCAAAGCCGTACCCACACCGCTCACCGTCCCACCGGTCCCAACACCGGCTACGAATATATCGACTTTTCCGTCCGTATCCTGCCATATTTCCTGTCCGGTAGTGCGCTCATGAACGGCCGGGTTAGCTTGATTATCAAACTGCTGTAAAATCAACGAACCGGGAGTACTCGCTTGCAATTCTTCGGCACGGGCTATAGCACCCTTCATACCATCGGCACCGGGCGTCAAGACAAGTTCCGCGCCAAGGGCCTTCAGTAAATTGCGGCGTTCCATGCTCATGGTGTCCGGCATAGTCAAAACCAATTTATAACCTTTGGCCGCCGCTACAAAAGCAAGTCCCACCCCGGTATTGCCGCTGGTCGGTTCGATAATCGTCGCACCGGGTTTCAACAGTCCTTTCGTTTCCGCATCCTCTATCATAGCCAGTGCAACGCGGTCCTTGACACTTCCCGCAGGATTAAAGTATTCCAGTTTGACTATCACATGAGCCCTCAAGCCCTTATTTTTACTATAATTGTTCAACTCCAACAAAGGAGTATTGCCTACTAAGTCGGTAAGGCGTTGCGCTATTTTTTTCATATCTTACAGTGAATTATTAATAAGACAAAAATACGGCGAAGTTCGTTCATTCAAAATACCATAAATGTGGTAAATCCATACTATAAATGAGGGATATAATTTTACTCACATCCTGACACAGGCAGTCGATGAGCTATCGGAAAGCGAATCTTACAAAGGACTGTTTCACCAGCACACGGACGGCAATCCATTGCCTTCAGCTAAG
>ERZ1673736.4567-NODE-4567-length-11103-cov-12.759142_pt1 | contig 11103 bp, 10 predicted proteins | sample MGYA00580212_ERZ1673736 | MGnify/ENA primary metagenome ERZ1673736 (study PRJEB41218, sample SAMN15661752) | gut metagenome | host: Homo sapiens | place: Canada: London | collected 2015-08-20/2019-03-30 | study: EMG produced TPA metagenomics assembly of... | reverse complement strand
TTCAACATGAAGATGGCCCGCTGGGCCAAAGAGCACGGCATCCGCACCTTCTATTACATCGCCCCGAAGGTCTGGGCGTGGCGCGAATGGCGGGTGAAGGCGATCCGCAGATACGTCGACCGGCTCTTCATCATCTTCCCCTTCGAGCGGACCTATTTCCCGAAACACGGCATCACGCCCGTTTTCGAGGGCAACCCGCTCGTCGACGCCATCGAGGCCCGGCGGACGACGCTCCCGACGCCCGAGGAGTTCCGCCGCCGCAACTCCCTCGACCAACGCCCGATCGTCGCCCTGCTGGCCGGCAGCCGCCGGAACGAGATCCGCGACAACCTGCCGCTAATGGCCGCGCTGTCGCGAAAATTCCCCGAGCGCCAGTTCGTGGTGGCGGGCGTCGCATGGCTCGACCGGGCGCTTTACGAACAATACACAGACGGAAGCGGCATCCGCTACGTCTGCGACCAGACCTACGAGACGCTTGCGGCGGCCGAGGCGGCCGTGGTGACGTCGGGCACGGCGACGCTCGAAACGGCCCTGCTGGGCATTCCCGAAGTGGTGGTCTACCGCACGGTGTGGTGGCAGGTATGGCTGCGGCCCTACGTGCTGAAGGTCCCCTGGGTGTCGCTCGTGAACCTGAACCTGGGGCGCGAGGCCGTCGCCGAGATCATCCAGTCGGATTTCTCGGTCGACCGCGCCGAACGCGAGCTGCGGGCGATCCTGCACGGCGGCAGCAAGCGCGGAAAGATGCTCGCCGACTTCGGCGAACTGAAAACGATCATCGGAGGCCCGGGAGCCAGCGAACGGTTTGCGGCACGGATGGTCGCAGAACTACACGCACAGAAAATAAAATAGCTTCCGATGAACGACCCGCTCGCTCCTCTGCTCGCCGGAGCATTTGTAATCGTATGCGGCCTGCTGGTCAAACGGTTCCCGATGCTGATCTCGGGTTACAACACCCTGCCGAAGGAGAAACGCAAAAACGTCGACATCGACGGTCTTTCGTCGTTCATGCGACGACACCTGGTGATAATCGGAGGTTTATTGATTTTATTTACAACAATACTCGAACTGACCGGCCAACAGGAGGCTTTTTCCATAATCCTCGCTGTCTACCTGCCGGTTTACGTGATCTGGATGGTGGTCCGGGCACAGCGCTACGACCACAATAAATAAGGAGAGAGCATGAAAATCATCTGCATAGGCCGCAACTACGCCGAACATGCCGCCGAGTTGCACGAACAGCTCAACGACAGCGGGAAACTCCCCGAGGAACCGATGTTCTTCCTCAAGCCCGACACGGCGCTGCTGCGCAACAACGACCCGTTTTACACCCCGTCGTTCTCGCAGGAGGTGCACTACGAATGCGAACTGGTGGTGCGGATCAACCGCGTGGGCAAGGCCATCGCCGAGCGTTTCGCCCACCGTTATTACGACGAGGTGGGACTGGGCATCGACTTCACGGCCCGCGACCTCCAGCGGCGGGCTATCGCCGAGGGGCTTCCGTGGGAGAGCTGCAAGGCTTTCGACCGCTCGGCGGCGATCTCGCCGAAATTCGTCTCCTTGCAGGAGCTGGGCGGCGACGTGCAGCGGCTGCACTTCACGCTCGACGTGAACGGGGAGCGCCGCCAGAGAGGCGACACGGCGGAGATGCTCTTCACGGTCGACCGAATCATCGCCACGGTGTCGCGGTACATGACCCTGCGCATGGGCGACCTGCTCTACACCGGAACGCCAGCCGGCGTGGGCCCCGTCCGCCCCGGCGACACGCTGCGCGCTGCGCTCGAAGGACGCGAACTGTTAAATTTCGACATCAGATGAACCTTGAAAAACGATTGTTCCGAAATCGAAAAAAATGCAGAACCGCTCCGTAAAACTTTTCACCTTTCACCTTTAACTTTTCACCTTTATACATGCTGCTCAACGACAAACTCAAACCCTACCGCCTGCTGCTGGCGTCGCAGTCGCCACGGCGGCGGGAGCTGATGACCGGCTGCGGGTTGCCCTACGAACTGGCCGAAAAATTCGACTGCGAGGAGACCTATCCCGACGACCTTCCGCTTATCGGCGTTTCGGAGTACCTCTCGACGCTCAAAAGCGAAGCCTATCCGGTTCCGTTGCTCGAAAACGACATCCTGCTCACGGCCGACACCGTCGTGCTGGCCGGCGGCGAATTCCGGATGACGGCCGAAGGCTCGACATGGCACGGAGGGGAGATTCTGGGCAAACCCCGCGACCGCGACGACGCCCGCCGCATGCTGAAAATCCTGTCGGGCGCGCATCATCTGGTCACAACCGGCGTCACCCTGCGCTCCGCCGCGCGGATGACCCACTTCACTTCGCTGACCTATGTCTGGTTCCGCACGCTCACCGACGAGGAGATCGCCTACTATGTCGACACCTTCCAACCCTTCGACAAGGCCGGGGCATACGGCATTCAGGAGTGGATCGGCTACGCCGCCATCGAGTGCATCGAAGGCTCGTTCTACAACGTCATGGGACTTCCCGTCCAGAAAGTATACACCGAATTAGATAAATTTTTGAATCCATGAAACGCACCCTGCTGACCCTGCTCGCCGCCCTTGCCCTCCTGCCTGCGCTGGCCGACGAGGGCATGTGGCTCCCGAGCCTGATCTCCGAACGCATCGACGACATGCGTGCAAAAGGCTTCCGCCTCACGGCCGAAGACATCTACTCGATCAACAAGGCCTCGATGAAAGACGCCGTCGTACTCTTCAACGGCGGCTGTACGGGCGAACTCATTTCGCCTGAAGGCCTGCTGCTCACCAACCACCACTGCGGCTACGACGCCATCCAAAAACATTCGACCGTCGAGCACGACTACCTGACCAACGGTTTCTGGGCCATGTCGCGGGCCGAGGAGCTGCCCAACGAAAAACTCTGGGTCCGCTTCCTCGTCCGCATGGAGGAGGTGACCGACCGGATCGCCGCGGGCGAGACGGCCGCGCAGATCGTCGAAAAAGCCAAGGCCGAAGGCACGGGCTACAAAGCCTCGGTCGAACAGATGTACTACGGCAACCAGCAGTTCCTGTTCGTCTACGAGCAGTTCGACGACGTGCGCCTGGTGGCCGCGCCGCCCTCGTCGATCGGCAAGTTCGGCGGCGACACCGACAACTGGATCTGGCCCCGCCACACGGGCGATTTCTCGATGTTCCGCGTCTACGCTTCGAAGGACAACCGTCCGGCGGCCTACTCGCCCCAGAACGTCCCCTACCGTCCGAAAAAACACTTCAGCATATCCACGAAAGGGGTTAAAGAGGGCGATTTCACGATGATCTACGGTTTCCCGGGCAACACGCAGGAGTACATCCTCTCCGACGCCGTGGCCTACATCGCCGAGCGTTCCGACCCGGCCAAGATCGCCGTCCGCACGGGCCGTCTCGACATCATCACCAAAGCGCAGGAGTCCGACCCCGCGCTGCGCATCCACTACGCCGCCAAGCACGCCTCGATCGCCAACGCCTGGAAAAAATGGCAGGGCGAAGCGCTGGGCATCGGCCGCCGCGGAACCGTCGCAGCGAAATTCGATTACGAGACGCAGTTCGGACTGTGGTCCGTGGGACGTCCCGAATACGCCGGCGTAGTGATGGGCCTGCGCGCCGAGTACGACCGGATCATGGACGCCTATTTCGCTTACGAAATCACGCGCGAAACGCTCTCGACGCTGCCGGCAGCCTACACCCCCGAAGAACGGGCCGAAGAGTGCTTCGCCCGGCGCAAGTTCGCCGAGCAGGCGCTCTGGCGCCATGCGTTCCGCGAATACGGCCGTTGCCCGAAGGTTTACCGCACGCCCTCCTACGCCGAAGGCATGGCCCGTTACAAATCGCCGGAAGCCTACGCCGACGCTCTTTTCGAGGCCGTATGGGAAGGCTCCGACAGCGTGGCCATGCAACCCGCAGTCAGACTGCGCGAGGAGACCAAACGCATGCTCGACCATATCTCGTGGATGCTGGGAACCAAGTCGCTGCGCAACCTCAACAGCAAAATCCTCAACGAACTTTATACTACTTATATAAAGGGTCTGCGCGAATGGGACCGCGAGCGGGCCTTCTATCCCGACGCCAACCTGACGCTCCGCGTGGCCTACGGCTCCGTGGCCGGATACGAGTACGCCGACGGCGAATACCACAAACCGCAGACGACGCTCGACGGCATCATCGCCAAGGACAATCCCGAAATTTACGACTACGACATTCCGCAGTCGCTGCGCGACCTCTACGCTTCGAAGAACTACGGCCGCTGGGGCACGGTGATCGACGGCCGCAGGACCGTGCCGGTCTGCTTCCTGGCGACGAACCACACCACGGGCGGCAATTCGGGATCACCGGTGCTGAACGCCGGGGGCGAACTCATCGGCATCAATTTCGACCGCACGTGGCGTTCGACGATGAGCGACATCGCCTTCGACCCTGCGATCTGCCGCAACATCGCCGTGGACATCCGCTACGTGCTGTTCGTCGTGGACCGTGTCGGCGGAGCGGGCTACCTGCTCAAGGAGATGACGCTCAAATAAAGCATTCCGGGACCGCCGCAGAACGACCCGGGCGGTCCCCATGCAAATTTTGTCGTTTTTTTCGCAAAAATTTTGCGAATCGCAAAATAGTGCCTATATTTGTACTCCCGAAAGTTGATTCGGGAGAGCAATGCCCAGGTGGTGAAATTGGTAGACACGCTACTTTGAGGGGGTAGTGAACAATTACGTTCGTGCAAGTTCGAGTCTTGTCCTGGGCACACGAAACCAAAACCGCAGCTGATTGTCAATCGGCTGCGGTTTTTCATTTTCGTTTTGTTCGCCCCCCACTTGCACCGCTCGTCACATTCCCCCGGCCGGCGCCCGGGCAACAAGGGCCGGCGCATGGCGATTCACGCCGCAAGGGTGCATGAAATCGAATCGCACGCACATCGTTTCAGTCTGAAGGTTCTTACGCGTGCGACTTCTTCGCCACGAACAGCGCGAGGATGAACGACAGGGCCGAGGCTGCGATCCAGAAGACGATCGCCGTGTCGAGGGGGTCGAGGATGATGACGTCCTTCCGGGCCTGCGCCTGCAAACACCCCGTATGGAGCGTCACCACGGCGAAATTCTCCCGGGCGTAGGATTGCAGGTTGAACGACGTTCCCAGCACCGTATAGTTGTTGTTGGCGCTGTGGATGATGAACGGACAGTTTTTGTCGGGCGAAATGGTGAAAAACGCCTCGCCGTCGAACTCGATCTCGCGCGTCGCCTTCCCGAATCCCGGGTCCACGGTGAGCGTCGCCTCGGAATTCATGCAGACCTTCGACCCGTCGGGCAGCACGATGTCGAGCCTCTCGCCGCACGCCGTGCGGTATTCCAAGGGCTGTGCGGCGCTGATCTCCGCCCCGGCCCCGGTTTCGGACGCGACATCGGGGGTGCGCTGCCAGAACCACTCGGCGCAAACGCCCGCCGCAACCACGGCGGCCGCCGCCACATAGCGCAGGAACCGACTCCGGCGCCGTCCGGCGACCTCGGGGACAGCGAACAGGATCTTGTTGCGGGCTGCGAAACGCGCCCATTCCCGCTCCGCCTTGGCCGACGCGGGCAGCTCCCGTCTGGCGAGACACTCCCTGAAATAAGCCCGGTTTTCATCCGACTCCTCCAGCCATCCCGCCAGCATACCGGCCTCCTCCTTACTCAAAGCGTTGCTCCGGTACGAATTGATCAGTCTGTCTATCTCTTTCTGCATATCATTTACACAAAACAGATTTTTTCTCTTTGTCTTCACCCGGTAGACACGCCTTTTCCGGATACCGACCCCCGCCGTGCGATTTTTTTTTCGGAGCGTCCCTTTCCGCCCCCCCCGGAAACCGGAAATCCCCGGGCCGAAGCTCCGGGGATTTTTCCGCTCCCGGCAAACGGGCAGGGCGCCGCAGAAGCGGCTGCGGCTCGTTCGGGCAGTCGTGAAAATTGGGTTTTATGCGAAATTTGCCGTATCTTGCCGAAAATTGGAAACCATGACACAGCAACTGCGATTCATACCGTTCAAATCACGCTCGGACAAGGGCTGGGCCGAAGCATGGGCGCTTTACGAAGCCTCCTTCCCCGACTGCGAACGCTGGGACGGCACGGGTTACGACCGCGCTTTCGGCGACCCGCATTTCGAGGCCGACGGCATCTGGCGCGGCGACGAGTTCATCGGCATCCTCTTCCACTGGAACGCCGGGGATTACCGCTACGTCGAGCATCTGGCCGTCTCGCCCCGCCTGCGGGGACAGAACATGGGTTCAAAAGCCCTCGCGGCCTTTTGCCAAGGGCGGCGCGTCATTCTGGAGATCGACCCGCCGGAGGATGAAATCTCGGTCCGCCGCCAGCATTTCTACCAGCGGCTGGGTTTCGTCGCCAATCCCTACGCGTATATCCACCCCTCGTTCCGGCGGCCGTTCCATCCCCACCGGCTGGTGCTGATGAGCTATCCCGAGGCCCTTACATACGAAGAGGCCCGCGGTTTCGCGGACTTCATTCGGGAACGGGTGCTCCGCTACTCCGAGCACGAGAATCCGGAGCTGCCGAGACTGTAAAGCGGCCGCTACAACATGCCGACCACGTATTTCGTGACGAAGTAACCGCCCGCCACCAGCCAGACGTAGAGCAGGCCGGCCAGCACGAAAGGCCTGGCCCCCGCCTGCCTGAATTTGTCGAGGCTCGTTTCGGTCCCCAGCGCCGTCATGGCCATCGTCAGCATGAAGGTATCAACGTACTCGATGGTCCCGTTGAGCGGAATTTCCCGGACCGTCTCCACCCCGCAAAGGCTTTGCAGCAGCGAATTGAGACCGATGATCCCGATGAACCCGAAGGCGAACCACGGCACGGCGATCCTGCGTTTTCCCGTTTCGCCCCCGGATTCCTTCCGGCGGCCCGCCAGCACGAAGCCCATGATCACGAGCACGGGCGCGAGCAGCATGACGCGGATCATCTTGGTGATGGTGGCCGTTCCGGCGATCCCCAGCGCATCGGTGGGGTCCATCGCGTTGCCCGCCCCGGCCACGTGGGCCACCTCGTGCAGCGTGCTGCCCGTGTAGACGGCCACTTCCGTGTCGGTCATCCCGTTGAGCATGCCCATGCGGTACATGACCGGATAGAGAAACATCGAGAGGGTTCCGAAAATGACGACCGTGGAGACGGCGATGGCGGTTTTGTACCCCTCGCACTTCACCACCGGCTCGGCCCCCAGCACGGCCGCCGCGCCGCAGATGGCGCTGCCCGTCGAAGTCATCAGCGCCGTGTCGCGGTCGATCTTCAGCAGGCGGCCCAGCAGAACGCCCCCCAGAATGGTGACCGTCACGACGATCAGGTCCACGACGACGGCCGGCACGCCCACGGCCGCCACCTGGGCCAGCGTCAGGCGGAACCCGTAGAGGACGATGCCCCAGCGCAGCACCTGCTTCGTGCAGAACCGGATGCCCGGGACCCAGGTTTCGGGCAGCCGGTTGCGCAGGCTGTTGGCGTAGAGCATGCCCAGCACGATGCCGACGATCAGGGGGCTGAACGAGAGCCGTCTGACAACGGGGATTTCGGCGATGTAAAATGCCGCGAACGAAAACAGCGCGATCAGGAGAATTCCGTGCAGGGTGTTCGCCCTGTTACCTTTTTCCAACATATCCTTGCAATTTTAATGACGACCGATAACTTTTGCTTCATTGCGACGGCAAAGGTCGCATCTTTTATCGGGATACGAAACAAGATTTGGTTATCCGGGATAACCTGAAGTTATGACGCAGGGATAAGGAAACCGGGGGCCGGCAATCAGAAATCCGCCCGGGCGAAGTCGATGAACCGCCGCGCCAGACGCGCAGGTTCGGCTTCGGCATGCACGAAAACGAAATCGCGGGAGAGCGTCAGCCCCTCGATGTCGACGATCCGCAGCGCGCCGCTGCGCAGTTCATCCACCACCGAAATCACCGATACGATGGCCATGGCGTCGCTGTTGCGGACGAAGGCCTTGATCCCCTCGGTCGACCCGAGGCGCATCGTCACATCGAACTGCGAGAGACGGATGCCTCTGGCCGCAAGGGCCGCGGCGATCACTTCGAGCGTCCCCGAGCCGCTTTCGCGCAACACCAGCGGGATGCGCGGCAGCTCCTCGGGCGTCACCGTCTCCCGGCGGGCGTATTTCCCGCCCGGACGGGCCACCAGCACCAGTTCGTCGGGCCTGAAAAGCGTGTAGTGCAGCCCCTGCCGGCGGCTGAGGCTCTCGACCAGCCCCAGATCCACGGCATGTTCGCCCAACGCCTGCTCGACCTCGGCGCTGTTGCCCGACGACATCGAGACCCGCACCCCGGGAAAGCGCGCCGTGAAGTGCGCCAGAATCGGCGGAAGGAGGTACTGCGCGATGGTCGTGCTGGCCCCGAGGCGGAGTTCGCCCCCGGTCTGGTCGGCGCAGAGGCTCATCTCGTATTCGAGGCGGCGGTAGTCGTCGAGAAGCCGCCCGGCCGCCTCCAGCATCGTACGCCCCGCATCGGTCAGCTCCAGATGGCTGCCGCGGCGGGTGAAAAGCTGCACCTTATAACGGGATTCCAGCTCGCCGACATGCTTGCTGACGGCGGGCTGCGAAATGTAGAGTTGTTCGGCGGCCCGGGTGAAACTCAACGTCCGGGCCGCGGCGATAAAGACCTTGAGGCGGAAATCGTCCATAAGGCGTCAGCCCAGATGCCCTTCGTCGGCGAACTCCCTGACCGAACGGACGTAGTGGTCGATGGTCTCCTGCATCGAGACGAACGACTTGCCCCCCGCGGCGTTCTTGTGGCCGCCGCCGCTGAAATACTTCCGGGCGAAGAGGTTGACGTCGACGTCGCCCCGCGAGCGCAGCGACACGCGGATGAATTTGCGGTGGGCGAGAAACATGGCCGACATCTTGACCTTTTTGATCGTGAGGGCGTAGTTGACGAATCCCTCGCTGTCGCCCTGCTGGAACTGAAAGCGGCGCATCTCGTTCTCCAGCAAGGACATGTAGGCCACCGTCCCGTCCTGGATCACCTCCATCTTGCGGTTGATGGCATAGCCGAACAGCCGCGCGCGGCCCTCGGTATAGGCGTTGTAGACGCTGTTGTGAATGTCGGGGATCGAGATGCCCTTCTCGACCAGCACGGCCACGGCGCGGAACAGCTCCGGGGTGAGGAACGAGAAGGCGAAATTGCCCGTGTCGGTCATCATGCCCACGTAGAGCGACTCGGCCATGCGGCGTGTGATAGCCCCGGCGCCGCACATCGCCTCGACGATGCTGTACACCAGAAAACACGTGCTCGACGAATCGGGATGCGAGAACATCAGGTCGAAGCCCTCGTCGGGCGAGAGGTGATGGTCGATCAGCACGCGGCGGGCCGTGGTGTTGGCCGCGATGGTGTCGCTGAGGATTTCGAGCCGCGAAACGGCGTTGAAATCGAGGCAGAAAATCATGTCGGCCTCCGCGATGGCGCGCCGTGCGCGCCCTTCGGTGTCGGTCTTGAAGATCACCACCTCGTCGATCCCGGGCATCCAGTCGAGGAAATAGGGATATTTATTGGGCACGACGCAGGTCACCGCATGTCCCATCGTACGCAGGACCTCGGCCCATGCGAGCGACGATCCGACGGCGTCGCCGTCGGGGTTGGTGTGGGAGACGACGACGATGCGCTGCCCGGGTCGGGCGAGCATCTCCCGCAGACGTTCGATATGTTCTTTCGATAACTTCATTCGGGTTGGTCCGCATTGGTGGACCCGACAAAGATAGAAAAAAACAGGCGATAAACCAACCGGCCTACCGGATATTCAGCAGCACGAGGTTGTCGAGCACGGTTCGCTGGGCCGTACGCTGGAGATATTCGGCCTGCTCGGCCGGAAGCTCCGCGGTAAAGGCCGTCTGGTAGGGACGCTGGAGGATCGTCGTGAAAATGACGTTGGCAGCCAGATAGCTGCCCGGAACCGCGGGATGGTAGCAGTCGGGCCGGTAGAGGATGCAGTCGGGACGCTCGCTGCGCACCGCGCGCCACGCCATGCCCACCGGAGCGCACCATGCGCCGTTGTCGTAGGCCATTTCGAGGTAGCTGGTCTTCAGCCGCTCCTGCATCCCCTCGTATCCGTTCGAAAGCGGGTATTCGGCCACGGGCTTGCGGTTGCCGTACTTGTGCCCCCAGGTCATGTAGAAGATCACCCGGGCGTCGGGCGACGCGGCATGCACCAGACTGTCGAGCGTCCGGGCCGCGGGATAGACCTCGCGGGCCACCTGTCCGGTCGGCATCGCGGGAGCCGTGCTCTGCTCCTGCAGGACGACGTAATCCCAGCCGCCGTCGGCAATGGCCTGCAACAGCTTCTTGTTTTTCAGGTGTCCCGAGAAGCGTTCGCCGCCCTTGAGAAAGCGCGTGCAGGAGAGTTTTACCTTTTGGGTCGAGGCGATCTTCTGCACCATGCCGGGCAAATCGTTGCAATAGGAGAAACTGTTGCCGACCCACAGCACCCGCAGGGAATCCTGCGGCGTTTGGGCCATGCCGCCCAGAGGCAGCAGAATCAGCAAAAGGCGGAAAGCGAGTTTCATCATATCTTCAAGGTTTTAGGTTGGCGGTGATCGGAGGCGTATTTGCGGCACCAGGTCGCAATGCCGCATTCGTCGCATTTGGGGGCACGGGCCACGCAGACGTAACGCCCGTGGAGGATCAGCCAGTGGTGGGCCAGAGGCAGCAGATGGCCGGGAATGTTCTTTTCGAGGGTCAGCTCCGTCTGCAACGGGGTTTTCGAACGGGTTGTCAGCCCGATGCGCTCCGAGACGCGGAAAACGTGCGTGTCGACCGGCATCACCTCCTTCTGCCACAGCACAGCCCCCAGCACGTTGGCCGTCTTGCGGCCCACGCCGGGCAGACGCTGCATCTGCTCCAGGTCGCTCGGGACTTCGCCGCCGAACTCCTCGCAGAGCATCCGGGCCATTCCCGCGAGGTTTCTGGCCTTGTTGTTCGGGTAGGAGATGCTCCGGATGTAGGGATAAATCTCCTCGGCCGTGGCGCGGGCCATGTGGTACGGCGTGGGAAAGGCTTCGAACAGCGCCGGGGTGGTCATGTTGACCCGTTTGTCGGTGCACTGCGCCGAGAGGATCACCGCCACCA
>ERZ1673736.4563-NODE-4563-length-11114-cov-7.452573_pt1 | contig 11114 bp, 9 predicted proteins | sample MGYA00580212_ERZ1673736 | MGnify/ENA primary metagenome ERZ1673736 (study PRJEB41218, sample SAMN15661752) | gut metagenome | host: Homo sapiens | place: Canada: London | collected 2015-08-20/2019-03-30 | study: EMG produced TPA metagenomics assembly of... | reverse complement strand
ATCTGCCTTACAAGCAGAGGGTCGGCGGTTCGAATCCGTCAACGCCCACTTTTTTTTAAGAGCAATCATGATTACATGATTGCTTTTTTTATTTCCCAACCAACACAAAGAAACACCTTATTCTCCCACTATTCTTTAAAAGAAGGCTAACACAACAAAAAAGGCAGGAATAATAATTCCCGCCTTTTTGTTTCCTTTCGTATACACCTAACAGCTTCCCCTATAGAACCTCACCGTTTCTTTTTATATAATGCAGAAGATATGACATGATCGATAGAAAATTTACCCGGTCCCGTTATGTACATCAGCACAAATACCACCAGATAAATAAAGGCCAGTTCCTTCACGGCAAACGGATCATTCCCGTGTATCACAAAAAAAGCCATTCCCATTGTAAAGACCATCGGGATCATAGCCAGACGATAAAACGCACCGAATATAAAGCCTACGGAACAAAATACCTCACCGAAAACAGCCAGCCCCAACGACAACGTACTTCCTACACCCAATGGATCCGGGAAAGATTCCGACATGACACTAAAATTCGTCCATTTCTGGATACCATGCGAAAGCAGCAATACTCCGAAAAGGATACGCAACGCCAACAAAAAAAGAGAAAAAGCATTTCCTACCGGCTTGGCAGGAAAAAGAAATTTATAAACCACTGACATAATCTTTGTTCTTTCTTAAATTAGTTATTCATTTATAAAACATAAATAAAAAAGAAAAGTTTACGCGTAACCCCATAAAAAAAGGACTTCCAACACTTGGAAATCCTTTTGTGACCAGGGTGGGATTCAAACCCACGACCTTCAGAACCGGAATCTGACGCTCTATTCAGCTAAGCTACCCAGCCAAAGACAGCGCAAAAGTATATATAATCTTGCAGGAAAACAAATGAACGGGCAAAAAAAGATTACTTTTGATATTTTGCAAGCATCCTAACGACAATCACTTCCATTTTGCAAATAAAAAAAGGCACATAATTGCTATTTTGCCATTAATTAGTATCTTTGCCACGCATTATTCACAAACATAAAGCACAACAAGTATATGAGTTACTTAATTAAACCAGCAGGATATAAGGCTTTATTGAACTTATCGCAGACCGAGATGGGTATCAAAAAGATCAAAGACTTTTTCCAGCAAAACCTGTCTTCCGAATTACGGTTGCGGCGCGTCACTGCTCCGTTGTTCGTTTTAAAAGGGATGGGTATCAATGACGACCTGAACGGAACGGAACGTGCGGTCACGTTTCCGATCAAGGATTTGGACGATGCCAAAGCTGAAATCGTCCATTCGCTTGCCAAATGGAAACGCCTTACTCTTGCTGATTATCAAATCGAAAAAGGCTACGGTATCTATACCGACATGAACGCTATCCGCTCTGACGAAGAGTTGGGAAACCTACATTCTTTATATGTCGACCAATGGGACTGGGAACGCGTCATGGGAGCCGAAGAACGGAATGTAGATTTTCTGAAAGAAATCGTACGTCGCATCTACGCAGCCATGGTACGTACCGAATATCTGGTCTATGAGATGTTCCCTGAAATCCGTCCTACATTGCCCCAGCAAATCCATTTCATACACTCCGAAGATTTATTGCAAAAATATCCGACCTTCACGCCGAAAGAACGGGAAGATGCGATTACGAAAGAATACGGAGCCGTTTTCATTATCGGTATCGGTTGTAAGTTAAGCAACGGAGAGAAACATGACGGACGCGCTCCGGACTATGACGACTGGTCGACAATTGCAGAAAACGGACAAGTCGGATTAAACGGCGACCTGCTCGTCTGGGACGAAGTACTGAACCGTTCGCTCGAACTGTCCTCCATGGGTATTCGTGTGGATAAGGAAGCCTTGCTCCGCCAGTTGGAGATTTGCAACGCGGAAGAAAAAAAAGAACTATATTTCCACAAACGCTTGCTAAACAACGAACTGCCTCTAAGTATCGGGGGAGGTATCGGACAAAGTCGCTTGTGTATGTTTTACCTCCGCAAAGCCCATATCGGTGAAATTCAAGCAAGTATATGGCCGGAAGAAATGCGTCGTGAAGCCCGTGCTGCCGGTATGTACTTGATCTAATTGATAATTAAAAATTGAAAATTGAAAATTAAGGATGGATTATTGATAATTATTTCTGATATTCGCGTAATAAAGAGAATTTCCAATTTCTAATTTTCAATTTTCAATTACCATTATGGACGTCAAGATAGAACAGAGCTGGAAAGAACGATTAAGTTCTGAGTTTGAAAAGGATTATTTCAGCCAGTTGATCACCTTTGTTAAAGAAGAATACCGCCAAAGAACCGTCTATCCTCCTGGTCCCTGTATCTTCAGTGCGTTCGAACACTGTCCGTTCGACAAAGTCAAAGTAGTCATTCTCGGACAAGACCCCTATCATGAACCCGGACAGGCACACGGACTTTGTTTCTCCGTCCAAGACGGGACACCCTTTCCCCCGTCGCTCGTCAACATCTTCAAAGAAATCGAAAGCGATTTAGGCAAACCCATGCCGCAAACCGGCAATCTGCTCCGTTGGGCGGACCAGGGCGTCCTGCTTCTCAATGCAACCCTGACGGTTCGTGCACACCAAGCCGGCTCACACCAGAATAAAGGTTGGGAAGAATTCACGGATGCCGTAATCCACCGCCTGACAGAAGAGCGAAGCCATATCGTTTACATCCTGTGGGGGTCGTATGCACAACGGAAAGGCGCTTTCATCGACGCCTCCCGCAACCTGATATTGAAATCGGCTCATCCGTCTCCCCTCTCCGCTTACCGCGGATTCTTCGGGAACAAGCATTTCAGCAAAGCAAATGATTATCTGATCGCAACCGGACAGACACCAATAGATTGGTAATTATCAATTGACAATTGGAATTACTCCCATTTCTGCCCGTCACGATAGTTGCTGCTCTGGCGCCATTTCAGGTCTTTCAGCAAAGACGAACTTACTGCAATATTGAAGGTATAGGACTTATAAGGTCCCACCGGCACAAAACTGGCAGTCATCTGCCAGCAATGCAGGTCGCGAGTGATATTGCAAGTCATATAGGATATCTTATGCGTATCGAAGTCATAGGTGGCATTAAAGTTAAAACGCCAGTTCTTCGTCGGCTGGATATTACCGTTAAAGCTCAATGCATGTGTAAGCTTGTACTTATATTCGAGCTTGCTCGGGTCAAAGTCTCCATAACGCAATTGCATGCTATAGCTGAACGAAAGGCTCCAGGGCACTTTATTGACCATATAGCCATACGAATCGAACTCACCCGTATCTTTCTTGGCACCACGCAATCGGCCTCCTTCCATTTTACCCTGCTGGTCCCCTTCCTCTCCCGAAGAGATTTGTTCGAATTCCGGATCGTTCGATGCATTGGGGTCTGTCGGAGGGTTGTTGGAATCGTCGTTATTATCTTTCTTGCCGAACAATTTGCCGAACGTATCATTATTAAAGGTATAAGAGAAACTCGTACCGGTCTGGCGCAAACGGCCTAATCCTTTACCGGCCTGCCAACGCGGAATATCCAACCGGCGAACGGTCTTCGTCGCTTCATCGTAGCCATAGGTATAGGTATCGAACGTACCGTTCAGGTTCAATGTATAGCTCTTCGAAAACTTGAGACGCAAGCCTACACTCAAGTCACTCCACTTGAACGAATCGGCCGCCATATTATAACTCATCCCCAACGACAACTTATCGATCAGACTGATCTTACGCTCACCTGTCGAATCGCGATCCGACTTGATCTTCATTTCGAGATTGTTATCTAACTGAAAACTCACGCTCCCCGACTTCCCGTTAGGGGCCGTCCCAAACATACCGCCTTCAAACGGCGAATAAGAGATCTGCTGCGTCTGTCCATATTGATCTTCATACATAAGATCTTTCCAGAAACCATATTTGGAAGCTCCAAAATCAGGCGTATAACTCAACGTTACCGAAGGTTCGAAACGATGACGAATCATCTTGATCTTGTCACCCAAAAACGGCAACGGTTTATAGAAACCATATAGCGTGGTGGAAGCTGAAACGGATGTGCTGTAATCGAATACGCGGTAGAAACCATAAGTCGTATCACGCGCAACCACCTGCTTCTTCTGCATGTCGTATGCTTTTTCCACCTTATTGGTGTACCAACGTTCGGTATAATTGAACGACGGCGAGATATTCAAATACTTGAACAAAGAGAAAGTAGCACTCACCGGAATCTGGTGCTGCATGGCATTCCGCCAATCCTTCACCAAGCTCGACTTGAACAATTTGTCTTCTTTCGTATCGATACTATTACGCAGGTAACCGTTGTAACTCATGGAAATCTTCTCATACCAACGTTCTTTTCCGACCGCATTCTTCCGCTTGAACGGGAAGATACGACTCATCGTAATTGTAATATCAGGCAATGTCAGCGAGATCGTCGAGTCTTTCGAACGCTGGTTCACATTCATGGTAGCCGAAATACTGAACGGATTATTCGGGAAACGCTGTGTTATACTGATACTGGACCCTTTGGTATTCTGGTTCGCATCTGCAAAACCTTGCGAGCCAGGATAGAAGCTGTTCAGGTTATTACGGTCATAACTGCTGGTCGCAAAGTTCACACTCGCCGAGAAAGTCCGGTACGGATTTGCCTTCGGGTCCTGCGAGTGTGTCCAGTTCAGCTTGAAGTCCTTAGACAAGCTATAATCGGGAAGTCCCTTGTCGCCCAAACGGGTAACCAGATAGGAGGCATTGAAACTGCCCGAAAACTTATACCGTTTCCGATAAGAAGAACGAGCCGACAGTCCCCAAGAACCTTTCGTATAGATTTCACCGGTCAAGGCCAGGTCCATATAATCGCTCAACGCAAAATAATACCCGCCGTCGCGCAGATAGAAACCACGCGAACTTTCATCCCCGAAAGTGGGCATGATAATGCCCGAAGAATAAGAGCTCGAAAACGGGAAGAAACAGAAAGGCAGACCGATCGGATAAAGCGGGACGTCCTCAAACACCATATAGACGGGACCCGTCACGATATTTTTCTTCGGGCGGACTTTCGCCTTCGTCATCTGGATATAGAAATGGGGGTGATCATGCTCGTCGCAAGTCGTATACCGTCCCCCCTTCATATTCAGGACATCGTTGTCCATCTTTTTGGTACGTCCGGCCGTCACATAACCTTCGCCTTGTTGCGTGATCACATCTGTGATATATCCTTTTTTCGTACCGAAATTATAGCGCATCGTCTTGGATTCATACTGTTGGTCGCCATCTTTGAAAAGAGGATAGCCGAATTCCTCCCCGATCGAGTCGAGGCCGAAAGTGGCATACACCAGGCTACTGTCCATATTCATCTCGATTTTCTCGGACTGAAGTTCGATTTGTTGATATTTCACATCGCTTTCCCCAAATAGATAAGCCCAGTTCGCTCCCGTCATGATGATGGAGTCTTTCGCCTGGTAAGAAACCGGAGCGTCCAGCCCTGTCTGCTTCTTCGGTACACTGTCTAACGCAAGCACACTATCTTGTCCGGCAGATACGACCGTATCGCCCACAACGGCCATCACGGTATCGGTCGGGGCTATAAGTTCCTGCGCCTCAGTCATCATGTTTCCAGTAAGGAAAAGCAACAAAATAATCAGGCATTTGTATTTCAAAAACATTCCGTCGTTATTTGCAGTGTGTTACAGCGGGCAAATGTATAACAATTTAGCGAGCCAATCCCTTTTTATTCCCCTAAAAAGAGTTTACACCAGTTATCAAACCGTTCGACAGTTTCGTTTCCATACTTCGAAAGGCCCTGTTTTACCTTTTCGACAGATTTTTCTTTGTCCAGTTTCGTTTTGCTGTAAAACTTGTCGGCGTAGCAAATCAGTTGTTCTTCCAAGGTTTCCGGCATAAAGTCCCGGTGCGGAAGAGGCAAACCTCGTTCTTCAATCATTGCCAGCGTAATACCTGTTCCCGTATGCCGTTCGCACACGCGGGCATGGCGGGGATAACCTTCCGCCCGCATCAATTCGGCCCCCAGATAACCGTGGCAAATATATTCCGCATCTCCATGACAATCGATATCGGGAGCATTACAACGGAAAATACCGATATCGTGCAGCATAGCTGCCTCTTCTACAAAGGTAAGGTCAAGATTCATCTCCGGATGCATCCGGGCTATAGCCAAAGCTTTATCTGCCACACTTCTACTATGAATAACCAAAATCCGGTACGCCTCCGAACCTACCGGATAATATTTGGCAATAATATCTAAAGGGTTCATAACAATCAATCGCTTTATTGAGAGACAAAGATACGCAATAAACAAAAAGAATCGTTACTTTTGCAGAAACAAATAGTAAGGAATGAGTCTATGAGAACAGTTATCAGGTATGCCTTCTGGCTGTTAAGCCTGTTCTTAATGTCTGAAATCCAGGCCGTCACTCCACAGAAAGCCCCTCTAAAATTGGGAGCCGAACGTATGGACGTCGTTACCCGTCTGTTGAAAGACAAACAGGTCGGATTAGTAGTGAACCAAACCTCCATCCTCGAAAAGCAGCAGAAGCATTTGCTGGACGCCTTGTTGGAAGAGGGTATCAACATAAAGAAAGTGTTCGCCCCTGAACATGGTTTCCGCGGGACGGCCGATGCGGGAGCCGAGATCAAAGACAGCCGTGACGTAAAAACAGGAGTCCCCATCATATCCCTATACGGAAAGAACAAGAAGCCGACAGCCGAGCAGTTGGCCGGCTTGGACGTGGTCGTGTTCGACATTCAGGATGTCGGAGTCCGCTTTTATACTTACATCAGCACCATGCATTATGTGATGGAAGCCTGTGCCGAAAACGATGTCGAATTTATCGTCCTGGATCGCCCTAACCCGAACGACTTCGTTGACGGTCCTGTCCGCCAGAAAGGATTCGAATCCTTTGTCGGCGTTGACCCATTACCCATACTGCACGGTCTGACGGTTGGCGAACTGGCTTGGATGATCAACAAGGAAGGTTGGCTGAAAAGTACTCCCGACACCTGTAAACTGCATATCGTCAAGATGGAAAACTGGCGTCACGGAGATCCGTACTGGTTACCGGTAAAGCCCTCTCCCAACCTGCCGAACGACCAGTCGATCCGTCTCTACCCTTCACTCTGTTTCTTCGAAGGGACCAATATCAGTGTCGGTCGCGGGACCTATTATCCATTCCAGATATTGGGAGCACCCGATGCCAGATACGGAGATTTCACCTTTACGCCCACCTCCTTGCCAGGTTTCGACACGAAACCGTTGCATAAGGACAAGGAATGCTACGGCACGGACTTGAGAGAATATCCCTTTACCGGGGGATTGACGCTGAAATTCCTCCTTGATTTCTATAATAAAGCAGGCAACGACCAAGCTTTTTTCTTCACCCGCCCACAATGGTTCGACCTGCTTGCCGGGACAAAAGAATTACGTTTCCAGATTGTCCGCGGCTTAAAGGAGAACGAAATACGCGCAAGTTGGCAACCGGCATTAAATAAATATAAGAAAATCAGAAAGAAGTACTTGTTATATCCCGATTATCGTTAACTTTGAACGGTTTTTTAAAACATACGGGTACAATTGATAAGTGCTTCTTCCTTGAAAATACATATATACATAGCGATATTGATATTGGCCCTTTGTTTTCCGCGTGAAGCAAAGGGTTCCTCCGATAAAAAAGGGAAGGAACTGTTTAATGTCCTTGTCATACAGTCATACAATCAAAGCCTGAGTGCCTACTCCAAGTTCGACAAGCTGCTGCACGAGGAACTGGAGGAAAAGCAGATATACTCTTCCATCCACACATTCTACCTGGACTGCGAACGCTATAATGCCACAGACGAAGAAGCCCGGATGTACTCCTTTCTCGACACTTTAAGTTTCAAACCGGACATCATCATTTCCAATGACGATCAGGCTACCTATACTTTAATGGCCTGCAACCATCCGCTCGGCAAGACGATTCCGGTTGTCTTTTCAGGTGTCAACTTTCCCAACTGGGAACTATTGGAACAGCATCCCAACTTCACGGGTTATTGGGACAAGCCTGAATATCTGAAAAACATACAACTGATCGAAAAACTATACGGAAGATCAAAAATACTGATCTTCAAAACGAAAGAATTCATCGGCAGAAAAGCGTTCGAAACGTTGAAGGACAATATCCAGGGACATGGAATAGCTGTTTACGAAGGATTGTATCAAACAAGGCCCCAAACTACTTCCACGGAAATCCAGCCCGGCAAAGAAGGCGCTTCTGCCTTATATACGACCTCAACAGCCAACCTGACCGCCCGCCAGCTTCTTTGGGTATTTGAAGACAAGCCTTACACCGCCTGCATACAAATCATTCTCGACTTCAATGTCCTGACCGTCGGACGCCTGGCCAATGTGCCGAACTTCACAGTCATTAACAACGGGTTCAACGACAACAGAGGGATCACCGGTGGCTATTTCACTACCTTGCAAATCCAGGCTGATTGTGTTGCCCAAACAGCTGCCCGCATCCTGAAAGGCACTTCTCCAAATGACATTCCTATCGTAGAAAGCCCCAAAACATTTGCTTTCGACTGGAAAGAGATGCAACGTTTCAACATACGGTTGAGCGATCTGCCACAGGGAAGCATCATCTATAACATGCCACTGGAAGTCCGTTACCTAAACTATATTATTGCAGGCGGAATCCTGCTCGTCATAGCAATCGTCTATATCATCCTTCACCTCATTTACATGTACTACCGCGAAAGCGAACGGAAAAGGCAGGTGCAACTCCGGTTGATCGAAGAGAAAGAGCGAGCCGAAGAAGCCAATAAGATGAAATCGGCATTCCTCGCCAACATGAGCCATGAGATACGCACACCGTTAAATGCGATAGTCGGTTTCACCAACCTATTACAAGACGAAAAGGAATTGACCGATGAAGAAAAAGACCTTTTCCGCAATACGATCAACAAAAACAGTAATCTGCTGCTGAAACTGATTAATGATATCCTGGAACTCTCGCGCATTGAGTCGGGACGGATGTCTTTCGCTTTCGACGATTGCTCTCTAAACGAACTGTTAGAAGAGATCTACCAGACACATCACCTGCTTATGCCGTCGAATATCCGTTTCCTGAAAGAATTCCAAGAAACGGAACTTATCATTCATGTAGACCGTTTCCGGTTCACGCAAGTGATTACGAATTTCATCAACAATGCCGTCAAGTTCACCACTAAAGGGCACATCCTGTTAGGAGCTGTCTATAAGAAGGAGGAGAAAGAAGTTCATGTCTTTGTCGAAGATACAGGAAAAGGCATGTCGGAAGAGGCCCAGAAGAAAGTGTTCGAACGTTTCTTCAAGGTGGACGAATTTGCACAAGGTACCGGACTGGGCCTATCGATCTGTCAAACCATCGCCGAGCGCCTGGAGGGGCGAATCACCCTTTCTTCCCAGGAAGGAAAAGGCAGCCGCTTCACCCTGATCATCCCTTGCAGGCCGAAATAAAAAAGGCGGCCCGTCACAACCGGAACCGCCTTCCAAACATTTCACAATGAAAGTCACTTCTTTTCAATTACCATCAATTTGGTATTGTCCGTGCCATATAAAGCGATTTTATTGACCGGTTTCACCTCACCTACTGCATCAAAGCGAACGACTTTATCCAAAGCCTGCAACAATTCACGCTCACCACTCATATCCGGACAAGCCATACGCGTTGTCGCAACCTGCGGGAATTTAATGATATTCTTGCGGGAATCGCTGTATTCGATCTGCCCCATCATCCGATTGCATCCAGCTCTTCCGGAAAGGGAATGGCGAGCCACGTCGAACTCGATGACTTGATTCGTCTCGGCAGGATTCAACACCTTGCCGTTCAATTCGACAATATTCCAACTACCATCCAGGTCGGAGAAAGTCGCTTCCACACCTTTTTTCGCCTTACAAGAAGCAAAGATACCGATACTCAACGCCGCAAGACAAAGATACATGTACTTCTTCATTTCTATCCAATTAGTTTTTTGACAAAACCATCAACACGTTACCGTCAGCATCGACCAGCAACATTTCATTTTCGGACTGGCCGGCCTTCACACCTTTCACGTTTCCCATAGCTTTCAAGATCGCATCTTCGATCTCCATATCCGGACAAGCCATCATGGTAGTGGCTGCGGGGTTGATCGTGATGGAAGAAATATCCTGGTCGTCCAGCACGACAGTCGAATTAAAGATATTACATCCGGCATTACCGTGAACTTTATTATCTTTCATATCAAACTCCATATTGGGCAAACCTTCTTTCAGTATTTTTTCTCCTTTTACTTCCACAATATTCCATTTACCTTCCAACTTCTTTGCATCCGTTTTGACTTCAGAGCAAGAAAACAACATCCCGACAAAAGCAGGAATCATCAAAAGTGTCAAAATAGCTTTTTTCATTTTTTACTTTTTCATTTATAATAATCACTCGTAAATATAAGACGCCGAATCATTGCAAAAAGTTCCCGACAAGCTCATTATTTAATATTCATTAACCATTCTTACACCCCATTCACAGCTTGTATTGTATTTAAAGGGGTTAAAAAACCACAGAGGAACCGGCAAAGCCGGGAACAATCATCTATTCATCAGCTAAAGCAGACGGCAAAAGAGAGCTTGCGGCACGAGGTTCAGCCTTACCCGTTAGTTCACCGGTAAATCTGCATTTACGGTTCAAACTTATCAGTACTATAATGAATTAAAAAAAACAACTATCATACTATCATGTTTCTTGTATATAACTTGAACATCATAACATATAGGCATGACAGTTTCCTTTTTAACTATCATGCAACTATCATAAATCAGCTGTTTAACCATCATTTTAGCCGTTTTACCCGAAACAGATACACTCCAAAAGTGTTAAAAACGGAATGTTTTCAGGAAAGCATAAGCCTTTTTTGCCGAAACACGTTACTTTTTTGTAAGAAAGACGTTAGATTTTTTCCTCAAAATGCCCGTATCAGGGCCGTTTACACCTCCATCTGAGCGGTCTTGAGATCCGGGTCTGTAGATGTCTGACACCCGGGTCTCGACAAAAAAATGTAACTATATTGCTGAAAATATGCTATATGTTACATGTGAAAAAGTTATTGT
>ERZ1673736.4546-NODE-4546-length-11143-cov-4.963925_pt1 | contig 11143 bp, 9 predicted proteins | sample MGYA00580212_ERZ1673736 | MGnify/ENA primary metagenome ERZ1673736 (study PRJEB41218, sample SAMN15661752) | gut metagenome | host: Homo sapiens | place: Canada: London | collected 2015-08-20/2019-03-30 | study: EMG produced TPA metagenomics assembly of... | reverse complement strand
GGTTATGCTTGGCATGACAGAGGTGGAAGTCGCCAATGAAATCGCGGATATGGAAAAAGAGCATGTCATCTGCGGTTATAATACCCTGATTAACTGGGACAAGACAAGTGAAGAAAAAGTAACAGCCCTGATTGAAGTGAAAGTCACACCGCAGCGCGGATTGGGATTTGACAGCATTGCAGAGCGCATTTATAAATACGATGAGATTACATCGGTTTATTTAATGTCCGGTGGATTTGACTTTACGGTCATTATTGAAGGCAAGACGATGAAATCAGTGGCACAGTTTGTAGCCAATAAGCTTTCACCGCTGGATTCGGTACTCAGCACATCCACACATTTTGTACTGAAAAAATATAAGGATTACGGCAGGGTATTGGATGCAGAAGAAAAAGATGAAAGGATGCTGGTGACACCATGAGAAATCCATTGTCAAAGAAAATAATCGGTATTGAACCGTCAGGAATCCGTAAATTTTTTGATATTGTCAGTGAAATGCCGGATGCGATTTCTTTAGGTGTCGGAGAACCGGATTTTGATACACCGTGGAATGTCCGCGAAGAAGGCATTTATACGCTGGAAAAGGGAAGAACATTTTATACATCCAATGCAGGTTTAAAAGAACTGCGTGAAGAAATCAGCCGGTATGTAAACCGCAAATATGATCTGCACTATGACCCGGTGCATGAAATTTTTGTCACGGTCGGCGGTAGTGAAGCGATTGATGTGGCACTGCGCTGTATGACAGACCCCGGCGATGAGGTGCTGATTCCGCAGCCGAGTTATGTGTCGTATCTGCCGTGTGCAGTCATGGCGGATGCCGTGCCGGTGCCGATTGAATTAAAGGCGGAAAATGATTTTAAGCTGACAAAAGAACAGCTTTTAAACAGCATTACGGATAAGACCAAGATACTGGTACTGCCATATCCGAACAATCCGACCGGTGCAATTATGACGAAGGAAGAACTGGAAGAACTTGTTCCGGTGATTATTGAAAAGGATTTATATGTGATTTCCGATGAAATTTATGCGGAACTGACATATGGAGGGAAGCGCCACTGTTCGATTGGTTCACTGCCTGGCATGAAGGAACGGACCATTGTGATTAACGGCTTTTCAAAAGCATTTGCAATGACCGGATGGCGCTTAGGCTATGCCTGCGGACCGGCACCGGTTATTGAACAGATGGTAAAACTCCACCAGTTTGCGATTATGTGTGCACCGACGAACAGCCAGTTTGCGGCAGTGGAAGCGTTGAAAAATTGTGACATGGAGGTTGAAATGATGGTAGAGGCATATGATCAGAGAAGACGTTTTCTGCTCAATGCCTTTAAAGAGATGGGACTGGAATGTTTTGAGCCGTATGGCGCATTTTATGTATTCCCGTCAATTAAGAAATTTGGAATGACATCAGAGGAATTTGCAACAAGGTTACTGAGTGAACAGAAGCTGGCAGTAGTACCGGGAACAGCTTTCGGAGCATCAGGTGAAGGCTTTGTGCGCATTTCTTATGCGTACTCCATCGAAAATTTAAAGGTGGGATTAGAAAGAATACAGAAGTTTATAGAGTCCTTGGGAGGAAATGATGGCAGAATTTAGCGTAGAATATATCAATCCTTTTTTAATGGCGGCAACCAGCGTGATTAAAGATATTTGCCAGGTTGATATGAAAATTGGCAGACCGTATGTAAAGACAACGGAGTTTGCAAGTGATTCCGTGATTATTATGATTGGTGTGACAGGAGAAGTGCGCGGACAGGTTTTAATGTCATTTCCGGAAGCACATGCGCTCCATGTAGTCTCCAAGATGATGATGGGGATGCCGGTTACGGCACTTGACGATATGTCTGCCAGTGCGATTAATGAGCTGGGCAATATGATGATGGGAAATGCGGCAACGATTCTTTCGACAAAAGGCATTGCCATGGATATCACACCGCCGACTTTATGCCGCGGAAATGTTTATTTAAAGCAGTCTTACAGTCAGAATATCTGTGTTCCGCTGACAAGTGATGAGATTCATATGGAACTGGATATTGCAATTAATGTGAATTAATTATAATACACGGCGGAGGCATTGACGGATAGGACGGTGCAGTTGTGTAACTGGTTGATTGCAGGATCAGAAAGGGGAAAAGATGTTAAATATTGTATTACATGAACCGGAGATGCCGGCGAATACCGGAAATATCGGAAGAACGTGTGTGGCGGCGGGCGCAAGACTGCATTTGATTGAACCGCTCGGCTTTAAGTTAAATGAAAAGATGTTAAAGCGTGCAGGACTGGATTACTGGGACAAGCTGGACGTAACCGTGTACGATGACTATGCGGATTTTCAGAAAAAAAATCCGGGTGCAAAGATATATATGGCAACGACTAAGGCACAAAAGACTTACTGTGATGTGTCTTATGAGGATGACTGTTATATTATGTTTGGCAAGGAAAGTGCCGGAATTCCGGAAGAAATTCTGGTCGATAATGAGGAAACATGTATCCGTATCCCGATGATTGGTGATATCCGTTCCCTGAATCTGTCCAATTCCGTTGCAATTGTACTGTATGAGGCTTTGCGCCAGCACAATTTTGAAACAATGAATCTGGAAGGACATCTGCACAGATTGCACTGGAAAAGTGAATGAATATAAGAATAGCATGAAAAAATGGTAGTCGTAGACATCTCTATTTTAAGAGGTACGGAATTTGTTCATCAGTTCCCTGGCGGCGTTGAAGTAACATTAGACATTCCGGCAGGCTATGAGGAAGCCAATACAAAGGTATTCCGTATGGAAGCAGACGGAACGGCAACAGATATGCAGGCAGTCTGCAAGGACGGCAAAGCAGTCTTTGTAACCAACCATTTCAGTACCTATGTTATTGCAGAACAGGCAAAGACGGCAGAGGAAGCACCGAAGGTTGTGAATGAAAATGTTTCAACCGCACAGACCGAAGCTGCAAAAGCAGAAAATACAAAGAATGAAACTGTAAAAACAGGCGATACCGCCAATGCAGGATTATATGTAATGCTGATGGCAGTCATGTTTATCGGTGCAGGCGTTCTGGTCATCAGAAAACGTAAAGATTTATTTACAAAATAGAATTAGAAGCAAAAGTAAATATAAAGTTGTAAAAGACTGAAAATAAAAGCCGGCGTATAAAGTAAGCAGAAAAGCAAAACTTGATACGTCGGCTTTTTACAGTGTAATATTTTCTAAAGCCAACCCCATCCCGCCCGCCGCCGTTCCAGTAAAAAAATCATCCGCTTTCCAAAGCCAAGTGCCACAGGCGAAAGCCATTGCCGTCCCGTTTGCCACGCCCCCGGTAAAAAAATCATCCGCTTTCCGAAGTCAAGTGATAACGTTGAGGAAAGCGGATGATTTTTTATTTACTTAAAGCCAGTGTAAAAATAAACTCTGTGCCGACGCCGACGGTGCTGACGACATCAATCGTTTCATTGTGTGCCTGTAAAATTTCCTTAGTGATAGAAAGTCCAAGGCCGGAGCCTTTTTTGTCGCGGCCGCGGGATGCATCGGATTTGTAAAAGCGGTCCCAGATTTTATCAAGACTTTCCTTTGAAATACCGGAGCCGTTGTCCTTGACGGAAATATAGGCTTTCTCACCTTTTTCCCGCACGGAAATGTAAATCACGGAATTTTCGTGGCTGAATTTAATTGCGTTGTCGACAAGGTTATAAATAACCTGTCCGATTTTGCTTTTATCGGCTTTGACGGAACAGGTTTCCGCGGAAAAGGTCAGCTGGAACTGAATCCGCTTCTTTTTACACGTTCCCTCAAAGGTTTCAATCGTATGCTTGATAATCGAATTAACGTCAAATACGGACAATTCAAGCCGCACGGTTTTCGGGTCTAATTCATTCAGCGTTAAAATGTTGCTTGTCAGCTTCGTCAGCCGGTCCGTTTCAAACAGTACAATATCAATATATTTTTTTGTCATTTCCGGCGGAATCGTACCGTCTGCAATGGCTTCCAGATATCCCTTAATTGATGTCAGCGGTGAGCGGAAATCGTGGGAAATGTTGGATAAGAACTTCTGCTGGAACTGGTCGGATTCGTCCAGCTTTGATGCCATATAATTTAAGTAAGCGGACAGCCGTCCGATTTCATCAATATCATTTTTGACATCAATTTTATAGGCGAGATTTCCTTTTCCGTATTCCTTTGTCGCTTTGATAATGCCGTTGAGCGGTTTGTGAATCTGGACAAAGTACAGTGCGATAAAGCTGAGGCTTAAAAGCATTACCATAACCAGTGTGATGTAGTTGGTATTAAAGGTTGTGTATACATTACCGGTAATCACATTTTCATCTAAATGCACAACCACATAGCCTTTCATCGTAAAGGAGCTGGTTATCGGTGCGAAGACACTTAAACAGGTACAGTCAAGCATACCGTAAAAATCGCCGGTCTGCGTGTGTTTTGTCCCCAGACTGGTATAATCAAAGCCATCAATGGTGTATAAAATATCTTTTGTGTTATGTTCCTGTGTATAAGCTGTATCCAGAATGATATTGCCTGCGGTGTCGATAAACATAATGCGTGTATCGTTGAGCAGGGCAACGGTCCGTAATTCGGTTTCAACGATACGCAGGTGCTCCTCACTGAAATAGTCATCGGCGTATTCACTTGAAATCGACAGTGCCTGCTTGTACAGGGCATCTGTATAGTAGTTGTAAACCTTTGCATAGTCGATGCGGTAGCTGATAAAAGTCACGCCTAAAAAGCCGAGCAGGGCAACTGCCGCATAGACAAAAAGGTATTTGGTTAAAAGATTAAATTTCATAATTGAAAACAATCCTTTCCGGTGTTATGACGGTTTTATTTCATCTTTGTGGATTACCGGCGTGTTACGAACTTGTAACCGATGCCCCATACCGTTTCAATCGACCAGTTTGCGTGGTCTTTGATTTTTTCACGGATTCGCTTGATATGGACATCGACCGTCCGGGTATCTCCGATATATTCATAACCCCAGATGTGGTCTAAAAGCTGTTCCCTTGTAAAGACCTGATTCGGCGAAGAAGCCAAAAAGTAGAGCAGTTCCAGTTCCTTCGGCGGCATTTCCACCGTCTTTCCGCAGTATTGTACGGAATAATTGCTGAGATTGATAATCAGATCCGGGTATTCCACGCACTGCACAGTTGCACCGACCGGCGCAGATTCCGCCGGCATCTGGTAGCGGCGTAAAACTGCCTTGACGCGGGCAACCAGCTCCTTTGTTTCAAACGGCTTGATAATATAATCATCAGCCCCCAGTTCCAGTCCGAGTACCTTATCAAAGGTTTCGCCCTTGGCGGATAGCATGATAATCGGTACATTGTTGGACTTGCGGATTTCACGGCAGACTTGATAGCCGTCAATACCCGGAAGCATCAAGTCCAGTAAAATGAGGTTCGGGCGGAAAGTGTCAAGCTGGAGCAGGGCACTTTCGCCGTCATAAACAATCTTTGTTTCAAAACATTCTTTTGTCAGATAAAGAGAAATGAGTTCTGCAATATTTTCGTCATCGTCAACAATCAGTATTTTTTGTTTTGTCGCCATGTAAAAATCCCCCTTTTATTTAAAATCTACAATGGTTACACCGGTGTCGCCCTCGCCGATTTCGCCGAGACGGAACGACTTGATATAAGGAACACCGCGCAGGTAGGCGGTAACGCCGTTTCGCAGCGCACCGGTGCCTTTTCCGTGTACAATGCGTACCTGCGGAATTCTTGAAATGTACGCATCGTCTAAATATTTGTCCAGTTTGGCAACCGCTTCGTCAACGGTCAGTCCCAAAAGATTGATTTCATGGGAAATCGAAGCCGCCTTGGACATCTTGATTTTGCCGGAGCCGCCAGCCCCCTTCGGTGCTTTTTTAGCTTCTTCCGGGTCTTTGTAGCCGACAAGAATCTCTAAGTTATTGATTTTTGTCTTGGTACTTAAACTGCCCATCTGTACGGTGATTTCGCCCTTCGGACTTGGCGGTGCGGTCACGGTGCCGATTAAGTTCATGCTTAGAACGCGCACATGTGTGCCGACTTTAAATTCGGAAATGTCGTGTGCCTTATGTGCTTTCGGCTTTGCTGCCTGGACGGAAAGTTTTTCCTGACGTTTATTCATCTTGTCACGGATGGCACTGCGCTGTTTTTCCAGTTCTTTTACGGTCATGCCGTGCTTGTTCATCGTCTTAATCGTCTGGTCGGCATATTCTTTGGCATCTTTTAAAATCGCCGCCGCTTCTTCGTTGGCTTTGCGCAAAATTTTGTCACGGCGTTCATCTAACCGGTCGGATTTTGTCTTTAATTCGTCCTTTAACTGCTGGATTTCCTGCTTATAGGCATTGATTTCGGCACGTTCTTTTTCAATCGTAATGCGGCTATGCTCCAAATCGGAGAGCAGGTCTTCAAACTGTACGTCATCGGCATCCATGCGGGCAGAAGCATCTTTAATAATATAATCGGGCAGACCGAGCTTTTTGGAAATCGCAAAAGCGTTACTTTTTCCCGGAATACCGATTAATAAGCGGTAGGTTGGACGCAGGGATTCCACGTCAAATTCACAGCAGGCATTTTCCACGCCGTCCGTGGTGAGTGCATACACCTTAATCTCGCTGTAATGTGTGGTCGCCATGGTTGTAATGCCGCGTTTGTGCAAATCATTTAAAATGGAAATGGCAAGTGCCGCACCTTCTGTCGGGTCTGTTCCCGCACCGATTTCATCAAATAAAATCAGGCTGTGTGCATCGGCTTCCTTTAAAATGCTGACGGTGTTTGTCATATGGGAAGAAAATGTACTTAAACTCTGCTCAATGCTCTGTTCGTCGCCGATATCGGCAAATACATTGTCAAATACGGCAAGTTCGGAGTGGTCGAGAGCCGGAATGTGCAGACCGGACTGCGCCATTAAGGTCAGCAGTCCCACGGTTTTTAAAGAAACCGTTTTACCGCCGGTATTCGGACCGGTGATAATAAGCAGATTAAAATCCTTTCCTAAATAAATGTCGATTGGCACAACCTTATGCGGGTCAATCAGCGGGTGACGTCCCTTTTTAATATTGATATAATTGTTGGTATTCATAACCGGGCAGCTGCATTTATATTGCTTGGACATCTGTGCCTTTGCAAAAATGAAATCCAGCGTAGTCAGTACCTGGAAATCCGTTAACAGTTCATCGGTAAATTCAGATGCCTTTGCGCTTAATTCTGCAAGAATGGCTTCAATTTCAGCCTGTTCCTTTAATTCAAGCTCGCGGATATCATTGTTTAATTTGACAACCGCCGCCGGTTCGATAAAGAGAGTTGAACCGGTTGCAGACTGGTCATGCACCATGCCGGGTACCTGCGATTTGTATTCGGCTTTGACCGGAAGACAGTATCTGCCGGAGCGTGAGGTGATGACAAAATCCTGTAAGCAGTTACGCACGGAAGATGAATTTAACATCTTATTTAATTCGGTGTGAATCCGTTCAGCGGCAAGCACCTTCTGACGGCGGATACTGCGCAGATTTGCACTGGCATCATCGCTGATTTCATCTTCTGAGAGAATACAGCGCTTAATTTCTGTATTTAACGGTGTCAGCGGTTCAAGTGCATGAAAATATCCCGTTAAGGAATCGGTGGTATCTTCGTAATAATTTTTTACCCTTGCAGCCGCGGTCAGCAGGGAACTGATATGCAGTAACTCTACCGTATTTAAGGAGCTGCCGATTTCAAGACGTTTTACGGAAGCGCCGACATCATGTACACCGCTAAAAGAAACAGCCCCCTTTGCATAGACACGGGAAAGGGCATCACTGGTTTCTGAAAGAGCAGCGTTAATATCGTGGATGTCCGTCATCGGCACAAGCTTTTTTAAGCGTTCCTTTGCTTTATCGGAAGCCGCAAAAGATACTAAGTGGTCAATAATTTTATCATATTCAAGAGTCGTTAAAGACTTGTAATTCATTCATTTCTCCAATCCGGAAATGCAGGGTCTTGCAGACACGGAATCTGTGGCATTTCCGGCACAGATTCCATTTTATTGTACCGCATTTGAAACAAAAATTCTACTATGGATATAAGAATTTACAAGTAGGTCATAAATTGTTCATAACTGTCCGTTATAATAAAATTAATTTTGCAGTTCAATAAAAGTTAGGTTATGGTGACAGAAAAAATGGGAAACACAGAACACAAGGAAGATGACTCCTTTGCTTTATATACGGAAAAAATCGTACCGAAGCCGTCCGTGAAGTACCGCAGACTGATCCGCGCGGCAAAGTTTTTTGCGGCGGCAGTGCTGTTTGGTCTGATTGCAAGCGGTGTGATGCTTCTTGTATATCCGGCATTGGAAAAAAGAATGGTTCAGAGGAATACGGACAAAGAAATTCTGACCATTGAAAAGGATGAATATCCGAGTGAAGAACAGGATAATACGGAAACAAAAGAAACGACAGCTGATGACAATTATGAGGCAGTGTTACAGACAACCGATGCGGCAGCTTTAAAAAATGTTGCTACGGCGGCGATTAAATCACTGGTATTAATTGACGTCTATAAGACCGATATGGGAAATATCCTGACGGAAACACAGAGTGCGACAGAAACGGTCGGACTTGTAATCGGACAGGTCAATTCAGAATATATTATTTTGACGAATGCGGAGGTTGTGCGTGATTCGTCGTCACTGGTCGTAAAGGTTTCAAAAGCGACAGAAGTCGATGCCGAGCTGGTTGGAAGCGATACGGATACCGGCATTGCGATTGTCAGTGTCAAGGAATCGCAGATTCCGTCCAAAGAAAGAAGTTCAATTGTAACAGCGCAGTTAGACAACTCTTACAGCATACAGCAGGGGGATATTGTCGTTGCGGCAGGCAGGCTTTACGGACAGAATAAGACGGTTGATTACGGCATGGTTTCAGGCATTTCAACAAAAAGCGGTGTCGATAACAGCTATGAGATTATCAGCACGGGACTTGCGGGCATAGAAGGCGATTACGGTTATCTTTTTAATATGAAGGGAAATGTTGTCGGCATTTCCATGAAGAATACAAAGACGACATTTTCAGTGCTTGGCATTTCGGATTTAAAATCAATGATACAGGAATTATCCAACGGGAACAGTCCGGTATATTTCGGCATTAAAGGGCAGAATGTAACTGGTACAATGGCAACGCGCTATGGACTGCCGGTGGGAATTTACGTAACGGATATTGAACTGGACTCTCCGGCCTATGCGGCGGGAATCCAGCCGGGGGAGATTATTACAGGGATTGACGGAAATATGGTTTTGACAATTCAGGCATTTAGTGAGAAACTATATCAGTGTGAAAGCGGTCAGCAGATTTCTATTACAGCCAAACGGTTTGGCGGGGATGAATATAAGGATATGACATTTAACGCTGTAATTGCGGTGAAATAAAGCATATAATCCGGCTGGCGGCAGGAGAAATGAGAAAAGGAAAGGGCAGATTATGCATTTTATTGAAAAATTTAAGGACGGAGACAGAATCTCCGATGTTTACCTTTGTAAATCCAAATCAACAGCACTCACAAAGTCAGGAAAAGAATATGAAAATGTGATGCTTCAGGATAAGACCGGACAGATGGATTCCAAAATATGGGACCCGTCTTCCGGCGGTATCTGTGACTTTGATGCCATGGATTATGTTGCAGTAACGGGACAGGTTATCAGCTTTAACGGCGCATTACAGTTAAAGATTGAAAGAATCCGCAAGGCAGACGAAGGAGAATATGTTCCGTCTGATTATATTCCATGTTCTAAGTATGATATCGAAGAAATGTATACAGAACTCATGCAGTATACAGGCAGTGTGAAGAATGAGTATCTTTCGGCACTGTTAAAGAGCTTTTTTACAGACGATGCGGATTTTATTGCAAAATTTAAGAGTATCGCGGCAGGAAAGACGGTACACCACGGCTTTTTGGGCGGATTATTAGAGCATAGTTTAAGTGTAACCAGACTGTGTGTAAAGATTGCGGAAAACTATCCGTTTTTAAACCGCGATTTACTGATTACATGTGCGGCACTTCACGATGCCGGAAAAGTAAAGGAACTCGCACCGTTCCCAAAGAATGATTATACGGATGAGGGGAATTTCCTCGGACATATTGTAATGGGCTATGAAATGATTCAGCAAAAGATTGCAGGCATTGAAGGATTTCCGCCGGTGCTGGCTTCCGAAGTCGGACACTGCATTTTATCCCATCACGGCGAGCTTGAATACGGTTCTCCAAAGAAACCATGTATTATGGAAGCGGTAGCATTGTCTATGGCAGACAATATGGATGCCAAAATGGAAACGTTTAAAGAGGCACTGGAAGCCAAAGACACCAACGAATGGCTTGGTTTTAACCGGTGGCTGGATGCAAATATCAAAAAGACACTGTAGAGGTAGACGTGAAAAACGAATTTAAAAAAGATGATTGTGTGACACTGCACATTGAGGATATCGGAACAGGCGGTGAAGGCATTGGCAAGGCAGATGGATTTACATTTTTTGTAAAAGATGCCATTGTCGGCGATGTTATCGAAGCCAAAATTATGAAATTAAAGAAAAATTATGGCTATGCAAGACTGATGAAAGTGCTTACACCGTCTAAAGACCGTGTAGAGCCGAAATGTCCGGTCGCAAGACAGTGCGGCGGCTGTCAGATTCAGGAAATGCGCTATGAAGCACAGCTTGCCTTTAAACAGAAAATGGTTCAGAACAATTTAGAGCGTATCGGCGGGCTTACCGGATTTGAAATGTGTCCTGTAATCGGTATGGAAACACCGTATGCATATCGTAATAAGGCACAGTTTCCGGTCGGGGAAGATAAGGATGGCAACATTGTCATCGGATTTTATGCCGGAAGAACACATCATATTGTGGAGCAGACAGACTGCTGTATTGGTGCGCCGGAAAACGGCGAAGTGCTTCGCAAAGTCAAGGCATATATGCAGAAAAATCAGATTCGCCCGTACAATGAGGAACACCACAGCGGGATTGTGCGCCACATTTTAATCCGCACCGGCTATCATACTAAAGAGATTATGGTCTGTCTGATTGTCAATGCGGCCAAGGCTTCCTGCTTAAAAAATGCAGAACAGCTCACAGAATCGCTGCGTGAAATGGACGGCATGACTTCGGTGATGGTGAATTTCAA
>ERZ1673736.4535-NODE-4535-length-11168-cov-5.002340_pt1 | contig 11168 bp, 6 predicted proteins | sample MGYA00580212_ERZ1673736 | MGnify/ENA primary metagenome ERZ1673736 (study PRJEB41218, sample SAMN15661752) | gut metagenome | host: Homo sapiens | place: Canada: London | collected 2015-08-20/2019-03-30 | study: EMG produced TPA metagenomics assembly of... | reverse complement strand
AATGTGGCTTTGCATTCCAATTCCGTCTATCAAACCTTCTTCCTGCAATTTTCCTGCCATCTCACAGATTGCCGCATCCTTTTCGTAGCAATTAAAGTCATTGTAGAAGAGCTTCTGCTGTGGATCCGCATACTTTCTTGCATAGGAAAAAGCCTTTTCCACATAGTCCGCTCCGATAATCTGATACCAGTAGTTTCCTTCCGCAAGCATCTGTCCTTCTTCCGGCGAATTGGCATCGATAGCTTCATTTACCACATCCCAGCAGGTGATAAGCCCCGGATAATTGCTGTTAAAATATGTCATTACCTGACAGATATAGTTTTCCATTCGCTTAAGCATGACATCCCTGGATACCAAAGGCGCGTCCGGTGCGTCGCTGAATCCTTCTGTAAAAAGCCATTTCGGCGTCTGCTTATACCAGACCAGCGTATGGCCCCGAAGTTTCATCCCGTTTTCTTCTGCAAACTCAAGAAGCGGAATTGCTTCTGTCACTTCTATAACAGGGTATTCTTCTTCCCCTCTCGCCACAGTCTTCTGATGGTTCAAAAGAGCTGCGGGCTTCATAGCATTTTCACAAGTCATGTAAGAAAACTGTTCCTGAATCAGCGTTCTTTCCTTTTCGCCGTTAAGCGTTCTCGGCTCAAGCGCCACTCCTATGGAAAAATTGTCAGCGTATAGCTCCCGCATCCGGTAAAGAATTCCGGTTTCTTTATATTGTTCGTAGAAATTCCGTTCTCCTTCCTCCGGCATCGTTACGCTTACTTCCAGGAGTTTACAGAATCGCTGAATCATTGCCGCGCACTCAGCGCGGTTTGCCGTTCCCTGCGGATTCAGCCGTCCCCGGTCTCCTGTAATAATCCGGCTTGCTGCCGCCCACGCCATCGCATCCTTTGCATAACCGCTTACCTTTCCTTCATCCGGGAAATCTGACAGTTCTGCCCGGCCGGAAACATCCATCTCTTTACTCTTTGCATAGCGGTAGAGTATCACGGCCAGCTCTTCACGGGAAATATTTTTCCCCGGCTCAAAAAGCCCTGTATCCGTATATCCGGTGATAATCTTGTTTTCATTCGCCCATATAACAGCTTCCGAATAGAACTCTCCCTGCGGCACATCCGAGAATTTTTCCTTATATACCACATCCGGGGTATTTTCCATTCTGTAAATGATGGTTGCAACATGTGCTCTTTTCAGTTCCGTTGCCGGTTCAAACATCGTCTGTGTCATACCGGTCATAATTCCCTGCGAACTCACGTAATTCACAACCTCATAATACCAGTCGTCTTCTGTTACATCCTGAAATTTTATTCCCCCCTGCTCTTCCGATGCATAAACCGGGAAATCTATAAGTCCCGCGGCTGCCGGGACAGTCAGCGTCACCGCCATCAGCACCGCCGCGCATCTCTTAAATATTCTTATCTTCAAATTTTCTAATCTCCTTTTTACGCTTTTTTTGTATACCAATCCCTCCCACAGAAAGGATTCCAATTGTTAATGCACAGACAGACACCTGCTTCCATGGAATCTTCTTTACCGTCTCAATGTAAGTCTGACCCAGATTCTTGATCCAAACCGGTCCTGATTCTTTCTTTTCTTTATCAGGCTGCGCGGCAGGCTGCATATCCGACTTTAATTCCACATCATCGATTAAAAAGGCAAGCTCCGGATCCGTCGCTTCAAAATAAAGGACAATTTTTCCGGTCTTTTCCCTCACCAAATATTCTCCTGTAACCTGGGTCCATTCGCCTTTCTTTATATCGGAACCCGCCGCAATCCAGTGATAGGAAATCTCGCCAGCCGCATCCTCTTCCTGTATGCAAAACCGAATCTCCTGCGGTTCGCTCTTCTCATGTTTTGTCCAGAAGGAAACATGCAAGTATTTTCCCTGCAGACCGGCGTCGGTAAAGTCCCTCTCTACTCCATGCCAGCTCAATGTTCTTCCGCTTACGGAAAGTGCTTTACTGCCGCCGTGTGCCTGGCTGGAAATTGCAGCTTTCCCCTCACCACGGTTATCAAAAAACGGGCTGCCATCTTCAAAATCAATCGTCAGAACAGAGAAAGGCGCTACACTGCTTCTCTTCTGTTCCGCCGCCGCGGATGCGCCGCCGTCTGTATTGCTGCCGTCCGGCGCTTCTGATTCCTCAATCCACTGCGTCGTCTGCAGATTCACGTCATCAATTACAAAAGACGCAGAAGAATCAGAACTTTCAAAGTAAATCATCGGGCAAACGGTCTGCGGCTGTATATTCACACCGCCTTCCAGGGAAATCCAATTACCGGGAAGGGTTTCTCCGCCCGCAATCCTTGTATAACTCACATTTCCTTCTGCATCCGTCTCCTGCAGTGTCAGATAAATATCTGCTATACGGGAAGAGGTGTTCTTAACCCAGAAGGATGACCGAAGTCCTTTTCCTTCCAGCGATGCCTGCGAAAGATCTTTCTCCACTCCGTGCCAATTCTGTGTCCTTCCGGTTACGGCAAGTGCTTTCTCTCCCCGGAAAGCATCCGGCACAACTTCTCCCTTTGCATCACCTCTGTCCGTAAACCAAGGGTTCCCATCTTCAAAATCAATCAGAAGATTTTCAAACGGAGTAACCGGATCTGATGGGGTAACCGGATCCAGCGGCTGAACCGGATTTGCTGCCTTCCCGGCTGCCAGGCTCACACAATCTACAATAAAAGGATCCGTTCCTTCCACTTCTATATAAACTGCCGCGGATGCGACTCCCTGTCCAATCGTATATCCATTCTCACAGGAAAGACTGACCCAGCTTCCCGCTTCCGCTTCCACCCACGCAAGCGTCTGGTATTCCTGCGTTCCATCCTCTTTTGTCAGCCGCAGCGTAATCGCAGCGCGGCGCTGCTTTTCTGACAGATTCTTAACCAACGCCGCTGCAGAAACGGAAGTTCCGGAAAGCGTCTCTCCCTTTTCTAAAAACGCAGACACATCTTTTAACGGTCCTTCATAGCTCTCTGAGCGATTACTTACGAGAAGTCCCGCGCTTCCCTGATATCCTTCGCTCCGGGTAATCTGAAGTTCCGGATTACCCATCTTATCAAAATAAATCTGCCCATCTTCAAAATCAATTGTTCTTCCACCGGGCTCCCCGATATCAACTTCCGGTTCCTCTACTTTTTCCTCCGTCTCTATCGTGATTTCCACCTGGTCAATACTAAAAGAAACTCCCACTTCCTTCGTTTCAAAATAAAGAACCGGAATCCGTGTATTCGAAGCCACCGTAATTGTGCCCGACAGTTGTTTCCATTCTCCCGGAGCTATTACCACATCCCCTTGTATCCAACTATAAGCGGTTGTCCCGTCTGTCTTTTCCTCCTGAAGCGTCATATGAGAGGTAATCTCATAGGCCTCATTATTCCTGACATAAGCGGAAACCTTCAATACATCATTTCCGGAAACCAGGTCCGACAGATCCTTCTGCGCTCCGTTCCAGCTTTCTGTGCCTCCGCTTACCGACAAATAATTTCCTGACCAGGCGTTCTCATCTGTCACAACCGCCACCGCCGCTCCGCGGCCGGTAAAACCGCCGTCTCCATCTTCAAAGTCCACCGTAATCGCTTTCGTCTGCGCTGTGGCAGGCATAACCGGCACTTCCGCCGTTCCCAGAAGAATCGCCACAAAAAGGATCCGGGCAAGCTTTTTCTGCCATTTCTGATATCCGGCTGTTCTCATGACTCATCCTCCTTTTCTGAAACCTTTATCGAAACATCATCCAGAATAAAAGACGCTGATGCATCCCTGGACTCAAAATACAGTACGGGCCGCACGGTATCCACACTCACCGGAAGGCTTCCCTTCATCTCAACCCATTCTCCCGCCGCTACTTCTTCCGTCTGTGCCACTGCGCCAAAAACAACCTCTCCGGACAATTTTTCCTCTGCCAGTGTAATCGCAAAGGCTGCGGGGCTGTCTGAATTATTTTTCAACCGACAGCTTACCTCTATGGTTTTTCCCTCTATCTGTACTCCATAGAAATCCTTCTCTACCCCATGCCAGCTCTCCGTGCGTCCATCCACCGCCAGCGCTTTCTCGCCGCTGTAAGCATCCGCCGTAATCGTTCCGGTTCCATTTCCCCGGTTCGAGAAATAAGTTTCTCCATCTTCGAAATCCAGAAAAATATCTGAAAACGGTTCCACATCCGAATCGTTCTCTCTGTATCCGATTTTTGCAGTACTGCCGTCGTCCACTGTCACCCGGATATTGTCCAGCATAAAGTCTTCGGTCCCATCCGCCTCAAAATTAAGCTGCGGCGATGAAGCGTCTGCGTATACCGGAATCTTTCCCTCCACATATACCCATCTGCCGGAGGGTACCGGTTCTGTCCAGACACTTTCCGGCCACTCAACGATGTCCGAATCCGGTCTCTGTATCTGGAGCGTACAGCCAATGGCAATCTCTTCTTCTGCTTTATGGCGAGTCCAGAAAGATACGTACAGCCATTTTCCAATAACATCCTGATCCTCCAGCATCAGAAATACGCCGTCTCTCTCGTCTTTCCTTTCACCAACCCGAAAACAATTGTCACTGTTATGACCTTCCTCCTGCCAGAACAGGCGGCCTCCCCCACAAGAACCAAAATACAGCGTCTGGCTCTTATCTTCTGCATCATAATCATAGAGTACTCGGGTACCCTCTTCTAATTTTTCTGAAATTTCCCCAGAAGGATGAAATTCGGTTTCACTGTAATTTCCGCCGCAGCCTGTCAGCAATAACACAATACTGATAACGGCAGCCTTGCAGACCAGCGGCAGGTATCCGTCTCTCATATGTCCCTCCTTTTTGCGAAGCTTCATCCATCTTATCTCTAGTTTATCCGAAGCTTCGCCCTCTGTAATTATACAAGATATAGTTATCACTCAAAAAAATAAACAATTTTACTATTTCCGATAATCAGAAGGAAGACTTCCCCTCTGTTTCACGAAATACTTTAAAAAGGTAATATAATTTACATAGCCGACGCGCACAGCGATTTCCTGCCATGACAATTCCGTCCTATCCGCAAGGCGAACCGCTTCTTCAATTCTGATTCTCTGCAGATAATCATTCACACTTACGCCGGTCGCTTTCTTAAACTTCTGTCCGAGATACGCTTTATTCATATAAAATTTTTCTGCAAATTCCTGTACAGAAATATCCTGCCTGTAGTTTTCCCTGATAAAAAGCCTCATATATTCCACAGGATATTCACTGCCGGCTCCCTTTTCTTCCATAATCTTAAGAATACTCCGGTGAACACATTTGCCCACACTTTCTTTGTTCAGACCGCTTTCCTCTCTTGTCCGCTGCCAAAACACCTGCAATTCTCCGTTTCTATGGCCCAGTCTTTCATCCAGCAGACGGAATAAAAGCATCAGCAGATCTTCCCATATTCCGGTTTGTTCATTTTCCCCCATATCATCTGCCAACAGTTTTCCAAGCAGAACATCTACATTTTCCACATGAAAACCGAGAATTTCTTCCGCCAGTCTTTCGAGATCTCCTGTCATTTTAACCGACGGCGGTTTCTGCGTCTGTGCCACTTCTTCCAGGATTTCATCCCTGTACTTTTTTCCCTCTATCTCTTCTTTTATATTATCCAGGGATTCAAAAAGTTCCTTCTTTGTAACCGGTTTCAACAGATAATCCCGAATGCCAAGCTCCAATGCCCTCTTCGCATATTGGAATTTTCCATAGCCGCTTACAATGATAAAAATAAATTCCCTTCCCCATACTTCCCGCATCTGTTCTGCCATTTCCAGTCCGTCAATGCCATCCATGCAGATATCCGTAATAATAATATCCGGTTTTAAATTAACGGACTCCTTCATCGCCTGCAACGCGTCCGTATATGCGCCAATTACACGATAATCTTCCCTTTTCTCTATCAGACTTTTCAGATATTCCAATGCCAGCGGTTCATCATCTACCAATATAATCTGAATCATTCTCTTCTACCCCCCCCCCAAATATATTTTAAATCCGAAGCAAGCTTCTCCATCATGGACCTCCATAATCATTTCTGCCTTATCTTTATAATAAAGGAACACCCTGTTATATACATTCTGAAGCCCTACGCCTTTCCCTTTCTCGCTTTTTTTCTGGAAAACAGACTGCCGCAGCGCCTGCATCTGTTCTTGCGTAAGACTCGATCCGGTATTTACCACCCGGATCACCACAGAATCCTCTTCCTTCTTTACACTTACTTTCACCTGACCGTATCCGTTCATCTTATGAATACCATGCTTGCAGGCATTCTCTACCAGCGGCTGTACGCTCATCTTGGGAATTCTGAATTCCTCCGCTTCCGGATCAACTGTAATTGAGAAATCAAACCGACTGGAAAAACGCAGTTTTTCAATATCCAGATACATTCGGATAAATTCTATCTCCTCCCGCACCGTAACCTGATCGTCACTCCAGTCCAAGAGCTTACGCATCATAATCGCAAGGTGCTCAATGGTCCACGACACCTCGTCATAATGATTTCTTTCACTAATCGCAAGGATTGCATTCAGTGTGTTAAATAAGAAATGAGGATTCACCTGACTAATCAGAACATTCAGCCTCGCCCGCATTCCCTCCAGTTCCAATTCCTTTTTCTGCATATTAAGCGCATAAACCTCATTAATCAGCTCATTAATCTGGTTCATCATCCGGTTAAAGCTCTGAATCGCAATTTCCACCTCATCGTTATACTGCTTCGTCCGAATCGGTGAGAAGTCTGTCTCATCGAATATTTCCATGCGGTTAGCCAGAATCCGTAAACGGCTTGTATATGGACGAATCAGAAGAACCATAATGAAAGCCGAGCATAAAATAATTAAAATAATCAAGCCGCCTGTCTGCAGTGTAATCCTGGACACCTCTTCCGCTGCCGCATCTGCAGCGACAACACCAAGCACGGACCAGCCTTCCAGCGTCCCTGTCAGCCCGGATGTGCAGGTAACAATATCCTCACCCTCTGCAATCCGGTCTGCCTGTGTGAAATTTACCATATCATAAGGCTCATATTCCTGATCCGTGGACGCCACCACCTGATTCTGCGGATTGATCAGATAGTATTGAACGCCGGTATCCGTATCCTGCAGCCAATAATAAATCTGCTCCATAGACAGGAAGATCTGGATTGCCATCTTATACTTATACTCCGGATTATAAACCGGAATCTGATAAAGGACGGCAATTGACGGCTGTCTGATACCACTGGCTTCAATATCATCCTTATACCGCACCCAGGATACAATTTCCACATTTCCTTCTTCTGCCTCCAGTTCTTCCAGCCATACGGCCATCTGGGGATACTCATCCAGGCGCCGGTATACGGAAGAATTATACACAGTCGGGTTTTCCGTATATACCCGTATCTCACTCATTCCCTGAGCCGCTGTCATGATTTCCTCCAAGAAACTGGTAATGGAACTGTTGTAGCTCTGGTAAAACTCATCATAGCTTCCGTAGTCCTTTTGCAGAATCTCAACCAATGTCTCGTCGATACTCGCCGACACGGCAATATTTTCCGCCCCTTCCAGTGTTTTTTCAATATTCCCGGTCGCCTTCTCAACAGAATTCTGTAGATTATCTCTGGTTCGTTCCTGGAAAACCGTATCAATCTTTATATGCAAAAAAACTGCAAGCAATAAAACCGGCAGGAAAATACAACTAATGTAAATTAACACAACTTTTTTGCTCAATGTCATTTTTATCTTCTTCATAGCTGTTATCTCTTTCTGAATTCTGTTGGCGTCATCCCATTTTTTTCCCGGAACTTCCTGCAGAAATAATCCGGATTTGAAAATCCGGAATCCATAGAAATCTCTATCACAGAATCCGAACTCTCTCTCAGGCATTTTTCTGCATATTCCAGACGTACTTTATTCAAATACTGTCTAAAAGTCATTCCGGTCTCTTTCTTTACCAGCTTCCCCAGATAGACTTCGTTGTAGCAAAGCTCTCCCGCCATGTCCTGAATGGTAATATTCTCATGAAAATGCTCCTGTATATAAACCGTAATCTGGCTGCCAGTCTGATTCTTATCTATGCTTTCTTTCTTCTCGCGGATAATCTGCATCCAGATATCCCGAAGCTCTTCAAAAAACATCCATGAAACCTGCCACTTAAGCTGTTCTCCTGTCTCATCCTTCATTGCAATCAATCTGGCAAGCACAATAATCCGAAGCTGCCTTGGCTCTATATTGCGGCCGCGGAGAGCGGCGCAGTAATTTGACACCTGCTCACAGTCCCGGAAGTTCTCTTCCTCCGGCTCCTCCAAAATCTCATGGCAGTATAGGGCATTCTGTTTCTCCAGCCATTCTCTGTCCTCCTGACAGAACACCCGGCTCCTTTTCTCCCGGTAGAAGCAGTAGTCCATAACCTGAGTAACCAGCTTCCAGGCTTCCCCTATTTCTCTCCGGCTGCCGACAAGTCCCAGGTCCATGACAACATATGCCGTGTCCCTGACATCTGTCAACGCATGTATCATCTGCTTTCCCAATCCCTCTTTCTCAAAATCTAAAACAACTGCTGCAAAATCCGAAGTCAGAAACATTATCTCGTAAGGCTCCGGGACAAGGTGTTCATTTTGCAAAGCCAGCATCAATACTTCCCGGCTCCGTATCCCTTTTACTGCAAGCATTCTCCTTTGTCTCTCCTGCAAATTTAAAATCAGCTCAAGCTTATATAATTCTTCCTCCTCTGCCACGCCATTTAGAAACCTTGACAAATACGAACAGCTCAGATTCGCGAGACTCCTGTCCGTCTTTTCCCTGACCGCCCGTTCCCGTTTTTCTCTGTCCATATCCTCCTTGATCTCTGCAAGCTTCTGTGTGACCTCTCTGCGTATAATCGGCTTCAGGATATAATTCTCCACACCCAGACGCATTGCCTCCTTCGCATAATCGAAGGTTCCATATGCACTGAGTATGACAAATTTCGGCTGAAAATGCATATGCTCTCTCACATACGCAATCAACTCCATTCCACTCATTTCCGGCATTGCTATGTCTGTAATAACCAGATCCGGCTGGTATTCCGCAATAATCTCCAACGCCTGTTTTCCGTTTTCCGCACTTCCTACAAGTTCAAATCCCAGATTTTCCCAATTCACCAGAAACTCCAGCGCCTCTCTTGCAAATGCTTCGTCATCTACAATCACTACTTTATACAATTCCTTCATATCAGCACCCACCACCACATTTATCAGGAAAGGCTTTCCTGAATGCATTCGTTAATATATTGGATAAAATTCTCATATCCGGTCTGCTTATATTCTTCGCAATACTGCAGCCACATACCGTCAAAATTTTCTGTTCCACAAGTAATCACTCTGGGAATCCATGCCGTATTACATGCAGTTGCCCTGGACGACGCAATTTCCGCCGGCGTCCCGTCCACCGGGCTGAATCTCCAGGTAGGAAAATAAACCGGCTGCTCCAGCGGATCTAAAAAGAAATCGCCCCAGCTTGTCATATGATAATTTCCCAGAAACTGCCTATCATACTCCGTCAGCGTTTCCTGAAATTCTCTCAATTGATTTCCCACCGTTGCAGCATTCCCATCAGAATAAGTTCCTTCTATTTTGGGGAGATGATCGAAGAGAGTTTCCGCCGAATTCTTATAGTCCCAATCCTCCGTATACTGCTCCACCCTCATCTCCTGCGTACGGTAGAACATTCCCTCTTCATCCACAAGATAGTCTTCTCCCTCTATCCCCCAGGAAAACAGTTTCTGCCATTTTTCATCCAGCAGCGTATCAAACAACTCCAGTACTTTTTCCGGGGACTCGCAATCCACCGAAATCATAAATCCACTTGTCATGGAAACCGTATTATAATCCATGTACTGCTCCCGGATTCCTTCCTCATACACCAGCGGAACAGAGACATACGTGCGTTCATTCATTCCCTTTTTCCCAAGATAAGTATTCGCATCATTAATATTCCATGTCTCATCCGCAAAGCCCAGTACATTTCCTTTCGAAAGGCGGTCTAAGTACTGCTCATGGCTGATGATACATGCCTCCGGGTCTATCACACCTTTTTCATATTCTTCGCACAATTTCCAATAAAACCTCCTGGAAATGTCCTCCGTTCTGAAATCAAACGCAATATTTGTCACCGGATCTACAATGCAATTTGCATTATTGGGATAACCTGCCAGCAGCGCCGGAGGATTCACAAGACCGTAATTTGACGTTCCGTCATTACAGATAGTATACCCGATCGTTTTCTCCCCATATAATTCCGGATAACGCTCCATATACCGTTCAATCAGATCAAAATACTCATCCAGCGTAGCAATCTTCGGATAGCCAAACTCCGACAAAACCGCTTTCTGAATAAAAAACCCGGATCTCCAATTGTTTTTAACCTGTAACGCCTCTCCTTGTAAAATCCCATAATCCGGGAGAATATAAATGTGCCCGTCCTCTTCTGTCATAAGCTCCAGATAAGGCTCATAATGGCTGTACAAATTCGGATAGTCCGGAAGCAAATCCTCAAGGGGAACCGCACCTCCTCTGTCGATAAGCAGCTCACTGGCATCCAGAATATCCGTATAATCTCCGCTTGCCGCCATCGCTTTTCTTTCCTGCTCTCCATCCCCTGTATAAGTAACAAATTCAAATTCCACATGAAGCTCTTCTTTCAATTTCTGATAAATCTTATTATTTGCCGACGGCTGCTCTCCATCTGTAAAAACAGACAAATGCAGGTTCTCCTGCCCATCTTCCTTCACCGGTTCTGCTTCTTTGCACCCGGCTACCGTCAGCGACAATATCGTTACAGCAATTACTTTCCATATGAATGTAAAACTTCTTCTCATACCATGTCATTCCTTTTGCAGTATACTTCTCTTTTTACACGAATAAATTATAACACAAAACAAAGAAAAAGATGGCTGTTGCCAGCCATCTTTTTCTTTGTTTTGTAAATTTTATAATATTTCAGTTCAGCCATAAGTCGGATTGTGGGTGAATCATGCTTGCATGAATGAACACACGATCCGGCTTATGAGCGGAGCGCCATTTTATGAGCAAAAATAGCTGCATAGCAGCGGAGAAGCATCGTAGATGCGTTTTGCGAATGGCGCGGGCTGAACTGTTACTTATTTATTATTTACCAAACTTCTCCATGAATCTCTGGATAATAATCGCGCATTCTGCACGGCTTGTGTC
>ERZ1673736.4488-NODE-4488-length-11318-cov-4.730001_pt1 | contig 11318 bp, 11 predicted proteins | sample MGYA00580212_ERZ1673736 | MGnify/ENA primary metagenome ERZ1673736 (study PRJEB41218, sample SAMN15661752) | gut metagenome | host: Homo sapiens | place: Canada: London | collected 2015-08-20/2019-03-30 | study: EMG produced TPA metagenomics assembly of... | reverse complement strand
GTATGCGGCGAAATAAGCTGCGAAGCAGCTAATTCGAGCTGTTATGGCTGAACTGTTATATTTCCTTACCGTTCTTCTTACTGCTTCCGGTATCCCCGGTAACGATTGATGCACGCATAGATTTCCTGCCGTCTGACTTCCGCCATAGAAACCGGCAGATAAGAACCATGCACCAGACATTTCAACCCTTTTTGCCGGATTTCTTTCCAGATACTCTCCGTCAGGTATTCTATATCCTGATTCGGTCTTTCCTCCAGCCGTTCCAGCACTGTCTTCAGCACATAACTCAGCGCCGTCGTCTGCTCGCTGTCGGAAATCTGTTCTACATACTTAAGATCCACCGTTTCGTGTCCGATAGAAAAGCTGTCCTTTCCAAACTGCTTGATTTTTACCTGTCCGTGCTTTTTCTCCAGCCTGCCCGCGCGCAGGAACCTTTTCTGCTTCTTCCATTCATAATCCACTGTCGGCACGCTTTCACCGCTGCCAATTGCCGCTTTTACCTTTTCTGTGATATCCAGTGTCCGATAGGTATCCATCTGCAGGATTTTATCTGCAATATAAAAATATGCCCCGGAACTTCCCGCCACCAATATGACGGAGACTCCCTTCTCTTCATACAATTTTCTCGCCTGTTCAATAAACGGCGTAATCGGCTCTTTCTCTCTTGCAATAATGGACTGCATCAGCGCATCACGTACCATAAAGTTCGTCGCAGAAGTATCCTCGTCAATCAGCAGCGCTCCCGCCCCTGACTCTACGGCTTCCACCACATTTGCCGCCTGTGAAGTAGAACCGCTGGCATCTTCTGTAGAGAAATCTTCCGTATCCTTTCCGTTCGGCAGATGATTGATGAACGGTGAGATATTCACATGAGACACTGCCCTTCCATCCTCCGCACGGATTTTCATCGCCGTATCATCCGTAATGACATATTCCCTGCCGTCGCCTGCTATATGATTGTATACACCCAGCTCCAGCGCCTTCAGAAGCGTAGATTTTCCATGATAGCCGCCGCCCACAATCAGCGTGATCCCCCTGGGAATTCCCATTCCCTTCACAACACCTTTATGGGGAAGCGCAAGCTCGATTTCCATACTCTTAGGGCTCTCAAATGCTACCGCTCCCTTCATCGGCTTATCAGAGACGTCGCTTTCTCTGGGAAGCACAGCGCCATTTGCCACAAATGCCGCCAGATCACGTTTCTTTAATTCTTCCCGGATTGCCTGCTGATCCTCAGCAAGATTCACCACTGCCTCAATTGCTTTTCCATTCAGATTCTTATAATATAAGGATTTCTTCACACATTCCGGCACAAAATCAAACAGGATCTTCTTAAGTTCCGGCGCGTTAATGGTTCTCCCATTCGCCGGGAAGCCCACCTCGAACCGCACAAGAATCCTTCTGTCATCCAATTCCAACGCCGTCCGCTCCAGAACCTCCTGTCCGCATCGGCTGATGCTCATCAGGCCGCTCTTTCCCGATCCCTTTGCCTGAAACATATAATCCGCCATGACTTTACCGAACCTCCGAATCAGAAAATCCTGTAGCGCAATTCTTTTATATGGCTTGTCAAATAAATCGGCCGGGAAGCCCGCCGTCTTCATATCCACTTCCACACTCACCTTAGACGGCGCCGCAAAAGGATCTCCCTGCACATGGTCGATATGAAGAATGTATCCCGGGAAACGATAGCTTCCCTGCAGCCCCTTATACGCCGGATAACTTCTCCGGTGAATGCTCATTAACTGTTGCTCCAGTTGTGTTCCTGTATCCAAAATTATCTGCTCCTTCCATGTAATGTATGTCAATCAATATATGCCCAATTCGTCCATAGATTTCTTCAAAGCTTCCGCTTTCTCTTCCTTCAGCTCCGACACATTCCGGATATATTCCTTACCACTGTGAAAAAAGATAAACTTGCACGCCCGCTTCACCTGGACTGCCGGAAGAAGAAACGGCCACTTCTTCAAAATGGGATAAGCTGTGCACAGATTCTCCCATGATGGGAAAAATATCGCCATAATTGCACTGCGTTTACTCTTCTTCAGATTTTTCAAACCGTTTTCCTTCATGATTTTATTGGCAATCGAATTCTCCTGCGTGCCATAAATGCCATTGTGAATGATAAAATCAGTAAGCTCTTCCAACTGCTCCACCGGTTTCTCCGGCGGATTCATCCAATACTCGCCCAATTTCCTCGTCATATGATGAAAATTCTCAAGCGCAATCTCTCCCAGGCTCTTCTGTAGATACGATTTATCCAGATGCTCCGCCTCTTTCTGCCAGTAAAGCCAGACATCCAGAATCTGCCGGATTCCCGCACCGCCATTTCTAAAATGCTTCGTCATATGTGCCAGAAGGTACAGATACGTGTCCTCCTTACTCATAACCGCCACGCTCGTTCCTTCTTCCCGGACTTTATCTATCGCTTTCTGAAAAAATGCACAGTATGCTTCATAAGATTTCTCAAACAATACATGGTGGATCTCAATATTGGTAACCGGAGGTTTCATATAGACATCATGGCAGTCTTTCCCATACACTTCCGTCTCATACCCCATCTTCTCCATGCATTCCTTTACAACCGGCCTGTCCTCCTGCCGGACCAGGATGTCCATATCCGACATACTGCGATAGAATGTTTCCGGATAATACTGTTTCAAAAGACACCCCTTCAAAGGCATCATATGGACACCTTGTTCAAGATAGGCTTTCTCAATGCACGCATATTCATGCCCAAACACGGTATCTTTGGACACTGCCTTCCAATATTTTTCCTGAAACTTCTTCTCCACCTCTCCCGGCAATACAACACCATTTTTTTGTAACGCGTCATACACAAGCGCAACCATCTGATGGCGGCATGTCTGACGGTACAGCTCTTTCCAGTCATGTTCCCCTTCGTCCGTCAAATCTGCATCCGTCAGGAAACTGCGCAGCAGCGCTATTATATAACGTCCTTCCCGTTCTGCAGCCGTCATCTTCCTAATCCTCCAGAATCCCCGTATCAGCAATCGCCTCCAGGAATTTGTCAACGCCCTTCGCTGCCGTCGTCTCATCGATACCATACTCCTGCACCATCGCCAAAGCAAGCTCTTCTTTCGTCTTCTCCTGCTCTAACTGGCGGTACAGAAAAGCACCGGAATCATTCATTCTCACCATCCCGTTAAAATGCTTACTCTCTTCGCCGACCGCTACCACGACCCAGCGTTCTCCCACCTTGCGCATTACGAATCCATCTTTCCGCTTCATCTACATATCCTCCTTCATCTTCCGATAAGCAATCTCCGCCGCCTCATGGCTGACCGTACAGGTAAGCTCATACACCGGAACCTGGCGGAACAGCTCATCTGTAAGCTCCAAAATCCCAACCATATACTCCATATCATCACAACGGTAAATCTGCTCCATCACTCCGGGAAGCGCTTCATTTACCGACATTCTGCGTATTACATTCTTCTCACCCTGCCGTATAAAACAAATCCCACACAAAGGAGCCTCCGTATTCGCCGACAAATGATGCTTCCCATCAATCGGCGTCCCATAGACCCAGAACCGCCTCCCAGCACCCCCGGAACCATCTTCCACATTCCGAAGCAGCGGCTTGTCGTCATTAATCATAACCACCCGCTCCCCAAAAGTCTCTCTCCACATCCGGGCATGGGTCGACTTGCCCGCGCCGGAAAGCCCGGCGAACAAATATCCTCTTCCATCCATCATAAGCGCCGAAGAATGCATCAGCATCCCGCCATAAACCGGAAGCTGTTCACAAATCCCCCTGTACAGGGCATTCATCTCCCGAATCCACACCGGAACCGGTCTTCCTTCGTCTTCCGCCTGCTCTTCGGCAATCTTCTCCGGCGTCGCTTTCATCCGAATCTGAACCGTATCTGCGCGTTCTATTTTCCACGGCCGGAAGCGCTCCAGCACCCTGGGATGGCTCATGCCAAGCTCCATGTTAAGGCCTGCCATCCGGTAAAATCCAGTCTCCATACTCTACTCCTGATATAATTTCTTAAATATTTTTCAGATAGCGGTGTCCTGCCACACGAAAATATATTTTCCGCAAAGGAAGAAAACACCAAATCCTCTCATATAACCGAAGCCTGGCAGATTGACTCGATAATTTTTTCCCTTTCCTGCCGATATACTTCACTTTGCCGATAATCTGTTCATCCTGAATCCCGTATTCCAGCCATGCCTGATTATCTCCGCACAACACGTACCCATCCTCTCGCACCTTTAAAATGCGATGAAGGACATATTGTCCATTCTTTCTCTGATAAAAAATAATATCTTTTGGTTTCGGACGTTCCGCACATTGAACCAGTATCACATAGTCCCGCTTCTCCCGGATGAGCGGAAGCATACTGGTTCCTCTCGGGAAAAGCTGAAATTCCCCTCCACTGTCCAAAACTTCTCTTATAATTTCATCGTAATCCGATAATCGAAATTCCAAAACAAAATACCTCTGATATTTGCTATTTTTCTATAAATCCACGTCATCAAGCGGATTTATTATATCACATCCAACAGACAATTGCTACTTTATTGTTACACCAAATCTGTATCTCTTTTTTCTTTTTCTGCTTGTTCACGAAATATTTCCCAGGTATGACGCATCGACTTTTTCAACTGACGCTCTTTCAACCGTCTTTCATCTTCATCACATTTCCGCTGCCTTACCGGACATTTTTTAATCAGGCTGCATGTCGGATAAAAAAGACAATCCCGACACTCTTTCCATTCTTCATGCCTTTCTTTCCAGCTATCTATTACTGCATTCTCCACATTATCAGAATAAATGTTTCCGAAGAATTCACTATCAAGAAAATGTTCACATTTCCCCAATTTTCCATCCGGCAATATCGTCACTGCACTGTCGCTGTCAGCCATGCAATGATTTAATTTTATTCTTTTCGGCAAAGACCTGTAGGACGCAATCTTCTTTCTCTCAATATAATCCTCTAAAGCGAAAAGTTCATGATATAGCTCATGCTGTTTTGTATCAGTCCGCTGTCCGGAATTACTACCCCTGTCTTCATAAAGTAATGCTAATGCAACGCGAAACTTCTTATATCCTCCAAAACGTACGGCTAATTCATCACAAAGTTGATATAAATCCTGAATATTATGCCTGCCCATATTTAAACGAACAACCACCTTCATTTCCGCTTTTAAAAGGCGTTCCATATTGTCCATCACTTTTACATACGCATTTTCCTCTTTGTAAATAAAAGCCTTAATTTTGTTATAGACCCGTTCCGTCCCATCAAGCGTAATCTGAACATCCTTCACCTTCCAAAGGTGCCTTGCTTTCTCTACCATTTCATCGTCAAATAAATATCCATTGCTGACAATACGAGAAGAAAATACAACCCCGCTTTTTTCAAGCTCTTCACAAATAACATCTATCACATGGCTGTTAAAAAGCGGTTCTCCGCCGAACCATGTAATCTTTACTTTCTGAGAGCCACATTTCTTTTTTATATATACCGCCACATCCCGTGCAGTCTGCTCAGTCATTGCCATTCTTCTATTGTTCTGTTCAAAACAATAAAAACACCTTGCATTACAGTCCGTTGTAGTAAATATTGTAAAACCGGTTATACTTTTCTCATTTTGTTCCAGCAGCAAAGAAGCCACCGTTCTCACCTGATCTGCCAGCATCTTCTCATCCATATCATACGGAACCAAAAACCAATGTGTAATGAGATACTCCAGATTTTCACAAAAAGTACACGGCAGCTCTTCTAAAATTTCTGTCTCTTCTGCATCCAGCATAATCATCTCTTTCGTAAGCAGATTGTAAAGCAACATCCCTTCTGAAACCGGAAGTACAATACTATTCTTTAGAAGCCGATACTCTACGCCCTGTCTGACGTTCTGCATTCCAAGTATCTGCCGCGCGCTCTGCGCCATCGGCACCACACTTTGCATACTATAACATCCTTTCCTCATATCTTTTTACTCAAAATCTTCTTCCTCATATGTGGACTCCCCCACATCCTGTTGTTCCGAATCCTGTTGCTCTTCCTTCGTATTCTCCTCCTTGTCAGACGGTGATTTACACCCTGTAATTCCTGTCATAACCATACACACTATAAGACCTGTAAAAAATAATTTCTGAAACTTCTTTCCCATTCTAATCTTTCCTTTCGTTTATTATATTGAACAAAGCGGACAAGTCTGTCTTGAACTCCCTATATCTCTCGATCCTTGAGAGGTGCTGGACATCTTGCAGATGTCCGCTTAGCACCGATCGAAATGAAATGCAGACCTTGCTTCGCTTTGCAGCGCCGATGTGTGGCTGCTGCAAGTAGCCTTCCTTTGCACATCGCGCGCATCCCGCGGAGCGTTTTATAACATAGGAAATTGAGAACTATCCTATGTTATGAAAGAAGGGCGTTATAACAACGCCCTTCTAATAAATATTATATCACTGCTTAATCCCAGATTGAGCTATCTTCATCACAATTTACTTCTTCTTTACTGCCTGAACTCGGATCACTTGTAGTCACAATATCTTTCGTATCGAACTCAACTTTCTCAACTTCAGGTTCAAAATAACTGTTTCTCATTGTTCTCACTTCCTTTACAAAAAATTAATTTTACAGAAAATATTATTTAGCAACACACACTGCCGTGTTACTATACATTATATCTGTCTGCTCATTTCCGTCTGCGTCCGTATAAGAGTATTCTACATATCCCCTGCTATACCACACATCACCCAAATTACATTTAAAATTCACAACATAAGTTCCCAACAAAGTATTGTCCTTTGCAGTTGCCCGCTTCACTTCCGCTGTCCCATGTACAAAGTTATCTGAATATGCTACTGATTCGTCCTGTGTAATGAGCACACCATGCCTTATAATGGTATATCCTCCCGGCAGAGAACGATTTACAGTAAACTTCATCTTCCCAGTCCCTGCATCATATAAAGACGTACATGTAATAGTTGGTCCCTTTTCAACTTCTGCGTCATCATCAACATAGCAAGCTTCCAGCGCCATATCATACATTACATAGAATGAATAATCCGGGCGATAACACAAAATCTGATTATTGTTTGTATCTTTCCAATAGGCAAACTTCTTTCCGTCTGCCGGATCATCTGCCTTTACCGCTGCCTGTTCGCCTGCTTTAAAGGATGTCTTGTCGCTAATAAGCTGTCCATTTGTTACAGATACTGTATATTCCTGCTCTTTAACCGTAATCGTAACCTGCGCACTCTTATCAGAACCGTCAGCGGTAGTCGCCGTAATGGTTGCGTCTCCTACAGACTTAGCCGTTACAAGACCATTCTCCACAACTACAACATCCTCATCAGAAGACTGCCATGTCACAGCCTTATTAGTTGTTGATTCCGGTGTTACTACTGCTGTCAATTTCTCGCTTGTCCCAATTGTCATTGTAGCAGGAGCTCCCGAAATTTCAATTCCAGTTGCCATAACCGGATTGACTGTAATCTCAGCAAAAGCTGTTACGCCTGACCCATCAGCCGCTGTTGCAACAACCGTAGCTGTTCCCGGCTTCACCGCTGTCAAGGTACTTCCCTCTAATGTCAAAACATCCGTCCCCTCTTGAATGCTCCAGGCCACCTCCGGATTCGTCGCATCTGTCGGTTCCACCGTTGCCGTCAGATCAAGGATTTGTCCCACCGTAACTTCCGTCGCGCTGGTTATGGTAATTCCCGTCACTTTGACTTCTGGATGAACCATCTCTCCTAAAACAGCGCCTTCTAACGTCCAGAGCTGGGAAGCAGAACCCATTTCCAATTCTTCTGTCCTAACTACCGAATACCTGTCAGCAGAAGTTTCCTTTCTGGGAGTTGTAAAATACTGCTCATTCCCAGCGTTTTTAATTCGATAGGTGCCCGTATTGTCTACTTCTTCAAAGTCCCATTGCTGATATTGGTTTGTTTCATCAGAATTTTCCAAAACAATTTCGCCGTCATCTTTCGCCTGAAGCGCAAGCTTCCCATTTGAATCAAAATTTAAAATTTGATAATACTCCGTTTCATCGATTTTGCGGAATACCATTTTCTGATTACCTTCCGGTCCCGTCCAGGTAATAATTCTGGTTCCTGCCGTTATGTTTCCTCCATCAACTGCGGCATACAATTTTTCATTATTCCAGGCTATTCCACTGACAATATATCCGGATGACACCGGTTTCCATAACTGTGCGTCTGATTCCGCAGATTCTGTAAGAATAATCTCTTTCTCCTGACCCATTCCATCGTTCTGTGGTGCCATTCTCTTTGTTGTCAGATATAAGCCTGTTCCTACATTTTTAATCCGATAATATCCTTCACCATCCTCCACAAATATCCACTGCTGAGATGCTGCGTTCTCGATTAAGTCACGCTGTCCCACCGTAAAATCCTCCAACGCAGTCAGCACTTTTTGTGAATCCACTTTTACCAAAGTATAAACGCCTGTATTTATTTCCCGGAACTCCCATTCCTGGTTTGCTTCCGGTCCTGTCCAGGTAATGTTACATACATCTCCAACATTTCCGCCCCAGGAACCCAGGTATGTTGCTCTTCCATCTGAATCGGCCAACTTGCATTCTATGAATCCTTTTCTGTTTGCAGCCGTCTCCTCTGCACGAACCGTTTCAGGAGCCGCAACGAACACATTTCCTGCAAGCATTGCACCCATCAGCAAAATAGATAGCACTCTTTTCCACTTTCGCATAGCCTTCCTCCTCATACTTTTCCATTTTCAAAATCTAACTATTCCTATCCCCGCAAAACCTTTTTTCTTACTACTACGAAACAGCCTCCTCCCCAGGCATACATTTCCCGGTTTTATATAATAGTTATCATTATATTACCAAAAGTATCATTCTCTTCAGAATAGAAAAAACTACGCACTTTCTATAATTTTTACCCCATTCCAGCTATCCGCCGAATCCTTTCCTATAACTGCTGCCTGTCTGCAACTTCTATATCCGGGAAAATGGTATTTCCCCACTTTCGCGCATTCCAGTTAATCTGATACTGCCGGAAGGTCTCTTCCGTAATTTCAAATGCAAAGGCATGTTCCACCCAGTCGTGCCGGAATTGCCTACCCTCTCCCAGCGGTTCCACCGCCGCCATCTCTGCCATATACATTCCCTTCGGCAGCATTAAAGTATCAAAGCGCAGCAATGCACGCGCGTGTGTATCCTTTTGATAGCCTCCAAGACTATTGGAAATGGAAGAACCGATAACCTGCTGTTCCTGGTCATACAGCGTAAGACGGATATGAAGGTCTTCGATTTTTTCTTTTGCCTGAAAACCAACCCAAAATTGCAGTCCTTCTGACGCCGCAAATGTATTTTTTCCTTCTATATCAAGTGTTTCGATTTGCAGTTTGCCTGTCACTTTACGCAAATCTGCCGGGGTATTGTATGTATAATGCAGTTTCATCTGAACCACCTCGCCCAGATATTTTGCAATTGCTTCCTCCGGCGTACCGTCGTATACCAATCTGCCCTGATCCAGTACCATACATCGGTTACACAAGGAACGAATTGTTTCCATATTATGGGACACATACAGAATCGTTTTCTGTTCATCTTCTGACAGCTCTGCCATTTTATTTAAACATTTTTTCTGAAAACGCATATCCCCCACTGCCAGCACTTCGTCCATAAGAAGGATTTCTGAATTCAAATGTGCCGCCACTGCAAAAGCAAGCTTGACGTACATACCGCTGGAATATCTTTTTACAGGTGTATCTATAAAAGTCTCACATTCTGAGAAGGAAATAATGTCTTCCATCTTCGCCTCTACTTCCTGACGTTTCATGCCCAGAATTGCCCCGTTTAGGAAAATATTTTCCCGGCCGGTCAGCTCCCCATGAAATCCGGTTCCCACTTCCAGCATACTGGAAATACGCCCCTTAATTCCAATCGCTCCCTCGGTCGGAGCCGTCACTCTGGCAAGAAGTTTGAACAGCGTCGATTTCCCGGCGCCGTTTGCTCCGATCACACCAATCCGCTCACCTTTATAAATGTCAAAAGAAATGTCCTGAAGCGCCATAAAGCGCTCTCCGTCTACTCGATGGCTCTGCCCAATTCTTGCATTTGGGTCTTCCTTCCCTCGCCTTTTCGCCCACCGGCTCTGTATTTCATGCTGCAGAGTATCTCGCCCGATCACTCCCAGACGATACTCTTTCGCCAGCTTCCGCACTCTGATTACTACTTCTTTTTCTTCCATCACATTTTCCATTCTCTTCTTGTCCTTAATCCGTCCCGGTTTGTTCTATATAGAATCCATAAATGTCCTCTGCGTCCGGTTAAAGAGCAGCACGCCAAAGACCAGAATAACTGCCGTTATGAGCGCTCCCATTCCCATCTGCGGAAATGAAACCGTCCCGCTGCCAAGCCAGCCATATCGAAAAATTTCTACCAGCGAAGCTACCGGATTCCATGAAATGATCCATCGCCATTTCCCCGGAATCTGGGAATAAGGGTAAACAATCGGCGTTGCGTACATCCAGAGCTGTACGCCAAATCCTACCAACACCTGCAAATCTCTGTATTTTGTCGTTAAAGACGCTAAAATCATACCTACTCCCATAGCAAGGAGCGCCAGCTCAAACAAAATCAACGGGGTAAGGAGACACAACCAGGTAAGCCGCACATTTCCTTTCCACATATACCACATTACAAATAGGAAGAAAAGGAAAAACTGCGCGCCAAATGTAATCAGCTTAGAAATACATGTAGCAATAGGCATCACCAGCCTAGGAAAATAAACTTTGCCGAACAGCCGGGCATTTCCAAGAAATGTACCTGCCGTTGCCTGCAGACATCCCGAAAAATAAGACCACAATATATTTCCAGCCATATAAAACAGGAAATCCGGTATCCCATCCGTAGAAATACTTGCAATTCTTCCAAATACTATGGTGAAGATTACCGTTGTCAAAAGCGGATTAATCAAAATCCACGCCGGACCAAGAATGGTCTGTTTATACATCGTCTTAAAATCCCGCTTAACAAACAGTATAATCAAATCCCTGTATTCCAGAATTTCTTTTAAATTAAATTGAAAAAAAGAAGCTTTGGGACGAATTTCCATTGTCCAGTTCTCTTCTCCAAGAGATACTTCCTGTTTCTTCACCGCCATTTTATATATTCCTTTCTTAATGCCAAAACAAAGCGGACAAGTCCGCCTCAAATTTCCTATATTATAAAAAGCCTTAAATCCTTAAAAGGATCTAAGACTTTTCTTTCATGCCGGCGACCGGAATCGAACCGGTACGGGAGTATAAGTCCCGCAGGATTTTAAGTCCTGTGCGTCTGCCAGTTCCGCC
>ERZ1673736.4481-NODE-4481-length-11334-cov-5.289121_pt1 | contig 11334 bp, 6 predicted proteins | sample MGYA00580212_ERZ1673736 | MGnify/ENA primary metagenome ERZ1673736 (study PRJEB41218, sample SAMN15661752) | gut metagenome | host: Homo sapiens | place: Canada: London | collected 2015-08-20/2019-03-30 | study: EMG produced TPA metagenomics assembly of... | reverse complement strand
TGCCAAGGGCACCACGGAAATTGCGGAAGCCCTGGCCGATTCTTCAGCCATCTCCATCGTGGGCGGCGGCGATTCCGTAACGGCCGCCAAGAAATTCAAGGTTCAGGACAAGCTTTCCTTCTGCTCCACGGGTGGCGGCGCTTCCCTGGAACTTTTGGAAGGCAAGGTGCTGCCCGGCGTGGGCGCCCTGTCTGACAAATGCTGCTGTAAACAGAAGTAAACCGTCATGTGACGGTTTGCTTCCGGGACGTCAGCTCTGCGCGGCCTGATTCTTCATCCCCCGTTCCCCTGAGGGAACGGGGGATTTTTTATGGTCTCCCGGTATTCCGCATTACCTTCCTGGCAGGGTAAGGAATAGAAGGGACTCTGCGGAAGTTTTTTTGGCTTGCTCTGCGGATGATGGCCGCTAGGCTGGTGGTGTATGAACATATTGCGCGGTATTTTGTTTATCTTCATGCTGTTCTCTTCCGCACTTGTTGCCGTAGCTGGCTCCGGCAGGAATGCGGAAGAATACGGCGGATACCCGGCTACATTCCTGAGGCTGGAGGCGGATTCCCCTGAACAGCAGGATTTGGCAACGCCCGTGGCTTCCTATGTGAATGACGGCGGACAGGAGGTGAGGCTGATCGGGGCGATGCATGTGGCTGAACCGGAGTATTACGACCGTTTGAACAAACTGTTTGGGCAATGTGATTTGCTGCTGTTTGAAATGATCGGCGGGGAGGGGCTCCAGCGGCAGGAGGAATTGCGGAGCAGGATTGACCGGAGTAAGCCGCTGGACGGCCTGACGCAGGAAGAAGCCCGTGAATGGAACCAGCTGGAGGCATGGGAAAAGGAACAGAGGGAAAAGGAGTCTTCCTTTCTGCTGAACTGGCTGGGGAAAGCCTATAAAAGATTCAGTAAGGCCCTGAATTTGCAGGCCCAGATGGATGGAATTGATTACTCTCCGTCCCACTTCGTCCATGCGGACATGACCATGGGGGAATTCAGGAAGGCGCAGGAAGAAAAGAAGGAGAGTTTTATGGGATTGATGGCGAAGGAGATCGTGTCTTCCCTGCAGGAAGAGTACTGCGGCTATCAGCCGAATCAAATCAAGATGGCGATGGATCTGATTACGGGAAATGTTTCCGGGCTGAAGAATGAATTGATGCGCCTGCTGGCCTATACCAGCTCTGATTCTCTGGAGGATACGGTGATTCTGAAAGGCAGGAATGCCAAATGCATGGAGATATTCGACCAGTGGAAAGGCAAGGGTGCGCGCAAGATTGGCATCTTCTACGGGGCGGCACATCTGCCCGGTCTGCATGCGGAGCTGCTGAAGCGCGGCTACCGACTCAGGGAAGTCCAGTGGCTGACTGCCTGGAATACCCGGGAGCAGGCTGACGGCAGGGATGCGGACCAGGATTAGATCTTTTTAAGCATTTCCAGAGTTTCCTGAAGCTTTTCCGCCGGGGTGATTCCCACCAGGCGCGGAAATTTGTTGGACAGGAGGATGAAATCCCCGTTCCGGGTAAGCATCAGGCGCTGGCCGCTGACTTCCACCATGGATATATTGGCCATGGTGGCCAGTATCTTGATTTTGTGCGTGGCAAGCAGATGATGCACCGTTTCCGGTGCAGGTCCGAATCGGTCTTCCCAGGTGCGGAGCAGGGCGTCCGTCTCCTTGATGGTGCGGGCTCCCGCCAAATCCTTATAGGCGGCGATGCGCAGCGGGGCGTCGCTGATGTAGTTCCGCGGAATGAAGGCGCCCAGGTACTCCTTGCGGGATTTGGTCGCAAACTGCGTTTCACTGTTCACGATGAAATCCGCCCGGAGGGCGGCGTCCGCCCTGGGTGCGGAATGTTTGCCCTGCATGTGGGAGATGGACTGCTGGAGAAGCTGGCAGTACAGGTCGAAGCCGATGGCGGCGATGTGGCCGCTTTGCTGGGTGCCGAGCAGGTTGCCCGCTCCGCGGATTTCCAGGTCGCGCATGGCTATTTTGAATCCGGAACCCAGTTCCGTGTACTGTTTGATGGCGGAGACGCGCTTGCGGGCGTCTTCCGTAGTGGATGAGGACCTGGGCAGCATGAGGTAGGCGTACGCGCGGTGTCCTGAGCGGCCCACACGGCCGCGGAGCTGGTACAGATCCGCCAGGCCGAAGCGGTCCGCCCTGTCAATAATGATGGTATTGGCGTTGGGAATGTCTATGCCCGATTCAATGATAGTGGTAGCCAGCAGAATGTCCGCCTCTCCCCGCACGAAGGAGCTCATGACCTTTTCCAGTTCATCCTTGGGCATTTGTCCGTGGCCGATGACGATGCGCGCCTTGGGGACCAGGGCCTGTATTCTGTCCCGGAACAGTTCGATGGTTTTGACGCGGTTGTGCAGCAGGAATATCTGGCCGCCGCGCTCCAATTCGCGCTCCATGGCCTTTTTCATGATGCGTTCGTCATATGGGCAGACGCTGGTCTGCACCGGCTGCCTGTTGACGGGCGGCGTGTCGATGGAACTCATGTCCCTGGCGCCCATCAGGGCAATGTACAGCGTGCGGGGAATAGGGGTGGCCGACAGGGTGAGCACGTCTATTCCCTTGAAGCGCTCCTTGAATTTTTCCTTGTGCTTGACGCCGAAGCGCTGTTCCTCGTCAATGACTACCAGTCCCAGGTTCTTGATGGATACGTCTTCGGAAATGAGCCGGTGGGTGCCGATGACGATGTCCACGGAGCCGTTTTTCAACCCTTCCAGCGTGGATTTGACTTCCGCCGCGCTGTTGAGGCGGCTCAGCATTTCAATCCGCACGGGATATTCGCTCATGCGTGACTTGAAGGTGCGGAAGTGCTGCTCCGCCAGTACGGTGGTGGGCACCAGCACGGCCGCCTGGCGGCCGCCGGTTACGCATTTGAATGCGGCGCGGATGGCTACCTCCGTCTTGCCGAAGCCCACGTCTCCGCAGATCAGGCGGTCCATGGGCCGGGTGGATTCCATGTCCGCCTTCGTCTGGGCGATGGCGCGGAGCTGGTCGGGCGTTTCACGGAACGGGAAGGAGCTTTCAAACTCCCACATCCATTTGCTGTCCGGCGGGTGGCTGTAGCCTTTGCCCGTCTGGCGTTCCGCTTGCACGTTCAGGAGCTGGGCGGCGTAGTCCGCCACGGAGCGTTCCGCGGATTTTTTGGCGCGCTGCCATTTGGAATCCCCCAGTTTGTTGAGTTCCGGCGTCCTGCTGCCCAGGCCGATGTAGCGGGAAACCAGGTGTGCTTGGCTGAGGGGGACATGCAGGATGGTGTTGTCCCGGTAGAGGATGTTCATTTCCTCGTCTCCGGAATCCGGAGAGGTGGAGATGTTGATGAACTTCCCGATGCCGTAGCTGGTATGGACCACCAGGTCCCCCGGATTGATGTCTTTCAGGGAGGCCTGGGCGCGTGCCTTGCGCGCCTTGTCTTCCCGGCTGGCGCGCCGCCGCGCCGTGGCGGACTGGTACCTGCCGAACAGCTCGGAGGAGGAGAGAACCGCCGTCTTCGCACCGGGGATGCTGAATCCGCCGGGCAGGTCTCCCCGCAGGCAGGTGATGGAAAGCAGGGCAGGGGTCCCGGCGCAGATATCCTTGAACCGCTCCTCTTCCGCCTGGTTCGGGAAGAACATGCTGACGTTCCATTTCCGGTCCAGCCATTCCCTTATCTGGCGTTCGGCCAATTCGCGGCGCATTTCCTGCATCACGAAGTCCCCGGCGTCAAAGCTGCCCAGGGGATTGTCATGGATGGCGAGAGAGAAATCCTCCTCTCCCTCCGCACTTTCCGGGGGAGCGGTCAGGATGCACGCGTGTCCGCGCTCCTTGCAGAAGGGGGTGGTGATGACCAAGTCTCCCGGCCTGATCCAGTCGCGCAGGGTTTCCGCGGCGTCCGCCTCCTGCAGAACGAGGTTGACGTGCTCCACCTTCCGGAAGGAGACCTGGGTATCCACGTCGAATTCCCGGATGGACTCGATTTCATCGTCAAAGAATTCCAGGCGCACGGGATTGGCGGATTGGAGGGGGAAAACGTCCAGAATGCCGCCGCGGCGGGACCACTGCCCGCGGGAAATGACCTGCGGAACGCCTTCGAATCCGGCTCCCGTGAACAGCTTTTCCAGCTCGTCCGGCGGCCGTGTTTCCCCCGCTTTCAACACCATGCCCTGATTCTGCATGCCCCTGGTGGAGGGAACCTCGTCATTCAGGGAATTTTCCGTCAGAACAACGGTCTGCCTGCCTATCTGCCCGGAGGCAATACGGTGCAGCACGTTCAGCCGCTCGGCGGTGAGTTCCGGGTCTCCTATTTCTTCGCCCAGTGCCACCTCCTTTTCCGGGACGAACAGGATATTGTGCACGCCCCATGTCTCCAGTTGTGAGGCTACGGATTCCTGGGCCCGCAGATGGGGAGTCACCACCCAGGTGCGGCACGTGTCCGGAACGCTGTTGATGCACAGGGCCGCAACAAACGGCACGCCGGGCAACGCGGTGTGGTCGAAAACGGCCTGTTCCTCCGTGCCCAGCTTCGCGAGTTCCCTGTGGAAGGGGGCGGTGCGGGCCACCCTGTCCAGCAGGGAAGATATGGAAGCGTTTTCTGCCATGCGTGTCTGAAAGCCCCTGTTGAGGGGAGTTTGCCGCCTTTCCCCGCCATGTCAACGGTTTTTCAGGGCACGTGTGTCCCCCGTTCCCGACAGGGAACAGGCAGATTGTATGGAAAGAAAGTGATCAGGAAGAGGCGCGGAAGCGGATCTTGACGCCCGCCTTGCGCCATTTTTGCTCGATCTCCTTGGCCAGTTCCTCGTAGGTCCTGCCGTCCAGAAGGAGTTTCTGCGCCTCCTTTTCACTGGTGCCGGACTGAATGGCCTTCATATAATTCTTGATGCGCTGGGCGTCCCCTTTTCCATCCATGTGGTAGAAGTAATAGGCCATCAGTGCGGCCAGGCCGTAGTGAAGATTGGCGTTTTCACTCGTGAACTGGGTGTAGGGCATGTTCATGAAGGCCTCCAGGCCGGGAGCCTCAAAATCGTCCCCCAGGGCGCGGCCCCCCGTGTTTTTCTTGCCGTACTCCGTAACGCGGGAAACGATGTGGGAGCGGTTGGCGCCGAAGTTGAAGCGGCCCCCGGCATAGGGCGTCATGGCCACATATTCCGCGGACCCCTCGCAGAACCAGCTGGCCTGCTTGGCCTGCGGAGACATGAGCTGGTGCGTCAGTTCGTGAATGAGGGTGGTGGAATCCTTGTCCCGGTCAATGATGTACGTGCTCCCCATGGACTTGACGCCCAGTGACTGGAAAGGCACCAGAATTCTGCCCCGGTCCCCCGGCCGCGTGGTTCCCAGGAAAATGCCCGCCGTTCCTTCGAGCCCCCCGTTTTCCAGATAGGTGCTGAACTTTTCGTACAGGTAGGCCGGGAATTTGGCGGAATCGTCATGGGGCGGAATGTTGCCGATGGGCAGCGTTTTGTTGGCCAGGTGGGTGGCTTCAAACAGGAGGCCCAGCCGCTTGATCATGCCTGCGCCCAGCTTGGCGTCGCAAATAAAGCGGAAATGGGGCGTCTCGTAAATATATTCCCCTTTTTCCTCCTTGATGGTTTCCACCTTGAAATTGTCCGGGCATTTGACGGTTCTGGGCCAGGGCTGCTTGTAATTGTCTGCTGGGTTGGAGGGGGGAGCTCCCGTTCCCTGTTCCGCGATGAAGTTCCGGTCCGCCTCGGAAAGCTGGTTCAGGGGAATGGTTACCGTCTGGCCTCCGGCGCGGGTCAGCACTGCCTTCTGGCCGTCCAGTTTGACGAATTCGGCCTCCAGGGTTTTTCCCTGGGTGTTGGTCCAGGTGCGGCCTTCCGCCGGGGAAAGCAGGGACAGGAAACACAGGGCCCCCGCAGTCAGGCAGTTGCGTGCAGGTGTCTTCATTGGGATAGTCTGGGTGGTGAGTTTGGTGTGTCAGTGCCTGGGCCTCGGCAGCATCAGGAGCAGAAGTCCGCAGAACAGCATGAGGCATCCGGCAGCGGCCAGGGTCGTGGTCAGGGGGATACCCTGGTCCTTGAACCAGCCGCCGAAGAAGGAGATGAGCGCGCCCACCCCGGCGGAGGTAAGGTTCAGGAGACCATAGCCGGTGGCAGAGTAACGCTCGTCAATATGGGAGCGTAACACAGGCATGAGGGTGGCGTCCAGCGATCCTTGCGCCAGCCCCTGCGTGGCCACCAAACCGAGCATGAGCACCAGAGGGACCGCAATGTCCCAGCCGAAGATACCGGGCAGCAGCGCCAGGACGACCAGCGGGCCGGATATGCTGAAGGCAATGCCCGGTACCAGCGCGCGTGCGCGGGTATTGCGCCTGTACCACATATCCGCAAGAATGGCGCCTCCCAGCACCGCGATGTATTTGGCAATGGAACTCCAGAGCGTGGCGGCGGGGCCAGCCTCCGCGGAGGAAAGGTGGTACTGGTCATGCAGCAGGGTGGGGTACCACGTCAGCAGGAACCAGTTGCCCGCTCCCGCAAAGGCTACCACGCAAAGCAGCATCCACATGGGGCGTCCGCTCAGCAGGCTGGAAAGGACGGCACCTGTGGAAAGCTTGGACGCGGGAAGCTTTACTGTCTGTTCGTCGTTGTCCACATTGATCAATACGGTTTCTTCCCCGGGCTTGTCCTTCTTCCGGGCAAGGGCCGTGTCCGCGGGCGCCTTGCCGGGGTCTTTCAGGAACAGGATCAGGACGATGGCGTAAGCCACGCCGATCAGACCGAACAGGGCAAAGGTCATGCGCCAGCCCGTCCAGGAAGCCATGGTAGCGCCGAATCCGGCGATGGCCATGCCCACGTAAATCCCGCTCATGTGCAGGCCCGTGGCGATGGAGCGTGTGCTGCCGCGGTGGTAGTCCGTGATCAGGGCCAGCGCGGCGGGAATGTAGAAGGCCTCACTGATGCCCATGGCCCCGCGGGCGATGAGCAGGGAGGTATAATCCTCCGCGTGCCCGGTCCACCAGGTGACTACGGACCAGACAACCAGGGAACAGAGAATCATCAGGCGGCGGCTGTAGCGGTCCGCCAGAAATCCGCCTACCGGGCTGAGCAGCGCGTAAATCAGCAGGAAGACGGAGGTAACCATGCCGAACTGGGCCTCCGTCTGGGGAATGTCCCGTACAATGGGTTCATGCAGGGCGGAAAGAAGCTGGCGGTCAAAGTAGTTCAGCATCACGACGAACCACAGCACGATGACGGCCACCCAGGCCCACAGACCGGGCCTGGTGTTCGGATCCGTGACGGCGGAGACGTTCCTGACGCCGTTGCGCACGGCGGAAATGATGATGATGGCCAGGACGATGACCGTGAGGATGAGAACGGCATAGTCCACCGTGCTCATCTCAAAATGGTATCCCGCGGTTGCGGACGCGTTCACGGGAGTACGTACGCCGGGAGCGGTTTCTCCGCTGATGGTGATGATCTCATTGCCTCGTGTGACAGCAGGGGCCGTGGCGATGCCTGCGGGCCATTCCCCCAGGCGGCTCCATTCATCCTTTACAATGTCATAGGCCAGGATGTCCCTGGACTGCATCACGGGCCTGGACGGGTCCGGGGAGTTACCGCGCTTGTCCCCGCCAATCAGGATGATGGTGTTCTCCTTGACGGGGGCGGGGCCGGCCGCTGCCGCTACAGGCGTTCCGGGACCGGTGCGCTCCTTCTTCATGCGCCCCCACTCGGCGGGGTTCGTGGAGCCTAGATCGTAGTCGATCAGGTCGGAAAGGTAGGTCCTCTCCGTTTCTCCTGCGGCATTTTTGGAAAGGGAACATCCCCCCACCAGGAAGAGAGTGCTGTCGGAAAAGGCGGCGGTGGCAAGAATGCGCCCCGGACCTTGGAACGGAGGCAGAGTCTTCCACTCCATGCTGGCCGTTTCAGGGGATGTGTCCAGCACGTACACGGTATTCAGGGCCGCTTCCGGTTCGTCCCGGTCCCGTCCGCCGATGACATAGAACTTGTCTCCCGAACCGACGAAAGCGGCTTCCGTCACGGGGCGGGGAAGGGAAGGAAGCTTTTCCACGGACCCGTCCGCCTTGATCAGCAGGGTGCCTTGCCAAATGCCCTCTTCATTGTGGCCGCCGGCCAGCACCACGCCCTTGCCGACGCTGGCGCATGCCGCGTAACCCAGCGGAACGGGCAGGCTGCCGACTTTGTTCCATTGTCCGTTGGTGAGTTTGAAAATATCCCGGTGGTACGCCTTCGGGCCGCGTTCCTCCGGCGTGGCGGCTCCGGGAGCGGCATTCGGGAAATTGGCCCCTCCTGCGGCAATGATGGACTGGGAGCCGTCTTTTTCCGTCACGGTCCCGGCAATCATGCCAGCGCGCCCCACGGGATCGGGCAGGTCAGGAATGCTGCCGGCGGAATGGACATCCACGGAAAAGGATGCGTGGGCGGTCGGGACAGCCGTCAGCATCAGGCAGGCGAGGACCGCGCACCATGTCTTGGTGAACCGATCCAGGTAATGTGAGGAGTGCGTCATATGATTTGTTGTTGGTGCTGGAAAAATCAGGAAAGGGAAATGCTCCAGACTTCGGGGGAGCGTCTGCCGGGCTTAAGTTCGCCGTTGACCGCGATGAAGCGGCCTTCCCAGGCGCAGCAGGGAAGCACCGCCCGCGGTGCTCCGATAGGGCCTCCGTCGTGCCATTCCGCCGTTGCCGTGTCCAGGCACAGGGACTGGTTGTTGAAGCCGGGATTGGTCTGCGGCGTGTATTTCCTGCCAGAGCCGTCGTCCCCGGCCAGCAGGTAGATGACCCCGCTCCGGGAGACTGGGGCCGGAGTGGGCGCGGCTGCAATGGCATAAGGCATGTCCGGTTGCCGCGTCCATCCGCCGGAAGGGGTGAAGCTCCATGCCTCCGTCAGTAGTTCCCGGACCTGGCGGCCGTTCTCTTCTTTCAGGCCGATGCCGCCCAGGACGTACAGAACACCGTTAACCGAAGCCATTTGGTGCAGGAAGCGGCCTCTCCCGGGCAGTGCGGGAAGTTCCTGCCAGCCTTGGCCGGGATTCGCGGAATCCAGCATGAACATCCGGTTGGTGCAGTCCTGCTCTCCGGAGTATTCACAGCCGCCCGTAAGGTACACTTTGCCGTCCAGCACGGCTGCCGCCGTGTAGGCCAGCGCGACTGGGAGGGAGGGAAAAGCGGAGACGATCAAGGTCCCGTCGGAAACTCCCAGCAGGTAAACATCCCTGCGGTGGCCTTTCTGGTCGCATCCGCCGATGCACAACAGGCCGTCTTCCAGGCTGGCGGACGCTCCGTAGGCATACGGCGAAGGCAGTACGCCAGCTTCCCGCCACGCAGGGCTTCCCGGCTCCAGGGTGAAAACACGGTCCGTCCAGGTTTTGACGCCTCCCTCCAGCATGGGCTTGCCGGGGAAATTCGTTCCGCCTGCACAAATAAGAATATTTCTGTGGGTTCCCGCATACATGCCGGCAAACCCTTCCGGATCGGGAAGTGGGGGTAAAGGACTCCAGGATGACGAATGTGAATTCATAAACGTGTAAATGCTTCACAAAACTCTAACGAAAAGGGGGGCGACGTGCCAGCAATAACATCTGGTCATCTTTTTTTGAATAAATTTCTTTTCTGGCGCCTCTTATCTAGGTAGAACCGTTGAATTGTATGAAACCTGGAGTCTGTCTACTAGTTCTGTGTGTCCTGCTGCCCGCCTCCCTGGCAGATAATATGGCCTTGCGGTCCGGCAGGGTTCTGAAAGATGCCAGCGTGGTATCTTCCGGGGATGACTTCGTCAGCGTCCAATATACGGATGGCGTGGCGAAAGTCCCCTACCAGGAGCTGACGGACGAACAGCAGAAGGCTTACGGGATGACGCCGGATGAGGTGGCCGCACGGCTGGAAAAGCGACGGAGCGAGGAAGCCATCCGCAGGCAAAAGGCGGAAGCGGTCAAAAAAGCGGCTGAGGAAGAGGCCAGGAAATTCCGTGAATCCCTCTCGGAAGCGGAACGCCATCCACGCTACCTGGAGGGGGAGGACGTTGTCCGCATGTTCCTTCTGATGGGGGATCTTTCCCGTGTAGAGGCCGAAGTCATCGCCCTCCAGTGGAATGCGCAGGAAGCGGACCGGGTAGGGCTGCCGCAGGATGCCAAAGTCTTCCGCGCCAGGGCTAGAACCTACCAGGACCAGATCAGTTCCATTCGTAAAAAAAGGGAAGATGCCGAGCTGTATTGGAAGGATCTGGAAAAGAAATACCTGGCCCTGAAAGACGGCACCCAGAAAAAAATCACGGACTTGAACAAGCAGGTCAACCAGTTGCAGGGTGAAATCCGTGAGGTAGCCAGTCAGCCAAAAACGGAGCGCGTCGTGGTCACACCCATCGTCAGGCCCTGGAACTATCCGCCGCCTGTCATTATCCGGCCCAATCCTCCTCCCCCACCGCCCAGGCCCCAGCCCGTTCCTCCTCCCGTGCGCCCGATACAGTCGCCTTACGGGACCACGATTGGAAGGTGACACGACAGGTTGCCGCCCAGGCGGGAAAGGGCGGCCTTGATTTATGCTGCATCAATTCAGAGGATGCAGCAGCATACTCCCTGAATCGAAAGAGGCGAGTTGCCTGAACCCGGCCCGGCGCGCCAGTTCCGCGGCGCGGTCAAAATCCCGGCCGATGTTTTCCGGAGCATGGGCGTCCGAACTGATGGTCAGGGGAATATCCATTTCTGCCGCCAGCCGCAGGAAAAGTTCGTCCGGATACTGTTCGGCGCACTTGTTGTGCCATCCGGCTGTATTGATCTCCAGACAGGCGCCGGACCGGCTTATGGCTTCCAGGGCTGGTTCATAATAGCGGCGCAGGTCTCCGCCGGGCCGGAAGCCGAACTTCTTGATCAGGTCCGCATGGCCCATGATTTGGAACAAGCCTGAGGCTGCCATGTCCCGGAAGCGTTTCCAGTATTGTTCCCAGGCATCCTCCACATCCGTCGTGTTCCAGAAATCCATCTTGTAGGGGTTGTCGAATTCCTCCTTTTCTCCAAGATAATGGACGGAACCGATCAGGTAATCCCAGGCATACAGGCTTTGCAGGTGATCCGTCCAGGGCTCAATGCCCGGGAACCATTCGCATTCCAGTCCGGCCTTCACCGCCAGCCCGTGCGGGGCGGCGAGTTCCGTAGCCTCCCTGATCCAGTCCAGATAGGCTCCCATGTCCGCCTGCTTCATGCGCCAGTCGTCAAACGGCTCCTCCTGCATAGGGGCGTGGTCAGAAATGCCGTATTCCCGCAGTCCGGCGCGAACGGCTGACTGCACATATTCCTGCGGCGTACCGGAGGCGTGCAGGCACAGGGGCGTATGTGTATGGTAATCGCAATACATGAAGAGGAAGGCACATGCTAGCATG
>ERZ1673736.4480-NODE-4480-length-11334-cov-6.534267_pt1 | contig 11334 bp, 9 predicted proteins | sample MGYA00580212_ERZ1673736 | MGnify/ENA primary metagenome ERZ1673736 (study PRJEB41218, sample SAMN15661752) | gut metagenome | host: Homo sapiens | place: Canada: London | collected 2015-08-20/2019-03-30 | study: EMG produced TPA metagenomics assembly of... | reverse complement strand
AGATTCAGGACGAAATGACCTATCCCGGTCAGGTGAAGATCACCGTCATCCGCGAAACCCGCGCCGTCTCGTACGCGAAATAACCGGATGTCGGCGGGACAGCTCCTACCGGCCATTCCGACACTCCACCCCAAATCCCTCCTTACCAAAGGAGGGATTTTTTTATCCCCGGTCCGGTGAAGACGTCCGGGAGGCCGGCATTATCCGGCCATTCCGACGAGCTGCTGCCAGATGATCGCGGCGAAAAAGACGCCGAGTCCCGAACACATCGCCAGAAGCAGCATATTCATCACCCGCAGATCGGGTTTGGTGTTGCGGCGGAAATTGACGTCGATATACTCCTTGAAAAAGAGATAGAGCGCCGGCACCAGCGCGCTCGCCAAAAGCAGGTCTTCGGGAATGCCGAAAAAGTAAACCTTCGAAAAGCCGATCAGCGACCAATGGCACAGAAACAGCACGACGAACAGATTGATCCGCTTCGAGAACGAGAGCATCAGTCCGATGGTGAAGATCGCCACCGTGCAGGGCATGACGGGCGAGGTGGTCATCGGGAAATCCAGTCCCCGCAGATGGGATATCAGCGGATAGAGGAACGGCATCAGGTAGAGCGCAAAAGCGAATTTGTCGTGTTTGTACGTCCGTTCGAACGTCGTGTAACCGACGACCGCATCATAAATCCACACGGCGGCCATGACGCCCCAGAAAAACGCCATGACTCCGCTGTAAGCCCGCGCATCGCACGACACGAGGTAATAGGCGACGGCGATCCACGCATTGAGAAACGCCAGAAAACATTTCATTGCGGTTTTCATCCGGTGCGTCGGGCGCAGATAGAGACGCGCCGTCAGGACGACGGCCGCCAGCACGATGAGCGCCTGCACGGGCCAAGTCATCGTATTGTAGTCTGCGATAGTTTGCCAAAAGAGTTCCATAATCAGCTGCGAATCTGTTTTTTATTGCGAGTCAGCGAATGTGCGCGTTTGTTGAAGAGGAAAATCGGCGCGGCGGCTCCCGCAGCCAGCATGAAAATCACGCTGAAGGTAACGAATCCGTTGCGGACGATGGCCGCCAGATACCCCGCGGCTGCGGGATCGTCGAGATTCTGCATGAACATAATCATCGAAAAAACCGTCTTGTAGGCATACATGCCGGGGATCATCGGCAGCAGCGCGGGGATGAACAGCACCGTCATCGGGCAGTGGATACGGCCTCCCAACAGCAGGCTTCCGATACCGATCGCCACCGAAGCGCACAGCGACGCCGAAGCGATATCCACGCCTGTGTCCATCAGGCAGAAACGCAGGGCGTGCCCCACGGCGGCCAGCAGGGCGATCCCCGGAAAGGCCCGCATCGGAGGATCGGACACGGCTCCGAATCCGACAGCCGCCACCGCGGCGAAAAATCCGTCCGAAAGAATGGCGAGCAGCGTCATAGCAATCCGTTTTTAACGATCATCAGGGTACATGACAATCCGACGGCGATGCATACGATCAGCATCAGCGCCGACGTCAGGCGGGCGATACCGTTCAGCACATGCCCCTCGACGATGTCGATCACGCCGTTGATAAGCGGCACCCCCGGAATCAGGTAAAGCACGCTCGTGGCGATGGCGACCTCCGAAGTCGTATCGAAAATCATCGCCACCGAAGCGTACATCGAAGCCGCGAAGGCCGACGCGATAAAGATGACATAGTGATTGAAGCCCTTGGCCTGCATCCGCTGCTTGAGGTAGAATCCGAGCAGCGTGGCGGTAAAGACGATGCCTACCGCACACCACTCCCCGCCGAAAAGCCGGCAGAAGGATGCGTTGGCCAGTCCGACGAGAATCAGTGTGAAAATCGGGTCCAGACGAGGCCGGGCGACGATCTCGTCATAGCGGCGCCGAATCTCTGCAAGGGACAGGCGGAGGTCGCAGGCGTCCCAGCTCAGGGCGCTGAGTTCCGAATTCAGCTCGAAGCTGATCGGCAGCGGCGGAATGTCCGCCACCTCGCTGTAAACCCGTCCGCTCTCGTCGTCATAAACCGAGAAAGTAACCACTTTCTGAAAGGCCGACACCATGACGCGCACGCCGAGCGCCTCGCCCAGACGCTTCGTATTGCGCACCACGCGCGAGGTATGCACTCCGGACCCCATCAGCCGGGTGGCATACTCCGCAACGAACTGCGTGACAGCTTTCAATTCCGCTTCCGACTTCATTTTCCCTAACTTTACCGGTGCAAAGATAGTGAAAAGCCCGAACAAAACTAAAAATTTTAATATCTTTCCGATGCCGCACTTCCCGCCAAATGCTTATTTTTGCACCATGCAACCATCCGAAGAGCTGAGAATCTATATCGAAACGGAGATCATCCCCCGTTACGAATCCTTCGACGCGGCGCACGGCACGGACCACGTCCGCACGGTCATCGCCCAGAGTCTCGATCTGGCGCGGCATTACGACGTCGATGCGGACATGATCTACGCCGTCGCCGCCTATCACGACACGGGGCTGGCCCGCGGTCGGGAGCTGCACCACATCCATTCGGGCGAAATCCTGCTCGCCGACACGGAGCTGCGGCGCTGGTTCACCGCAGAGCAGCTGGCCGTCATGCGCGACGCCGTCGAGGACCACCGGGCCTCGTCCGACCATGCTCCCCGCACGATCTACGGACGCATCGTCGCCGAGGCCGACCGCTGCATCGACCCCGCGACAGTGCTCCGCCGTACGGTGCAGTACGGTCTGTCCCACTGCCCCGCACTCGACCGCGAGGGACACTTCGAACGCTGTCTTGCACACCTGCGGAAAAAGTACGCCGAAAGCGGTTACCTCCGGCTCTGGATTCCCGAATCGGACAACGCCCGCAAACAGGAGGAGCTGCGGGCGCTGATCCGCGACGAAGCCCGCCTGCGCGCAGCCTTCGATGCGGTCTTCGACCAAGAGACCGCCCGATAAACCGCCCCGCACTGCGCGCTCCCGCGGCCCTTTTATATATAAAAATAGGTATCTTCGGGGAATTGTTGCAGCGCCGTTAAAATTCGGCGACCGGGGTGTTAATTCCCCGGATTGCCGCTTGTTTTTCGAAAGATTATGCTTATCTTCGTCATAGCATCTTCCGCACCCACCCTCTTTCTTCAGAGCAGATCCGAGTGTTGCAGGAAAAGACATGCTGTTTCCGGAACGTAGTCCCGACAATGAAAGAATCCGTCTATAAATCCTTCGTCAGTGGTGATCCGCATGAAGAGGAGCTGCTCAGGCAGCTCATCCGCGGCGACATCGCGGGTTACGAGGTGCTGTTCCACAAATACTACCCGACGTTCTTCGCCTTCATCAAGGGCATGACCAAGGAGACCGTCGTGGCGGAGGACATCACGCAGAATATCTTCATGAAAGTATGGCTGAACCGCGAAAGGCTGGATGCGGCCAAATCCATCCGCAACTACCTTTTCGTACTGGCCAAACACGAGATATACAACTACTTCCGCACCAAGAGCCGCACGTTCACCACACTTAAGGAGGCTATCGCGCAGGCCGAAAGCAAGGGGGGGGGAATTCAGCCTCCGAGAAACGAAATCGAGGAGAAGCTCGATCTGGCGGAGACCGCCGAGCAGGTCGAGACCATCGTCGGAAAGATGCCCCCGCAGCGGCAGCAGATTTTCCGCATGTCGCGTTTCGAGCACATGCCGAGCCGGGAGATCGCCGAACAGCTGAATCTGTCGGTACGCACCGTGGACAAGCATCTTGAGCTGGCGCTGAAGGAGCTGCGCAAATACCTCAACATCATTCCGGCCATCATCGTCTTTCTGGACATCCTGCCCTGAAATTTCCCCGATAAATCTTCCGGCCCCGTTACGTAGTGCGGGGCTTTCGTTTGTTCTTTATGTAGTAACCGGCAGCATCGGGCTGCCGATAAAACGCATGAAGAGATGAACAAACCGACATTAGATAAAGTCCGGGACTACTTCTACGGCCGCTGCAACGACGGCGAGGAGGTCCGTCTCCAGCAATGGTTCGCCGACAACGGCAATTCGTCCGAAGCCGACCGGCTGCTCGGCACCCTGCTCGACGAGGTGCGGAGCGAAAACCCCGCGCTGGCGCAGGCGGCGTTCGAAGAGTTCTGCCGCCGCATCGGCCATTCCGTTCCGGCGCGCACCGCACCGCGCCGTCTGACGACCGTCGTCCGGTGGACGCAGCGGATCGCCGCCGTGCTGATCGTCCCGCTGCTGATCGCCGTCTCGCTCCTCTACACCAAGACCGCACACACTCCCGAATGGGAGGAGGTGCTCGTGCCGGCGGGCCAGCGCAGCGAACTGCGCCTTGCCGACGGAACGCTCCTGTGGCTCAATTCGGGCACCCGCGTAACCTATCCGACCCACTTCAACGGCCGCCAGCGCAAAATCTTCGTGGACGGCGAGGTCTACGCCGAAGTCATGCACGACAAGCGGCATCCCTTCGTCATCTCGGCCGGCGACGTCGAGGTCGAAGTCCTCGGCACCAAATTCAACATGCGGGCCTACAACAGCGACCAGCTGGTCGAAGTGGCGCTGGTCGAGGGCAGCGTGCGTTTCGACGTGAACAGCGACAAATGCGACGACGAGGTCGTCATGGTCCGCAACGACGTCGCGCAGTACGACCGCCTGACGGGAGCGCTGGAAATGACCTCTTTCCAGAGCGAAAACTATAAATCGCGCGCCACGGGCGGCGGCTTCTACTTCTTCAACGAGTCGCTCGACGGCATCACCGCACAGCTGGCCCGCTGCTTCGACCAGAAAATCATCATCACCGATCCCGAACTGGCCGGCGTGCGCTTCTACGCCTTCTTCACCAACAACGAGTCGCTGCTCAAGATCCTCGGCACGCTCAACACCGACAAATCGATGTCCATCCGCGAACGCAACGACGTGATCTACATATCCCGAAAGAAATAACCGCGAAACAGCAACAAAAAACTACAACATTAAAACTTCAACCTATGAAAAAACTTTACAATCGAACCGCACTTTTCCATGCGCGTGCGATCGTGGGTTTGTTCGCACTCTGCCTGCTGGCGCTTCCCAGCCCGGCTCTGGCGCAGGCGATCGACCTCAAACTCACGAATGTAACGGTCAAGGAGGCCATCGAAGCCCTCAATCAGCGGGAGAACTACTCCGTGGCCATCAAATCGGCCGGCGTCGACATGCAGCGCCGCGTCAGCATCTCGGCGCAGAACGCGTCGATCGACGAGGTTCTGGCCCAGATCTTCGCCGATCAGGACATCACCTACACGATTACGGGCAAAAGCATCTCCGTAACCAAGGCAGCTCCGAAGAGCCTCGCCGCGGATAAGAACCAGCTCAAAGGCGTGGTGAAAGACAATCTGGGGCTGCCCGTTCCGGGCGCCACGATCATCGTGGACGGCACCAACAACGGCACCACGACCATGAGCAACGGCGACTTCTCGCTGGAGAACGTCAAGCTTCCGGCGAAGCTCGTCATCTCGTTCATCGGCTACCAGCCCCGGACGGTCGAAGTCAACTCCTACGCCGCCATCGACATTACCCTCGTGGAGAGCTCGGCGGCCATCGACGAGGTGGTCGTGGTCGGCTACGGCCAGCAGAAGCGCGTGAACGTCACGGGCGCCGTGGGCACCATCAGCGGCAAGGACCTCAACAACCGTCCCGTGACCAATACGGCCGCCGCCCTGCAAGGCGCCGATCCGTCGCTGCTGCTGACGCTCGGCAGCGGCTCGATCGAAGGCAAGAACTACGACGTCAAGATCCGCGGCGCGGTATCGCTCAACAGCGGCAGCCCGCTGGTGCTCGTCGACGGCATCGAAGCATCGCTGGCGCAGGTCAACCCCAACGACATCGAATCGGTATCGGTGCTCAAGGACGCTTCGGCCTGCTCGATCTACGGCGCCAAGGCTTCGGCCGGCGTGGTGCTCATCACCACCAAGAGCGGTAAGGCCGGCATGCTGAAAGTCAATTACAACGGTCGCTACGGCGTATCGTGGAACACCACCTCGACCGACTTCATCACGTCGGGATACGACTACGTGAAACTCACCAACGAATTCTGCTACCCGTCGAAAGGCTATGTAGGCTGGAACTACACGGACGAGGAGATGCAGATGCTCTACGACCGCCGCAACGACAAGACCGAGCATCCCGACCGCCCGTGGGTCATCACCGACAGCAACGGCAAATACCGCTATCTAGGCAACTTCGACTGGTACGACTACATGTTCAAGCGCAGCCGTCCCGAAACCGAGCACAACATTTCGCTCACGGGCGGCAACGACAAGATCAACTACTACGTCAGCGGCCGCTACCTCTACCGTGAAGGCCTGTTCAACCATGGCGCCGAGGATATCTACAACGGCTACTCGTTCCGCACGAAGATCGCCGCCGAAGTAACGCCGTGGATGCACTACTCGAACAACATCAGCATGGAGGTGACCGACTACAAATACGGCGGTTACTGGGAGCAGGACGGTTCCGAAGAGCTCAACTCCAACGGCATCCTCTTCAACGTGGCCAACAACATCAGCCCGACGTTCGTTCCGGTCAACCCCGACGGCACCACGTTCGTTTATTCCAACGGCATCCAGTTCGCCAACTCGCCGATCGCCAGCGGACGCGGCGGCGTATTCGCCGACGGACGCAACAAGAACTCGCGCAAGAACAACTACTACATCATCACCAACCGGGTGACGTTCGACCTCACGCGCAACAAGGATCTGAAACTCAACGCCGACTACACCTACCGCCGCCGCGACAACCTCGGAGCCTACCGCTCCTATCCGACGGCCAACACATGGAACGCGACGCAGACCGCCGTGGTCGATTTCACCAACGGTTCGATCTACGACTTCTATCAGGAGGACCGCTACTACTATAACGGCCATGTGGTCAACGCCTACCTCGATTACGGCCACTCGTGGGGCAAGCACAACTTCTCGGCCGTAGCCGGCGGCAACTTCGAGGACTTCCGCTCGTCGAAACTGAGCGTCCGCCAGAAAGGGTCGCTGAGCGAGAAGCTGAGCTTCATCAACATGGCGCAGGGCGAGATCGAACGCTGCGTCGAGTCGAATACGGCCTACCGGACGCTGGGTTATTTCGCCCGTGCGAACTACGACTACGCCGGCAAGTACCTTTTCGAAGTGTCGGCACGCTACGACGGTTCGTCGCGCTTCGCCGCCAACGACCGCTGGGGCTTCTTCCCCTCGGCATCGGCCGGATGGCGCATCTCGGAGGAGAAATTCTGGGAGCCGATGCGCAACTGGTGGGACAACGCCAAGGTGCGCTTCTCGTACGGCTCGCTCGGCAACCAGCAGGTGTCGAACTACTACTACATCGAAACGATCTCGACCGGCCAGCTGGGCTACACCTTCAACGGCACGGAAAAGGCCAATTACGCCTCGGCGTCGAACCCCATCAGCGACGGACTTACGTGGGAGACGGTCGTAACCTACAACCTCGGTTTCGATCTGGGCTTCCTCAAAAACCGCCTCAACGTCACGGCCGACCTCTACATCCGCGACACGAAGGACATGCTCACCACGTCGCTCACGCTGCCCGACGTCTTCGGAGCGCCCTCGCCCAAGGAGAACTGCGCCGACCTGCGCACCAAGGGCTACGAAATCACCGTCAGCTGGCGCGACCGCCACATGGTGGCCGGCAAACCCTTCTCCTACGGCATTTCGGCATCGCTGGGCGACTACAAGTCCAAGATCACCAAGTATAAGAACGACGACATGCTGCTCACCGACCATTACGTGGGCGAGACGCTCGGCGAACTCTGGGGCTACCGCACCGACGGCCTGTTCAAGACCGACGAGGAGGCGGCACGCTATCAGGCGCAGATCAACGACAAGGCGGTCAACAACCGCGTCTACACCAGCTCCGACGCTTCGGCAGCGCACCTCATGGCGGGCGACGTCCGTTTCCGCGACCTCGACGGCAACAACATCATCAACAACGGCGACGGTACGGTCAAGAATCCGGGCGACATGCGCGTCATCGGCAACAGCCTGCCGCGTTACACCTACTCGATCCGCGGCGACCTGAACTGGAACGGCTTCGACTTCGCGGTCTTCTTCCAAGGCGTCGGCAAGATCGACTGGATGCCCAGCGCCAACTGCTACTATTTCTGGGGTCCCTACAGCTTCCCGACCACCACGTTCATCGCCAAGGACTTCGAACGGCTGGCGTGGAGCGAGGACAACCGCAACACCTACTTCCCCCGCCGGCGCAGCTACCAGACTTCGAGCGCAGGTTCGATGAACGTCAAAACCGACCGCTACCTGCAGGACGCCTCGTACATCCGCCTGAAGAACATCACGCTGGGTTACACCATCCCGATCAACAAGCGCATCCTCGAAAAGGTCCGCGTATACGTATCGGGCGAGAACCTCGCCTACTGGTCGCCCCTGAAGCGCTACAGCAAGACGGTCGATCCCGAAGTAGCCACGACCAGCGCCACCAACGACTGTCTGTATCCCTACTCGCGGACCTTCTCCGTAGGCGTGGACATCACCTTCTAAACTAACCGGAAAGCATTATTTCGATCAACCATGAAAACTATCAGCAAAATATTGATATTCGTTTCGATGAGTCTGGCACTGTCGGGCTGCGACGACTTCCTGACCAAGGAGCCGGAAACGAACCTTTCGCCCAATACGTTCTTTTCGAGCGAAGCGGAGCTGGAGCTTTGGACCAACCGCTTCTACAGTCTCTTCGCAGGTCCCGACACCGATGCCATTCAGGTCTCCGACATCCAGATCGCCAAGAACCTCAGCTCCGTACAGCAGGGCACGCGCTCCCCGGCCACCGAAAACTGGGGCACAAGCGCATGGGCCTACCTGCGTTACATCAACTACTACCTCGAACGTTCGGGCAACTGCTCTGACGAGACTGTCCGCCAGCGCTACGACGGCGTGGCCTATTTCTTCCGCGCGCTGTTCTACTTCGAAAAGGTGCGCAAATACGGCGACATCCCCTATTACGACTTCGTGATTCCGTCGAACGACTGGGCTTCGCTCAAACGGCCGCGCGACTGCCGCGGATTCGTGATGAAGAAGGTCATGGAGGACCTCGACCGCGCCATCACGGACCTGCCCGACAACTGGCCGAGCGACGCGCTCTACCGCCTGAGCAAAAACGCCGCCCGCGCCATGAAGGCCCGCGCCGCGCTCTACGAAGGCACCTTCCGCAAATACCACGGCATCGCTGACGAGACGATCGACGGGGTGACCATCTCGGCCGACTATTTCCTCCAACTGGCCGCCGACGCCGCATGGGCCGTCATGGAGCAGAACAAATATTCGCTCTACAAAGGCAATACGCTCAAACTCGACGCCCCCTACCGCGAATATTTCATCCTCGAAGACGGCGACGCCAAGGAGACGATCCTCTCGATGCGCTTCAACGCCGACATCCTCGTACGCCACGGCATCCAGTTCACGTTCCGCAACATGCGCCACAGCGCCACGCAGCGGCTGGTGAACCACTACCTGATGGCCGACGGCTCGAAGATTCAGGACCAGCCCGGATACGAGACCATGACCTACAACCAGCAGTTCCAGAACCGCGACCCGCGCATGGCGCAGACGCTCATGGCTCCGGGATATGTCGATCTGAACGGCATCGACGAGGTGATCGAGGACTGCAAGAGCTACGACATGACGGGTTACCGCTTCATCAAGTTCGTGAGCGACGACACGCATAACGGCGCCACCACCTCGACCACCGACTGGCCGGTATTCCGTTATCCGGAAATCCTGCTCACCTACGCCGAGGCCAAGGCCGAGCTGGGCACGCTGACCCCGGAAGACATCGCCCTGACCGTGGACGTCGTCCGCGACCGCGTGGGCATGCCGGCCCTCGACATGGCGGCCGCCAACAACAATCCCGATCCCCTGATGGCCAGCTACTACCCCAACGTCAATTCCGGAGCGAACAAAGGCGTGATCCTCGAAATCCGCCGCGAACGCACCGTCGAACTTCCCTGCGAAGGCCTGCGCCAGTGGGATATGCTCCGCTGGAAGGAGGGCGCCCAGCTGGTTCCCTCGTCGAACGGACTCGACGGCTTCCTCGGCTGCTACTTCCCCTCGCTGGGCGAATACGACATGAACGGCGACGGCAAGATGGACCTCTGCCTCTGGAGCGGCACCAAGCCCGCCACGACCTGCGACGCGATGCTCGAAATCGGCGAAGGCAAGGACGCCCAGCTGACCGAAGGCACGAGCGGCTATATCGTCTGCTTCCGGGGCCGCACCTACAAATGGGAGGAGGGCCGCGACTATCTGTGGCCGATCCCGACCGACCAGCGCGTGGCCACGGGCGGCGCACTGAGCCAGAATCCGGGTTACGAAGACGGACTGAGCTTCTGACGCCCCTTTGCTCCGCGACACAAAGAAGAGGTATTCCGGTGACCGGGATACCTCTTCTTCGAAAAAACAGACTCACCAAAACCATCGAGACCATGAAAAAACTGCTTTTGCTGCTCTTTGCGGCAGCTCTCTCCCTCTCCGCTTCCGAACCTGCGCGGGCGTGGGGCCGCGAAGGCCACGAAACGATCGCCAAGATCGCCGAACGCAACCTCACCAAACGGGCCAAGAAACGGATCGAGAAGTATCTCGGCGGGCACTCCGTCGTCTACTACGCCAAATGGATGGACGAATACCGCCAGACGCCCGAATACGCCTTCACCAACGACTGGCACACGGCGCCCGTGGGTGCGGACCTGCGCTACGGCGACGAACTGCTCAAGCCGGGAAAGGGCAACGCCGTTTACGGGCTTGAGCTGGCGATCCGCAACCTCAGGGATTACCGCAGCCTGACCGACTCGGCCGTAGCGGTCAATCTGAAATACGTCATCCATCTGGTCGGCGACATGCACTGCCCGGCGCATATCAAATACACGACCCACAACACGAAATACGACGTGCTGTTCGAAGACAAGTACCACAAGCCCCACAAGTATTACGTCCACCACGTCTGGGACAACGAGATCATCACCACGACCCGTATCTGGTCCGTCACCGAGTGGGCCGACGAGCTGGACCGCGCATCGAAACGGGAGAAGGCCGCCGTGCAGGCCGGCACGCCGCGCGACTGGCTGCACGACAGCGCCGTGACCTGCGAAGTGCAGTTCGAGTGGGCCAAGCCCGACGAGCGGCTGGGACAGGACTTCCTGAACAAGGCCCTGCCGCTGGTCGAGCACCAGATCCGCAATGCCGGTTACCGGCTGGCGGCCGTCCTGAACGAGCTTTTCGACTGACGCGGCCGGAGCAGCGAATAAAAGAGCCGTCACTCAATCAGTTTCCGGGGATTTACAAAGCAATGCTGTAACTGAATGAGTTACGGCATTGCTTT
>ERZ1673736.4458-NODE-4458-length-11379-cov-10.004062_pt1 | contig 11379 bp, 8 predicted proteins | sample MGYA00580212_ERZ1673736 | MGnify/ENA primary metagenome ERZ1673736 (study PRJEB41218, sample SAMN15661752) | gut metagenome | host: Homo sapiens | place: Canada: London | collected 2015-08-20/2019-03-30 | study: EMG produced TPA metagenomics assembly of... | reverse complement strand
GTGACAATACAGATATGTACGCTCAGGCATACTTTGATTATGACTCCAAGAAGTCAGGTGGTGTTACAATGTCCCACCTTCGTTTTGGTAAGAAACCGATCAAATCTACCTACCTGATCCACAAAGCAAACTTTGTAGCATGCCACAATCCGTCCTATGTGAACAAATATAACATGGTACAGGAACTGGTTGACGGCGGTACATTCCTTCTGAACTGTGCATGGGATATGGAAGGTCTTGAAAAACATCTTCCAGGACAGGTTAAGGCATTCATCGCTAACCACGGTATCAAATTCTACACCATCGACGGTGTTAAGATCGGTATTGAGACTGGCATGGGACCAACACGTATCAACACAATCCTTCAGTCCGCATTCTTCAAACTTACCGGAATCATTCCGGAGGAGCAGGCTATCGAGCTTATGAAGGCTGCTGCGAAAGCAACATACGGACGTAAAGGTGATGATGTTGTTCAGAAGAACTGGGCAGCTATCGATGCTGGTGCTAAGCAGGTTGTTGAGATTCAGGTTCCAGAGAGCTGGAAAGATGCTGCAGACGAGGGTCTTCATATGACTCACGCTACAGAAGGACGTCAGGAAGTTGTTGATTTCGTTAACAACATCCAGGCTAAGGTTAATGCTCAGGAAGGTAATACACTGCCTGTATCTGCATTTAAAGATTATGTTGACGGTACTACACCATCCGGTGCTGCTGCATACGAGAAACGTGGTATCGCTGTAAATATCCCTGTATGGAATCCGGAGAACTGTATCCAGTGTAACAGATGTGCTTATGTCTGCCCGCACGCAGTTATCCGTCCGGTAGCTCTTACAGCTGAAGAGGCTGCAAATGCTCCAGAGGGAATCAAGACATTACCAATGACTGGTATGAAAGATGAGTATCAGTTCACAATGACTGTATCCGCTCTTGACTGTACAGGATGTGGTTCCTGTGCGAACGTCTGCCCAGGCAAGAAAGGTGCTAAGGCACTTGCTATGGAAAACCTTGAAGCAAACATGGGAGAGCAGAAATACTTCGATTACGGTGTAACTCTTCCGGTTAAAGAAGACGTTATCGCTAAATTCAAAGAGACAACTGTTAAGGGAAGCCAGTTCAAACAGCCGCTTCTTGAGTTCTCAGGAGCTTGTGCTGGATGTGGTGAGACACCTTACGCAAAACTGATCACCCAGCTGTTTGGTGACAGAATGTACATTGCAAACGCTACAGGATGCTCCTCTATCTGGGGTAACTCCTCACCTTCTACACCATATACCGTAAATGCTAAGGGACAGGGTCCTGCATGGGGCAACTCCTTATTTGAGGATAATGCTGAGTTCGGTTATGGTATGCTTCTTGCTCAGAAAGCTATCCGTGATGGCCTGAAAGCAAAAATTGAAGATGTTGTAGCTAACGGTGACAATGCAGACGTTAAAGCTGCTGGTCAGGAATGGCTGGATACTTTCGCATGCGGTGCTACCAACGGCGCAGCAACAGAGAAACTGGTTGCAGCTCTTGAGGCTTGCGGATGCGACAAAGCAAAAGACATTCTTACACAGAAAGACTTCCTTGCTAAGAAATCCCAGTGGATCTTCGGTGGTGACGGATGGGCTTACGATATCGGATTCGGTGGTGTTGACCATGTTCTCGCAAGCGGACGTGACATCAACGTTATGGTATTCGATACAGAGGTTTACTCCAACACAGGCGGACAGTCTTCCAAGTCTACACCTACAGGTGCGATCGCACAGTTCGCAGCTGGCGGTAAAGAGACCAAGAAGAAAGATATGGCTTCTATCGCAATGAGCTATGGTTATGTATATGTTGCTCAGATATCTATGGGAGCTGACTTCAACCAGGCTATCAAAGCAATTGCAGAGGCAGAGGCTTATCCGGGACCATCACTTATCATCGCATACGCTCCATGTATCAACCATGGTATCAAGAAAGGTATGTCAAAAGCTCAGACAGAGGAAGAGCTTGCTGTTAAGTGTGGATACTGGCACAACTTCCGCTTCAACCCAGCTGCTGAGGGAAGCAAGTTTAGCCTTGATTCCAAAGCACCGGATATGACAGATTATCAGGAATTCCTGAACGGTGAGGTTCGTTACAACTCCTTACAGCGTCAGAATCCAGAGAAAGCTGCCAGACTGTTCGCTAAGAACCAGTCCGAGGCTAAGGCAAGATACGAGTATCTGCAGAAGCTGATCACTCTGTACGGAACAGAGGAATAAGAATTACCCGCGGCAAGTCCGCATTATAAATATATAATATAAACATGTAATATAAACATGTAATGTTTATTATGTCGTAGCGTAAAGTGAGCCTGCGATACTGCCTAAAAAGGGTGGTATCACAGGCTTTTCTTGTGTGGATTAAATTCTGGGTGGCTACGGTGACTGACGTAGGCGCAGCAGATGAAAAATCAGACAAGTCAATATGGCGGTTACTTAATATTCGATGTACCCGATCGGTTCAGTTACTGTCAGAAGTGCTAGTGCAAATAGGAAAGCATTCACGTATAATGAAAATAACAAAAAACACGATAATAACAAGAAGGGAGATGTTTTTATGAACAAAAAAATGAGACTGTGGGTGGCTGGAACAGTTGGAGTCTTAATGACAGGCCTGATGAGCGTGAATGCTTATGCACTTGAAGAAAAGGATGTTATTGGAACCTGGTATGTAAATGAGCTTTCCATGGGTGGAGACATTTTGTTTCATCCAGGAGTAATGGGAATGGAAGTGACCGTGGATATTAAAGAAGGCGGTCAGATGGAAACCATAACGTCCTACAGTGGGGAAGAACCAGAGGCAGATCAATCAGAGTATGATTATTCATTGGATATAAATATTGCCAGGGACTTGATTGCGCAAACAGACGAAGGTAGTTATTACCTTGGTCTTGGAATGTCCCTGTGGTATACCGGTACGGAGGAGTATATTGAGGGAAGAAACTGTCCGGTATTTGTTATAGGGACAGATCATGAGGAACATTTTACAAAAGAAAAATATTATGCGGCAGGAGATAATGTGGTTTATTATTACGATCCGTTAGGCGATGCGTGGCTTTTGCTGGGAGCTGGCTGACAGACGGATTTGGGTATATGCTGACAGAAGATTCATCAGGGCGTGCAGATTGCAGGAATGATTTTTTAAACAGGCTTTCGTATATAACAGAGATTGATTAATTGGGGAAAGAGGAAACAGACATGAATGATTTTTTAACAGAAAAGAATAAAAAAACAGGAGTGTTAGGAAAACTGAAATGGGTTCTTTGTGGCTTCTGTATACTTTTTACTCTGGGAGCTATTGGCGCAGCAGAGAAATATATTGGTGAAGGACGCTGGGGAATGGCAGCAACGGAGATTATACTGGGATTGTTATTTTTGTATCCCACCTTCCGGGAAATCCAAAAAGCATTGAAGAAGAAAAAAGCCAGAGAAATAGCCTGTTGGTTTGAATCTTATGCCCAGAGCACGCTCTCATTTGAGAAGTTTGAGACTGAGATGGGAAAAGATGCTGTAAGGAAATTGGAAAAAATGATTGCCAAAGGGTATATTCGAAATATTCAGATAGACAGAGAAGAAAATTATATATTGATTACTGCACCAAACAGACGTGTGAATGAGAAGATTTATATTACAGTTACCTGTCCCAGCTGCGGTGCAAAGAATCAGATAATAAAAGGGCGCCTGTGCAACTGTGAATATTGCGGACAGCGTCTCACTTCCTGACAGCAGATGCGAATTATTACACAAGGGGCTGCCTGTTTTCCGGCAGCCCCAATGTTAGATTGTCACTTGTTAAGTTGGTTGAACCGCTGTATACGGAACCGTACGGTGGCGTGATAGCACGGATTACGAATGCGGTCGGCAGCTGTGGGAGCGTCATAGGCGCGGAACAGCTGACTTTCATATGTGATGTAGCCGGTAGGCGACATGTTCGTTTAGCGGCAAAGAAGAATATTTAAAAGCTGTGAAATTGTCTGATTTAGTACAGGATGCCTGAGGTAAGGGGCAATCTGGTTCATAGGAGCCAGCACAAAGTCACGATTCTGCATATCCGGATGGGGGATGTGAAGATCTGCAGTATCAATGATTTCCTGATCATAAAAGAGAATATCCAGATCCAGAGTACGAGGACCCCAGTGAATAATACGTTCCCGGTTTGCCTCCTGTTCCAGCTGATGAAGACGTTCCAGCAATTCTTCCGGTGAAAGAAGGGTACGCATTTTCAAAACTCCATTCAGAAATTCATCCTGATCGGTAACACCATAAGGTTCTGTTACAAGATAATCAGAAACGGCCTCTATCCGGCATCCTTTTGTTTTTTTCAAACCACGTATCCCATTGTCGATGAACAGCTTTTTATCTCCCATATTAGAGCCAAAAGCAATGTATGCAGTATGCCATTTTCTTGTGATTTCCACAGATACGGTTTTCAGTGGAAGACCAACAGGAGCCCAGGGCTTTTCAATTTTCAGTGTGATCTGTTCCAGATCGGAAAGAGAGTCGAGCAGCATCTCTGCAAGATTTTCTGCAAGTGCTTCCAGAAGCTTAAAAGTATGTTTTCTGGTGAAATCTGTAATCATGTGGCTGACTTCTCCGTAATTGATAGAAGCAGACAGATCATCCGTTAACCCGGCCTGACGTGTGTGGGTAAAGAGGGTGGCAGAAATAACAAATTTTTGTCCAAGTACATTTTCTTCCGGATAGACACCATGGTTGGCAAAAATTTCCAGTTCTTTAATTTCTATTTTATCAAATCTGGTTTCATCCATAACAGTTGTTCCTTTCTGTTGACTATTTACAATTTTGAGGAATTTGAACGCAGTCGCTTCGCGACTGCGTTCATGAGCAAGTAGCAAAGCGGATTGCGAATGTCCTCTTTACTCTCAATTACAACCCCAAATTGCTTCTGTCATCTGGATCACGCGTCTGTTCTCCTTGACATCATGAACACGCACAAAAGAACAGCCCTTCATCACACCAATTACACTAGTAGCCAGTGTTCCCTCTACACGCTGGTCTACAGGCAGGTCAAGTGCCAGTCCGATCATCGACTTGCGTGAGGTGCCAAGAAGAACCGGAAAGCCCAGATTCTTAAAAAGCTCCAGATGATTCATAGTTTCCAGATTCATCTCAAATGTTTTTCCAAATCCAACCCCTGGATCGAGAATGATTTTCTCATCTTTGATTCCTGCTTTTCTTGCAAGATTGACACATTCCTGTGTCTCAGAAAGCATATCAATGAGAAAATTGTTATATTCTGTATTGGACTTATTGTGCATGAGACAGCATGCAGCATCATATTTGGCAATTACAGCTCCCATTTCAGAATCATATTTTAATCCCCAGATATCGTTGACCAGATCTGCACCGGCCTGAATCGCACTTTCTGCCACGCTGCTTTTGAAGGTATCTACAGAAATGGGAATGTCAAAACGTTTTCTGACCGCTTCGATAACGGGCAAAACTCTCTGAGCTTCTTCCTCTGCACTGACTGGCGTGTGTCCGGGACGCGTAGACTCGCCACCGATATCGATAATATCCGCACCATCCGCGATCATGGCTTCTGTATGCCGCAAAGCTTCATCTAAATGATTCCATTTCCCACCATCGGAAAAAGAATCAGGAGTAATATTTAAAATTCCCATTATATAAGTGTGATTTTGTGTATCAAAAAAACGATTTCCAATTTTCATAAACAGAAACCATCCTCTCTGTTAGATTTTTTAGAAAACTCAATATTCAATTGTCAGATTTTTTTTCTCAGAAGGCCAGTAACATTCTGAAGCTGCTGAACAGGAAAAACAATTTCTGGACTTTTTATCAGCCTTATATAGCAGCATAGCCAATACATTATCAGATCCATCCGTCCTGTGCTGACTGATCGCAGATAATATTTCCTCTTTTTCCTGCTCTGTAAAATGCAGATCGGCCAGAATCTTTCCGGCTATTTCAGCTCCTGCAATGTCATGAGAAATACCCGACAGATATTGCTGCGCACGGCCAATGTCATGAAGAAGAGCAGTGGCATAAATGATTTCCCTGGACAGATTAAGCTTGTTTTCCAGAGAATAAATATACATCAGCCTGGCAACATCCAGAAAGTGTTCCAGCGTATGTCTGCAGAAAATACGATCTTTTTCAAGCTCCTGTATTTTCTCACAGTGCTTTTGATAAAGGGGATGCCGCCAGATTAAAGAAATACGGTTTGTTTCAGAAAAAGAACTGCTCATTTTCCGACCATGGAAAGGAACATTTTCTGCAGCTCCTTATCTTCTTTGAAGGCTCCGCGGGTTACAGTCGTAATTGTTTTGCTTCCTGGCTTTTTAACGCCTCGCATGGTCATGCAGGTGTGTTCTGCTTCCAGCATAACCATAATTCCCTTCGGAGAGAGGGCACGCTCCAGAGCGTCCGCAATCTGTACTGTGAGGCGTTCCTGGATCTGCGGTCTTCTGGCATAAACCTCTACCGTACGTGCCAGCTTGCTTAACCCTGTGACTTTTCCATCGGGAATATAAGCCAGGTGCGCCTTACCATAAAAAGGCATCAGATGATGCTCGCACATAGAGTAAAAAGTAATATCTTTTTCCAATACGATCTCATTATTTTCTACTGGAAACTGCTTCAGTAAATGGTGATCTGCTTCCTGATCGAGACCACCGTAAATTTCCTCGCACATACGTGCAATTCTGTCGGGAGTATCAATCAGTCCCTCCCGGGTAATATCCTCACCGATTCCTTCCAGAAGCAGGCGGATGGCCTGTTCTACTTTTTGTTTGTCAACCATTAAAAATAACCTCCTTTGTATTTGATTGCGGAGACTATCCTTTTTTGATAAAACCGGGGAAGGATTTTCGAATTCGAATATCTGCCTGCTTAATACGCAAAAAAGGATATCTCCAATTGTGATAGAATGTATGTCGAAAACATTCCCTTGAGCCTGTTAAAAAACGTTTCCACAAATCGCAACGTGCGTCTTGTAGAAAATCCCTTTCAGGCAGGCTCTGACACAATATGAGATATCCCTCTTATAGTGCTTGCAACGGGTGCGGATAATATACCGTAAGACGTGCTTTTCGTTTCAGTGACAACTCCCCATTCACCGAACACTTGACGCATAAAATCCTATTTTGCATATCATTCATTTCGAAAGGTAGTATATCACGTCTTTTGGGAATAGAAAAGTGTTTTTTCTTAAACAGGTTGCGAAAGGGTAACGTGGATATTATAATAGGAATAGACAAAATTCACTGGAAGGAGTCAGTTTTATGACAGTTAAAGAACGAATCACCGCACTTCGGGAAGTAATGGCAGAGAAGAAAATAGATGCTTATCTTGTTCCCACAGATGATTTTCATGCATCTGAATATGTAGGAGAATACTTTAAGTGCAGAAAATATATTACAGGTTTTACCGGATCTGCCGGCAGAGCAGTCATCATGCAGGATATGGCTGGATTGTGGACAGATGGAAGATATTTCATCCAGGCGGCCGCACAGCTGGAGGGAACGGGTGTAGAGCTTTTTAAAATGGGAGAACCAGATGTTCCCACTGTGCACCAGTTTCTGGAAGAAAAATTAGGCGAGGGAATGTGCCTTGGTTTTGACGGAAGAACCGTCAGCGCCGAAGAAGCAGATGAACTGGCCGAACTTCTTGCAAAAAAAGGAGCCACTCTTCAGACGGATTCTGATCTGGTAGGAGAAATCTGGGAAGATCGTCCGGCACTTTCCTGCGAACCGGTTATGGAACTGGATGTAAAATGGGCAGGCGAATCCCGTGCTGACAAATGTGGAAGAATCCGTAAATCAATGGAAGAGAAAGGTGCAGATGGATTTGTACTGACTTCTCTGGATGACATTGCATGGCTGCTGAATATTCGTGGCGGCGATGTACATTGCTGTCCGGTTGTTCTCTCTTATTTGGTCATGACCAAAACAGAAATCAGGCTGTTTGCAAATGAAAAAGCATTTTCGGCTTCAATTCTGGACGCATTATCTAAGGATGGCGTAACCATTTTGCCCTATGACAGCATTTATGAATATGTAAAAACATTTGAGAAAGACATGACAGTTCTTCTTTGTAAAAAGAAAGCCAACTGTCGTCTGGTAAACAGTATTCCGAAGGAAGTAACGATTCTGGATGAAGCCAACCTGACTTTTCTTCCAAAATCAATTAAAAATCCAGTAGAAGTAGAAAATGAACGTATCGCTCATATCAAAGACGGAGTTGCGCTTACCAAATTCATCTGCTGGCTAAAGAAAAATGTTGGCAAAATTCCAATAACAGAGTTAAGCGCAGGAGAGAAGCTGTACAGCTTCCGTGCCCAGCAGGAGAACTTTATCGACAACAGCTTTGACCCCATTATTTCTTATGGCATTCATGCTGCAATCAACCATTATTCTGCAACATCAGAGACAGATATTGCCATTGAGCCTGGCAATTTCCTTCTGGCAGACACAGGCGGACACTATTACGAAGGTACTACAGATACCACCCGCACAATTGTTATGGGCTCTGTGAATGACGAGCAGAAGAAATATTTTACCGCTGTTTTACGTGGCATGCTGAACCTTGGAAATGCCAAATTCCGTTATGGCTGTACTGGTGTAAATCTGGATTATCTGGCGCGTGGTCCGTTATGGGAAATGGGACAGGATTTTAATCATGGAACAGGACATGGAGTTGGTTATCTTCTGAATGTTCATGAAGGACCAAACAGCTTCCGCTGGAGAATTATTCAGGGAGATAATGCAGTACTGGAAGAGGGTATGATCACATCAGATGAGCCTGGATACTATGTGGAAAACCAATATGGAATCCGCCACGAAAACCTGCTCGTATGCAAAAAAGCAGAGAAAACTACATTCGGCCAGTTCATGTGCTTTGAACATCTGACTATGGTACCGTTTGATCTGGATGCTGTTGTTCCCGAGCTGATGACTGTGCAGGAACGGGCACTTCTTAATAATTATCATACACAGGTATATAAAAAGATTTCTCCATATCTGGAAGAAGAGGAAAAAGAATGGCTGAAAGAAGCTACACGCGAAATCTAAAGCTAATCATTTAAAACAGTAAACAGGGGCATGTATAAAACTGATATGCATCGCCCCTGTTTTATATTTCACAGAAAAAAGCAGCGCCTGCGGGAAGGAGAATAAATGACAATAACTACTTTATGCTATATCGAAAACGATGACAAATATCTGATGCTTCACAGAGTAAAAAAGCAAAATGACATAAATAAAGGCAAATGGATTGGTGTAGGTGGACATACAGAAAATCAGGAATCCCCTGAAGAATGTCTTCTGCGTGAAGTAAAAGAAGAAACAGGACTCACACTTACTTCCTACAAATTTCGTGGCCTGGTAACCTTTATAAACAGCGAATGTGAATCTGAGCTTATGTGTGTATTTACAGCCGATGGATATACCGGGGAACTGATTGAATGCAATGAAGGCGAACTATGCTGGGTTGATAAGAAAATAGTGCCAGAGCTTCCTACATGGGAAGGTGATAAAGTTTTTCTGAACCTGCTTCTTTCAGAGGAAAAACGTTTTTTCTCTGTTAAACTACAATATGAGGGAGAGCTGCTTGTAAATACGGAAATTCGCTTATACTAAATGAAAATTAATATAACAGAAAGAAGAAACAAATATGTTAAAATAAAACAAAAACTTGCAGAAAACCTTTGCAAAAAGGACTTCATCGACCGTACAAGGAGGTTATACATGAATAAAATAAAACTTTTTGCCGGAGCACTGACGTTCATGACAACCATGGCTCCTCCAATCCATGTATATGCTGCCGCAGTCAGTCAGGCAGTATCAAATGCAGCTGAAAAGAACGTTGATCTTGATAAATCAGTTAATCTGCAGAATTCTATTAACCTCACAGATGAAATAGCCAAAGAAAACCAGGATTCCAATGTAATGTTCAGCCCCACAAGCCTTAATTTCGCCCTTGGCATGCTTGCAGAAGGTGCCGAGGGTGAAACGAAAAACGCATTAAATGAATATTTAGGAACTGATGATTTTGCAGCATATGCCAGAATGTATATGAATGTAATTAAAAGCTATAATACAGAAGACGAAAATTACGGTTATACATCGAAATTAAAAATTGCAGATGCCCTATGGGTAAATCAGGGACTGACTCTGCAGGATCAATTCCAAAAAAAGGCAGAAGATAATTTTGAAGCAAAGGCAGAAATTCTTGATTTTTCTGATAAAGAAAACACATGCAACACTATTAATGCATGGTGCAATGAAAATACAGAGGGGCTGATTCCGAAAATTATGAAACCTGACATGCTTAATGAAAACAGTGAATTGTGTCTCACCAATTCATTGTATTTCGAATCCGGATGGTCCCAGGATCCATGGGATGTTTCTGATGAAAAAGAAAAATTCGGCGATAACGAAGAAACAAAGTACATGACAAGCATCGGTGATAATTACTATGAAAATGACGCGGCAACAGCATTTGAAAAATACTATGCAAATAATCTGAGCTTCATTGGAATTTTGCCGAAAGCAGAAGGAGATTTTACTCTTGATGAGCTGGATATTGAAGGGCTTCTGAAATCAGAACCGGAATACGATGAAGTTAACTGTAAAATGCCTAAGTTGAATTTTGAAACAACCGCTGAGTTAAGTGATATCCTCAGCAGAGTAGGACTTGAGAATGTTTTTTCGGACGATGCTGATTTTTCAGGCATTGCAGATAAAGCGGTTCATGTCAGTTCTGTTTTACAGAAAACAAAGCTGGAACTAGACGAAAATGGAACTAAAGCTGCCGCTGTGACTGCAGTGACAATGGAGTGCATGTCTGCAATGGATACGGATCCGATTATAAAAGATGTTGAGCTGACACGGCCATTTGCATTTCTGATCTACGACAGTGCAAATGAGGAAGTGCTGTTTATGGGAAAAGTTCTAACGGTACAGTGACAGAAATTCTACTATCATGGAAATCATTTGATTCATTTTATAAAAAATGAAGGAAAACATAGTTGCTGTATATTATGGCATGTTTGTTATAACAGGATTTTTCTAATTGAGTTTATCATTGGACATCAATTTGGAGATTGCTGTGAAAAATATGGGGAATTATTGTAAATTTTGTAAAAAAGTGCTTGACGATTCCTTGTGGCAGTGGTATAGTAAATAAGCTGTCGCAAGGAATTGCTTCTGAAATACTGAAAAATAAAATAGTTTTCAGAAAATTCAAATTAACTGTTGACAAATGACTGAACTTATGATAAAGTAACCAAGTCGCTTGAACAGAACGACAGAAACAAACAGCTTTAGACAGGATCTTGAAAATCTTAAAAACTTTTGAAAAAAGTGCTTGACAAGATTTGAAAGAT
>ERZ1673736.4455-NODE-4455-length-11385-cov-19.481024_pt1 | contig 11385 bp, 9 predicted proteins | sample MGYA00580212_ERZ1673736 | MGnify/ENA primary metagenome ERZ1673736 (study PRJEB41218, sample SAMN15661752) | gut metagenome | host: Homo sapiens | place: Canada: London | collected 2015-08-20/2019-03-30 | study: EMG produced TPA metagenomics assembly of... | reverse complement strand
CGGAAGTTGTGGCGGATGAAGGTGGTTCTGGCGTTTTCTACCTGGTGCTCGAATTCGGCCTGGACTTCGGGTTTTAGTACGAAGGTATAGAGGCTTCCTACAGGGGAATAAATGACATATTGCCAGGCGTAGGTACAGGACTCGGATACCTTTCCCTGGGGATTTTCTGTGTATTCTCCGTTTATAACCATGGCTTTCAGCTCAAAGATCCGCCGGATCAGGCGGTTTGGAAGGGACGGATTTAAAAGGGCCTTTAATGTCTGGTAAACCAGTGTTAAAAGTTCGGTTCCGTCCATGTTTTCCTGAGCCAGATAGGAGGCCATTTCCAGAAAATAAGCTCCGTAACAGGCCCCCTCCATATCTGCAGAAAGTTCGTCAAAATAGCATACCGGCTGGGCGCTCTGAAGGGTATAGGCGCTGCGGCCCTCAAAGACGTTAAAAGTGCCGAACACAAAGGGTCTGGTAACTGCCATCAGGGCGCTTCCCGGCCTTCTTGCTCCGTGAGCAAAGGCTGTGATCTTCCCCCGTTCTCTGGTCAAAAGCACCACTCTCCGGTCTGCTTCCCCAAAGGATGCAGCCAAAAGCACCATGCCCGTGAGGCTAACTGCTTCTCTCACCCTGCTCGCTCCCCTTATACGTCTTTTTTGTCATAGCCGTAATTTTTCATATACAGCTCACTGTCTCTCCATTCCTTGCGTACCTTTACCCACAGCTGCAGATTGACCTGCATCTCCAGCATATTTTCAATTTCCCTGCGGGCATTGGTGCCGATGCGCTTTAACATAGAGCCGCCCTTTCCGATAATGATTCCCTTGTGGGACTCGCGTTCGCAGACAATGCTGGCTTCAATGTCCATGATGCCGTTTTTCCTTTCGCGCATCTTTTCGATAGTAACTGCTATCCCGTGGGGAATCTCATCATCCAGAAGGCGAAGCGCTTTTTCTCTGATAAGCTCTGCCGCAATCTGGCGCATGGGCTGATCCGTAACTGTGTCCTCATCATAAAACATGGGGCCGCAAGGCAGATATTTAAAAAGAAGCTCCAGCAAAAGATCGGTATTTTTTTCCTTCAGTGCGGAAAGAGGCACAATTTCTGCAAACTTGCACACATCCTTGTAGGCATCTATAAATGTTAAAATTTCTTCCTGCTTTTTTAAGGTATCAATTTTGTTGATCACCAGAATCACCGGTGTTTTCACATTGGAAAGCTGCTCTGCAATGTGGCGTTCCCCGGCCCCGATAAAGGTGGTGGGTTCCACCAGCCAGAGGATCACATCCACTTCCTTTAAGGTGTGCTCTGCCACATCTACCATATATTCGCCCAGCTTGTTTTTCGCCTTGTGGATTCCCGGAGTATCCAGGAAAATGATCTGGCCTCTTTCATCTGTATACACCGTCTGGATCCTGTTTCTGGTGGTCTGGGGCTTATCTGAGGTAATGGCGATCTTCTGGCCGATCAGATGATTCATCAGCGTGGATTTTCCTACGTTGGGACGGCCGATCAGTGTGACAAAGCCTGATTTCTTCTGTACATTTTCTTCCATCATTTCTGCTCCTGCTCATTTAGTGGTAAAGATGCTTTATTTCGTTAAAGAGTTCCTGTTCATTCACAATCTGCTGGTCATTTCCAATGGCACAGAGAGCGCCTGTGTTTAACACAGACTCTAACAGTCCGGCCAGTGCCCGGATATCCTCCTGGGTCACATTCAGAACCTGATCCCGCTCTCTCTGGATCATCTCGTCCGTAACGCCGGAAAGCCATGCTCCCAGGTTTCTGGCTCCTTTTGCCGCAGGATTTAAGGGAGCATCCAGCTCACTGAAAGCACCGATAACGTATTTTGTCATATCTCTGTCGTCAATGGAAAAGGTTCTCAAATACTCCGGGATTCCCTCATAAACCCGGTTTGTCTCGCCCAGCTTGGGATCCCGGTAAGATACTAACATCGTTTCCCCATTTCGCCCAAAGCTGCTCATACAGCCGTAGGCTCCGCCTTTTACACGCAGGTTTACCCAGAGATATTCGTAATTTAAAATCACCTTTAATACCTTTAATGCGCCTGTATAAGCACTCTCTCCGAAGGTGCCGCAGCGGGCCACATAGTTGACCTGCGATGCAGTCCGAAAGCCTTCATTTTTAAGCTCTGGCTTAAATTCATAGGGGTAACGGATCCCATTCCCTTCCGGAAGAACCGCCTTAAAGGCAGCCAGCGCAGCCGGAAGCCTGCCATAGCCCTCTTCATCCGCCGTGTAGCTTACGGTCATATTGGAAGCAGTAAAGAGCGTTTTTGCAACTTCCATAAGCTTTTTCCCCAGTTTGAGACGATATCCCTCTTCCTTGCTGCAGCGCTCTGTAATTTTCTCCAAAAACTGATAAAAGCCAATACCGCCGGTGCGGTCATAGAAAGAAGACAGGGGCGAATAATAGGAAGCAGCTCTCATGGCAGCGGAGCTGTGAGAACTGTTCTCCAGACGCATTCTGGCTCTGGACATAGTCTCATCCAGAATCTCTCCCAGACGTTTTTCGTCTGTAAGCTTAGAGCGCAGGAGGATCTCTTCCAGCATCTCAAAAGCAAAATCCAGTTTTTCATAGAGCACCTTTACGCTGGCTGTAAAGGTACCGGTAAAGTTTCCAGGCTCTCCCATTTTCTGGCTGCCGCCTACGGAAAAATCCAGGCCGCCACTGTTTAAATAAATCTCGCTGGTAAGATCGCTGTAGCTGTAATGCTCCGTATCCACATAGCCCAGCACGGACTTTAAAAGAGCTCCGTAGGGAATATCTTCATCCGGCAGAACAGAAAAGTCAAAGAGCACCTTCAGGTAGCCGATCCCAGAGGTAAATAACGGGCTGTGGATAACAGGAATCCCGCTCTCCTCCTTTACCTCATAGGAAAAGCCCTCTGCCTTTTTCTCAATATCGGATCTCTGGAGCATGGGAATCTTTTCCAGATCCTCCTGAGAGGACGGCTCCTCCTGATATGCCTTTAATTCCTTTGTCTTTCGGACAATCTCGCTCCTCTCTTCTTCTGAAAGGGAATCCCTGTAAGCCTTAAGCCGCTCTGCCAGAGCCTCATCCTCTCTGGCGGTCTGATCTGTACAGGGGCTTACGATCACAAAAGCCTCATGGGGATTATCCAGAAGATATCTGCGGATCAGATTCTCAAAATATCCTTCGGATACTGCCTTCTTTAAAAAGTCAAAGGTCTCCTGATACTGGAGATGGAGCATGGGATCTCCGTCATAGAGCCAGCTGTCCATGGACCAGAGACCGTACATCAGTCCCTTGGGCGCAGAGCCGTAATCTGCTTCCCTGTAGCGGAATTCGTAGTAGTTTAAGCCTGCAAGAAGGCTCTTTCTGTCAATGCCCTGATCTGCCAGACGGCGCAGGGTTCCCTTCACCACAGCAAGAAATTCCCCCTTCTGCTCCCGCTCTGCATTTTTGGCGATTACGGAAAAGCAGGGCTGAAGAATCCCGTTGTCGTAGCCTCCCAGAATATCCTGACCAATATGGGCGTCAATAAGCGCCTGCTTTAAGGGTGCTCCCGGAGCATCGATCAGCGCATATTCCAAAATCTGGAAAGCCACATAAAGCTCCGGATCCAGATCCGTTCCCACTACGGTATTTAAAGACAGATAGGTCCGCCCCTTTGTCCCTTCTTCCGCTGTTACAGAGTAGGTAGTTTCCCTCTCAATGGGCTCCTTAAAAGGCTCCTGCATGGGAATCCGGGAATCCAGGGTAAAATCTGTCCTGTCATATTGGGATAAATACGCTCTGTCCAGCCACTCTAATTTTTCAGCCATATCCATATTTCCATAAAGGTAGATAAAGCTGTTGGCCGGATGATAGTAATTTTTATGGAAGGCAATAAACTGCTCATAGGTCAGATCCGGAATACAGGCGGGATCACCGCCGGATTCATGGCGGTATGGGGTATCCGGAAAGAGAACCGCCTTTGTATACCGGTCCAGCACGCTTTCCGGTGAGGAAAAAGCGCCCTTCATCTCATTGTAAACCACGCCGTTGATGATTAAGGGGCTGTCTGTCTCCTCCATCTCATAGTGCCAGCCTTCCTGTAAAAAGATCTTCGGTTCACGGTAAATGGAAGGATGGAGCACGCCGTCTAAATACACATCCATCAGGTTCTGGAAATCCCTGTCATTGCAGCTGGCGACCGGATAAACCGTCTTATCCGGATAGGTCATTGCATTTAAAAATGTGTTTAAAGAACCCTTTACCAGCTCTACAAAGGGATCTTTTACGGGAAACTTCTCAGACCCCTCCAAAACACTGTGTTCCAGAATATGGGGAAGTCCTGTGCTGTCCTGGGGCGGAGTGCGGAATCCAATGGAAAATACTTTATTGTCATCCTCACAGCTCATTAAAAAAATCCTGGCTCCGCTCTTTTTATGCTCCAGCACCATTCCATATGAGTTCATCTCCTCAACAGGTCTTTCATTTACAAGACGGTACTGTGAAAGCTCTTTTACGCGGTCTAACATTTTTTTGTCAATCATTTCAGTCCTCCTTTAAGCAGTCATTCTATCCTACATATTTCCCATAAGCCGGTCTTTTATAATCGACGCACATTCCCTGACGCACAGATGGATAAAAAGCACAGGATCCGACTGGGCGCTGATGCCATAAACATGCTCAAAGCCCCATTTGCGGGCAATCATCCTGGCTCTGAATACATGGAAATTGCTGGTGAGAACACCGATTTCCACAGGCTTGTCATCTACCATAAGGTAAGGTTCCCTGCGTTTTTTCTCCTGCTGCTCCCGTTCCAGACGCAGCCGTTCCCGATGGCCTTCGATCACAAGTCTGCTGTAGGCAATATTTTCCACCGTACTGGCAGACCGATCCTCAAGGAGCAGCTGCTCTGGACGGACACCGTTATAGACCAGATATTTGTACATGGCCTGAGCCTCGCTTATGGGTTCATCCGCTCCCTTTCCCCCTGAAAGCACCAGATAGGTTTCCGGATTTTTCTGGGCATAGTCAATGGCCTTATCCAGCCGTTTTTTCAGTGAATTGCTCACCGTATGTTCCTTTACCTTAGCTCCCAGAACGATCACATAATCAAGTCCGGGTTCTTCCTCGGAAGCGACGCCCAAAAACACCAGAGTACATATCATTGCCATGACGCTCACTCCCATCACACAGGTGGTAACGATACTCACAGGCACCCACTTGGGAATGTCAAACATATGACGGCTGTAATACCATTTTCCATAAACAAGAAATACGCAAAGAGCCGCAAAAAACAGCCATATAAAGGCAAAAGAAGTGCCGATTCCCCCATAGATCACAATGATCACAAAGTAAACCGCACACAATGCTGCCAGGATCAGCAGGATACCATCCACCAAACTTACCGCCTCCTGTCTTTTACTGCTCCGCTTTCTTTCTCAGTATATCATGCACATCTGCCGGCGCATCCAGCTCCACCCACAGGATCTGCTTGGGATGGGGAGCGCTCTCCTGAGCATTGCCCTCTTCATCGCAGATACTCTTTACAAGGGCCTGTACGTTTCGTCCGTCGGGCTTCATGATCTCAATGGTTTCTCCCACAGAGAACTTATTCTTCTGCTCGATTCTGAACCGGCAGCCTTCGGACTCCTCTACCGTTCCCAGATAGGTGTAATTTTTTACATAGGTATTGCTGTCGTAAATCTGCGCATCTGCTCCCGGCTTTCCAAAATAAAAGCCTGTGGTAAACTCTCTGTAGGTACATTTTCCAATTTCTTCCTTATACCACTCCATATTCTGCTCATAGAGGGCAGGATCCTTTTTATAATCATCAATGGCTTTTCGATAGGTTCTTGCCACCGTTGCCACATAAAGAGCTGTCTTCATACGGCCTTCGATCTTAAAGCTGTCAACTCCCGCATCGATCAGCTCCGGAATATGCTCGATCATGCACAGATCTCTGGAATTAAAGATATAGGTGCCGCGCTCATTTTCATAAACAGGCATATATTCTCCCGGTCTGGTCTCCTCCACAATCGAATATTTCCAACGGCATGGATGGGTGCAGGCCCCCTGGTTGGCGTCCCGTCCGGTAAAGAAATTGCTCAAAAGGCATCTTCCGGAATAAGAAATGCACATAGCTCCGTGGATAAAGCTCTCGATCTCCATATCCTTCGGAATATGGGCCCGGATCTCCTTAATCTCCTCTAAGGACAGCTCTCTTGCAGAAACTACCCGTTTCGCTCCCAGCTGATGCCAGAATAAATAGGTGCCGTAATTGGTATTATTCGCCTGAGTGCTCACATGGAGCTCCATCTGGGGAAGAACTCTCTTTGCAATGGCAAAGATGCCGGGATCTGAAATGATCAGGGCATCCGGCCCCACTTCTTTTAATTCTTCAAAATAAGCCTCTACCCCCGGCAGATCGTCATTGTGTGCCAGAATATTGGCAGTCACATAGACTTTGACCCCGCGCTCATGGGCAAAGGCAATTCCCTCTTTCATTTCTTCTTTGGAAAAATTGTGCGCTTTGGCTCTGAGGCCAAAGACCTCTCCGCCGATGTATACGGCATCTGCTCCGTAAACCACAGCAGTCTTTAATACGTCCAGACTGCCTGCCGGTATCAGCAGCTCTGTTTCTCTCATATCGTTCTCCTATCTAACCTTTGTACTGACTGTCACTCCGTCTCCAATGGGGATCACGGAGGTTTCCAGTTCCTCTGTGTGCTTTAACTCATACAGGTACTCTCTCATGCGGCTGTGGATGGTGCGGTTTCTGCGCTCCACGGCAAACCGTGACTGGATGATATCGCCGTCCTGAAGCACATTGTCGGAAATGAGCACCGCGCCTTTGGGCATAAGATCAAGCACCATGGGAAGCCAGTTTAGATACTGCCCCTTGGCTGCATCCATAAACACAAGATCAAACTGACAGCCTTTTTTTGCCAGCTCCTTCAGATGCACGTCTGCATCGCCCTCTAAAAGTGTGATCCGTCCGCTTTCTCCTGCCCGATGAAAATTCTCTCTGGCGATGGGAAGGCGTTTCTCATACTTTTCAATGGTAGTAATGCGGCAGTGCTCCGGCATCACCCGGCACATCTGCAAAGCAGAATACCCGACGGCCGTGCCGATCTCCAGTATGGCCGACGGCTTAAGGGCTGCCGTCATGGTTCTTAAAAAAGCTGCCGTCTCCTTTCTGATGATAGGCACAAACTGATCCAGAGCCTCTTTTTCTATTTCATCCAAAACCGGTCCCTGACTGGTTTCCAGGGACTGGATATAGTCTGTGATTCTGTCATTTACAATCATGTCTTATTCCTCTGCCTCTTCGATCCAGCCGCCGGATTCCTCTTCCTCCATATAGATATCCTCTCCGTCCAGCTCTGCCTCTGCTTCTTCCGCTTCCGGTGCAGCCGTCTCAGAAACAGCCGAAGGCTCTGCCTGAACCGCTCTGGTCTTCCTGTTCTCTGAGGAATCTGCATCTTTTGAGAGATCCGCCTCCCCGCTCACCGTGCGGGCTTCGGGGGACGCTTCGCTTTCCTCCTCAGGTTTTACATTCAGCTCTCTTAAAATCTCCTTGGAAGTCATGGAGGTGTTAAGCGTATAGATCCCGGGATAAATGTCCTGGTAATCATAGAAAATACTCTGAAACCAGAATGCGAAATCATTCGTGATCAGTCCCTTTTTCTTTAGTTCTCCCGCGGCCTCTTTTGCTGTCTCTCCCTCTTTTATCTCGACCGTGATTTCTCTCCCCGGAGCCGCCTCTGCCGCCTCTGCATAAAAAATCTCATGACCAAAGGCGAATCCCCGGACTACGGCCTCGTATAAAAGCAGGATAAGAAGAGCCAGCACCATAAGCTTAATGGAAATGGTGATAATGGCTGTGGTTATTCGATTGATCTCCCTTGTCCGTCTGCTCATGGCCTGTCGCTCCTCCTGCTGTATATCAAAGGCTTATACTTCCATAATAATTGGAAGGATCATAGGATTGCGCTTCATGCGCTTCCATAAAAACTCGCTTAAGCTGTCCTTGATGATATTCTTAATCTTGCCCCAGTCGCTTACATGGCGGTCTAAGCAGTCCTCTACTGCGTTTGCCACGATATTGTGGGCTTCCTCTAAAAGATCCTCAGACTCCCGCACATAGACAAAGCCTCTGGATACGATATCCGGGCCCGAAAGCAGCTGGTTGGAATGCTTCTCCAGCGTAAGCACTACCACGATAATACCATTCTGAGCCAGATTCTGACGGTCACGCAGGACAATATTTCCCACATCGCCTACACCCAGACCGTCTACCAGAATACCGCCTGCTGTCACATGGTCGATCACCTGACAGCTGTCCTCATCCAGAGCCACTACATCGCCTGAATTAACCAGGATCGCGTTATCCTTGGCAACGCCCATATACTCTGCCAGTTCCTTCTGTGCAACCCTGTGACGGAACTCGCCGTGTACGGGAATGGCAAACTTGGGATGTACCAGAGAGTAGATCAGCTTTAAATCCTCCTGGCATGCATGGCCGGATACATGCGTATCCTGACAGATCACCTTGGCTCCCTTGGTGGAAAGCTCATTGATCACATTTGCCACTGCTTTTTCATTTCCCGGAATAGGGCTGGAACTTAATACAACCACATCTCCCGGCATAATGGACACCTTCTTATGGATGCTGGCTGCCATACGGGACAGAGCGGCCATGGACTCGCCCTGGCTTCCTGTGGTGATCAGCACGGTGGACTCAGGCGGATAGTTTTTCAGCTGGTCAATGTCAATGAGCGTTCCGTCGGGAATATTGATATACCCCAGTTCACTGGCAATATCAATGATGGTTACCATGCTGCGGCCTTCCACCACTACCTTTCTGCCGTATTTATAAGCCGTATTTACTACCTGCTGCACACGGTCTACATTGGAAGCAAAGGTAGCCACGATAATGCGGTGGTTCGTATGCTCTGCAAAAATCGCATCAAAGGTCTTTCCCACGCTGCGCTCGGACATGGTAAAGCCGGGACGGGTGGCATTGGTACTGTCTGCCATCATGGCAAGGACGCCCTTCTTTCCCAGCTCTGCAAAGCGCTGCAGGTCGATGGGATCACCGAATACAGGTGTATAATCAATCTTAAAGTCGCCAGTGTGGAGCACAATGCCGACCGGTGAAAAAATTGCCAGCGCGGATGCATCCTGAATACTGTGGTTTGTCTTTATAAACTCAACCCGGAAGCAGCCCAGATTCACAGACTGGCCATGCTTCATCACACGGCGCTTGGTGGTCTTTAACAGGTTGTGCTCCTTGAGCTTGTGCTCAATCAGCGCAATGGTAAGCTTGGTTCCGTAAATCGGTACATTTACCTGCTGTAAAATATAAGGCAACGCACCGATATGATCCTCATGTCCATGGGTAATTACAAAGCCCTTCACACGGTCAATATTCTGTTTTAAATAGGTCACATCCGGGATCACCAGATCGATTCCCAGCATATCATCCCCCGGGAAGGCAAGTCCGCAGTCTACTACGATAATAGAATCCTCATATTCAAAGGCTGTGATATTCATGCCGATCTGCTCTAATCCGCCTAAGGGGATCACCTTTAACTTGCCTTTTCCGTCCTTTTTCGTGCCACGCGCACTGCGCTTTACAGGAAGGGCTGCCGCTGTCTCATCTGTATTTCTTAAAGGAGCCGGAACCTGTCTTCTGCCGGTACCCTGTCCCTGTCTGGGAGCCGGAGTGCGGCGTCTGGGAGCCCGTCTGTTCTGTTCCTTCTTTTCTGTGGCCTCCGGTGCGCCTTCTGTCTGTACCGTACTTTCCGCTCCCTCAGCCTTCCTTCCTTCTTCAGATGTATTTTTCGGTCTCGCCGTTCTTCTCTGAACCGGCCGACGGTTCTGAGGACGTCTTTTTACCGGCGTACTGTTTTCTGAACCGGTTTCTCCTGTATGCCCTGCTGGTTCAGGCGTATTATTTTCCTGTTCGATTCCATTTTCTTTTTCTTCTAAACTCAAACTGATTCCTCCAATCTTTCTTCCTTATCTTTACTTTTCAATTTCCACATCTGCATCAGACAAAAGGGCTTCAAAAATCCCCATTACACTGTCAAGCTCTCTGTCGTCTTCCACAAACTCATAAACCGCATCCGGCTCCTGTTCTCCGGATACATCCTTTAAAATATAACATTCTCCATCCTCATCCTCAGGGGCGTCTGTGACAAGAAGATAATCCTTCCCATGGATCCTGGTCTCCTCCAGTACGGAAAATACCACCTCGTCTCCATCCTCTGTCACCATGGTAATGCAGTCTGTTCTTTCTTCCATCTTATTCTCCGCTCTCCGGCATATCACCGGCTGTTTCTTCCTTTTTCTGTTCCATCGCCATGCGGTCTAAATATCCCTGTAAGATCATGGCAGCCGCGATCTGATCCACAGATTCCTTTCTGTGCTCTCTGCGCACGCCGCTTTCCATCAGCACGCGCTCTGCCGCCACTGTGGTAAGACGTTCATCCCAAAGCACCACAGGAAGGCCTGTCCTGCGCTCTAAGGCTTCTTTTAATTCCTCGGATTTTTTAGCCCGGTCTCCCAGCGTATTGTTCATATTCTTAGGATAACCAAGAACGATCCGTTCTACCCCGTACTCTAAAGCCAGAGCTTCAATTCTGGCCAGGGTCTGGCGCAGCTTATTCTCATCCTTGCGGGTGATCGTTTCCACGGTCTGGGCTGTGATACCTAAAGGATCGCAGACTGCTACTCCCACAGTCTTAGAGCCGTAATCAAGACCCATGATTCTCATATTCAATTCCTCCACATCTATACGGCAGCTGCTGGATTTCGGCTTTGGCAGCCGCCATTTTTAAGCAGGAGCGGACTTAAAAAGCGTCCTCCTCTGCTTTATTTCCATATACAATACAACGTCCATCAGGCTCCCCATTTTAGAAGACCTCAATGGACGTTGCAGCAGGAAAATGACCGTTTCATATTCCTGTATTATACTGTACCGTCATCAAACAAAGAGACCGTTCCCAGTCTCCTGACGGTATTTTATCTGAAGCAGCAAAGTGCTGCCTGTATCCGCCTGCAGCCGCAGTCTGACCGGCACTGTTATTTCAGACGGGCATCAATGTAAACAGCCATCAGCTCTTCCAGGATCTCATCTCTTTCCACCTTCATGATCAGGCTTCTGGCGCCCTTATGACTGGTGATATAAGTGGGATCTCCGGACATAATATAACCCACGATCTGATTTACAGGGTTATAGCCCTTTTCCGTCAAGGCAATATACACCTGCTCCAGCACATCGCTCACTTCCATCTTTTTGTCCTGAACAGCCTGAAAATATTGTGTTTCTCTTATATTGCCCATATTATCACGTCCTTTAAGTATTCTTCTATATTCTACCCTATATTTCCCCATTCGGCAATAGAGTATTTT
>ERZ1673736.4429-NODE-4429-length-11479-cov-5.185749_pt1 | contig 11479 bp, 10 predicted proteins | sample MGYA00580212_ERZ1673736 | MGnify/ENA primary metagenome ERZ1673736 (study PRJEB41218, sample SAMN15661752) | gut metagenome | host: Homo sapiens | place: Canada: London | collected 2015-08-20/2019-03-30 | study: EMG produced TPA metagenomics assembly of... | reverse complement strand
GCTGCCCCGCACCATCAAGGACTACGACAGCCTGAAGAAGTAAGGAATTCAACGCGGGCGCGGGAGCACTGCTCCCGCGCCCGGAGAATAGCGGTTTTGGGGCGGAGGGTTCCTCGAACAAAATTTCAAAGCATGGAGAATCATCAGATATGAGTATTTATACCTTAGGAATTGATATCGGGTCTACCGCCTCCAAGTGTGTGATGCTGAAAGATGGCAAGGAGATCGTGGCTAAGTCCCTGATCGCGGTGGGCGCCGGCACCAGTGGTCCTCAGCGGGCCATTGCTGAGGTGTTGGAAAAGGCCGGCAAGACCGAGGCGGACATGGCCTATACCCTGGCCACCGGCTATGGCCGGAACTCCCTGGAGGATATCGCCGACCACCAGATGAGCGAGCTGAGCTGCCATGCCAAGGGCGCTACGTTCCTGTTCCCAGACGTCCACACTGTGATCGACATTGGTGGCCAGGACGTGAAGGTGCTCCAGATCGACAACGGCGTGATGACTAACTTTGTGATGAACGACAAGTGTGCCGCCGGCACCGGCCGCTTCCTGGACGTGATGGCCCGGGTGCTGGAGGTGAAGGTAGAGGATCTGGGGACCCTGGGCTCCCAGTCCACCAAGTATGTGGGCATCAGCTCCACCTGCACCGTGTTCGCCGAGAGCGAGGTCATCAGTCAGCTGTCCATGGAGACCAACAAGTGCGACATCATCAACGGCATCCACCACTCCGTGGCCAACCGGGTGGCTGGTCTGGCCCACCGGGTGGGCGTGCGGGACCAGGTGGTCATGACCGGCGGCGTTGCCCAGAACATCGGCATTGTCAACGCCCTTCAGGAGCAGCTGGGGCACACCATCCACACCTCGCCCCTCACCCAGTATAACGGCGCTCTGGGCGCCGCCCTGTTTGCCTATCAGAAGTATCTGAAGGAGCAGAAGGGGTAACAGATCCCGTTTCACAGCGATCCACAGTGCAGTCCCTCCGCAGGGAGGGGCCGCGTGGAAAACGATCCAATCAACCTCACAACAAAATTCGGTTAGGAGGAATTTACAATGGCTAAAGAAGTAAGTCCTGGCGTAAAGGCTCTGCGCAAGGTCGTGGACGACGTTCATGCCGACGCCCGCCGTGCCCATGCTGAGGGCAAGCTGGTGGGCTGGTCCAGCTCCAAGTTCCCCTGCGAGCTGGCCGCCGCCTTTGATCTGGACGTGATGTACCCTGAGAACCAGGCCGCCGGCATCGCCGCCAACCGCGACGGCGAGATCATGTGTCAGGCCGCCGAGGACTTGGGCTTTGACAACGACATCTGCGGCTACGCCCGCATCAGCCTGGCCTATGCCGCCGGCAAGCGCGCTTCCCGCAAGTTCGATCCCGAGACCCTGGAGTATATCATCAACCCCAACAGCGGTAAGCCCCTGAAGGACGAGAACGGCAACGTGGTCATCGACCCTGAGACCGGCAAGCCCAAGAAGGATCCCAAGACCCAGGTGCCCTATACCGTGCTGGACGACATCTTCGAGATCGAGGCTCTGCCCGAGACCACCGAGAAGGAGATCGCCTATAAGAACTTCCGCCGGGAGGCCATCAAGCCCTACCGTCAGATGCGGATCCCCCAGCCCGACTTCGTGCTGTGCTGCAACAACATCTGCAACTGCATGACCAAGTGGTATGAGAACATCGCCCGTATGTGCAACATCCCCCTGATCATGATCGATATCCCCTACAACAACACTGTGGAGGTCCACGACACCAACGTGGCCTATGTCCGCGCCCAGTTTGACCAGGCCATCAAGGAGCTGGAGAAGCTGACCGGCAAGAAGTTCGACCAGGAGAAGTTCGACCAGGCCTGTGCCAACGCCAACCGCACCGCCAGTGCCTGGCTGCGCGTCTGTGACTACCTGCAGTACAAGCCCGCTCCCTACTCCGGCTTCGACCTGTTCAACCACATGGCCGACATCGTGACCGCCCGTGCCAAGCCCCAGGCCGCCGAGGCCTTCGAGCTGCTGGAGAAGGACCTGGAGAAGGCCATCAAGGAAGGCACCTCCACCACGCCCTTCCCCGAGAAGTACCGCGTCATGTTCGAAGGCATCCCCTGCTGGCCCAAGCTGCCCAACCTGTTTAAGCCTCTGAAGGCCAACGGCGTCAACGTCACCGCCGTGGTGTACGCTCCCGCTTTCGGCTTTGTGTACAACGGACTGGACGAGATGGCCCGTGCCTATTACAAGGCCCCCAACTCCGTGTGTATCGAGCAGGGCGTGGATTGGCGTGAGGGCATCTGCCGGGACAACAAGGTGGACGGCGTGCTGGTCCACTACAACCGCTCCTGTAAGCCCTGGTCCGGCTATATGGCCGAGATGCAACGCCGCTTTACCAAGGATCTGGGTGTGCCCTGCGCCGGTTTCGACGGCGACCAGGCCGATCCCCGGAACTTTAACGAGGCCCAGTATGAGACCCGTGTCCAGGGTCTGGTCGAGGCCATGGAGGCCAATCAAGCTGCGAAGGAGGGCGCTGAGAAATGAGCACCGAGGTTTTTCTGAACGAGTTTGCGGAGATTTCCGAGCATCCTTACCGGATCCTCTCCCAGTACAAGAAGGAAGGTAAGAAGGTCATCGGCGTGCTGCCCTACTACGCTCCCGCGGAGCTGGTGGTTGCCGCCGGCATGGTGCCCATGGGCATCTGGGGCAGCAACAAGAAGACCATCGCCCATGCCAAGGAGTACTGCGCCACCTTCTACTGCACCATCGCTCAGCTGGCCCTGGAGATGCTGCTGGACGGCACTCTGGATCAGCTGGACGGCCTCATCACCCCCACCATCTGCGACACCCTGCGCCCCATGAGCCAGAACTTCCGCGTGGCCATGGAGGGCAAGCTGCCCTGCATCTTCCTGGCCCATCCCCAGCAGCGCAAGCCCGCCTTCGGCCTGCAGTTCACCATGGACCAGTATCAGCACATCAAGACTGAGCTGGAGAAGATCGCCGGCAAGACCATCACCGATGACGATCTGCGCGCCGCCATCAAGGTGATGAACAAGAACCGCGCCGCCCGCCGCGCCTTCGTGCAGCTGGCCAACGAGCACTGCGACGTGATCTCCGCTGTGAAGCGCTCCGCCGTGCTGCGCGCCGCCTGGTTCATGGAGCCCGCCGCCTATGCGGAGAAGCTGGAGGCCCTGAACGCCGAGCTGGCCAAGCTGCCCGCCGCCGACTGGAAGGGCAAGAAGATCGTCACCTCCGGCATCATCTGCGACAACCCCAAGCTGCTGCAGATCTTTGACGACAACAAGATCGCCATCGCCGCCGACGACGTGGCCCAGGAGAGCCGCGCGTTCCGTGTGGACGCCAGCGAGGAGGGCGATCCCATGATGGCCCTGGCCCAGCAGTTTGCCGACCAGGATTACGACATCCTCCTCTATGATGAGCACTCTGAGCAGAACCGCCGTGCCGACTTTGTGGTGGATAAGATCAAGAAGTCCGGCGCTCAGGGTCTGGTGCTGTTCATGCAGCAGTTCTGCGACCCCGAGGAGATGGAGTATCCCTACCTGAAGAAGGCGCTGGACGCCGCCGGGATCCCCCACATCAAGCTGGGTGTGGACCAGCAGATGCGGGACTTCGGCCAGGCCAGCACCGCTATCCAGGCGTTTGCGGACGTCCTGTAAGAGGTAGGCCGGCGGGATAAAAAATCTGCGGAGATTCTTGACAGTTATCCTGCAAAAATGATACAATGAACCCAATTTCGGTTCCCCACCTGAGCAAAATGACAGGTGGGGAATCGTGGCAAACGTCCGGTGGCCGACCAGGTCAGAAGGACACAAAGCCATATTTTTCAGAAAAGGGGAAAACAACTATGAACTACAATGTGACCGTCAACGGTAAGGTGTACAGCGTGACCGTGGAGAAGATCGGTGCCGCTGCTCCCGCTGCTGTTGCTGCCCCCGTAGCTGCCGCGCCTGTGGCTGCTCCCGCCCCCGCCGTCGCCCCCGCTCCTGCTGCGGCTCCCGCTCCCGCTGCGGCTCCCGCCCCTGCTGCTGCTCCTGCCGCTGTGGCCGCTGGTGAGACCGCGGTGAACAGCCCCATGCCCGGTAACATCTTCAAGGTGGAGTGCTCTGTGGGTCAGAGCGTGAAGGCCGGCGATGTGCTGATCGTGCTGGAGGCCATGAAGATGGAGATCGAGGTCTCCGCTCCTGTGGACGGCACCGTCAAGTCTGTGGCCGTCAATGTGGGCGGCACTGTGAATACGGACGATCTGCTGGTCACCCTGGGCTGATAGGGGGGACATGATCCATGCCAAGTGTTGAGAAAGCGATTATTAATCCCTTTGAGCCGTTGAGCGTCGGCGAGGCTCTGCTGGTGGCCGCCTCCGGCCTGCTGGTGGTCTTTGTGATGCTGGCCATGCTGATGGCGGTTATTTGGGTCATTTCCAAGATCGTAGCCGCCCTTGAGGGGAAGAAGCCCGCCGCGGCTCCCGCCGCCAAGAAGGCTGCCGCCCCCGCTCCGGCTGCCGCCCCGGCGGCCCCCGCAGTGGATGAGGGAGAGCTGGTGGCCGTGATGATGGCCGCCATCGCTGAGGACTCCGGGATGTCCCCCAACTCCTTCCGCATTACCAGTGTGAGCGCGGCTCCTGCCGCCGCCCCTGCCGCGGCTCCCGCTGCCGCTCCGGCTCCTGCCGCCGCGCCTGCGGCTCCCGCTCCTGCCCCCGCTGCGGCTCCCGCCGCTGTGGCCGCCGGTGAGACCGCGGTGAACAGCCCCATGCCCGGCAACATCTTCAAGGTGGAGTGCAAGCCCGGCCAGGCTGTGAAGGCCGGCGATGTGCTGATCGTGCTGGAGGCCATGAAGATGGAGATCGAGGTCTCCGCTCCTGTGGATGGCACTGTCAAGTCTGTGGCCGTCAATGTGGGCGCCACTGTGAACACCGACGACCTGCTGGTCACCATCGGTTGAAAGGAGGGGTAAAGTATGGATTTCTTAGTTGAAGTTGTTACCAAAATCGCACAGGGTTCCGGCTTTGCCGCTCTGGACATCAAGACCGTTATCATGTTGGGCGTTGCCTGCGTCCTGCTGTATATGGGCATCGGCAAGGGCTTTGAGCCTCTGCTGCTGGTCCCCATCGCCTTCGGTATGCTGCTGGCCAATCTGCCTGTCACCGGCCTGTTTGCCGAGCCTGTCTATGACCCGGTAACGCACAGCGGTACGGTGGGCTTTATGTGGGTGCTCTATCAGGGCGTCCAGTATGCCATCTATCCGTCGATCATCTTTATGGGAATTGGCGCTATGACCGACTTCGGTCCTCTGCTGGCCAACCCCATGTCCCTGATGCTGGGCGCTGCCGCTCAGCTGGGCATCTTCGCCGCGTTCCTGATGGCCCTGGTCCTGGGCCCCATCACCGGCGGCGTGATCAGCTTTACTCCCGCTGACGCCGCTGCCATCGGCGTCATCGGCGGCGCGGATGGCCCCACCGCCATTCTGACGGCCTCCAAGCTGTCTGTGGAGCTGCTGCCGGCCATTGCCATTGCGGCTTACTCCTACATGGCTCTGATCCCCCTGATCCAGCCTCCTCTGATGCGCCTGATGACTACCAAGAAGATGCGTCAGGTCAAGATGAGTCAGCTGCGTGTGGTCTCCAAGACCGAGAAGATCATCTTCCCCATCGCTGTGACCATCTTCGTGGTGCTGCTGATCCCCGATACCGCTCCTCTGATCGGTATGCTCATGCTGGGCAACCTGTTCCGTGAGTGTGGTGTCACCGAGCGTCTGTCCGATACCGCCCAGAACGCTCTGATCAACATCGTCACCATCCCCCTGGGCCTGTCCGTGGGCTTCAAGGCCACTGCGGATCAGTTCCTGACTCCCCAGACTCTGGGTATCGTGGCGCTGGGCCTGACCGCCTTCCTGCTGTCCACCGCCGGCGGCCTGCTGCTGGGCGACCTGATGTACGTCCTCACCGGCGGCAAGGTCAACCCCCTGATCGGCTCTGCCGGTGTGTCCGCTGTGCCCATGGCTGCCCGTGTCTCCCAGGTCGAGGGCCAGAAGGAGAATCCCTCCAACTTCCTGCTCATGCACGCCATGGGCCCCAACGTGGCCGGCGTGATCGGTTCCGCCTGCGCGGCCGGTTTCATGATCAAGGTGTTCGGTGGCTGATCCTGTTTCCCAAACAAAAATATCGGACAGAGCGTGCGCTCTGTCCGATACTTTTTAGAGTCATCAAAAAGGCCGGTCTACATGACCGGCCTTTTTTGCACAAATCAGAAAATGCTCAGATACATTCTTCTGGACAGGCGCTCCAGGACCTGGATGCCGGCCACGCTGTTGCCCTTTTCATCCAGGGCCGGAGCAAAGATGCCCACGCCCATCCGGGTTGGGACGACCCCCATGATACCGCCGCCCACGCCGCTTTTGGCCGGGATGCCCACCCGGATGGCGAAGTCTCCGGAGCCGTCATACATCCCACAGGTCATCATGATGGCGTTGACATAGCGGGCGTATTCCGGCGGGAAGAGCTGTTCGTCCGACTGAAGGGCCTTGCCGTGGTTGGCCAGGACAAAGGCGATATTGGCCAGATCCTTGCTGTTGACCCGGATCGAACAGGCCTTGAAGTAGCAGTCCAGCACCTCCTCCACACCGTCCTCCAGCATCCCATAGGATTTGAGCAGGAAGGCCAGAGCGCGGTTCTTGCTACCGGTGCGCTTTTCGGAGAGGTAAACTGCCTCATCCAGGTCGATCTCCGGGTTGCCAGCCAGCTGCCGGGTGAAATTGAGCAGCCGCTGGAAGCGCTCCTCATAGCTGGAGCCGTGGATCAGGGTGCAGATGGCGATGGCGCCCATATTGACCATCGGGTTCAGATGGGCGCTGAGCAGGGGAGAGTCGGTCACATTGATGGCGTCAAAGGGCTTTCCGGTGGCCTCCACGCCCACTTTGGCGCGGACTACCTCCTCGCCGTTGTCCAACAGGGCGAGAAGCAGGAGGATCGGTTTGACAACGCTTTGGATGGTAAAGTGCTTGCGATAGGAGCCGGCCTGGTAGTGCCGTCCATCGCTGCGCAGGACGTAGATCCCCAGGTCGCTGGGGTCGCCCTTGGCCAGCTCCGGGATGTAGGTGGCGACTTTTCCATGAGCTGTGTAGGGCTGGCATTCTCTGAGCAGGGCATCCAACAGTTCTTCCATGTTATTCCATTCCTTTCGGCGTGGGATGCGGACCTTCGCCGCATCCGCAGGCGAATCTCATCACTCTTATTATATGCGATGTCGGGGTGCTTGTCCATCATGCCTGTAAAATTGAAACGTCCGCCGGTCCCGAACAGGGGAGCGGCGGACGCTTGAAGCCATTCCCTTGGATCAGAAGAGGGAAGTCAGGCTGTTGATGCCGATAACCAGAGAGATCAGGAACACCGCGGCGCCCAGCACATTCTGGATCATGCTGTTCTTGTACTGGCCCATAACGCGGCTGCGGCTGGTCACATAGACCAGGGTAAACACGATAATGGGGAGGAAGATGCCGTTGACGGCCTGGGCGGTCATGATGATCCAAATGGGGTTGAAGCCGGTGGCGGCCACGATGATGCCGGCCACGACCACGGCAATGTTCGTCCAGAAGAAGCGCTTATCCTTTTTGTTCATCTCCCAGCCAAACAGACCGGCCAGAACATAGGACACGCCCAGGGGGGTGATGACCGCGGAGGAGATCCCGGCGGCAATCAGGCCCATAGCCAGGAAGGGGACGGAGAAGCTGCCCAGAGTGGGCTCCAGCTGGACGGCCATGTCAATGGCAGAGTTGACCTCCATACCGCGCATCACAGTACCGGCGGTGATCATCACAGAGCCGGTGATCAGGCCGCCGATGATCATGGAAACGGTGGTGTCGAACCGGGCCAGGGGGAGCTGCTTGGGGTCGTGCCAGGTCTTGCGGGAGGAGGTGGCGTGGATGAACATATTATAGGGGACGACGGTGGTGCCGATGAGGGAGACGCAGGTCATAATGGAGCCCTCGGGAACAGAGGGAAGCGCGCCGGAAAATACCGTGCCCAGGTCAGGCTTGACCACGATCATAGTCACCACAAAAACGATGGCCATCACGGAGACACAGACGGACAGCAGCTTTTCCAGGGATTTGACCGCGTCGCCAATGTTGATGATTACCAGGATACAGCAACCCCAGATGGGTGCAATGATGTTGGAGGGGATCCCGGTGATGGCGGAGAGACCGATGGCGGTGCCGGTGAGGTCGCCGCCCATGTATGCAAATCCGCCCAGCGTGATCGCGGCCGCAACCAGAGCCACCATGAGCCATTTCAGGGGGGGACGGTCGGACAGGTCCTTGACCAGCTCCTCAGCCAGTCCGTTCTGGGTTACGATACCCAGCCGGGCGGCCATCTCCTGCATGACGATGACGGCGATGACAGAGAATACCACTGTCCACAGCAGCGCGTAGCCATAGCCCGCACCGGCTTTTGTGGCGCTGGTGACAGTACCTGGACCAATGAAGGAGCCGACGACCAGAATACCGGGGCCCATTGCCTTCAGCTTGTCCTTCAGTGTGTACCGGTCTTTGATTTCCATAGAGATCCCCACCTTAATTTTTGATTGACCGGGCGGCCCCGGTCCTGCTCTGTTCACGCTTCTTTCCACTCACACTTGAAACGATAATATCGTTTCAAAAACTATATTATCATTATAATGGGAGGGGGGCAGATTGTCAAGAAAAAAAGAGAGAGGAAGAAGAAAAATGTGAATCTTAACAAGAGATTGGAAAAACTATTGCCGTGAGCAAGAAATTATTGTAAAATACACAAAAAAGGACCTGTACCTGGTGGTTTACCAATGGGTCTAACCGAGATTGCGAGGGATCCGAAATGCCTGAGAAAGAGGTACGGGTGATTCAATCTGTCCAGCGGGCGATCGATATCATCAACTGCTTCGATGAGCACGAGCTGAAGCTGACGCTGCCGCAGATCAGCGCCAAGCTGGAGCTGAACATCAACACGGTCCGGGGGCTGGTGAATACCCTGGTGGCCAACGGCTACCTGGAGCATGTGGCAGATGGGAACTGCTATATGCTGGGACTGGCCTTCCTGCCGAAGGCGGATCTGGCCGGGGCCAACGACATTGACCGCCTGCGCAGCCGGGTGCGTCCGAGCCTGGAGCTGATCGCCGACCGCTTTCAGGTATCAGCCCGGATGCAGATCATCAGCAACGACAATATTTTTGCGGTGGAGGTGGTCAACCCCATCGATTCCCACTATATTTTCCTGACCCGCCTCAATGCGGTGTTTACCCTGAATGCTACGGCCTCCGGCAAGCTGGTGCTCTATTACATGGACCAGCCCAGACGGGAGGCGTTTTACCGCACTTTCGCCCCCAACAAGTATACCCGTCACACCATGACCACCCGGGAGGAACTGGAGGCGGACCTGGAGCAGATCCGCCTGCGGGGCTACTCCACAGAGTTTGACGAGTTCGGGGTGGGGATCAGTTGTATCGCGGTGCCCATCCTGCGGTGCAACGGCAGTCTGTACGGGACGGTGAGCATCGTGGCTTCTTCCTCCGTAGTGCAGGAGGTGGCGCAGCAGGCCCTTCCGCCAATGCGGGAGTTTGCCGCATTTGTTCGGAAGGAGCTGTTGTGATTGGATAGCTCCGGCTAATGGAAGCACCTATAAAAATATTGGGACCGTCCGGCTGGACGGTCCCAATATTTTTATAGGACGAGAGGGAAGAAAAGCTGTATGAGCGTCATTTGTTGGCAAAGCGGTGCTGAGCCACACCATTCATAAAATAGAGGGCCATCCAGCAGGCTGTGTGGGCGGACTGGTGGGCGCCGCAGGTCTCCGGATAGATCTCGACAAAGTCGAAGGCGCCCGCACCGGCCTTACCGGCCTCGTGGAGCATCATGGCAACCTCGAAAGAGGTGGGGCCGCAGGGATCAAAGGGGCCCTGGGGGTTGGCGGCGGCATCCAGTACATCAGAGCAGACGGTGACGTAGATCACGTCGGTGTCCTTGCTGACGATGTCGATGGCCTTCTGAATGGAGGCCTGCCAGCCGTTGAGCTTGATCTCCCGGGCGGTGATCACAGTGGCGCCGGCCTTCTGGGCCTCGATGCGCTCCTGATGGTGGTTGCGGGGGCCGCGGATGCCGATGTGGACGATCTTGGTGGAGTCAAAGTTCTCATCCCCATACAGGCGGTTGAAGGGAGAGCAGCGGGAGTACAGGTCATCGCCGAAGGTGGGCATGGTGTCAAGATGGGCGTCAAAGTGCAGCACACCCACGCGCTTCTTGTGGCGGGTGCACAACTCACTGATCAGCGGATAGGAGATGGAGTGATCGCCGCCGAAAGTGATGGGCACACAGCCGGCATCCAGGATCTCGCCGATCCCCTTCCGCATGGAGGCGAAGCTGTACTCATAGCTGCCGTTCTGGATGGGGATATCGCCGTAGTCGCAGCAGCTCATATAGTCGAAGGTATCGAAGTCATAGTCGGGGAGATAACCCACATAGCGGGTGGAGACGGAGCGGATGGTCTTGGGGGCAACCACGCAGGAGGAGAAGCCGCCATAGGTACAGCCGCCTTCGAAGGGCACACCCATGACCGCAAAGTCATACTGCTTCAATTCCTCCGCCGTTTTGGCGGTGGGCATCCCCATAAAGGAGGGGACACCACTGTAAATTTCATTTGGGACGACACCGGGCTGATAGATGGTAGGTACCGTTTTCAAGTTGAACACACCCCTTTATCTCGAGTAACGATATTATCGTTTTTATCACGATAATTACACAAATATTATGGCACGAAGGGAACGGGATGTCAAGTGTTTTATCCCGTTCCGTTCACCGGTCTGCCGCAGTCAGCGCCTGTACTGCGTCCGAGGTGTTCCCTGTGCTGAGGAGGAAAATGGTATAGTTGGTGCGGCCGGAGACAGCAACATAGTCGGAGGCCACCACATTGGCAGGGGGAGTGGAGCCCAGGAAGGCAGAGTCCAGCGTCTCGATGTCCGCATGGGAGGGGATGGGAGCGAGGTTGGTCTCAGCAAAGAAGAATTCGTATGTGCCGGGACGGATGCGTTTATAGCTGGTGGTCTCCTTAAACCGGACGTCTGTGTAGATCACCCGGCCATCCGCCAGAAGGACATCCAAAGGGTTGCTGTAATAGGCCAGATTGCTGACCCGGAGATTGGAGTAGCGGCCGGTGGGCGGACAGCACCGGTCTGAGATCTGGAGCAGATCCAGACCGCCGGCCCGGAGGATGACGGCCAGGGTTGAGACGCTCCCAGCGTCGAAGGGAATGCTCTTTTGCAGATAAATATAGCCGTCCAGACCGGCCACTGACACGGTATGATACCCGGCCCGCAGACGGCGGTAGGGGGAGAGGCTGCCGCTCCCCAGGAATCGGACGGCCCGGACGCCGTCGATGAGGATCTGAAAGGAGGGATAGCCGTAAGCGGCGTTGAGGAAGCGGGCCTGAGCCGCGGCGGGCCATACAGGGATGCTGGGGATCCCGCTCC
>ERZ1673736.4421-NODE-4421-length-11492-cov-5.544024_pt1 | contig 11492 bp, 9 predicted proteins | sample MGYA00580212_ERZ1673736 | MGnify/ENA primary metagenome ERZ1673736 (study PRJEB41218, sample SAMN15661752) | gut metagenome | host: Homo sapiens | place: Canada: London | collected 2015-08-20/2019-03-30 | study: EMG produced TPA metagenomics assembly of... | reverse complement strand
AGCGCATCCTTGGTAAGGATGAGGTCTCCAGTTCGAATCTGGATAGCAGCTCCATTCAAAAGCCCTTGGCCTATGGCCAGGGGCTTTTCTCATTTCTTTGCATCGCCCCCCGCTGTCACAGACTTTGCTGTATTCAAAAAGCCCCTCAGCTTTTGGCTGAGGGGCTTTTGTTCTGTCTGCGGTTACGGCAGCAGGATCAGCTCACAGGTACACTCTGCAAAGCTGGACTGCAGCGCCTGGTTTGCCTGGTGGAGCGCCGCTTTCAGGTCCGGGACTGCCAGCGCGTCGCCCTCCACACGGAAATACACCGCCACCCAGAGGTGACGTCCGGTCTTGGTCACGTCGTAGAACACCGGCTCAAACTGATACTGCCGCAGGATGGGGGCGCACTGCTCCTTGATCTGCGCCATGCAGCACTGCTCCGGCGAGAAAAGGAACAGCTCCCGGATCGCACTCCACAGCACTTTGATGCTCTCCGGCAGCATAAACACCATCACCAGCACAGCCACGATCTGGTCAAAATACGGCACGATGGGGGCAAGCGGCGTCCGCTCCAGATAGCGGGACGCAAAAAAGGCTGCCGCCATGCCCAGACTGTACAGGATATCCAGCCGCCAGCCCAGCAGCTCCGCATCAATGGTGGGAGAAGTCAGGTTCCGGCTGAGGCGCTTCATCACCAAAAAGATCACAAGACTGGCGATACCCAACACACACTGGAACTCCGCCACCAGGTCATGATCCACCCGGTTGCCGCCGGACAGTACCGACTCGATAACACCAGCTGATACGCCCATCGTCACCGACAGCATCATAACACCTTTGATGATGACGAACACCGACTCTACCTGAAAATACCCATACGGGTGCTTTTCCGATACTGGTTTGTGGAACAGCGGCGTCAGGAAGATCAGCAGTGCAATAAACACCAGTTCCGACAGGTCGTATACCGCATCGGTCAGCGCCGACTGCGAGCGGCTGTAGATCGCAAAAATGAACTCCGCAACGGCGAATGCAAGGCCGGAGAGAAAGGAGATCATCAGGATCTGTTTTTCACGTTTTTCGGTCATGGGTCAAAAACCCCTCCTTATATGTGGCTGTTCAAGTCCATGATAGCACAAACCCCCTCACAGAAAAAGGACGGATTTTAACGCCGCTCCCGGCGGGCGTTCAGCCCTGCTGCTGTTCCGGCGGCAGCAGCCGCAGGCCCTGCAGCTCCAGCCGATAGACGTCGGTACACACCTGCGCCAGGTACCGCCGGTCGTGGGAGACGGACAGGATCGCCCCCGGAAAAGCTGCCAGCATCTCCCGCACCACCGGCCCGGTCAGCGGCGAGAGGCTGCGGGTCGGCTCGTCCAGCAGCAGCACATTGGCCCCGCTGTACGTCAACCAGAGCAGCAGCAGCTTGCTGCGCTGCCCGCCAGACAAGCGCAGCACCGGATGCTCCATCTCCTCCGGGGTGAATTTCAGGCATCCCAGCAGGGTGCGGGCGGCCTCTGTTTCCTCTTTGCGTCCGCTGGGCGCCAAAAACTCCACCGGGGTCTTTTCCGCTGGCAGCAGCTCGCTGCTGTCCTGGGGCAGGTATGCCGCCCGGATGCCGGGGCGCTGCTCCAGCGCCTGCCGGATGCAGGCCAGCAGCGTGGACTTGCCCGCTCCATTTCGGCCGGTCAGACCGATCTTCCGGGGCCCCTGCACCCGCAGCCGGATATCCTGCGCCAACAGGCGGCTGCCGTCCGGGGTCATGAGCCTGGGCAGCTCCAGTTCCAGCACCAGCTTGCCCGCCGGCAGGGGCGGCACATCCCGAAAAAACAGCTGGATGGCCTCCTCCCTCTCCGGCATGGAGGTGCGCCGAGCCTGCTCCCGTTCATACCGGTGCTCCAGCGCTTTTACCGCCCGCATCTTCTTTTTCAACAAATAGCCGCCGTGGGGGTCCTGCCGGGAGATGCTGCCAAGCTGATGCTCCACCTTTTGCTGGATACGGCGCAGTTTTTCCTCCTGCTGGGCAGCGGCCCGCTGTTCACTGCGGGCAATCCGTCCCTGACGCTCCTGCTGCGCTTCCCGCCAGGCACAGTAATCCCCATATCCCATAGCAAGGGTGGTGGCCTGGCAGCTGGTCTTGCGGCGCAGCTGCTCCAGATGGATGATCTTGTTTGCCACCCGTTCCAGCAATGTCTCGTCATGGGAGACGAACAGCAAGGTCCCCTCCCACCGGCACAGAAATTCTTCTAACCAGCGCAGGGTCTCGCCGTCCAGGTCGTTGGACGGCTCATCCAGCAGGAGCAGGGTGGGCTGCGCCAGCAGCAGGCGCAGCAGCTGAGCCTTGATCTTTTCCCCGCCGGAGAGACTGCCCAGCAGCCGGGTCTCGTAATAAATGGCGGGGTCCAGCCCCAGCTGGGAAGCCTGCCGAGCCAGCTCCTTGGGGGAATAGTCCCAGAACATCGGCTCCTGGCAGAAAAATTCATAGATCGTCTGCTGTGCCTGATCCTGCGGCAGGCTTTGGGGCAGATACCCCACCCGCTCCCCGGTCAGCACCCGCTGTCCTTCGGCTTCGGCATAAGGAGCGATGCACTCCGGCGCAGCCAGCCATTGCAGCAGGGTGGACTTTCCGTTGCCCTCCTCTCCGATCAGGGCAGCCTTGTCGCCGGGGTTCAGTGTCAGAGCAAAATCCTTCAGCAGCACCCGCAGATCTTTTTTATGCCGGATGGTAAGATGTTGGATTTGCAGCATAATGGGTCCCTCCTTTGCAGCACAGCAAACCTGCGCCGCTCGTCAGGGGACAAAAAAGGCCTGCCTCCGTTACCGGGGCAGGCACTGGACCGCAGGCAAAAAAGCTCCTATGCCCAAAAGGGCAGAGAAGTCCTCCATGTGCTGTCCCGCTCTGATCCGCAGCAACGGCAAGCCAGCCCGCAGACGGCATCCCGTCAGCAGGGTCTTGTCCCGTTTCAGGTTCGGTCAGAGTTTCAGATGCGCATGGAAGTTCCTTTCTGCAACAAAGCCGGGTTATTTTGTATTATTGCAGCGGATTATAACACAGAGTTTCCGGCTTGTCAAGCCAAAGCCGGTTCACTCCAACTCGGTAATGGTGATCTCCTCTTCCTCCTGTGCAGGGTCAGCCGCCATCTCCCAGGCAGGCTCCACGGGGGTGCCGTCCTCGGCATACGTCTTTACCTCTCCGTTGTAGCTGCCGTTTTTCAGCTCTGCTTCCAGCTGCAGCTGTCCATTTGGGTAATAGAGCTTATACGGCCCTTCCGGGACGCCATCGACATAATTCATCTCGATCTGCAGCTGGCGGACCCCCACTGGGTAATACTGCCGGGCCGGGCCGTTCAAAAGCCCTTCCCGGAAGGTCTGCTCTGCCATCACCTGGCCCGTCTCCGGGTAATAGTGCAGCCACTCGCCCTCCTGCAGGCCATTCTGGCACAGGCCCTCCATCACCATGCGGCCGGTCTCCGGGTCAAACTGCCGGGTCAGACCATGGCGCAGGCCGTTTTCAAACCAGGCATGATCCACCAGCACCCCGGCTTCGGTATACAAGGTAAACAAGCCATTCTGCTGGCCGTCCTTCCAGCGGCCGGTCTCCTTGACCGCACCATTTGTATAGACCACATCCGGGCCGTCCAGCACGCCGTCCCGGTAGGTGTAAATATACAGAGAGTTTTCTGTGCGGGTACGCATCCGGCCTGTAAAGGGCTTATCGTCCCGCTGGCGCAGCAGCAGGCCGTCCTGGGTGTAGCAGCTGTCCTCCTCCGCTGCAGGCAGGTAACGGTACAGTACGGGGAGATTCTGCCAATAAAAGAGCCCGGCCGCCAGCGCCAGCAGCAGCACCTTGCTTGCCGCCGACAAGACCCGCCCTGCCGTGCCCAGCCCGGCAAACAGCCCACGGCTCAGCCAGCATGTCACCAGAAAGAGCCCCAGCCCGATGCCCAGCAGCACCGCGCCCCGCAGCAGCTGCGAAGCGGAGTTTGCATCCTCGATGCAGGCCGGTGCATCCGGCAGGTAGCGCACCTGCACCGCATCCCCCTCTTGGTAGAGATCAGGCTCCCAGGCCCTTGGCCCAGGCCAGGGTTCCGGCAGCCGGGCTTCTATATACTGCCCGGACTCGGTCCTAAACGCCGCCACCGCAAAACTGGTGTAGCCCGCCCGGGGCTGCACCCGATGGGGGTTGGCCTGGTGCAGCTGGCTGACGATGCGCACCACCTGACCCGATGCCTGCTGCCCCTGCACCCGCAGCCGTACAGAGCCCCACAGCGCAAACGCCCCCTGCAGTGTTAGCCAGAGCGCCAAGCCGGTAAACTGCAGCGAGAACCAAAACAGCAGAATGGTCATAAGCTTGCTCCCCTTGGGGCGGTCCTCCGCCTGTTCTTCCTCTCCGGCATCTGCCAAAGCAGCCGCAGCGGTGCTTTGGGGGCGGGCGCCCCGCACCACATCTTCCAGCACAGACAGCCGCTGCTGCCAGTCCGCCCAGCTGCCCTCCTGCTGCCACTGCCTGACCAGCATCCGGGGCCTGCCTTGGATCACCCCCTGCCGCAATGCCGCCAGTGCCGCGGCCACCTCCTGCTGAGAAGCTGCGTCCAGCGTAAAACTGCGCACCCTCCGCAGCGCTTCCGGCGGACCGCTGAGGCCGCCTGTCTGCTGGAACTGCTCAAACAATTCCGCCAGCACCAGATAGACCCCGTCAAAATAATCCGCATTCTGCGGTTCATCCTCCAGGCAGCTTGTCTTTCGGCAGAGAGCCAGCAGCCCCTGCATCGTCCAGTCGGGGTTTGTTTCTGCCTGGGCCGCCAGCACCTCCATCAAGGTGTCCAGCAGCAGATCGTCGGCATGGTCCTGCGTATTGATATAGTAGGTCATAGGCGTGTCTCCGTAAGTGATAGATGGGCACGGAATGGCACAAAAGCCACAAAACAACGGCAGCCAGCCCTTGTTTTTTGTTTATAATAGCACGATTTCCCGGCATTGAAAAGAGTTTTTCCATAATTCCGTCCCCAGCAGACACCCCGCCCTTCCTTATAGGAAAGGGTATTCGCACCATGTTTACACTATGTTACATTCCTCGTTATATTTTTGGCAAAACGCCAAAAATAAGGGTTTTCTTTCGGATAGGATGCCGATTGATTTCTGTTCCCGGTTGCTCTATAATCAAAATATAGGAACTTTTGTCCTGCATTCCTTTTGGGACGGTGCGCACCTTTTGGCAGTGTTTGCCGGGGCGGACGTATCTCCCGGGGGATGCAGCGGTAATTATAGGAGGTATACGCCAATGGCTCGTTTTACTCTTCCCCGCGATCTGTACCACGGCAAGGGCTCTCTGGAGGCCCTGAAGTCCTTCACCGGCAAAAAGGCTATGATCTGTGTGGGCGGCGGCTCCATGAAGCGTTTCGGCTTCTTGGATCGTGCTGTTTCCTACCTGAAGGAAGCCGGCATGGAGGTCGAACTGTTTGAAGGCATCGAGCCGGATCCCTCTGTGGAGACCGTCATGCGCGGTGCTGACGCCATGCTGAAGTTCGAGCCGGACTGGATCATCGCCATGGGCGGTGGCTCCCCCATCGACGCTGCAAAGGCTATGTGGATCAAGTACGAGTACCCCGACATCACCTTTGAGGATATGTGCAAGGTGTTCGGCATCCCGCCGCTGCGCCGCAAGGCTCACTTCTGTGCGATCTCTTCCACCTCCGGCACTGCTACCGAGGTGACCGCTTTCTCCATCATCACCGACTACCAGAAGGGCATCAAGTACCCCATCGCTGACTTTGAGATCACCCCCGATGTGGCCATCGTGGACCCTGACCTGGCAGAGACCATGCCCCAGAAGCTGGTCGCTCACACCGGTATGGACGCCATGACCCACGCCATCGAGGCTTATGTTTCCACCGCTCACTGTGACTACACCGATCCTCTGGCCGTCTTTGCGATCCGCATGATCCAGAGCGACCTGGTGGACAGCTACAACGGCGACATGAGCAAGCGTGACGCAATGCACAACGCACAGTGCCTGGCCGGTATGGCATTCTCCAACGCACTGCTGGGCATCGTGCACTCCATGGCCCACAAGACCGGCGCTGCCTTTGCTGACTACGGCGCACACATCGTCCACGGCGCTGCCAACGCTATGTACCTGCCCAAGGTCATCGCTTTCAACGCCAAGGACCCCGAGGCTAAGAAGCGCTACGGCGTGATCGCCGACGAGATGAAGCTGGGCGGCACCAACGATGACGAGAAGGTCCGTCTGCTGATCGACTACCTGCGCGGCATGAACGACGCACTAAACATCCCCCACTGCATCGGCCACTACGGCCCGGATTCTTACCCGGCCGAGCAGGGCTTTGTGCCGGAGGAAGTGTTCCTGGAGCGTCTGCCTGAGATCGCCAAGAACGCCATCGCAGACGCCTGCACCGGCTCCAACCCCCGTCAGCCCAGCCAGGAGGAGATGGAGAAGCTGCTCAAGTGCTGCTACTACGACACCGAGGTGGATTTCTAAGCTGCCTTTGTCCGTAACTCAATAACATCAAAGGGATGCGGGCTGCCCCATACGCCGACCTGGCGCGGGGCAGCCCGCTTTTTGTTTTTTGAACAGGAGCCATTATGGAACTGCAGACCCTTACCCCGCATATCCGCTATCTGCCCCACGACCCCCAGCGGGACCGGCCCATGCTGACCTGCATCCAAGGCCAGCGGCATACCCTGGCCATCGATGCCGGATACTCGGCCGCCCATGTGCAGGACTTTTACACCGCGCTGACCCGCCAGGGGCATCCTCTGCCGGATCTCACTGTGCTGACCCATTGGCACTACGACCACACCTTTGGCCTGCACGCAGCGCAGGGGTTGTCCATCGCCCACCAGCGCACCAATGAATTTTTGCGCCAGCAGCAGCGCCTTGCCCAAAGCGGCCCTTATATGGAGCAGCTGAAAGCCGAGGACCCCCACTTCCGGCTGGAATACGCCGGACAGGACACCCTGCACATCCAGCTGGCCGAGCTGACCTTTACCAATATGCTGACCTTAGACCTGGGGCAGCTTACGGCCCGGATCTTTCATACCGTGTCCCCTCATTCGGAGGACAGCACCTGTATCTATATCCCGGAAGAAAAGATTCTGTTTTTAGGGGATGCCACCAGCGAGGACTTTTTCAACAATGGTTATATGGACCGTGCAAAACTCGCCCGGCTGATCGACACCATCCGGGCCACCGACTGTGTCCTGTGCGTATTGAGCCACTGCGAACCGCTGCCCAAAGCCGACCTGCTGGCCTATCTGGAGAGCCTGTGAGGAAAGGCAGTCCCTGTACACGCAAAAAAGCCCCCGGCCTATGGCCGGGGGCTTTTTGAATGGAACAAAGTCCATTCCGATGTGGAGCTGCTATCCAGATTCGAACTGGAGACCTCATCCTTACCAAGGATGCGCTCTACCAACTGAGCTATAGCAGCACACTCACAGCTCAATTATTATACCACAGTTCTCCGGATTTTGCAAGGAGTTTTTGAAAAAAGTTTATCCTTTTGCAAAAAAAGCAGCCAAAACACAAAAAGGGACGCCGCAGCGGGCGTCCCTTGCAGGATATTTTGTTGTTCTGGGGGCAAGATCACTCGATCAGGCCGTTGAGCAGTGCCAGGCACTTGCGGCTGTGCAGCTTGCGGATCGCCTTAGCCTCGATCTGACGCACACGCTCACGGGTAACGCCAAAATCCCGGCCCACCTCTTCCAGCGTGCGGGGGCGGCCATCGTCCAGACCAAAGCGCAGACGGATGACCTTCTCCTCACGAGGGGTCAGGCTCTTGAGGGCCAGATTGATCTGCTGTGCCACCATTGCGCGGTCTGCTGCCTTGCCGGGGGCTTCGGCGTTCTCGTCCGCCACAAAGTCGCCCAGGGAGGAGTCCTCCTCCTCACCCACGGGGCTTTCCAGGCTGGCAGGCTCCTGCGCCATGCGCTGGATCTCCCGCACGCGCTCCACGCTCATGTCCATAGCCTTTGCCAGTTCTTCCGGCGTAGGCTCGTGGCCGTTCTGATACACCAGCTGGTTGGTCGCCTGGCGCATCCGGTTGATGGTCTCCACCATATGCACCGGGATGCGGATGGTGCGGGCCTGGTCCGCAATGGCGCGGGTAATGGCCTGACGGATCCACCAGGTTGCATAGGTAGAGAAGCGGAATCCGCGGTCGCAGTCAAACTTTTCTGCCGCCTTGATCAGGCCGATGTTGCCCTCCTGGATCAGGTCCAGGAATGCCAGGTTGTGGCCCACATGCTTTTTGGCAATGGAGACCACCAGACGCAGGTTGGCCTCGCTGAGGCTGCGGCGGGCGTTCAGACCATCGCGGCGGGCACGGAGCAGCTCCTCCCGGCGCTCATCGCTCAGGGGGCCGTTTTCCACTTCCTCCAGCGCTTCCTTCTCGGCTGCCTTTTCATCGGCATCCTCGGCGGGCTTTTCAGCCTCCTCGTCCATATCCTCGTTGTAGCTACGGCTGTTCTCGTCCTCCTCAAAGGAGAAGCGGGCGCTGTTCTTTTTAATGTACTCGGTGCCGCCATAGCGTGCCCGGTCTGCCTGAAGGATATGCGCAGCCTCAGCGCCTGCATGGATGCGGCGGCTCAGCTCCACCTCCGCGCTCAGCAGCGGGATCTGGCCGATCTGCTTGAGGTAGTTCTTCACGGGGTCATCCAGCAGCTCATCCATAGCCGCCTTCAGGTCCGCAGGGTTCTCCTCCGGCTCGTCGCTGTCCTCATCTCCCAGGCCCAGGTCTGCATCCGCATTGCTCTCCGCATTCTCCACCTCGGCCAGGATGCCGTCCACATCCAGCCCAGCATCGACGTCGACATCGTCCAGCACCTTAACGCCCCGCTCTTCCAGGAGGGTATACAGGGTCTCCAGATCCATCCGGCACTGAGCCGCCAGAGCCTTTGCCTCCTGTGCAGACAGGGTGCCTTCTCCCTTCGTCAGCAGTTCTTTTAAAGTCATGCCCATTTCGCACTCTCCTTTTCACTCCGTAGGCCGCGCCCGGTCAAATCACCAGACCGCCGTTCACCCCGAACACCTGTCCAGTGATGTATCCGGCGTCCTCCCCGGCCAAAAATACCAGCAGCCGTGCCACCTCGGCCGGGCTGCCCAGGCGGCCCACCGGTGTCTCCTCGGCAAGAGCTGCCTTATCCTCGGCGGTAAATGCCGCCATCATATCGGTGTCGATCACGCCCGGGGCCACACAGTTCACTGTGATGCCGCTGGGGCCTTCCTCTTTTGCCAGCGCCTTGGTCAGGCCGATCAGCCCTGCCTTGGCCGCAGAGTAATGCACCTCGCAGCTGCCGCCGGTCTGTCCCCACATACTGCTCACCGTCAGGATCCGGCCTGCCTTGCGGCGGATCATCCCCGGAAGCGCCAGCTGGCACAGGTGGAATGCACCGGACAGATTCACGTCCAGCATCCGCTGCCACTCAGCGGGGGTGATATCGGTAAACAGTTTCTGCTGGGCAATGCCCGCATTGCAGACCAGCACATCCACCCGTCCCAGCGCCTGCTGTGCCTGCGCAAAAGCCGCCTCACAGCTGGCCCGGCTGCCCACGTCGCACTGGAACGCCCGGCAGCCGGGAAGCTCGGCTTCCAGCTGGGCAGCATCCTCTGCATGGGTATGGTACAGCACCGCCACCCGGTAGCCCGCAGCATAAAACGCCCGGGCAGCCGCTGCGCCGATGCCCCGGTCTCCGCCGGAGATCAGCACGCCCCGCCCGTTCTCCGCAGGCCGCTGCACTTCTGGGTGGGGATCTTCTGCCGGGGACGTCTCCTGCTGCGGCCGGGGGGCGGGTTCCGCCTCCGGCTCCGGCACAGGTTCCGGCTGTGGGTCTGGTGTGTCCGGCTGAAGGCCGGACAGGTCAAAGGTCAGCTCAAATTCATCTTCGTACAAGAGCGGTCGCCTCCTGTCCCATATTCTCCGCCCCGCAGTCGATGCCCTGCCAGGCGGTGGGCCGCACCCCTTCCGGCGGCGGCACGGCGCTCCCATCCACACACCCGGACAAGGCCGGTAACTATGGGCGCGGCCGCCGAAAATACGAGGGGTTTCGACAAATAGCCATTTAATAATATACCACAATCCAGCCCCAAAAGTAAAGCCGAAACCATATTTTTGTACGCAGTTGTTTTATTTTTTAGTATCCAGGGGTTCGGAACATCCCCTGCCCGGCGCTGTCCCCTGCCCGGCGCCCGCAAAAAAAGCAGCCTGTGCGGATGCACAGGCCATGCCGGATACTCGTTTGGTCCTCTTTTGCGCAAAAAAGCAGAGGGTTCACTCTCTTACCGGGGGCTTCCACCGGGGGCGGGAGGCTCTCTGCTCCCGGAGGCGGACAAAGAACGCCTGCAGCAGTGCCTGTGCCTCCTCTGCCCGGAGCCCCTGCTCCACCACCGGGTGATGGTTGAACGGCAGCGCAAACAGGTCGGTCACCGACCCGCAGCACCCCGCTTTTGCGTCCACTGCACCGTATACCACCCGCCGGATCCGGCTGTTCAGGATGGCGCCGCTGCACATGGGGCAGGGTTCCAGGGTAACAAACAGCTCGCACTCCCACAGCCGCCACCCGCCCAATGCTTTGCAGGCCGCATCAATGGCCAGCAGCTCCGCATGATGCAGGGCATTTTTTTCAGTCTCCCGTGTATTATGCGCAGCAGCGATCACCTGTCCGTGGCGGGCCACCACCGCCCCCACCGGCACCTCCCCCAGCTGGGCAGCCTGCGCAGCCTGTTCCAGCGCCAGGCCCATCAATTCGTAATCGGTCATATCGGTCTCTCCCTTTTACTTCTGCAAACAAAACACGATGCAGTTATTCAGCCCGTGCAGCAGCACACCGGGCCAGATGCTTCCGGTCCGGCGGCGCAGCCAGCCCAGCCCCAGGCCAAACCCCAGGCTATACAGCCCGGCCGCTCCCGTGCCATGGGCCGCCGCAAACAGCACCGCCTGCATCCCCACGCTCCACCTGCCCAAGGGGGCGGCAAGCCCCTGCACAGCCCCCCGGAAAACCAGCTCCTCACACAGCGCCGCAATGGGACACAAACGCAGCCAGGCCAGCACCCGCCCCGCTCCGCCGGACAAAAGCAGCGCCCCCTGCACCGGGCCCTCAGCCAAACAAGACCCCAGCGCCAGCACAAGACAGAACACCACCGGCGCCAGGCCGCCTGTGCCGGGCCGCACCAGGCCAAGACTCGCCCGGTCCAAGCCTGCTGCCCGGGCCGCCGCCACAGCCGCCGCTGTCTGCGCCAAGGCCGTTCCGGACTGCCAGAGCCAGGCAGCAGCTGTTCCGTTGGCAGCAGACGCCCCGGAACAAAGCACCCCCACGCCCAGCCACACAGCCGCTGTGCCCAGCGCTGCCAGAACGCTGCGCTCCTGCTGCATCTTCATCCCCGCCTTTCCTTTGCAAACGATGATACCACAGCACCGCCGCTCCGTGCAAGATGGCGGGCACAGAGAAGGCTGCCTCCAAATAAGAAAACATTGGTTCTGGCTGAGAGATTTGCCCCATAG
>ERZ1673736.4417-NODE-4417-length-11506-cov-3.396297_pt1 | contig 11506 bp, 6 predicted proteins | sample MGYA00580212_ERZ1673736 | MGnify/ENA primary metagenome ERZ1673736 (study PRJEB41218, sample SAMN15661752) | gut metagenome | host: Homo sapiens | place: Canada: London | collected 2015-08-20/2019-03-30 | study: EMG produced TPA metagenomics assembly of... | reverse complement strand
TTTAAAGCCTTGGGAGATGAAAAGCGGCTGCGCATTTTGTCGCTGTTGCGGCAGGGGGAACGCTGTGCCTGCGTCCTCTTGGAAGATTTGAATCTGTCTCAGCCGACCTTGTCGCATCATATGAAGATTCTCTGCGATGCCAATCTCGTCACCGGCCGCAGAGAGGGGAAGTGGGTTTACTATTCCTTGAATGGCCGCCAAGGGGAAGCCCTGCAACAGATGATCGGCGATTTGATGGCACCTTCCGGTGACGCGGCTCCTGATGACACGGACCGCTGCTACTAAAGCCGGCCGTTTTTGTGATCTCATATATTGATAGATGTAAATGTATAAATTCGTTTAGGAGGCTTTTATCATGAAACAGATGGAAATTTTTGAACAAGCAATGTGTTGCCCGACCGGTCTCTGCGGCCCGTCCATCGATCCGGAGTTACTGCGCTTGTCGACGGTTCTTGATACGTTGAAAGGAAAAGGAATCGACGTCGGCCGCTATAACTTGTCGAACGATCCCTTGAAATTCGTCCAGACCAAGGCCGTCACCGATTTTCTCCAGGAACACGGACCGGAAGACCTGCCCCTCATCCTCGTCGACGGCGCCGTTCAGTTTTCGGGACGCTATCCGACGAATGAGGAATTTGCGTCCCTCATCGGATTTGATATCGATATCTTGAAAGACGCGGCTCCGGCTTCTCCCGACACGGCCTGTGACGATTCGTCGTGCTGCTGCGGGGAAGATACAGGGGATGCTTGCTACGGTGATGATACGAGCAGCGATACGTCCTCCTGCTGCTGCGGTGACGGCAGTTCTTGCTGTTGAGGTGGTCATGATGAAGTTATATGATCCCTTAGAAGCCGTTCGCACTAAATACCTTTTTCTGACCGGAAAGGGCGGCGTAGGCAAGACGTCGGTGGCCTGTGCGACAGCGGTTGCCTTAGCCGATGCCGGCCGCAAGGTCCTGCTCATCAGTACCGATCCGGCGTCGAACCTGCAGGACGTCTTTTCCATGGAGCTGAGTGATAAGGCGACGCCTATTCCGGAAGCGGCCAATCTGTCCGTTGCCAACTTAGACCCCATTCAGGCGGCAGCTGCCTATCGGGAAAGTGTCGTCGGTCCGTACCGCGGCCTCTTGCCGGAAGCGGCCCTGCGCAATATGGAAGAACAACTGTCCGGATCGTGTACCGTTGAAATTGCCGCCTTCAATGAGTTTACTCATTTCCTCACCGATGAGGCCGTAAGCAGCCAATACGAGCACATCATCTTCGATACGGCACCGACCGGCCATACCCTGCGGATGCTGCAACTGCCGTCGGCGTGGAGCCAATTCATTCAAAAGAGCAAGCATGGCGCCTCCTGCCTGGGACAGTTGGCCGGACTGGAATCGAAAAAAGAAGTATATAAACAAGCTGTCCGGACCTTGGCCGACGGGGAACAGACGACGATGATCCTCGTAGCCAGACCGGATCTGCTGCCCCTGAAAGAAGCCGGTCGGGCCTCGGCAGAATTGGCGGCCCTGGGCATTTCGAATCAAGTCATCGTCATCAACGGCAAGCTTACGGCTTGGGACGATGACCTTACCCGCAGCCTTTATGAAAAGCAGGAGTCGGCATTAAAATCCATTCCGGAACTACTCCCGGCCCTGCCGATTTTTGAAATCCCCCTGCGTTCGTACAACGTGACCGGCCTCGACCATGTACGGGCCCTGCTCAAGGGGGAAATGGATGAAGCGAAAGGGGTAACTGACGAGATGAAACCAGTCAGCCCTCTTTCGTCGGTCATCGATGACTTAGAGCAAAAGGGCCGCAAGATCATCTTCACCATGGGCAAGGGCGGCGTCGGCAAGACGACCGTTGCCGCGGCCATTGCCATGGAACTGGCCCGGCGCGGCCACCGTGTCCATCTGACGACGACCGATCCGGCAGCCCATGTAGACGACATCGTCGAACAGACAGTCGGACTGACGGTCAGCCGTATCGACGAAGGCGCGGCCTTACAGCAGTATCGGAAGGCCGTGTTGGACGAAGCCAAGGCCAACGGCCTGGGAACGGCGGACCTGGCCTACATCGAAGAAGACCTGCGCTCGCCGTGTACTCAGGAAATCGCCGTCTTCCATGCCTTTGCCGACATCGTCGACCAAGGCGATGACCAAATCGTCGTCATCGATACGGCACCGACCGGTCATACCCTGCTGCTCTTGGAATCGACGGAAAACTACGATAAAGAAATCCGCCGGACTCGCGGCGTGACGCCGCCGTCGGTACAGCACTTACTGCCGCGCCTTAAAAGTGACGATACGGAAGTGGTCATCGTCACCCTTCCGGAAGCGACGCCGGTATATGAAGCGCAGCGCCTCGAAGCGGACTTGAAACGGACGGAACTTCACTGCCGTTGGTGGGTCATCAACAAGGCTTTTTGCCGGGCCGGGACGACGAGTCCCTTGCTCCGTGCCAAGGCGGCCCATGAGATTCCCTGGATCAATACCGTCCATGACCATACGAAGGGTTTGACGGCCCTGATTCCATGGAGGTCCGATGAGGTACGCGGCCGGATTTTAGAAAAACTATAAGGGCTGACAGGCAGGCGTTACGCCCCTTGTCAGCGATGGAGGCATTGTCATGAGTCATGAACAGGCTGGAAGCATCAGCTTTTTCCAGCGCTATTTAACGGTTTGGGTATTTCTGTGTATGGTTGCCGGCGTGCTCATCGGCTATACCATGCCTGCCGTACCGGCCTTCTTGGATACCCTGCAGGTCATGGGCATTTCCATTCCCATTGCCGTCTTGATTTGGGTTATGATTTATCCGATGATGATGAGCGTCGATTTTAAACAGATACAGGCCATTGGCCGCGAGCCGAAGGGGCTCTTCGTTACCTGGGCGGCCAACTGGCTGATCAAGCCTTTTACGATGTATGCCATTTCTTACTTCTTTTTATACGTCGTCTTTGGCGCTTGGATCCCGGCTGATTTGGCACAAGGCTATTTGGCCGGCGCCGTCCTCCTCGGGGCGGCCCCGTGTACGGCCATGGTCTTTGTCTGGAGCGCCCTGGCTAAGGGAAATCCCGGCTATACGGTCGTTCAAGTTGCGACCAACGATTTGATCGTACTCATCGCCTTCGTGCCCATCGTCAAGTTCCTCTTAGGCGTGTCGCAAGTCGTCGTTCCCTATGGGGTCCTCTTTATGAGCGTCTTCCTCTTTGTCGTTATCCCCTTGGCAGGGGGGATTGCGACCCGGATCTTCGTCGTCAAGGAGAAAGGCCTCGAATACTTTGAACAGACCTTCATCCATAAATTCGATACGGTTACGACATGGGGACTGCTCTTGACCTTAGTCATCATCTTCAGCTCCCAGGCTCAGGTCATCTTGTCGAATCCCGTTCACATTCTGCTCATCGCCATACCCCTTACCCTGCAGACCTTCTTTATTTTCTTCATTGCCTACGGTGCCTGCCGCCTGCTGAAACTGCCCTTCGACATTGCCGCTCCGGCAGGACTCATCGGAGCATCCAATTTCTTTGAACTGTCTGTAGCCGTGGCCATTGCCCTCTTTGGTGTGACCAGCCCGGCTGCCTTGGCGACGACGGTCGGTGTCTTGACCGAAGTGCCGATCATGCTGACCTTGGTCCGCATTGCCATGGCGACTAAGTAAATCGAATATGAACCACATAAGAAAAAGACGCTATGAATTTTTCATAGCGTCCTTTTTCTTGCCTATGCTGTATGTTAAGGGGAGGAGGAGTTACTTGCCTTCGTAATAGTAGCGGGTCCACATGACGACTTCCGAAAGAGACGGGTGAGGGGTCATGGTTTCGCTGAAGGTGTAGACCGATTTCGGCGTCAGGGTCCGCGTCAAGGGCAGGGCCCGCAGTTTCTTGGCCGTTTCCGAAGCGATGTCTTCGTGGACGGCCTGAATGGTGTGTTCGCCGCTCATGAGGTTGTTGATGAAAGGCTGAATGAGGATCGAGGCTTCGGGGCCGATGATGTGGGCGCCGAGGATGAATTTTGTCTTTTTGTCGACGACCAATTTGATGAAGCCGTCGTCATCCTGACCCGGTTCAAAGCCCATGGCGTAGCCCTTGGCCGAAGCCGAGTAGTGGTTGATGGCCGTTTCGACGTCGTAGCCCTTCTTTTTGGCATTTTCTTCGCTCAGGCCGACTTGAGCCACTTCGGGATAGGTGTAGGTGACGGCCGGGATGATGTCGTAGCTGGCCCATCGCCAGTTTTCCGGTTCATTGCCCGAGAAGAGGTTGTGGGCGATGATTTCCGCTTCGTAGTTGGCTTTGTGGCGGAAAGGTGCCATGCCATTGATGTCGCCGAGAGCCCAGATGCCGTCAGCCGTCGTTTCCAGGAACTCATTGGTTTCAATGTAGCCCCGCTTATCGAGGCGGACGTCGGTATTTTCCAGGTGGAGGAGATCTGTCGTCGGCTTGATGCCGGGGGCCACCAAGATTTCTTCGGCAGCGACTTCGGTTTCTTCACCGCTGTCGATGTCGCGGATCTTGAGAACTTTGAGGCCGTCGCGCAGGCTGACGCTCAGCGTGTCCTGTTTTAAGCGAACGTCCATGCCGTAGCGGCGGAACTGTTTGAGGATGAAGGCGGAAATAGCTTCGTCTTCTTTCGGCAAGAGGCGGGCGTTGTGCTGGACGATGGTAATTTTCGTGCCGGCTGCGTCAAAGACGTGGGCGAATTCACAGCCGATGGGGCCGCCGCCGATGATGATCAGGCTCTTATAAGGCTTCTTGGGGAAGGATTCGCCGAAGAAGGATTCCGACGTCAAATAGCCGACGTCTTCGAGACCCTCGATGCGGGGGATGTTAGTCCGGCCGCCGGTGGCGATGAAAATCTTGTCGCCCTGGATTTTTGCGTCCGTGCCGTCATTTAAGGTGACGTCGAGGGTATGGTTGTTGACGAAAGCCGCCGTGCCGTTGTAGGTATCGACGTTGGGGAACTTATCGTAGTAGCCCTGGATGGATTTACTTTCATCGATCTTTTCCCAGAGTCTTTTGGCTAAAATATCCCAGTCCAGGCGGGCATTGTCGGCAAAGACGCCGATGCGGCCGCCTTCGCGGATTTCACGGATGCGGCTGGCCGCCGTGACCATGACCTTAGTCGGGATACAGCCGCGGTTCAGGCAGGTACCGCCGAAACTGCCCCGTTCGACGATGGCAACGGACAGCCCTTGGGTAATGGCGGCGTCGGCAATGATGTTGGCCGACCCGGTCCCAATGAGGATGACATCATATTTTTTCATAAGCAAGACTCATTTACTTTTAAGCTTCATAATTCATATTTAAATACCACCTTTTTCGTATAGTATAAGCGAAAGGGGCCCGTTTGACAAGTGCTGAAGCCCCTTGTTTCGTCATGATGGGGAAGGAGAAAAGAAGGTCTGAAAATGAGTGATTTTATGGGATAAAACCAATGGCTATGACATAATCTGTCCATACTATATGGTAGACTATAATCAGCGACAAGACTATCGTGTTGCAAAGAATTCGTGAATTTGTAATATTTGTCGAAAATAACAATGCCTTTCTTGTACTCTTTTTTTATTCATGGTAACATAATATTATGTATAACAATACGGCATAGTTGTCGTGGCTTATGAGTTCATGACATTATTATATAGTGGAGGTATAGATATGAGACTGATTTTAAATCGAGATGACCTTGTGAAAATACTGCAGGAAGATGAAGAAATCCGTGACCTGATTCGGAAGCTTGCCCTAGGGCAGCCTGAAGAAGGGGAGGCTCACGAAGTACCGGAATCACTGAAAGAATCGGAAGTTCCGAAAGCGCCGATGGAAGCGAGCCTTAGTCCTAAGAAACAGGAACTGCGAAAAGAATTGGAAGCGACTCGGAAAGATCGGGATTACTGGCAGCAAGAGGCATCGCAGGCCGCAACTGAAAGGGACGACGCTGTCCGGGATTGCCAAGGGGCCCTCAATGAACGGGACCAAGCCTTGGACCAACGAAATCAGGCTGTTCAGGAACGGGATGAAGCTGTCCGTGAAAAGAACGGAGCCCTTCGCGCCATGGCGGAAGCGGAACAACAACGGGAGCAGGCCGTTCTGGCTATGAAGGACGCCGATCGTAAGATAGACGAAGCACGCCGTATCGTTTCAGGCCTTCAGTCGGAGCGCGATTTTCTGCAGGAACGGCTGGATGAAGCCAAGGCCGGAATCGGTGCCCTTACGGCTGATCTGGATCGGGTAAAGGCAGAACGGGAAGCCTTAAAAAATTCCTTGCAGCAGGCAGAACAGGCATTGGCTCAGCGCGTTGACGAAGGCTGGAAGCTTTATGAAGCATACCAAGAATTGGACGACTATTTTAAAGACCTCTTGGACGGCGTCTTGGCCCGACCAGGATTTGAAGCCTTCATCGTCGGCTTGTCTCAGGACCGGACGCTGCAGACCCTGTGGGACGTGACTCGGGAAGCCGTCATGAAGAGTCGTGACGACGCTGCCGGGGAACTCCTTTGGCATTTATTCCGCTACAGCCTGGACTTAGTTAACCAAAGCCGGTCGGAAGATCTCTATGTCATCGAAGACGTGGCAGTTGGTGATTTCTACGACATTGATAAACATATCCTGACCAGTGGCAGTCGGACTCAAGGCTGCTTGTCGAAGGTATTCCTGCCCGGCTATCGGAATATCTCTACGGGCAAAATCGTCTGCAAAAGTCAGGTAAAGATATAAAGGAGGAGCCCCATGGAAGCATCGAATCAAGAAACGACAAAGACAGGACAACTGTCCACACAAAGACCGACTCAACTCAGTGAAATATATGTGCGCCAACAGGATTTTGAAGACTCCTTTATGGAAGACGTCCGTATTCAGTGCGACGATATAGAAAAGAAAATCGACATTGTATTCCAAGCCTGCCGGAAATTAATCGATCGGCGCTTCGTCAAAATGAAGAATAAGCGGGTCTGGTACGATCGTGATACGGCGGCTCTCTATCCTCAACATGATAAGGTGAAAATTCCTCATTGTGAAATGATGTTGCGAAGTGGTAAATTACATATCTATGAAGGCGTTAAAGATTTTGATTACCAATCTAATACATTGACTGTTGACGGTATCGACTTTGTCTTGGCATCAGCAGAAGAATCCTTGAAAACTTTCAACTCGGAAAATGGCAATCCTTATATTGATAGAGAGGGAAGGATTGCTGACTATCCTACTACCCCCCCCCACCTTGGGGGAGAATGTTTTTTATAGCTGATGACTATGATTACAATTTATCATCTCATATGAAGTTTTACTCAACATTAAATAGTCGCAGAAATATCGATTATAATTCAGATCGATCTATATTCATGGTCATGATTTCCCGTTTGGATAGCAAGGTCAGTTCGGGCTATCCGGTCAAGACATTGTCGGCATGGCTTAAAGAGAGTCTTGTACCGGAAGGCCTTAGTGAGGAAGAAGAAGAAATCTATAAGCAGCTTGTATCATCCTATCAAGAACTCGACGCATATCTTGATTGGAATTCTGCGAACGACCACATTCCTTTCCGAAGAGAGGCCTTTATGGAGGCTGTCCGTAACGGCCATATTCGACAGACTGTTTTTCAAGGGAATGGTGAAGTCTCGGAAGAGGGACTTAAGCCCGGAAAAGGTCAGAGAGACATTGATTTTCCTTTGCTGCGGAAGAATCTTCTGGAATGCGACTACAGGCGGGCCAATTTGGAACCCTATGCCGACAGTACTCTGTCCGACATCAATAAGGGCCACTGGGAACTCTTTGAAGCTCCGGGAGAGAATACGACGTCTGTTTCTCTTCCGCCGGATCAGGTTTGGACGGCTCGGCCGCCCCAACTCGATGTTGTTGCCAACGGGATCTGTGCCATCGACTTCGGCACCAAGAGCTCCGTCGTTGTCTGCCGCAGCGAAGGGGGAACACGCCTCCTGCGCATCGGGACCGGCGACTTTACCAAGGCCGTCGAACAGAAGGATTATGAAAATCCGACCGTCGTCGAACTGCGTGACTTAGAAAGCTTCGAAATGGCTTATCGCAGTCGGATAGGCCGTCCCTTTACGGCTTGGGAAGAAGTGACTGTCTCCCATCAGGCTGAACAGGCCCTGCTCCAGCAGGATGTGGACAGTTCCGTCTATTACGCCGTCTTCAGCGAACTGAAGCAGTGGGCTCATGAAAAAGATCGGCGCCTGCTCTTGAAGGACCGCAAGGGCAAGGTATGGAAGCTCAATCCCTATTTGGAATTGGACGACGAAGCCCTTGATCCCATCGAAATCTACGCCTATTACTTGGGCCTCTATATCAATAATATGCGTCACGGCATCTATTTGGACTACATCCTGTCTTTCCCGGTCAATTACGACTTGGCTGTCCGCACGCAGCTGCTCAAAAGTTTCGAAAAAGGTCTGAAAAAATCCCTGCCGCCGGCTATCTTGGCTGACGAAGACCGGATGCGGCGGTTCCGCGTCTATGCCGGAGCCAGTGAGCCCGCAGCTTATGCGGCGGCAGCCCTGCAGGCTTACGGCCTGGAACCGGCGGGACAAGGCGACATGACGGCTTACGGCGTCTTTGACTTTGGCGGCGGTACGACAGACTTTGACTTCGGTATCGAAAAGCGGTCGGCCAACCCGCGGCGTCATAAGTTTGAGCTCCATCAGTTCGGCCGCGGCGGCGATCCTTACTTAGGAGGTGAAAACCTGCTCAACGTCCTGGCCTTTGAAGTATTCTGCGCTAACTTGGAAATCATGCGCGACAACACCATTCCCATCGCCCTGCCTCATGGCTGCACGGCGCCGGCCGGTACGGAAACCCTCATCTTGGCCGAGCGGGAAGCGACCCAGATTTCCTTTATGAACCGCAAATGCCTGGCCGAAGCCCTGCGCCCCATTTGGGAAGAGCGACCGGAAGAAGTCAAGGCTTGGCAAGATAAAGCGTGGAGCCTGATGCTGTTTACCGACGGCAATAAACCGGCAGGACGAAGAGACAAGCAAAAGAGTGGCGAGGAAGGCCTGCAGAAGGAAAGAGAAGACAATCAAAATCGGGTCGCGGTTAAGCTTACGGTCGATATCGATGCTTTGAAAAATGTCATCCGCCGCCTCATTTCTCGCGGTGTGACCAACTTCTTTGAAGCATGGAAGACGGCCTTTAAACATCAGACCGAAGAGCCCGATACCCTTCATATCTTACTGGCCGGGAACTCCTGCCGCTCATCTGTCGTTAAAGAACTTTTTGAAGAACAGATTGCCAAAGAATCCCAAGAAATTTCGGATCATGCCGGCGGCAAAGACGCCAAAGGGATGTTAGTCCTCCATATGCCCTTGGGAATGGAAGAAGACAAAACGGCAGACGGCAAGACGGAAACAGGAGAAGCTGTAGTCGAAGCAGTGGCAGACGCTGTCCAAGCTCTGAGAGAAGAACAATCAGGAGAAAGATTAGAAAGCGCAGCAGAAAAAACAACTGAAGACAGAGGGAAACTCGATCAGAAGCTGACCGGCAAGACCGGCGTCGCCTTTGGTCTCCTTCGTAGTCGTAAGGGCGGCAAGGACATCAAAATCATCAATGACAACGTCGATGACAGCGGCGAAGCCTTGTTCCCGTACTTCTTAGGCGATATCGATACGGACGGCCATTTCTGCGTACGCATCGGAAAAGGCGTTCCTTATCAGCACTGGGCGGAATTCTGCTATGCCGACGAAGAAGACTTTGAAATCTATTACACGGCAGAGCCGCAGGCACTGGAAGGACAGCTGCCGCAGGACGTCGTAAAATACGTCAACTGCCGCATCGATGAGGCCGACGTTTCCGATGACGACAACCATATGATCTTTCTGCGGAAAGTCGCTCCCGATGCTATTGAATATGCCGTCGGCACAAAGGATGCATCGGGGAAGAAGGTTACCATTGAAGAAAGTCGTGCAATCCGTCAGACCCTGCGCTGAAGCTTGTCGTCCGGAGGCAGAACAGAAACTCTGCCTGCTCCCGAATGGCCTTGCATCGAAGCTTAAAACTATTCACGAAAAGAGGTATTATGACATGGTGTCATCAAATAGAAGCAAAACGACGAAATCGACCACGAGAAGGTCCGGACAAGGGACGACGTCATCTGAAACAAAGACGACCGTCGTGACTTCGTCCCATAGAGAGGAAACTCAGACGATGCAATCCCCTGACAGCAAAACCGTACAGCAGACAACCTTAAAAGAGGAAACGACGACTGTAGTCACCTCATCCCATAAAAGCGAAACGGCTGGGAGTAACTTATCCACTAAGCGACCAACCCAACTCAGTGAAATTTACGTGCGCCAAAGTGAATTTGAAGACTCTTTTATGGAAGACGTTCGAATTCAGTGCGACGATATCGAAAAGAAAATCGACCTTGTATTGCAAGCTTGCCGGAAATTGATCGATACGCGCTTCGTCATGATGAAGAATAAACCAGTTTGGTATGACCGCGATACGGCTGCCCTCTATCCTCAGCATGATAAGGTAAAGATACCTCATTGTGAAGCGTATTTTAGAGATAGTAAATTACATATCTATGAGGGCATTAAAAATTTTAATTATGACTCAAAGGTATTGACTGTCGACGGTATCAATTTTGTCTTAGCCTCTCCGCAAGAAGCTTTGAAGACTTTTCAAAAGGGCAACGGGAATCCTTATCTTAATGAGGAGGGGTATATTGCTTACTATCCTACGGAGCCTTCTCCGTGGGATAGAAGGTTTTTTCTAGCAGCTGATCATAGGAACAATATCGTTTACTATAGGAGTGAAATACGTTTTTATAGAACTGACTATAGTAATTCAATTGCAGGCTGTCAGTCATCTTGCTCTATGTTCATGGTCATGATTTCCCGCTTGGCCGACAAGGACAGTTCGGGACTGAATCTGGTCAAGACAGTGTTGGCATGGCTGCAAAAGGGCCTCATACCGGAAGGACTTGGTGAGGATACCGAAACAGTTTATAAGCAGCTTTTATCGTCCTATCAAAAACTTGATGCCTACTTCGATTGGAAGTCCGGCGATGATCGAGTTTCTTTCCATCGTAATGACTTTATAAACGACGTTCGTAATGGTCGTTTTCGTCAGACCGTCTTTCAATGGCGATTTGACTTACCTGGCATTATAGAAGAACTCAAGGCCGGGCAAAGCAAGTACCAAAGTGAGTATCTGTCACTGCGCAAGAACCTGCTGGCATGCGACTATCATCGGGCTAATCTGGAACCTTATGCCGATACGGCTTTGTCAGATATCAATAAGGGCCATTGGGAGCTCTTTGAAGCACCGGAAGCCGATACCCTTAAGGTACCTATAGCGCAGGATCAGGTCTGGACGGCTCGGCCGCCCCAACTCGACGTCGTAGCCAACGGGACCTGCGCCATCGATTTCGGCACTAAGAGCTCTGTCGTCGTCTGCCGCGGTGAAGACGGAGCCCGTCTCCTGCGCATCGGGACCGGCGACTTTTCTAAGGACGTCAAGGATAAAGATTATGAAAACCCGACAGTCGTTGAACTGCGTGATTTAGACAGCTTT
>ERZ1673736.4406-NODE-4406-length-11527-cov-3.795589_pt1 | contig 11527 bp, 10 predicted proteins | sample MGYA00580212_ERZ1673736 | MGnify/ENA primary metagenome ERZ1673736 (study PRJEB41218, sample SAMN15661752) | gut metagenome | host: Homo sapiens | place: Canada: London | collected 2015-08-20/2019-03-30 | study: EMG produced TPA metagenomics assembly of... | reverse complement strand
GCGCGTTGCCGGGCTTGATGTCGGCCTTTTCGCCGGACACGATCACGTCGCCCTGCTTCACGCCCAAAGGTGCAAGGATATAGCGTTTTTCACCGTCGGCATAGTGCAGCAGCGCGATGCGGGCGGTACGGTTCGGGTCGTACTCGATATGGGCGACAGTGGCCGGGATATCGAGCTTGTTGCGCTTGAAGTCGATGATACGATACAGGCGCTTCACGCCACCGCCGCGACGGCGGCTGGTGACACGACCATGGTTGTTACGACCAGCCTTTTTGGTGAGACCTTCCGTAAGGGATTTCTCAGGCGTGGTTCTGGTGATTTCCTCAAAGTCGGAAACCGTCTGGAAGCGACGGCCCGCCGAGGTGGGTTTCAGCTTGCGCACAGCCATGTTTACACTCCCTCAAAGAACTCGATCTTTTCACCGGACGCGAGGGTCACATAGGCCTTGCGCCATCCGGGGACGCGGCTCACCTTGCGGTTCCGCACGCGTTCCGTGGGCTTACGGGTAACCACGTTCACGTCAGTCACTTTCACATTGAAGGCGGTTTCCACGGCCTTCTTGATCTCAATCTTGTTGGCGTCGGGGTGGACGAAGAAAGCAACCTGATTCGCGCCATCGCGCAGGAAGGTCGCTTTTTCGGTCACCACGGGCCGCAAGAGAATCTGCGTATGATCCATGGCCAACCTCTTATTTCAGCCGCGTTTCAACGGGTTCCACGGCGCCTTCCAGAAGCACGAGCTGCTTGTGCTTCAGGATCTCATACACACTGAGCTGATCCGGGGTGGTCAGGGTGATGCCGGGCAGGTTCCGGGAAGAAAGCACAAGATTGCGCGATTCTTCGGGAGCGATGATGAGAGCCTTGGAAAGGCCCAGATTGCCTGCGATCTTGGCGAACACCTTGGTCTTCGCTTCGGGCAGGTCAAAGCCCTTGACCACGAGCAGGTTGTCACCGGCGAGGCGCGAAGAGAGCGCCATGCGCAGGGCCAGCTTGCGGATCTTCTTGTTCACCTTAAAATCGTATTTGCGGGGCTGGGGTCCGAAAAGGATCGCGCCGCCACGCCACACGGGGGAACGGTTGGAACCGGCGCGAGCGCGGCCGGTGCCCTTCTGGCGCCACGGCTTCACGCCGCCGCCGGAAACCATCGCCCGGGTCTTGGTCGAGTGAGTGCCCGCCCGTTTGGCAGCGAGCTGAGCCCGCACCACGAGGTGGAGAATCTCCGGCCTCACAGCGACCTCGAACACTTCGGGAGTCAGGGTCAGTTCGCCCTGTTCCGTCTTGTCCTGATCGTATACTTTCACGACAGCCATTGTTTCTCTCCCTACCTACTGCTTGCGCACCAGAACGAGACCGTTCTTGGGCCCGGGCACGGAACCGCGGATAAGGATGACGTTGTCTTCCGTCCGCACGTCCACAATTTCAAGGCCCTGCACGGTTACCTGTTCGGCACCCCAGTGGCCCGCCATCTTCCTGCCCTTGAACACGTGACCGGGGAAGGTGTTGTTACCGATGGAACCACCGGAACGATGCACCTTTTCACAACCGTGCGTGTCCTTGGAGCCCTTGAAGTTCCAGCGGCGCATGACGCCCTGGTACCCCTTACCGAGGCTCGTACCAGTTACTTTAATCTTGTCGCCGGCGGCGAACACGTCCGCGGTCAGCACGGCGCCCACTTCGTAAGCGGCCGGACCGTCGAGGCGGATTTCGCGAACCTTGCGGTAAAGAGCCGTTCCGGCTTTGGCAAAGTGACCCTTCATAGGCTTGGTCACATGCTTTTCCTTGGCTTCTTCGAAGGCGATCTGCAGAGCGTTGTAGCCGTCCGTTTCAGCGGTCTTGACCTGGGTAACAGGGCAAGGACCAGCCTGAACAACCGTCACAGCCACGGCAGAACCGTCTCCAGCGAAGATGCGGGTCATGCCAAGCTTGCGACCCAGAATTCCCATTTTCTCAGCCATGACATTCCTCGCTAAAGCTTGATTTCCACATCCACACCCGCAGGCAGGCTGAGCTTGCCGAGGGCGTCCACGGTCTGCTGCGTGGGTTCCAGGATGTCCATAAGCCGCTTGTGGATCCGCATTTCAAACTGTTCACGGGACTTCTTGTCCACGTGCACAGAGCGGTTCACGGTGAATTTATTGATATTGGTGGGCAGAGGAATTGGCCCTGCCACGCCCGCGCCCGTATTCCGAGCCGTATCGACGATTTCCGCCACAGCCTTGTCAAGGATGCGGTAATCGTAAGCCTTGAGCTTGATGCGGATACGATCACTGCTCACTGTCGTCATTGCGTCTACTCCGTTATCTGGCAACAATTGTCCGGTATCGTTCATAAAGAGCAACGAAACGAACCGAACCTCCACACAGCAGCCGACCTTCGAAAAGGCCGGTTCCAAAGCGTATGTACGTGAACGCTTCGGCCAACCCTGGCAAAGACCAGACGGCAGCTACGTGGGTCGCCACGAACCTTTTGGTTACGTGCAGACTTCAATTATGTACGCGGGAGATTGGGACGAGGAGGGATGGCCATTCCGGCGTCACTCCGACTGCTCTCCATTTCCATAATGAAGTCAACCCATGTTTCGCCAGCCTGGCCTGTATTGGATGAACATCCAATAAGACAGGTAGTCCCGCAGGGTCACCTAAGGGCTCTCGCCCCTTAACAAGACCTTTACAGCTGGAGATTCGTGAGGGATTCCCACAGCTCTAACGGCTCTTGACATCCTTTCGGCAATCAGTGACGCCTGCAAATGTCAAAGTCGGCCTGATGGCCGACATAGCAGGATGGACAGTGCATCCACCCTTCCCTGCCGCACAGGGATGACCCACATCAAGTGGGGAAACGCATATCTATACAAAGAAGCCTAGGACGTCAAGGGTTTTCTTGTCCTTTTCGGCTACTTCCCCGTTTTTTCTCTTTCCGGAAAAAATGGAGAAAGGGCATCGCGCCCCGTATCCGGCAGCAGCCCTGCCCTTCCGCCGAATAGGGGCATTGCCTTCCGCCACCGTCAAGGCTACACTCCCATACTCCATATCCCTTTCAACAGCCGGGGCCGACGGCCCGGCAAGGTCCCGATCATGATCACTCTGCTGCTCACCGTCTTTCTTGTGGTGCTGATTTCCGCGATCTGCTCCATGACCGAAGCGGCCCTCTATTCCGTCCCCTGGACCTATATCGAAAACCTGCGCAAGCAAGGGTCCGCCACAGGCGAGCTGCTGTACCAGCTCCGTTCCCGCATCGATCAGCCCATCGCCGCCGTCCTCACCCTCAATACGGTGGCGAACACCGCCGGGGCCGCCATAGCGGGCGCCGTCGCCGCCAATGTGCTCGGTGCGGACAATACCGCGCTGTTCGCGGCGGGGCTGACCATCCTCATCCTCGCGCTCGGGGAAATCCTCCCCAAAACGCTCGGCGTGGCCCACGCCTGCGGCGTCGCCAGCGGCATGGCCCGCCCTCTCCGGCTTATGGTCCTCATCTTCAAGCCGTTCATCTGGTTCTCAAGCATGTTGACGCGCCTCGTGGCCTCGCCCCAGAGCGGCCCTTCCGCCACCGAAGACGACATCCGGGCGATCACCAGCCTCTCCCGCCAGACCGGGCGCATCCAACAATATGAAGAGAACGCCATCAGGAACATCCTCTCGCTGGACGTAAAGCATGTGCGCGAGATCATGACCCCGCGCACGATGGTTTTCTCCCTCCAGGAGGACATTTCGGTCAAGGACGCCTACAACCACCCCCAGATCTGGCACTACAGCCGCATCCCCGTCTACGGCGACGACAACGAGGACATCGTCGGCATCGTGCTCCGCAAGGACATCGGGCGCTATGTCTCTCAGGGGCAGGGGGAAAAGACGCTGTTCGATATCATGCAGCCCGTCCGTTTCGTCCTTGAGAACCAGACGGTGGACAAGCTGCTTTTGGAATTTCTGGAATCGCGGCTCCATCTTTTCATCGTGCTGGACGAATACGGCGGGCTGGCTGGCGTCGTATCCCTCGAAGACGTGCTTGAAGAGATGCTCGGCCGGGAAATCGTCGACGAGACCGATGCCGTTGCCGATCTGCGCGAAGCCGCCCGCCAGCGCCGCAGCGCCCTGACGCAGGCCCGCAACCAGCAGAACGCAGCCCTCAAGGCCGCACGCGCCGACGCCGCGAAGGAATAGGGGAAAGGAAGAATCGGGGGAGGGCGCTTTTTGAAAAAAGTGCCCTCCCCCGTACCCCCTCCCGCAAAAACTTCGACTGGTGGGGAGGCTGCGCGGCAGGAGTCCCGCTTGATGGAAAAAGGAAAAGAGCTTTTTTCAGAAATTGTTCCGAGTGCTGTCCGTTTTGTTCAACGGTGCCCTACTCGGAATAGGCATTCAGATTTTTATCTTCCCTGAAGCAAGAAAAGCCCCCGGAATATCCCCGGGGGCTTTTCTTGTGTCCTGAGAATGTCCGGCAAGCGGTTTCTCAAAGGCTTTATTCTCCGGGGCGGGCCCGCTACTGCGGACGGGGCCTTCCCCTTGGGGAGAAAGCGGAGGGCGGACACTGCGGCATATCTCCCGCATCACCCCTGCTCCGCGTACCTTTTTATTTGTCAGGGGGGAGCGGCTGGCCGCCCCCTCGTCTTTGAGGAGGGGTGGAGTTCGGGGAGGGGAGGAGAACGACCTTCCTCAGAAGGATCTCCCTCCCCGATTCCATACCCATTCCCCTGCCCTACTAGGCGGATTCGCCTTCCATGAGCGGTTCCGAAACGGGGGTTTCACCCTCAACAGGCAAAGCAGGAGGAAAGCCCTTTCTGTTGAGATGCCGGATCCACAGGGTGCAGGCGGCGCTGATGAGGCCAGCGGAGCCCAGATAGGCGCAGAGATACCAGGGCTCGCCGCCATTCCAAGCCACGAGCATGGTCGCCACCATTGGCGTCAGACCCGCAGCGAAGATGCCCGAGAACTGATAGACGAAAGAAATGGCGGAATAGCGGACGGAGGGGTCGAAGCTGTCGGAGAAGAGGCTCGACATGGTCCCGAACACGGCGGCGTACACGACACCAAACGGCAGGGCCAGAGCGAGGCAGACATAAAGATAGTTGTCGGAATAGTTATGGAACACCCAGAAGGCCGGGAAACCGAGGATGCCGAGCAGCAGGGCGCAGAAGCCGAACACGCGGGCCTTGCCGATACGGTCGGCGACATAGCCCCAGAAGGGGATGAAGAAGGACATGACCACGGAGGCGATCATGACCACCGCGAGGGCGGAAGAACGTTCAAGCCCGCGGGTCTGGGTCAGGTAGCTCAAAGAGAATACCGCGAAGGTGTTGAAGGCCACGCCGTCGATGAGGCGGGCGCCCATACAGGCCACCATCATCTTGGGATAACGCTTGAAGGCGTCGAGCAGGGGGTACTTCACTTCCGGCATCTTGGCCTTGGCTTCCGCGAAGTCCTTGGTTTCATGCACGGAGGAACGGATATAGGAACCGACGAACAGCAGCCCCGCACTCATAATGAACGCGATGCGCCAGCCCCAGCTGATGAAGGCTTCGTTGGAAAGCACTGCGGAGAAGAAGCCGATGACGCCGGAGGCCAGCAGCAGGCCGAGAGAAAGCCCCACCTGCGGCAGGCTGGCGTAAAAAGCGCGCTTGTGCGCGGGAGCCGACTCGAAAGACATCAGCACGGCGCCGCCCCATTCGCCGCCGAGGCCGAGGCCTTGCGCAACACGGCACAAGATGAGCAGGATCGGGGCCCAAATCCCGATGCTGGCATACGAAGGAATGCATCCGATGGCCACGGTCCCCGTGCCCATGATCATAAGGGTAAGCACCAGCACCTTTTTGCGGCCGATTTTATCGCCGAAATGGCCAAACACGAGGCCGCCCAAAGGACGGGCCACAAAGCCGACCGCGAAGGTGGCGAACGCCAGCATGGTCCCGATGCGGTCGTCGAATTCGGGGAAGTACAGATGATTGAAGATAAGCCCCGCGACAACGCCGTACAGGAAGAAGTCATACCACTCTATGACGGCCCCTACGAGTGAGGAAACGACGACGCGGCGAAGGTTTTTATCGTGTTCGATCTGTTCTGTGGTTTTCATGGATGCTCCTTGGGATGCGTTGGTGTTGCCCCTGTTTGTTGTCCCTAAAGAGCACAATCTGTGCCATTATTTTAGCGTATTCCCTTGCCTTCATTCGTTTTCAGCCTGTTTTCGACTTTTTTTCTCCTTTGCCTGAAATGGATTACCGCACGTACCGAAACCGCCGATACTGCTTGCTCAAAAAAGGTATCGGTTTAAATTTGCATCATCAGCTCTACAAAAAAAAGGTACATTGGTGAATAAATGCATCAAATGAAGTGTTAGATTTTAAGAAATAATCCTGATAGATGTTTTTATGCATCATTTTGAAATATCCGGAAAAACATCCTTCATGTGCCGAAAAAAACAAGTGCCGCGGTACAAAAAAGAGTGAAAAATCAACGGGCGGGAATGCGTGTTGAGGCCGGAAGTGATTTGACTTTTGCCCTCCCCGCTGGTATTCGGCAGCATGGAAGTGAGGAGGAAAGCACAACAGGAACCACCATGGCAAAAAAATCCGGCAAGAACGTCTATCTCGTGGCGCTTCTCCTGTTTTTGGGAGGCGTCGGCTATCTTGCGTATTCCGGCTTTTCCGAAAACAGCGTCTATTTCCTCAATGTCTCCGAAGCGCTCGCTACCCCCTCCGACAAACTGAAGGCCGCCCGCCTCTTCGGCACCGTTGCCGAGGACGGCCTTTCGCGCTCCGAAACCGGCCGTGACGTCAAGTTCCGGCTGGAGGATCAGGAAAACAAGGCCACCACGCTGTGGGTCGAGTACACGGGCGCCATTCCGGATACCTTCAAGGCCGGTGCGGAAGTCATTGTGGAAGGGGGGCTCCGGCCTGACGGTTCGTTTCAGGCCAAAACGCTCATGACCAAGTGCCCTTCCAAATATCAAAAGGAAAACAGAGGCTGAACGCCGCCCTGCCCCGAATCTTCGGCTGGCCTGCCGCCTAGCGCGGCGGGCCCCGTATGACGCGGGCGGCGCGGCTTTTTTGTACGTACAGGAGCCGTAATTGCGGTTCGCCCCACTCTCTCGGGAAGAGATCCCGGACAACTTGGAGCTTCCATGTATTATTTCGCTTTCGTCCTCCTCGGGCTCTCCATGCTCTGCGCACTCGCCGGAGCGGCATGGGCCGTCAAATCGCTGTGGCCAAGGACGGCCCCGGCGGCGGGCAAGGCCTCCCGCCGCACCTCCGTTCCGGGCCTCGGCTTTGTCGAAAAGGCCAACCTGTGCCTGACGGGCTGCTACATCATCGCGTCCGCTATCCTTATATATGCGCTGGCGAGCTATGACTTCTCCCTGGTCTATGTGGCGAGCTACACCGACCGGCTGCTGCCGCTCTTCTACCGCATTACGGCCTTCTGGGCAGGACAGGCCGGCTCCATGTTGTTCTGGGCTTTTTCCGTAGCCATCTGCGGCGGGCTGTTCCAACTCACCCGCTCCTATAAGAGCCTGACCCCCGATACGCGGCTTTGGTACTGGGTCTTCTACCTCGGCATCATGAGCTTCTTCGGGCTCATCCTCGTGACGTGGAACAACCCTTTTCTCATGAACCACGCCGTGCCGCAGGATGGCAACGGGCTGAACCCCCTGCTCCAGAACCCCGGCATGATCTTCCATCCTCCGCTGCTGTTCCTCGGCTACGGCGGATTCGTGATCCCGAGCTGCCTCGCCCTCGCTCAGGCGCTGAGCCGCAGGCAGGCCGATGAAGCGGCATGGACCGATGTGGCCCGGCCCTTCACGCTGGCGGCATGGGCCATGCTCACCGCCGGCATCGTGCTCGGCGGCTGGTGGGCCTACATGGAACTCGGCTGGGGCGGTTACTGGGCATGGGACCCGGTGGAAAACGCCTCCCTCATCCCGTGGCTCATCGCTACGGCGGCCCTGCACACCATGCTCATCCAGACGCGCCGCAACAAGCTGCACGGCGTGAACGTCTTCCTGATGGCGCTCACCACCATCTCGGCCTTCTTCGCCACCTACCTCGTCCGCAGCGGCGTGGTGCAGTCCGTGCACGCCTTCGGCTCCGGCGGCGTGGGCGTCCCTCTGCTCCTCTTCATCCTCATCTCCGTCGCCCTCTCCTTCTGGATCGCCCTGCTCGCGCGGCGTTCCGACACGGGCGAACTGGCCGGGATCGAAAGCCGCGAAGGCTTCCTTATCCTGACCTCATGGCTCCTGCTGGCGCTTTCGCTGATCATCCTTATCGCCACCATGTGGCCCGTGTTCAGCGCCTTCTGGAAAGAGACCGTCATGGGCCTCGCCCGCGACGTCGTCCTCGACGAGGCCGGGCATGACCACGGCGGCGCGGTGGGCCTGACCGCCGACTTCTACAACCGAGTCTGTATGCCCCTGTTCGCCGCGATGGTCGCCATCCTGAGCATCTGCCCGTGGCTCGGCTGGAACGGCGGCGTCCGCAACATGCGCAAGCTCCTCCTTGTGGTGTGCTCCTTCATCGGCGCGGCCGCCGCGATGTATTCTCTCGGCTACACCCTGCCCGTCGCCGTGCTCGGCGCGTCGGCGAGCGTCGCCGCGCTGGTCAGCATGAGCCTGAAACTCTTCGAAAGGCCCGTATACAGCCATGCCCCGAGCTTCGCCGCCTACGGCATCCACATCGGGGTGGCCCTCATCGCGCTCGGCATCGCCTTCTCCGGCCCGTACAAGATCGAATCCGAACCCACGATGGCTATGGGCGAGACCGTGAAGGTCGGCCAGTTCGAAGTCACCTTCAAAAACCTGTATGAGGGCGAAGGCGCCGGCTACATCTTCCTTGAAGGCGAGCTGGAAGTCCGCAAGGACGGCAAGCTCATCGGCATCGCCGCGCCGCAGCGCCGCGTCTACGCCAAATGGGGGCAGATGCAGTTCGCCGAGGCCGCGGTCATCCCTTCGCTGGGCAATGAATTCTACGCAACCCTTATGGCGGTGGACCAGCAGAACCGGGCGGTGTTCCGCCTGAGCTCCAACCCGCTGGTCAACTGGCTGTGGATCGGCGGCATCCTGATGTGCCTGCTGCCGTTCGTCAGCTTCAGGCGCCGCAACGGCCGGGAAAACTGATGCTGCTGAAGCTCGCCGGAATCGGAAAGCTCTTCGGCGCCCGTGCCGTGCTCAGGAACATCTCGTTTGAGGTGCATCCCGGCACGGTCACGCTGCTGGTCGGCGCGAACGGCGCGGGCAAGACCACCCTGCTCAAGATCATGGCAGGGCTGGCCCGCCCCACCGTGGGCACCGTCGAACGGTTTTGCGAGGACGGCGGGCTCGGCTATCTCGGGCACGCCACGTTCATCTATCCCGGCCTGACCGCGCTCGAGAACCTTGCGTTCTGGAGCGGGATGCACGGGAACCCGACGGACAAGGCGACGCTTTCCGAAGCGCTGGCCCGCGTGGAACTGGCCCCCTTTGCCGAAGAACGGGCCGGGACCTTCTCGCGCGGTATGGCGCAGCGGCTGAACCTCGCCCGCATCCTCCTCCAGTCGCCCCCATTGCTCTTGCTCGACGAACCGGGCACCGGGCTTGATGTGCGTTCCCTCGCCATCCTGCACCGGGAGATCGCCGCATCCCGCGATCGGGGCGCGGGGATCGTCTGGATCACCCATGACGTAGCCGGGGACGCCAAGCGCGCCGACCGGATCATCGCCATTGAGAACAGGACCATCGGCTACTGTGGTCCCGCCTCCGGGTATGAAGGCGTCCGCACCGGGGAGGCAGTATGTTGAAAGCCGCCTGCCTCATTGCCCGCAAGGATCTGCGCCTCGTGCTTTCACGCGGGGCCGGGCTCGTGCAGGCGCTCCTGCTCGGGCTGCTGCTCATCTTCGTGTTCAGCTTGTCCCGGGAAACCGGGGAGACCATGAGCGGGCAAGGGGCTGCCACGATCTTCTGGCTGTCTTCGGCGTTCTGTCAGGTCTTATCCTTTAATATGCTGTACGGGCTCGAAGAGGCCAACGGTTCGCGGGCCGGGCTGCTGCTCCTGCCCACGCCGGTCCAGTCCGTGCTGCTCGGCAAGGCGGCGGCGGGCCTGTGCATCATCCTGGCGGCACAGTTCCTCTTCCTTCCGGCGACCATCGTGTTCCTCGGGCAGTCGCTCGGGGACGGCTGGCCGCTGGCCCTGCTCGCCCTCGTTCTTACCGACATAGGCATGGCGTCGCTCGGTTCGCTGCTCGGCGCGCTGTCGCAAGGGCAGGCCGCGCGGGAGTCGCTGCTGTCCATCGTGCTTTTCCCGCTGATCATCCCCATCCTGCTGGCGGGTATCCGCGTCTGCGCCGGGGGATTCAGCGAAGCGCTGCCCGAAGGCGTGGAATCATGGCTCGGCATCGCCGTGGCCTTTGACGCCGTGTTCCTTGCCGCCGGGCTTGTCCTCTTCCCCTTTGTCTTTTCAGGAGACGAATAATCTCATGCGATACACATGGATGCTCCCCTGCGCCGTGCTCGGCGGCGTGCTCATGGCGGCCTGTCAGGTGCTTATCTATCGGTATGCGCCTGTCGAGCAGACGATGGGACTGGTGCAGAAGATTTTCTACACGCACCTGCCGTTGGCGTGGTGGTCCTTCGTGAGCTTCTTCCTCGTCTGCGTGTCCGGGGTGGCCTACCTCAAGACGCGCAACCGCCACTGGGACGCCGTGGCCGGGGCCGCCGCCGAAGTGGGCGTGGTGCTCAGCGGGCTGGCGCTCGTTTCCGGCTCCATCTGGGCGCGCCATTCGTGGGGCGTCTGGTGGACGTGGGACCCGCGCCTGACCACGACGATGATCCTCTGGTTCCTCTATGCGGGCTACCTCGTCCTGCGCAAGATGGACATGCCCCGCGAGCGCCAGGCGAACCTGTGCGCGGTGGTCGGCATCGTGGCCTTCGTGGACGTGCCGCTGGTGTTCCTGTCCGCACGGCTGTGGCGTTCCATCCATCCCGCCGTGTTCGCCAACAAGTCCGGCGGGCTTGAACCCGAAATGAAGATCGCCGCCATCGCCGCCCGGGAAGGAACCGATATCGACCAGCTGATCCGGGACATGGTGCGGGAGAGCATCGCCGAGGCTGAAGCACAGAAGAGCCCTGACCGGACGGATACCCCCGGATTCACGCCGGCCTCCCGCCGGCGCCGCGCTCGGGATACCGGGGATTCAGAATGAACTGCGTGATAAGCCCAAGGAGCGCCGCCGCCGTGCCCACTCCCAGGATGACGGGCAGGGAGGAAACCCCGAACAGGCTCAGCAGCTGCTGAGCGCCCGACAGGCCCCCGCCGATGGCGGTGGTGCAGATGACAAAGGGGCGTAAAAAGCGCAGGGTGAGGATCCCCGCCGCGATCCCGGCGGCGAGACCGATCAGCAGGCCCAGCCACGACAGCTTGTCCGGAAACAGGCCCGCGACCGTCGTAAACACGATGAAAAACGCGTAGAGGAAGATGCCGGCATGGTACAGCTTCACCGCTGTCAGCGCCAGCAGGCCCCCTGCCGCCAGGCCGATGAGGACCACCAGGAGAAGCGTATACCGGTTTGCAGGCAGCA
>ERZ1673736.4399-NODE-4399-length-11543-cov-9.165129_pt1 | contig 11543 bp, 8 predicted proteins | sample MGYA00580212_ERZ1673736 | MGnify/ENA primary metagenome ERZ1673736 (study PRJEB41218, sample SAMN15661752) | gut metagenome | host: Homo sapiens | place: Canada: London | collected 2015-08-20/2019-03-30 | study: EMG produced TPA metagenomics assembly of... | reverse complement strand
TTACGATTGATTTTTCAATTGATTTTGAGTGTGTTTTTCTGTTATTCTTCTTCATTTCAATTCACGTCTTCACGGGAGACGACCAATGCCGCTTCACTTTATAGTAAGTGTTCTACCGGTTGCGATTTTTCTGGGCTGGTATAATTTATTTATGTTTTTTTAGATTTTTTTATTTTCTCTTTCGAGTCCCAGACATCCTGACAAATGCTTTCATCATTATTTTTATTTTTTTCTTTCCTGAAACCTGGAACTTTAAATATGCTTTATAAGTTTTTTCCAATATTTTCAAGTTCTTTTATAGAATCCTTATTTTTTGCAAGTTCATCACTGGCTGTTGCATAATATGATTTTTGGAAAATCATATCCCATGAAAGATATTTCGCCATGCAGTCGAACTGTTTGTCAATTAATTCATACTGGATACTGTCCACCGGGGATCCTCCCACAACGATTGTTCCAACTTTTTTATTTTTCAGCTGCAAACCGCGGCAGTAGCACTTATCAATGATAAGTTTCAACTGCGCAGACATTCCCCACCAATATACCGGAGTAGCAAAAAGAATCACATCTGCAGCAGTAATTTTATCAATCGTGGGATTTGTATCATCCTGATCAATACATCCTTTATAACATTGACAGACCCCACATCCCTTACAAGGTGCTATATGAAGTCTGTCTGGTTGGATGATTTCAATCTCATTCTTTTCTGATGCCCCTTTTATAAATGCGTCAATCGCCGTCAGCGTGTTTCCCCTTCTGGCACTTCCGTTAATAATCACAATTTTCATGTATGTTTCCTCCAGCTTCTGATTTCATGAAATCATTATACCTTTTTTCGCTTATCCTGTCATCACATTTCATCAGATCAGAACCTGTCAAAACCTTTCTCCTTCGCGATTGTCGCACGTGTGCGGCGCTTTGGACGATATGGGCGATACAGGTCTTCTACTGCCACAAGCGTTTCCGCTGCCAGAATCTGTTTCTTTAATTCTTCTGTCAGTCTCTGATTAATATCCATTCTTTTTAGTTCTTTCCACTTTCATAGGCGTTCTGCACCTGTTCGGTCAGCACTTTTCCACCGTTTGCATACCATTCTGCCACAAAAGTATCAAAGTAATCCACTGGTTTCTCCCCACTAATGATCTGAAGAAATGCTTCCTGTTCCAGTTCCTGTAATTCTTGCGGAATTTCTGCATTTACATTTTCCAGAGGCAATGTCGATGTACTTGTTATTCCTGCCTTCTGCAGTTCCCCCACAGCCTGAATTCTTGACGCATACGCCGCCCATCCATTCGCGGTTGTCAGCTGTCCATTCAAGTAAGATTTGCATGTATTAAAATAAGACTTTTCCAAACCGCTAAGCTCTGATACATCAAGCGTCTTATCCAGTGCTGCCTGAATATGTTCTGTCGTACGGTAAAGTGCATCCTCATAATCCACATTAATATTCAGTGGCCGGGCCGTCGGATCTACATTAATAGAAAAATAATCATTCACTTCTCTTGCCGCACTATCATTTGCATATCTAGACTGATCAAAAATCGCACTCACATACTTTGCTACAATTTCCGGATGCTCATATCCTTTACGCACCACCACATACATCCACTGGTCATACGATTCAAAAACTGATATCTTCTGCGTCTCATTTACCTGTTCTTTGTCTAAAAGATACGGTTTCCACTCTGCATTTGAATCGACATTATATGCTGCACTCAACGGGTTATTCGGAGCCCACCAGCGTCCACAGATAGCACCGCAATGTCCGGTTTTTAACAGATCATCTATGTTTTCCGTCTTTCGTAGCAGGAATCTCTGGTCGAGTATCTCATCCTCATATAGATTGTGAAGTTTCAAAAGCGCTTCTTTTGTTTCCTGTGTTACTGACCCATAAACTACATTTCCATTTTTATCCAGGATCCAGTGACATGGCATTGCACCGGCATGTATAAAAGTTGCATCCACTCCATAAGTCTGATCCGCACCGGCAACCACGTCTGTACTACAGGCAAGGCCGATTGTCTGACCGTCTCCTGCTGCATCCTGTTCTACAAATGCCCGGATCACTTCCAACGCTTCTCCTACTGTTTCCGGTTCCTTTAATCCCAACTTCTCAATCCAGTCTTTCCGCAGCCAAAGAAGCGGAGTTCCATCGTCAATCACCGTATTCGGAAATGCATATAGCTTTCCATCCACGGTTGCAGACTGTAAAAGAGAATCTCCATAACTTTCATACATTTCTTTGATCGTATCTGTCGTACACTCTTCATACGTTTCTGTAAGTTCTTCGATCAGGCCTGCTTCAATCAGGCGGAGCAGGTTATCTCTTCCCTTCACAACAAGCACGTCTGGAATATCACGATCTTCAATCGCTACATTGACCGCCTCTTCATAAGTATTGCCATCCTGCAATTCAAAGACATCTTCATTCTGAATATTAAGTATTTTCTTCAAATATCTCGTATATGCATTATTTTCGTACGTATCTCCTACAGGAAGATTCGAATTATTCGCCCCTGCAATCTTGCCAAGTGTATAGGTAACAGTCTCAGGATATTTCCCAAGTGGTGTATGCATCGCTTTATACATCAGCTTTCTTTTCACTTCAACTGCATTGCTTGCACCAGACTCACTTTGAGATGCTTCTAACTGTTCCATCTGTCTTTGACTTTCCTTCGTCTCACAATAGGTTCCGCACCAAAGCATCAGCAATAAAATTAATGCAAGCTGGGCTGAGAGAATTCGCTTTTTCATATCGTTTTTCATAACACCTTCGCCTCCGTGTTCTTCGGAATTCGGATAAAGACCCGCGTTCCTTTTCCTGGAGTACTTTCTATCTTCATCTCACCTTTTTCTCCATAAAGGACATGGATTCTGTCACAGACATTTCGCACACCATAACCGGAGGACTGATATGTCAGAATCTGATCCGCCTTCTCCTGCGTCATTCCCGCACCATTGTCCCTGATTTCAAAGAAAATGTGCCCAGCCTCTTCACGAATCGTCAGCCACAACGTCGGATTCTCATTATCTGACACATCAATTCCATGATCGATTGCATTTTCTGCAAGTGGCTGCAGGATCAACTTCGGTATCAGATAATCATTAAGACCATCCGAAATCTGTTCAACCACACGGAACTCGTTATCATGCATAACAAGTTGGATTTTGAGATATGCACGGATGTTATCAATTTCTTTTGCCACTGTAGTCATTGTTTCACCACGATTTAGGCTTGTCCGATAATAAGTAGACAGTGCCAATGTCACATGACTGATTTCATCCTCCCCCGCTTCAATTGCTTTCCAGTTGATGATTGAAAGCGAATTATAAAGGAAATGTGGATTGATCTGTGCCTGCAGTGCTCTCATCTCACTGTTCTGAAGCTGGATCTTACTTTCATATACTTCTGAGATCAAATGGTTCATCTGATCCATCATGCGCCGAAATGACCGGATCAGCACACCCACCTCGTCTTTGGATTTACTCTGCACGGTAACTTTACGAAGTCCCATATTGATCAGGTTCATATTTTCAGTCAATAACTCCAACTGCGATACCATACGGAGAGAAAAAACATATCCCAGAAAACTCAGAAGAAGAACACTGATCAAAATAATCGGAATATTTTTGAGCAAAAGCTTATGGATTGCGTTTTCACTTACTGCCTTTGGACGATAGATATAGAAATTCCATCCTGTATCCTTCATTGTCCGCCGTACCAGATAATAATTCTCACTGATACCTTTCAGACTCTCAATATCCTTCGGACGATATTTTTTATCCATAGAACACTCGGCATAGACAATATTTCCATTATCATCCTGAATCATGCCTCCTGTATTATCTGTGAGCTGGCTCATGAATGGTTCAAGAACTTTTTCATAATCCAGACGCATCTCCAACACCGCTTTGATCGTATCATTGTCATAGAATTTCCGACTGGCAATGATTGATTTATTCACACCGCGAGTGATGCTCCACTGCATTAATGTTCCCTCATTCAACCTGGAATACCACTGTTGATTCTCCGCTTCCGACATTGGAAGAAGTGTATCTCCATGTGGCACTTCTATATTGTCAGAATATAATGTAATGCTCTGGATCTCTTTGTGATAGATCGTCGGCATCTGCAACAGTGGATCAGCCACCTTCACATATTTCAAATACTTCTCATAATCCGACTCTGTCTCCACATCAAAAATATTCCTGAGATTTTGAGAATAAGACAGATAATCAACCAGGTTCTCATAGATCTGAGACTGATTCTCAATCGAACTCACTGACTGTTCCAACATTTTCTCCAGATTGTACTGTTCCTTCTCTCGCAATTGATTCATCATGCCATACTGCATGGAAAAAGCAAGGAATCCTACCGGAACCAGTCCTGCAATCAGCATCAAAACAGACAGTTTTTTACGAAATTTCAGATTTTCAAATCGATGGATCAACTTCCGTATTTGTTTTTTCATCCGCCGCTATTCCTTTCCTGCATGCTTCCGGTGTATCTCCGAAAAACTCTCTGAAACTTCTGCAGAAGTATGAGTTATTGGAAAATCCTACTTCTTTCGCAATTTGGGAGATTTTCATATTCGTTGTCTCTAAAAGCTCTTTTGCTTTATTCATTCGCACTTCACGGATAAAACGGTTCAGTGTCATCCCTGTTTCTTCTTTAAATACAGCACTTAAATATCCCGGTGACAGAAAAACCATTGCGGAAAGTGTCTCTGCTCCCAGATCCTTTTCCTTATAATGGTGATAAATATATCCCTTCACGGTTGTAACTTCTGATCGGAACCCATCTTCCTGCTCTTGTATGCAATGTTCATATTCCTGAAGTACTTCTTCTACTATAGCAATCACATCATTAAGGTTTCTGCAACGATATAATCGATCCACTCTCTTTGAAAGCATCTTTTCATCCAGCCCTTCCATCTGGTCGAGCAATTCTTTCATAATTCCAGAAAATACAAACTTTACATACATATCCGAAAATTGCTTATGCGCACGATATTTTTCTTCCAGTCTCTGAAAATCCTGACGGAGATGTGGCAGATCTTTATATTGAATATCTTTCGTAATCTGTTCCATGATTTCAGAATCTTCTGCTGGATCAGCTTTCTTCTCTTCCTGCTTCTCCCCGTGGAAAAACAGATGCTGACGTGGCTGATAGAACTGCTCTTCTAACATTCCTTCTAGCACCTTAAATTCCTCTGCCAGATTTTTTCCATCTTCGATTTCCTCACTGACTGCAAAATAACATTCACTGTCAAACTGGTGCGCAAAAAAACGGTACATTTTCTCTACGATTCCATGATAATCTGCATATTTTTCCGTGAACAAAAAGATGGATTCGTTCGAATTCAGATTCACATAATGAAACTCTCTCTGCACCTCTTCCTTCAGGCTCATCAGGAAATGTTCCTCTTCCGTTTCGAAGAATCCATTTGAGGCACTGACAAGAACCATACGGGTAAATTGGGACAGACCATCTTCCATTCCATCTGTAAGTTTCTTAAACTGAACAAAATCTTCCTCATTTCCCCCATACAGATATTTCAGTAAAAAGTATTTTTTCAGATAATCTTCTTTCTTTTCCTGCTGCTCTTTTTTCTCTATCTTAGAAGAAATATTTTCCATCACTCGTTGAAAAGTCTTATGGAATTCCTCCGGATCAACCGGCTTCAGAACATAGTCCACAACTCCATACCGCAATGCTTCTCTTGCATAAGAGAAATCATTATATCCGCTGAAGATCACGATTTCCATATCCGGATGATCTTCTCTCACTGCTTTCGTCAGCTCCAGTCCATTCATATAAGGCATCTTTACATCCGAAAATAAAATATCCACATGGTTTGATTCTAATACTCCCAGTGCATCCTTTCCATTCGTTGCTTCTAGGATCTGGAATTCTCCTTCCTCCCTCTTTAACAGAAAGCGGATTCCCCTTCGCTCCAGTTTTTCATCATCCACGATCAATATTGTAATCATTTCCCCACTCCTCCCACACGTTCACTTTACATTTTCACTATTCCTTTTATAACGTCCGAAAACAGCAGGGAATGTTCACTCACTCTCTGCTGTCTTTTTTTAATTTTTATAATTCTATTTTAATTCATTTTTTAGACAATGTCCACACTAGCCTTTAACCGCTCCGGCTACAACGCCTTCGATAATATATCTCTGGCAGAACAGGTAGAAGATGATAATCGGCACAATTGCAAGAACCAGAGTTCCCATCATTGCTCCCATATCTACAGAACCGTATCCACCTTTCAGATACTGAACTGCCATCGGCACTGTCTTATATTTTCTCTGATCCAGTACAAGTGATGGAAGCAGGTAGTCGTTCCAAATCCACATTGCCTGAAGAATTGTAACTGTTACGCAAGTCGGCTTGGCAATCGGAAGTACAATTTTGAAGAATGTCTGGATTGGTGTGCATCCATCAATCATTGCAGCCTCTTCAATCTCCAATGGAATGGATTTCATGAACCCGGTAAACATAAAGACGGAAAGTCCTGCACCAAATCCAAGGTAGATCACAACCAGTCCCCACGGATTTCCCATATGAAGCATATTTGCGATCTTGGATAATGTAAACATTTCCATCTGGAATGGCACGATCATTGCAAACAGGCAAAGCATGTAAAAGATCTTTGTAAATTTTGTCTTCACGCGGCAGATATACCATGCACACATGGAGCAACATAAGATAATCACTGCTACAGATAAGATTGTGATAAATAAACTCCATCCAAATGCCTGAATCAGCCGTGTCTGCTTAATACCACGGATATAGTTCTCTAATCCGACATACATCTTTCCGGTCGGTATCTCGAACGGTGCTTTACTGATATAGACTTTTTTCTTAAAGGAGTTGATAAATACCAGTATGATCGGATACAGATACAGCAGGCTGAGTAGTGTAAAAATAACGGTTAATAATGTACCATGTTTTACTTTTTTATTCATTACTGCTGCACCTCCTTTGATGTTGTCAGTTTATTCTGGATCAATGCAATCACTCCTACGATAATAAAGAAGATAACTGCTTTCGCCTGTCCTACACCTTCCCAGCCAGTTCTTCCATAGAATGTATAATAGATATTCAGGGCAAGCATTTCTGACATCTTGTCCGGTCCACCGTTTGTCAATGCAAGGTTCTGGTCGAAAAGTTTAAATCCGTTTGTAAGTGTCAGGAAAGTACAGATTGTAATGGATGGCATAACCATCGGAATTGTAACATATCTTAAAAGCTGTACTTTATTCGCTCCATCAATCTGTGCTGCCTCGATCAGCTCTCCAGGAATATTCTGGATTCCTGAGATGTAGATGATCATCATGTATCCAACCTGCTGCCAGAGCATCAGGATAACCAATCCCCAGAAACCATATTTTGAAGAATATGTAAGTGTTTTCTGGAAATGTGCCAGAATACCATTTAATAACAGCTGCCATACATATCCAAGTACAATACCACCGATCAGGTTCGGCATAAAAAATACAGTACGGAAAATATTGGTTCCCTTAATATTCTTTGTCAAAAGCATTGCTACCGCAAATGCAAAAATGTTGATCAATAATACTGTCACAATTGTAAATAATGCGGTAAACCAAAGAGAGTGAAGAAAATCTCCGTCTCCAAGGATCTTTGCATAGTTGCTAAGTCCAATAAATTTAGCGTCTGTCACCGTTGTGAACTTGCAGAACGAAAGATATACGCCTAACACAAACGGTGCAAGGAAACCTATCGTGAATGCAATCAGCGTCGGCAATACAAATACCGGAAAATATCTCTTTATTGCTTTTTGCATGTTCTTCTCCTCCTGTCTTTCTTTCCTGTAAAAAGCCTTTCTGCGCCTTTGCTTTTCACAATTCTAATTACATAATTTCAGCCTGCCCCGGTATGCTCGTTGGCAGGCTGTTTGATCTTCTTCTCTATTTCACAGCCTTTTTATCTGCCTATCCTGTGAAAAGTCTTTTTTATTCGTTTGCTGCTGCGTATTCTTCAGCCCATCCATCAACAAATGCTGTCTGTACACTATCCCATGCGCCTGTACCCTGTGCATAGTTCAGAAGAGCTCCACCAAGATTGTTTTTCCAGTTCTCAGATGGCATTGTTGTAAAGTTCCAGCTTACTGGTGTCTTTCCTGCCTCTGTATACTCAGCATTTGCTTTTACAAGCGGGTTGTCCGGAAGGTAATCTGAGAATGTTGTGAACGGTGTTACAAATCCCATCTCGTTAGCCAGCATGTCACGGCCTTCATCGCTCTCAACTACCCATTTCATAAAATCAAGTGTTGCCTGAATGTCTTCTTCTGAAGCGTTCTTATTTACACACCAGTAGTTCTCAGATCCTGTACAAAGTCCCTGATTTTCTTCTCCATCAACTCCGATGTAGATTGGAAGCATTCCCATATCTTCATCTGCTACTTCATTATCTTTGATATCATTGTAAGCCCATGTACCATTCTGATAGAATACTGCTTCGCCAAGTGCAAATTCACTTGCTGCGTCATCTCCTGTCTTAGAAGAAATCATAGATGGCTCACATGTAGAGTTGTTCAGATACAGATCCCAGATCTGTTTGTAGTTGTCAAGGTATGTTCCTTTGATTGCATCTGTGCTGTCAATTCCGTCTGCCTTATACTCATAGTAGATTGGAAGATTTGCAAGGTGTGTCTTGAATCTCCAGTCAGAGGAAGAATCCATTCCTGCTGAAGTAAAAGCTCCTTCTACTCCAAGATCATCTTTGTGTGCCTGAATCTCTTCTGCAACTGTCTTAAGTGCCTGGAAGTTATTCAGATCATCAATTGATTTGATACTTGCATCCGGCAATTCGAAGTATTTGTTCAGAAGAGCTTTGTTGTAGATCAGACCATAAGTCTCAATAACATAAGCGATTCCGTCTACTGCGTCGCCATCTTTTAATATATAATCGTCAGACTCGACATCTTTATAAATATCGCTGTCTGAAAGGTCATAGCAATAATTTTTCCATGTAGCAAGTCCAACCGGTCCGTTTACCTGGAACAATGTTGGTGCCTCATCTTTTGCCATCTCTGATTTCAACTGTGACTCGTAAGTTCCTGATGCTGCTGTCTGTACATCAACCTGAACACCCGTCTCATCTGTATACTCTTTTGCAAGTTCTACCCACTGGTCAGCCTGCTCTGGTTTAAAGTTCAGATAATAAACTTTTCCGGATGACTTATCTCCTTTCGCTGTTTCATCTCCGCCTGATGTGGCTCCACATCCTGCAAGCATTCCTCCTGCCATTGAAGCTGCAAGTACAAGTGCAAGAATCTTTTTCTTCTTCATAATTGAATCCTCCTTTTATGATTACTTGTCTTTGTTTTTCTTGATGATGTTATTATAAGAAAAAGTTCCAAAATAAGATATAATAAAATTCCAAGAAACATAACACTATTTCAAGATTATTGTAATTTTTGAAGATTTTGTGTATGATACAAGAGTTCGCCAAGAACCAAAAATGAAGTTTGAAACAAATAAGTAGAGAACAGCCACGAAATAGAGGGTATAGCAAACAAACCACCGGATTAGCTGGTTTTGAAAATTGAATATATAAACGCAACACCTAATTAGGAGACCGGCGAAGGCTCATCTTTAATGAGATACCCTCGTTGCCTTAGAAGATTAAGTGCCTGTGAAGTTGTAAGAACTTTTTCTTTTTTCACAGGACGTGATTCAAGAAAACCATCGGATGTATAAGGTTTTAAATCTGTGAGTATGTGCCAGATAGCGGTCAGGATCATACGGCAGCGTGCAATAATGGCTTTCTTGTGGCCACGACGTGTTTTGATACGCTTATAGCGGGTGGTAAATTCAAAATGTTTCTTCGATTTGATTAAAGCATTTGCAATCTGTACCAGAACTGGTTTAAAATAAGAACCAGCACAGGAAATCCGAGTGGATTTGATTTTACGGTCGCTCTTATCATTTCGGGGACAACATCCAGCCCAGGAGACGAGGTGTTTTGCTGTGAGGAAGACAGACATATCACCACCAATCTCTGAAAGCACCTGAATTGCAGTCATTGGATTCTTATCGAATCCAGGAACCGTTCTTATTAAGTTTAAAGCAGCCTCGTATTTATCACTGAGACGAAGGATTTCCTGTTCTACTTCTGAAATGTGCTTTTGAAGTTCGTCTATGTGATCAAGGCACTGTCTGAGCTTTACATCCTGTTCTTTCGAGATATTACCATCAACGGCCGCCTGAATTTCTTCTATTGGAGTTTTACAGCGGCTGTCAACAAAGGGTGACACATCAAATTTTTCCCCAGGGTGCTGCAAAATCTGTTCCGTAATGGAACGGGAAGATTTCCCGAATACATCAGAAAAGACATCATCAAGCTTCAGATTGGAAACAGTAAGACAATTTTGGGCACGATTCTTCTCACCGGTAATCATACAGGTGAGTTTGAAACGGTATCTTACGAGATCCCTGAGTTCTCTGATGTCAGCAGGTGGAATAAAAGAAGGTTTCACCATGCCGCACATGTATAGATCACAGATCCATTTGGCATCTTTGCGGTCGGTCTTGTTTCCTTTCATGGGTTTGGTGTATTTCGGATGGGATAGAGTAACCCGGATTTTGTGTTGCTCTAAGATATTGAAAACAGGGATCCAATACTTGCCGGTAGATTCCATACAGACATCGTTACAGTTGTATTTAGCAAGCCAGACACACAGCTGATGCAAACCTTTAGAAAAGGAAGAAAAGCGAGCCTGCTTATACTCTGTACGATTATTGGAATCCGTGATACCGATACAGGCATAAATCCATGTTTTGTGGACATCAAGTCCACAGCAGTTAAATTTAAAAATTTTAAAAGACAAGTAACTACCTCCTGATAGCATAATGATAAAACGGACAGTGACTGGTCATCCGGCGAGATCGAGTCGACTTCGGAAGAGATAAGTTTCCGGGCTACAGTTATGCGCCACTCATTGATGCCTTAACGGATGACCGACAACATATAAATATGCGAGGTTGCCGCTATACAGCCCCGCCACTCACCTCCACGTGTTCTGTAGTGTGTCAGTCTTATGGAACCATCATATCAGAAGGGAACAAAAATAGAAAGTGAAGGTAACCAACACGTTTCATGGCGCATTGGTGGCTTTCGCAGAAAGACGGGAAATAAATATGGATAAATCCATGTTCATAATAATTCTTTCTCCATAGTCAGATAGTGCAGCTAACCTAAACCAAAACAAAAAACTTCATAAACAACGTCATGGCGAAGCCCCCTTCGCTCTTTTGTTATGTCATTTTTTATTTCCAGCCCATTATACACTATTTCTGACGATTTGAGAATCGACGCGGACGACAACGACGTTGCCTACGCCATGTCCGCCACCTTCCTATTTGACATGGCGATGATCGTGCTGTTTCCCATCATGGGCCGGGCACTGGGTATGACGGATCAGGCCTTTGGCATCTGGGCAGGTACGGCGGTGAGCGGCACCAAGACTGCCAGCAAGTTCCTGATGGTCTGCGCACTGGCTACC
>ERZ1673736.4388-NODE-4388-length-11570-cov-11.839514_pt1 | contig 11570 bp, 8 predicted proteins | sample MGYA00580212_ERZ1673736 | MGnify/ENA primary metagenome ERZ1673736 (study PRJEB41218, sample SAMN15661752) | gut metagenome | host: Homo sapiens | place: Canada: London | collected 2015-08-20/2019-03-30 | study: EMG produced TPA metagenomics assembly of... | reverse complement strand
GCCAAAGGCGGCGAAAGCGGCAGTCGACAGCACTGCGGGATGCCGATGACTCGTTCATATTCTTACTTATACTTCACTTTCACCTTTTCGGTCTTGACCTTTCCGCGGGGCTGCCCCTCGATCGAGTTGCCCTGCACGGTGATCACGTCGCGGCCGTCGACCGAATTGGAGTAGACCTGGATCACCTTGTTGAAGGCTCCCGGCTCGCTCTTGTGGGGTTCGTAGATGATGCGGATCACCCCCGAATCGGCCGGCTCCACGGGACGCTTCGAGAACGACGCCTTGAGGCACGAACACGAAGTGATGACCCGCACCAGCACCAGCGGGGCCGTACCGTCGTTGACGAACCGGAATTCGCGGACCAGGTCGCCGCCCTTACGGGGCACGTCGCCGAAATTATAGGTCGCGTTCTCCAGCCGGAGGTGCGCCCCCTTTACGGGTTTTTCGGCATAGCCCGCAGCGAACGCCAGGCAGGCCGAGAGGGTTAACAGGATATGTCGCATAGCCAAAATTTGTATTTATCCAATATCATACCAGCGGGCGGCGGGAAACCGGGTAAAAAACGGGCGCCGACCCGGCCGACCCGACGCGGGTTTCTCAAACACACCCGTTACTCCATGCGGAAAATATAGGTGATCGTGCCGCCCTGCACCGCGGCGCGGCTCTCTGTGAATCGCGCCTTGCGGGCCGCCGCTTTCGCCGCCTCGATCAGCTCGGCAGCGTCCGTCGTCGAGCCTTTGGGTTCGAACGAAGCCCCCGTGACCTTGCCCGAAGCGTCGACCGTCACGCGGATCACGACCTTGCCGCCCTTCTCGCCGGGATACGACGGCTTGGGCAGGTCGCCCACCAGTCCGCGCCCTTTCAGCCCCTGATCCAGCTGGTCCAGTCCGTCGGGGTTCAGTCCCGGGCCCGTGCCGCTGGCCTTGTCCTCGCCCTCGGGAGCGCGGGGATTGCCCGCATTGTCGGGTTCGTCGGCCCCGCCCTTGTTCATCTTGAACAGCGCCTTGGGGTTGGGCGTCTGCGTCACAGGGTCCTTGCCCGCAACCTGCGCCGTCTGCTCCACGGGTGCCGCGACATCGTGCACGCGCGGCTCGTTGGCCACCTTCACGGGCGGTCTGGGCGGCTCGGGAACGGGCGGCTCGGTGAAGTCGACGAGAATCGTGTCGCCCGGCTTGTCCGTCACCGGCGAGAAATCAAACGACACCAGCGCGAACGAGCCGGCCAGCAGCACGCCGTAGACCGCCGTCGCGATCATCGCCCACCGTCGCGGGGATTTATTATCGGGATCGTAGTAATACATTGGTTTCCCAATTAAAAATTAAGAATGAAAAATTAAAAATTGCCCCTGCGCCAGGGTGGCACGGATTTCATTTTTAATTCTTAATTTTTCATTTTTCATTGAACTTATTTCGGCGAAGTCGCCAAAATAAGTTTATAATTATTGTCCTTGGCGATGTTCATAACCTTCACCACCTCATCCACCGCAACGGTCTTGTCGCAGTGGAGCGAGACGGTAGCGTCCTTCTGCCCGTCGAGCCGCGCCTTGAGCGCCCGCTCCACGCCGCCGATCGAACCCACGTCCTGCAATTCGACATAGTAACGATACTTGCCGTGACCCGCATCCTGAACCGACACCGTGGTCATCGCCTTGTCCTTCAACTGGTTCGAACTCTTCGGAAGCATCAGTTTCAGGGCGTTGGGGTTGATCAGCGTCGTGGCGATCAAGAGGAACAGCAGCAGCAGGAACATCAGGTCGGTCATCGACGAGGCCGAGAACGATTTATCGACTTTCGATCCGTGTTTGATTGCCATAACGCGCTATTTTTGAACGGGTTGATTCAGAATGTCCATAAACGCGATCGAGTTGGCCTCCATCTGGAACACCAGCTTCTCGATGCGCGCCACGAGGTAGTTGTAGCCGAAGTAGGCCGGAATGCCGACGATCAGACCCATCACGGTGGTCACCATCGCCACGTACATGCCGCTCGACAGCAGCCCCAGGTCGACCGTGCCGCCCGCGGCGGACATGTCCATGAAGGTCTGCACCATACCTAACACCGTGCCGAGGAAACCGATCATCGGCGCGCCGCCGGCGATCGTGGCCAGGAACGGAAGGCCGTTTTCGAGTTTCGAGACTTCGAGGTTGGCGACGTTCTCGATGGCGGTCTGCACGTCGCTCATCGGGCGTCCGATGCGCTCGATGCCCTTCTCGATCATGCGTGCGATGGGCGTGTCGGTCTTCTTGCAGAGGTTCACGGCCGTCGAGATCTTGCCGTCGGAGATGTAGTCGCGGATGCGGTTCATAAAGTTCATGTCCAGCACCGAAGCCTTGCGGATGGCCATGAAACGCTCCACGAAGATAAAGATCGTCACGCCCCCCAGCGCCAGCAGCGGCCACATCAGCCAGCCGCCTTTGGTAAACAGGGTCCACAAGCCCATACGGGTCTCCTCACTTACGGCCACCGCCTCGGCAGCCTGCAAAAATGTTGTCATAATGGTTTAGAAATATTTAAGTTTACAAATTTTATCCTTCCAATTTCGTTTTCGAGCGCCGGTTTTGCAGTCTGCGCCCGCGGGGGCGCACGCGCCCCGGCCCCTCCGCCCGCGCTTTTAGTCGGGTCGTTGTTTCACGGCTCCGGCATCAAGTCGGATTCAATCACCGCAGGGACACCTTTCACTTTTCAAGCAGTCTCTGCTCTCGCTTAACCGCAAAGTTCACCTTCTATTCATCCTCTTCCTCTTTAACGTATCCGAACGGCGAAAGCGTATCCGCCGGTTCGCGCAGACGGTTCCGTTCCGCATCTTCGGCCGCCTTTTCGGCCGCGCGGGCCGTACGGCGGGCGATGCGCCGCGCCTTGCGCTTCTTGTTCGTAAAACGCTCCTTGATCCGCTGCCGCAGGTCGCGCAGGTTGTCGAAATCCTCCTTGAAGTAGACGCCGATGCCGGTCTCCTGCAAACCCTGGTTCTCGTCGAAGCGGTCGATGGTCTGCGTGAAGGCTTTCAGCTTGAGCGTCCCGGCCCGGTCGATCAGGTAGGTGATGTAGGCCTCGCCCATGAAGTTGGACATCGAACTGTTCACGGCCTGCTTGTTGTCGATCAGGTAGTTGCCCTCGACCTCGACGAACAGCCGGTTGTTGATCAGGCTCTTCGACAGCCCGAAATCGACCTCGTCGCTCGTCAGTTCCGATTTGGGCCGGTAGCGGATCACCACGTTGTAGTCGGACGACGAAAGCCAGTTGCTGACCATGTTCGACACGAACTCCAGTCCCGTGGCCGCCGACACCGAGCTGCCGATGTTCGACGAGGCCTGCGACGAGTTCTCGGACATGAAGCTGTTGAACAGCAGCAGGTAGAGGAACTGCGTGTCGACCGTCTCGGGGGTCGAGAGAGCATTGGCGATCAGGCTCTGCGTCTCGGGATCGGAGCCGGGAACCCGCACGTCGAAGGTGATCGTGGGGTTCGAAAGCCGCTCGCCGAGGTGAATGACGCACTCCACGGGAACCGAACGGTCGCCCCCGAGGTCGGCCGTGCCCTGCAGGAGGGGTTGCAGCGACGCCTTGACCTTGTACACGGCGTCGATGTCGAGCATCGCGTTCATCGGCGACCCGGTCCACTGGATCGACGAACCGCTCTCGATGGTGAAGCGTTTGTTGATGATCTGCTGGAGCGACAGCATGAAACTGCCCTCCGCGATCGTATAGTCGCCGTAGATCTCGAAAATATTGGCCTTGGGGTTGATCTGGAGGTTCAGCGCGCCCGCGCCGCGCCCCTTGACCGTGTTGCCCGCCACTTCGAGTTCGACTTCGGCGTCGGGCCGCACGTCGAGCGCGAGGGTGATCTTCATCTGGCTCCCGGCGTCGGATTTCTGGCGGTGCTTGCGTTCGAAGGAGAGTTTCTTGCGCGCCACGTCGTCGAGCGTATCGGCCTGCTCGGGCTGCTCGAAGACCACGAAATCGGCGTTCGAAATGTTCGACTTGCTCGACAGCGGCATCACGAACGAGGAGTTGCCGTCGGTCGAGGCCGTTATATCCATGTTCACCGCCCCCTTGTCGCCCGAGATGCGGGCCGTGCCCGTGGCGAAGACCCTGCCGTAGAACATGTCGTTGTCGTCGGAGTCGGTGTCGAGCACCAGCATCTGCCGCGGGGCCACGCGCACGTCGTAGGAGATATTCGAAAGGTGCTGGAGGCTCATGTCGAAATCGAACCGCCCCCGGTTGCCCCGGGGGTCGAAAATCGGGACGTTCGAAGCCCTGAACCGGTTGTTCTTCACGTTCAGCACGGCCTCGGGCATCGAATAGGTCACCTGCGTGAAATCGACCGTGGTTTTCAGCCCCGCGACCCGGATTTCGCCTTCGAGATCGGCCTTGCGGCCCTGGCCCTGCAACGTGAGGCCGGCCGAGGCCATGCCCTCGGTCGAGGAGACGACACCCGCGAGGATCGGGTCCAGCAGCGCCATGTCGAGACTGTCGACGTCCAGCCGGGCGAAATAGCGGTTGCGGTCGGGGGCGTAGAAACCGCGGATCAGCGTGTCGCGCCTGATACGGTCGGAGACCGTCACTCCGGCGCGGCTGCGGGCGAAGTCCCAGCGCGAGGCGAGGCGCATCGGCGGCGCGGGAATGTCGTTGACCTCCACGCTGTCGAGCAGGATGTCGGCCGTGATCTCGCCGCCGCGCAGCACCGACTTCATCGCCGCCGAACCGTTCGTGCGCCCCTCGATGTAATAGCCCATGCGCTCGGCGACCTGCGCGAAGGGCGCCAGGTCGAAATTATGCAGCGAGAGCGTCACCGAATCCTCGCGACTGCGCGAGGCGACGCCGTCGAGCAGCAGCTCCTGCTCGCGGTTCATCACGTAGAACTTGTCGATCACGACCTGCGCGGTGTCGAGCAGGATTTTGCGGGCGAAAATCTGCCACGTCTTGTCGCCGCGGGTGATGTGCGAGGGAAGAATCCGCAAATCGACGACGCGGCCGTTGGGTCCGTGCTCGTCGGCCACCGCGGCGCGGAACCCGACGAGTCCCGAGACGCGGCGCAGGGTGTCGTCGAAGCCTGCCGAGAGCTGCACGCGGTTCTGCCGCGCGCCGCCCGTCAGCGAGAGGCGCGGAAGGTGCAGCACCCCTGCATAGAGATCCTCGGCCGAGGCGTAGACCGCCAGCGAGTCGCCGCGGTTCGAGGCGTTGACCGAAAGGCGCGTGGCGAGCATGCGCCGGCGCTCGATGTACTCCGACGCTGCCTTGAGCGACAACTGGTCGCTGGCCGGATTGAACAACAGTTGCAGCGACGAGCCGTCGGCGATCTGAAGTCCCGTCGACACGGCGTCGGCCACGGGGTTGAAATTGCGGATGTTGACCGACAGCAGCGAGAAGTCGTTGGCCACGGCGGCCTTGCGTTCCGAAGGCGTCTCCTCCCACTTTTCGCCGCCCAGCATCGGCAGGTATTTCCACGCGCTCCGGCGCAGGTATTCGAAGACGGTGCGGTAGCTGGTTTTCGACCGGAACGTGACGTCGGCGAAGTCCGAGCGCAGTTCCACGAACTTGCTCCGCTCGGAGTTCTCGCCCGTGACGGTCATGCTGGCGGCCGCGATCTCCTTGTCGTTGTAGCGGTAGCGGGCGTCGGTCACCTGAATGCGGCCGTTCAGATCGTCGAGCGAACGCCCTCCGGCGGCAGCGACGATGCGGCCCGAGAGCTGCGACACCGAGTCGCGGCGGTTGACGTGCAGCCGGGCCAGATCGGCGTGCCGCAGGTCCATCGTGAAGTCGTAGCGCGGCACGGAGTCGTTCAGGTCGACCGTGCCGAAGAAGTCGAAGTCGAGGTTGGGATCGCGGGCCGTGATGCGTCCGTCGAACTCGCGGTTGCGCAGGCGGCCGTCGAGCCGCAGCGAGTCGTAGACATAGCCGTTGAATCCCAGCTGCGTGACGTTGCCCACGACGTTGGCGTCGGCCACGCCCCTGCCGATCACGCCGTCGACATAGGCCGTGAGGGTGGCGTTGCCCAGCAGATCGCGGCGGTCGAGCAGCTCGCCCAGACGCAGGTTGCGCGTCTCGACATCGCCCCGCACGCTGCTCAACCCCCCTTTGACCGGGGCCATTTTCAGGTTGCAGGAGACGTTGCCCACGCCCGTCGCGGCGCCCAACTGCATGTCGAACGACGAGAGCAGTCCCCGGAAACGGGCATTGAGGTCGATCTGCCCGGAATTGCCCAGCACGCCGACCAGCTTGTCCGAGAGTTTGCGGCCCGCGATGCCGAGGGCCAGCTCGTCCACGGCCCGGGCCGTGGAGCGCAGGCGGGGAACCGACAGGTCGAAACGGGTCTTCCGGATGTCGGGAAGCCCCTTCACCGAGGCGTCGGCCACGAGCGTCGTCCCCTCGCCGATCTGCATGCTCCTGATCCGGCCCGTGAAATCGGACACCACGCCGGCGACCTCGACGTTTACGTCGGTGAAATCCACATGCCAGTCGCGCAGCTTCGGGGCGAAAAAGGCGATGTCGTCGGTCGAAACGGTCGTATTGCGCATCGAGGCGTCGATGCGCACCTCGCCGATGAAATCCTTGTACTGCGCCCACGAGTCGCCCGCCAGCGAGACGAACGGAAAGTTGACGTTCGAACGCGGCGTGATGATCGAGGCGTTCTCGAAGCCCAGACAGCCCTGCGTCATGTAGAACCGCCCGGCCAGGTGGTTCAGCACGAAGCCGCTGCGTTCGCGGGCCGAAAAGGCCGCAATGGAGGTGTAAATGGCCTGCCCGTCGATCGTGAAATCGTCCACGCGGGCCGTGATGCCGTAGAGGTGCATGTGCGAGAAGTCGATGCCGTGCTCCGGATCGCGATGGTCGAGCCGTTCGAGGCAGAGGTCCATGTTCTCGATCGAGGCCTTCTTCAGCGAGAGGCGGAAATTGCCCTTCTTGGGTTTGTCGGGGTCGGAAATGCGGTCGACGATCTGTTTGATGTTCATCTCCCCGCCGGGCGTCTGCCGCAGGTAAAGCCTCGCGTCGGCGATCTCGCCGCGGCTCAGCTCCAGCCCGCCGCCGAAGATGCCGAAACTCGTGATGAAGGCGTCGAGCTTCCCGACGTAAAGCAGCGTGTCGCGCTGGTAGTCCTCGACATAGAAGCCCTTGACCCTGACCTTCGAGAAGATGCCGATGTCCACGCGGTCGATCGACACGGTGGCCTCCAGCTTGCGCGAGACGAAGCACGCGGCCCTGTGCACCGCGTAGTTCTGCACGGCGGGAATGTCGAGCAGCAGCGAGAGCGCCACGGGAACAATTATCAGCAACAAAACCGCCGCCGAGAACACCTTTCCCAATATTTTTATACCTTTGCGCATCAGGACTCCTATATAACCTGCAAATTTAGCGAAAATAGTTAAAAAACAATTATAATTCCGGATGGATATTACAATTCTCGGCATCGAATCCTCGTGTGACGACACCTCTGCCGCCGTGCTCCGCAACAACGTCCTGCTGTCGAACGTCATCGCCTCGCAGGCGGTTCACGTCAAATACGGCGGCGTGATCCCCGAACTGGCCTCGCGGGCCCACCAGCAGAACATCATCCCCGTCGTGGACACGGCGCTCAAGGAGGCGGGCGTCGCCGCCGACCGGATCGACGCCATCGCCTTCACGCGCGGCCCGGGGCTGGTCGGATCGCTGCTCGTGGGCGTGTCGTTCACCAAGGGGCTTTCGATCGCCCGCAACATCCCGATGGTCGAGGTCAACCACCTTCAGGGGCACATCCTCTCGCACTTCATCGACCTTCGGGACCGCACGCTGCCCCATCCGGACTTTCCGTTCCTGTGTCTCCTGGTGAGCGGCGGCCACACGCAGATCGTGCGCGTGGACTCCCCGCTCGAAATGGAGATCATCGGCACGACGATCGACGACGCCGCGGGCGAGGCCTTCGACAAGTGCGCCAAGGTGATGGGGCTGCCCTACCCGGGCGGCCCGGTGATCGACCGTCTGGCCAAGGAGGGCGATCCGAAGGCATTCCGCTTCGCGCATCCCCGCGTCGAGGGCTACGACTATTCGTTCTCGGGCCTGAAAACCTCGTTCCTCTACACGCTGCGCGACGCCGTGGCCGCAGACCCCGACTTCATCGAGACGCACAAGGCCGACCTCTGCGCCTCGCTGCAAGGGACCATCGTCGAGATTCTGCTCGACAAACTCATCCGCGCCTCGAAGGAGACGGGCATCCGCGACATCGCCATCGCAGGCGGCGTCTCGGCCAACTCGGGCCTGCGCGACGGCATCGCCGAAGCGGGCCGCCGGCGCGGCTGGCGAACGTTCCTTCCGGAGTTCAAGTTCACGACCGACAACGCGGCGATGATCGCCATGGCGGGCTACTACCGCTACCTGCGGGGCGACTTCTCGTCGCTCGACGTCTCGCCCGTGGCGCGGCTCGAGGAGTTGTAAGCTACTCACTCACAAAAAAATAATTTATGCAAACATCCAGATTCATGCGGGTCCTTTCGGGGCTGCTGCTGTCAGTTTTCGCCGTCACCGGCCCAACCGCCTGCAACGACAGCAACGACAAGAACACCGCGACGCTGACCGTCAGCACAGACGACCTCGTACTGGGCGGCGAGGCCGGGGAGTCCGAAACCTTCACCATCACTACGACCGCCGCGTGGAAGGCCGTCCCCTCGGGCGAAGGCTTCACGCTCGACAAGACCGAGGGCACGGGTGACGCTACCGTCCGCGTAACCGCCGCCGCGGGCAACTGGGACGGCTATGTGAAGCAGCTGGGCAGCATCGAGATCGCGGCCACGAGCGTCGACGGAGTGAAAACCGTCAGCGTCAGCCAGGACGAAATCACCCCGGTGCTGCCGTCCGAGGTAACCCTGGTGGCCGATTTTACGCTGGGAGCTTCGGTCGCCACCCCCGAGCTGCCGCCCTATTCGACGGATAACTTCACGACCGGGCGCCATGAGTACACGATCGGCGGCTACGCATTTGCCATTTTCGTCGATCCGGACGAGGGCGGCAAATTCTACTGGCTCGACAACAAACAGTTCAGCCCCTCCATTCCGGATCCGGCCCAAGGACTGTTTTTCAGCAAATTAGGCGCATACGTCGAATTCCCGGCCATCGCCGGCAAAGTTCTTTCGGAGGTTCACTACCTGCCCACGAGCCAGCAGAACGACGTCAGCCTCGACCTGTTCGGCGCCGACGATTCGGAACCGCAGTATACGCTCGATTACGGCGACGACGGCACATGGTCCTACACACTGATCGACGCCCGGGAGAACCTGCGTTACCGCATCGAGATCACCAACAAGAAAAACGCGCAGCTCGCCAAACTCAAACTCGTCTACGCCGCGGCGAAATGACGCACGACATCCGGCAAAGACAAACCCCTCCCGGCCAAATGGCCGGGAGGGGTTTGTCTTTATTGGGAGGCGGCGGATCACTTCGCGCCGAAGAGTTTTTCCCGGAGCGAGAAGCCTTCGCATTTCGCGGCGAAGCTGTCGTACTCGGTGCGGAGCGATGTCATCAGCTCCCGGACCGACTGAATCTTCTCGGCACGCCAGGCGTTCGAGCCGCAGAAGGCGTAGCCGTTGCGGAGCTTGCCCTTGAAAGCGTTATAGAGGGCCAGCATGATGCAGTAGGGGCTGTGCGTCACGTCGCACGTCTTGATGCAGTCGAACGGGCACGCCTTGGGGACCTTCAGGCCCTCCTTCACGCGATCGAGGAACGAGTTGCGGATGGCCCGGCCCGGCATGCCGACAGGGCTTTGGATGATCTCGATGTCCTCCTCGTGCGCCTCGATGTAGCTCTGCTTGAAAGCCGGATCGGCGTCGCACTCGTCGGTGGTGACGAAGCGCGTCCCCATCTGCACGCCGTCGGCGCCCAGCGCCATGATGCGGTAGATGTCCTCGCCCGTATAGATGCCGCCGCCGGCGATCACCGGAATGCTGCAGTTGTGCTCGGCCTCGAAAGCACGGACCTCGGCCACGATCTGCGGAACGATGGCTTCGAGCGAATAGTGCTCGTCGGAGATCTGGTCGGCCTTGTAACCCAGGTGGCCGCCCGCCTTGGGACCCTCGACCACGATGGCGTCGGGGATGTACTTATATTCCGAGAACCATTTCTGGCACAGGACCTTCGCGGCGCGCGCCGACGAAACGATCGGAGCCAGTTTGGTCTTGGCGTCTTCCGTGAGGAACGACGGCAGGTTCAACGGAAGCCCCGCACCCGAAAAGATGATGTCGGCCTTCTCGGCGATGGCGGTCTTCACCATGTCGGCGAAGTTGGACATGGCGACCATGACGTTGACGCCGATGATGCCCTTCGTCGCTTCGCGGGCCTTGCGAAGCTCCTCCTTCAGCCCCCAGATCGAGGCGGCGCGATAGTCCTTCGAATAGTTGTTATAGATCGCCCCGAGACCGGCCGACGAGATGACGCCGACACCGCCCTGATTGGCCACGGCCGATGCCAGGCCCGCAAGGGAGACGCCTACGCCCATACCGCCCTGAACGATGGGCATGGAGGCGCATAAATTTCCGATTTTCAATGATTTCATGCTGTTTACTTAAAAGAATAAGTGACGTAACGGGGTACAAGGTACGGAAAATCGGAGCGTTTGGTTCCGCGCGGGAACATATTTAACGCAGACTTCACATTGTCCGCTCACAAAAACCGGATGCCGCGGACCCGTTTCTGCCCCCGGCCGGCGGCCTCGCGCTCGACGATGCCCGTCACGACATCCGCCGCGTCGTGCCATCGGTTGGCGCGAAACTTCCGGCGGTAGGTCGTCAGATGGGCGTAGAGTTCGGGCCAGCGGAGGTTCCAGCCGCGGGGAAAGCGCACGAGGTGGAGCGCCGTGGCCGAATTGGAGAGGATGCGCGCCTCCTTGTTGCCGCTCTGGTGGAACCACTCGACGCGCACGCCCGGCGCAAGCGCCTGCACGGCCCGGGCGAAACCGCGGCCGCCGTTGTTGCTCTCGATGGCGGCCTGCCGCGTGTCCGAGCGCACGAGCATCTCCCCCACCAGCGGCTCGGTCGCCTCCATCGGCTCGCGCGAATAGACCGCGTCGGTAATGTAAATCACCCCGTCGGCATCGACCGCATAGGAGAGCGAACAGAGGTAGTCGTCGCCCGTGTCGGCGGTGTCGGTGTAGTTGGCGCGGCGGACGATCTCGTGTGGCAGACAGTCGTACTCGGCGAAATTCAGCCCGTACAACAGCCCCTCGCGGGCCGACGGACGCCCCTGATACATCGCCTCGAATTGCAGCGGGTCCAGCCGCCGCTTGGCCTCCAGCAGCGCAGCGCCGTGCTGCCGCTCCCACAACGCCTCGCCCGGCTGGCGGGGGTCGACCTCCGTGGGCGGCGCGGTTTTCAGAGCCTCGAAATTGAGGTGCAGCCACCGGTCGGCAGGCAGCGTGTCGAGCTGCGACCACGCGCGCAACTCCTCGACCGGCTCGCGGACCGCGAGGGCGCCGATCAGGTCCTCCTCGTGCCAGCGGGTGAAGACCACCAGCTCGCGCGAGGCGTTGTGCATGCGGGTCCGCACGACGGAGGTGTACCACTCCCAGCAGTTGGCGCGGACGAGCGGCGAATTGGCTTCAAGCGCGTCTTTATA
>ERZ1673736.4384-NODE-4384-length-11578-cov-7.008592_pt1 | contig 11578 bp, 6 predicted proteins | sample MGYA00580212_ERZ1673736 | MGnify/ENA primary metagenome ERZ1673736 (study PRJEB41218, sample SAMN15661752) | gut metagenome | host: Homo sapiens | place: Canada: London | collected 2015-08-20/2019-03-30 | study: EMG produced TPA metagenomics assembly of... | reverse complement strand
AATTCCATTTCCAGAATACATTTGGAAAGATGTTCAAAGGAAAAGGTGAGGGAGAAGGAACGGTATCTGGATTTGCAGCAGCCTGTACGGCAATGGCAAACACGATCGGTGTTGGAAATATTGGTGGTGTCGCAACTGCCATCACAATGGGAGGTCCGGGAGCGATCTTCTGGATGTGGATCTCTGCACTGCTTGGAATGTCTACAAAAGCATGTGAGATCATTCTTGGACAGAGATACCGAGTGAAATATGAAAACTCTATGGACGAATATATGTGTGACCGTTCTTTCGTTATGAAAAATGCATTAGGATGGAAAAAGGGAGCATTTATTCTTGCAATCTGCTGTTTTGTACTTGGACCATGGACATGCTGTGTTCAGACAGAATCAGTCGTGAATTCCTTAAAAGAAGCATTTGGGATCAAACCATTATTTGCGATCATTGTATTAGGAATCACTTGCTTCTTAACGATCGCAGGTGGATTAAAGAGAATTTCTTCTGTTATGGAACGAATCGTGCCATTTATGGCAATGTTATATATCCTTGGTGGAATCGGAATTCTTTTGATGAATATCAATGCAGTACCAGGAGCCGTTGCACTGATTTTTAAGAGTGCGTTTACACCAATGGCAGGAGTCGGTGGATTTGCTGGAGCGACAGTGAAAGAGGCGATGCGTTACGGAATCGCCAGAGGATTATACTCAAACGATGCTGGAACAGGATATGGAATCGTTGCACATGCAGCAGGGATCACAGACCACCCAGTTCGTCAGTCATCTTGGGGATGGGGAGAAGTATTCTTAGATACGATCGTTGTATGTTCTGTTACAGCATTATCATTGATCCTTACAAACTCATATATTGACTATCCAAACGTAACCAGTGCACAGCTTACAACGGTAGCATTTAAGGTGGCATACGGAAATATTGGAGGATATTTCTTATCCCTGGCGATCACAGTCTTTGCATGGACAACGATCATTGGAATGTATTATTCTTGTGCCAAATCTGTAAATTATGCATTTGGGGATTCCAATGCAAATAAGATCGCAACACCAATTTATATGGTATATTACATGCTTCCATGTTTATTATTTTATAATATCAAAGCCGATCTTTTATGGGCAGCAACCGACTTGTTAAGTGCAGTTTATGTCATTGTCACATTGATCTTTATTTACAGCAAACGAAAAGAGATCATGCGACTATATAATGATTTTTGGGATCGTTTTATTCCAGCATTAAAAAGAGGAGAACATCCAGAAAAAGTATCTTATGAAACAGTCGAAGAAAAAGGAGATGTTTTATGATGAAGAATTCTATTGAAAACATCATCAAAGAAAATAAGATCATGGTCATTGATGGCTCTATGTCCACACCACTGGAAAATAGGGGAGTTTCCCTGAATTCCAAGTTATGGACAGCTAAGATCTTAGCGGAACAGCCAGAACTGATCAAACAGGTTCACAAAAATTACTTCAAAGCAGGAGCAGACTGTGGGATCACATGCAGCTATCAGGCATCCATTCCAGGACTTATGGAAAATGGATATACGTTAGAAGAAGCAGAAAATTTGATACGCAGTGCTGTTAAGATTTTTTGTGAAGCAAGAGATGAATGGTGGGAAGAAGAAGGACGTGAAGCTGGAAGAGCGTGGCCACTGTGTCTAGGTGCAGCAGGACCATATGGAGCATATTTAGCAGATGGGTCCGAATACCGTGGAAATTATGGTATTACAGATGAACAATTAAAGGAATTTCACAAAAGAAGAGTCGAACTGTTACATGAAGCAGGAGCAGATATCATTTTATTTGAAACAGTACCATCTCTAAAAGAAGCTAAAGTTGAGGCAGAAATTGCTGAAGAATATGGATATGATTACTGGATCAGTTTCTCATGTCTAAGTGAAAATATTATCTGCGAAGGAACACCGATCGCAGAATGTGCAACAACATTTGCAAAAGGATATCCTCATTTAAAAATGATCGGTGTCAACTGTACAAAACCAGAATATATCACAGGATTGATCCATAAGATCAAAGAAAACTGTGATATTCCGATCGGAGTTTACCCAAACAGCGGGGAAGAATACGATGCAGTGAAGAAAGTCTGGTTTGGCAAACAGTCAGCCTTGTCATTTGAACAATACGCATACAATTATATGAAATCTGGAGCAAGTGCAGTTGGAGGATGTTGTACAACCGTAGCAAAACATGTAGAGGAAGTCGTAAGAGCCAAAAAACGGTTTTCTGAAGAACAAAAATAACTAAAAAAATGAAATCATAAAAATGACCTCAGGATAATCTCTAAATAGATTGTCAGAGGTCATTTTTTTCTTTATAATGAGTATATTGGAAATCTAAAAAGAGAAGGAAAATATATGGATAAAAAGAAAAGATTAATTCAGTTAACAGAAGGAATATTACTCTGTTGTGTGATCGTTGTCATGACGTTGCTCTGCATAGGGATCATAAAAAAAGAGGTAAAGAATACAAAAGGAAAATTAACAGAGACAACTGGGTGGTATCGAATACAAGATAATAAAAAAGTGCAAGTAGATCTAAATCAGAAGATAAAGGCAGATCCGCAAGGAAAACTTGTACTATATAATGATACGATTGCCCAGAAATACAAAGGATATCTGATGACAACAAAGGCAGCAAAATATTCTGTCAGAATTTATGCTGGAGATCAGTTGATCTATCGATACAGTGATTCTAATTTTCATCGCAATGATCAAATGAAATCTAAATTAAGCTGCGATGCGAGAATCCCAGAACATGGGAAAAAGGGAACCGTTATCAAGATCATATATCAGAACGGAAGTAACGGAAGTTATCAGCTTGATGATATTTTAGTTGGACGTGGAGATGTAGTTATGGGATTTCATGTTCAACAGGAAATAGTCGGTATCGTGATGATCGCGATCATGTTTTTCTTAAGTTTTGTAGCGTTGATCACTGGAATTTATCTGAAGCATTTTAAATTAAACAGCACCAGATTCTTAAACATAGCAGCATTTCTGGCACTAAGTGGGATCTGGTTTTTGTCAGATTCAGCATTAGCACAGGAATATACATCATTTCCGGCACTGACAGGAATGATTTCTTTTTATGCATTTATGCTGATGTCAGTACCGATGGTTCATTTTGTAAAAAATACACTGAAGTTTGAAAAATATAAAGTCTTAGATGTGATCAATTTGTTATTTTATGCGAATGCGTTGATTCAGGGAATTTTAAACAAATGTTTGAAAATCCATATGGTCCATATGCTGTTCGTAACACATGTGCTCTTGTTCATTGCAGTAATAACCATTGTTGTTTTGATGATAGAAGAATACCGAAGAACAAAAGATAGCGAACTTAAGATCATTATGAATGCCTTTGGGATCATGGCCGTTGCAGGGGTATTATCATTATGCATGTACTGGAAACTTGAGATTCCTTTTTATGGAACCATTTTTGAAGTGGGTGTTTTGATCTTTGAACAGTTGTTATTAACTAGTATTTTTGTAAATCTTGTTGAACAGGCGAAAACAAGATCTGAGCTTGAAGTTTATGAAAGACTTCTAAAAGAAGATCGTATGACAGGTATTAATAACAGGACTGCATTCGAGGAACAGCTTCAAGACATTGAGGATCACGCACAAGATTACGATAATGCTGCATTGATCTTTATGGATGTAGATGGATTAAAAAATACAAACGATCTTTATGGACATAATGCAGGGGACGAACTGATCATTTCTGCGGCGCTATGTATAAAAAATGTATTTGCAACATATGGAAAATGTTACAGGATCGGCGGGGATGAATTTGGTGTGCTTATTTTTGATTCAATAGAGAATATGGATGAATTATTGAAACAAATGGATCAAGAGATCATAAAGTATAATAGAAATAACAGATATTATCTTTCAATTACAAGAGGGATAAGTTTCTTAAAAGATACAGAAGGAAAACAGAAGAAGATCAGTGATTGGAAATATGAGGCCGATCAGGATATGTATTGTAACAAAAAGAGGAGAAATATAAATGACAGATTATAATATAGATTTTTTGATCGCAGGACTTGTATTTTTAATATTTCTGTTGATTCATTTTCAGCGTTATAAAAAACTGAATAATATCAGTGGAAGAACATTCTGGTTCTTAATTATTGCAGGAATATTTGATATCACATTTGATCTGTTAAGCTCCATACTATTGGTAAAAAGTAATCCTGCTTATAATTCATGGATGATCTTTTTTTCCACGATGCTTTATATCCTGCAGATGATCGTTGTATATATTTTCTATAATTATACACAGGCATTAAGACACTGTGATGAAGATATAAGAACAAGAAATATAAAGATCATGGCAGTACCAATACTATGTATGGAAGTAGCTATCGTGACCAATGTTTTACATAAACAGTTTTTTTATTGTAATGAACAGGGGCAGTATGTTCATGGAAAAGCATATTTGGTAACATATATTTTTACATTGATCTGTATAGCTGCTGTCATTATAAATTGCTTTATCAATCAGGAAGAATATCAGAAGAATGAGCTTCGGGCGATCAAGGAATTCCTTGGAGTTGCATTGGTCTGTGTTACGATACAGATGAAATTTCAATCTGTATTAATGACAGGATTTGGGTTATCCTTAGGGATTACGATCTTATTTTGGGCACTTTATAATCCACAGTTATATATAGACAGCCTGACCGGATTGTATTCTAAAGGCTATTTCAGGCGATGGTTTCCAGAGCAGATCAAGAGAAAGAAGGAACTTCATCTGCTTATGATCGATTTGTGGAAACTAAAACAAGTTAATAAGCTATATGGAGTTACAACAGGAGATGAATTGCTGATCCAGATCGCAGAATACCTTCACAAGATTAATGAAGCAAACCATGTTTTCAGGATTCATGGGAATCGTTTTTTTGTGTTCACAACATCATTGATGGATTATGAAACGAATAAAGATGCGATCATGAAACTATTTAAACGACCTTTTAAAGTAAAAGGGGAACGAATTTCTTTTTCCACTGCGATATGTGGAATCATCAACGTTCAAGAAGTCAAAGAGATCGATGTATTGATCGATTATCTGGAATATCTGGTACAGTTAAAACCTAAATCAGACAGAACGATACTGATTCAGAATGATCAACATACAAAAGAAGGATTTCTTTATGAACAGGAAGTTAAAAAATATATGGCGACAGCAATTGAAGAGGATCTTTTTGAAGTATATTATCAGCCACTGTATGATCTAAAAGAAAAAAGATATCGTACAATGGAAGCATTAAGCCGATTGAGACATCCGTCACTTGGAATGATCTCACCAGAAGTTTTTATCGGAATTGCAGAGAAACATGGACAGATCGCAAAGCTTGGGTATCTTCAATTCCGAAAGGTCTGCAAGTTCATAAAAGAACATCCACAGATCATGGAAAAGATTGAAAGTATAAAGTATAATTTGTCTCCATTAGAATTATTAAAATCAGGGTATAGCAAAAAACTGATCCGTACGATCGAAGAGTTTGACATACCGTTTTCGTATTTTCAATTTGAGATCACAGAAACTGTTGCGACAGAGTATAGCGAAGCATTATATCAGACGATCGCAGATTTCAAAAAGTCAGGAATTCAGATCTGCCTAGATGATTTTGGATCTGGATATGCGAATTTAAATACAGTACTAAAACTACCATTTTCAACGATCAAACTGGATCGCTCTTTGTTAAATGGAATCTGCTACGATGACCAAGTTGCACTATTATACAAAAATATTGTTGCAGTCATGCAGAATCTTGGACATAAAGTTGTAGCAGAAGGAGTGGAAACTCAGAAAGAGATCGATCTGTTAAAACAATGGGGTGTTGATCTTGTACAAGGATATTATTATACAAAACCATTAGATTCAGAGCAGATCATTCATAAATTAGAGGAAGATGTTTGTTAGGACATAAAGGCTATCTTGAAAAGATGGGATTTGTGAAAGAAAACAGCGTTTATGTAAAGAACGCATAGTACAAAGCGGTACCATTTAACATACACACTGTGTGGTGGTTTGAATAACGTAAATTATTTGAATATTATAAAAAGAGATCATGTGTCAGCAACCGTACGAACACGTCTGCACTTAGCGAGTGGATGGTCGAATGACCATTCAGGAGCTTAGTACAGCTACGTGAGAGTCCGAACGCAAGTGGGTTGCAGACACATGATCTCTTTTTATAATATTCAAATAATTTAAGCTATTCAATCACAATTTAATCAGATTCTACTTCGCATGTAAATCCAGCATCCGTGATCGTCTTGATCGTATCTTGAATTCCCTGTCCATCTGCAGTCAGATATCCTGAAGCAAAGATAGAATTTACAACGGTCAATAATTCCTTTTCTCTTCCTTTAAAATAAATTTCACGTCCAGCGGCACAGCGGATATCAGATGTTGGAACCAGTAATCTTGCCAGACATAATACTTTCAGGCAGTATTCTGGTGTCAAATTTGAAGTATCTCTATCCTGCAGAGGTGTTCCTTTGATCGGAATTAAGAAGTTGATCGGAAGTGCTTCTGGATTGATTTCTTTCAGATCTAATAACATATCAACAACATCTTCCTTACTCTCGCCCATACCAATGATACCACCGCTGCAGATTTCAAATCCAAGGTCCTGTAACATATGAATGTTGTTTACACGCTGTTCGTATGTATGTGTTGTGCAGATATTTGGATAATTGGAACGGCTTGTATTTAAGTTATGGTTGATACGGTCTAATCCAGCTTCTTTTAACATTAAGGCCTGTTTCTTTGTTAAAAATCCGATAGAGCAGCATAAATGTGTACCCTCTTCTTTCATCTTACGAATTTTAGAAGCAAGTTCTTCAATCTCATCATCGCTGAATTTCATACCGCTTAATCCGATACAATGACGGGAAAGTTTATGATCATGGACAAATGTGTTATCTCCATATAATTTTTCATCATCGACCCATTTATATTTTTCAATATCTGCATGGGAACGACAGGATTGTGCGCAGTAAGCACAGTTCTGGGAGCAGTTTCCGCTTCTGGCGTTTGTTAAAAGATGAATGTTTACATGATTCCCTTTATATTTTTTACGAAGTGCTCCGGCACGTTCGATCAGTTCATTTAATTGTTCATCAGGTGTATTTAAGATCGCGATGGCTTCTTCACGGGTTAAATTTTGTTCTGAATTCATATGCTATATACCTTCCTTTGTTTAAATTCAAAATATCTTATTAATCTGAACTTTAGCATGGAAAAAAACAATTGTCAACATAGTGAGTAGATTTGGTTAACGATAATAGAGATAATAAAATAACGATTGACATTCATTTTTATTCTCTGTATAATACTAAAAAGTTAGGAAGCTAACCATTTTGAAAAGGAAGGGATGAGTGAATGCAGGATATAAATGATAAGATCAATAACATGCACATGGGAAAACTGATTCATATGTTATCACATGAGATGAAGAGGAATCAGCCAATTGATAAAGTGATCAAGGCTGATCTTACCATCATGCAGAAACATATTTTAAAGTTTATTTTATTAGAAACAATGCATAAAGATCTTTATCAAAAAGACATTGAAGAAGAATTTCAGATCCGCAAATCAACTGTGACAGGATATGTACAGTTGATGGAGAAGAATGGATATCTGACAAGAGAAAGTGTCAAAGGAGATGCTAGAAAGAAGCGGCTGGTACCAACAGAGAAAGCCGAAGGATTAAGACAGGCAATCTTGGAAGATATTAAGCTTAGTGAAAAAAGAATGGAAAAAGGCATTCCTGAGGAAGATGTCATAACATGCAAACATGTTTTATATCAGGTATTACAAAATCTTATAGAAAAACACAAGGAGGAAGGAAAGAAAGATGAATAAGACCCTATTAAAATCAGTCCGAGAATACAAAAAACAATCCATACTTGCTCCAATCCTGGTAATTCTTGAGGTACTGATGGAAGTTTTGATTCCGATGGAGATGGCAAATATCATTGATATCGGAATGACAAGCGGAGATTTACATTATATTATCCAGCGAGGAGTGATCCTGGTTGTTATGGCAATGTTATCCCTGTTTTTCGGGATTTCAGCTGGAAATATGGCAGCCGTTGCAGGTGCCGGATATGCAAAGAACTTAAGACACGATATATTCTACAAAGTGCAGGAGTTCTCATTTAAGAATATCGACCACTTTGCAACATCAGGACTTGTCACACGTATGACAACAGATATTACAAATATCCAGATGGCCTATATGATGAGTATCCGACTACTTGCCAGAGCACCGATTATGATCATTTTATCATGGGTAATGACATTAAAGTACAGTGTGAAAGTAGCGATACTATTTTTGATCGTGATTCCATTACTAGGAGGAACATTGATCTTTATTGCAAAAAAAGCACATCCACACTTTATCAAAGTATTTGATGAATATGATATCTTAAATAATTCCGTACAGGAAAATGTAAACGCATCCCGTGTGGTAAAAGCATTTGTACGTGAAGATTATGAAATCGATAAATTCCACGGAATTTCCAAGTATGTATATACACTGTTTACAAAAGCAGAAAAGATCGTTGCATGGAACTCACCAGTTATGCAGTTTACAATGTATGTTGTTATACTTCTGCTTGTAGCGATCGGTGGAACAGGGATCATCCATGGAACAATGGGAACTGGAGAATTAACAAGTATCATCGTATACGCATTACAGATCATTGGTTCTCTGATGATGGTAACCTTCGTATTCGTAATGATCATGATCGCAGAAGCATCTACAGACCGTATTACAGAAGTTTTAGAAGAAGTACCAGAAATGCAGGATAAAGCAGATGCAGTAACAGAAGTAAAAGACGGAGAGATCATCTTTGATCATGTAAACTTCAGTTATGCAGGAGAAGGTGGAAATCTTTCCTTAAAAGATGTTGATCTTCATATCAGATCCGGACAGACGATCGGAATCATCGGTGGAACAGGTAGTGCAAAATCTACATTAGTACAGTTGATCCCAAGACTTTACGATGTTACAGAAGGATGTGTCAAAGTTGGCGGCATTGATGTCCGTGATTACAACTTAGAAGCATTAAGAGACCAGGTATCCATGGTACTCCAGAAGAATGTATTATTTACAGGAACAATTTACGATAATATCCGTTGGGGAGATGAAAATGCATCCGATGAAGAAGTTCAGAGAATGTGTAAATTAGCACAGGCAGACGGGTTTGTAAATGAATTTCCAGCTGGATACAATACACAGATCGTACAGGGTGGAAACAATGTTTCTGGTGGACAGAAACAGAGATTGTGTATCGCAAGAGCGTTATTAAAGAAACCAAAGATCTTGATCTTAGATGATTCCACAAGTGCGGTTGATACAAAGACAGATGCATTGATCCGTAAGGCATTCCGTGAAGAAATTCCGAATACAACAAAGATCATCATCGCACAGAGAGTATCTTCCATCGAAGATGCAGACCAGATCATCGTATTAGATGATGGAAAGATCATGGGTGTTGGAACATCCGAAGAATTATTAAAGACAAATGATATTTACAGAGAAGTCTATGAATCACAGGTGAAAGGGGGAGAAGACGATGAGTAAAAGACCAGAAAAGACGATCAACAAAAATACGGCGAAGACAGCAAAACGTCTTTTAAAATATGTAACAGATACTTATAAATTACAGTTTATTCTCGTGTTTGTCTGCATTTTCATCAGTGCAGCAGCTTCTGTATCTGTATCTTTATCATTGAAATTTATGCTCGATGACTTCATCCTGCCTTTGGTTGGACAGAGCAATCCAGATTTCACAAATTTTTACCACGCAATGATCGTCCTTGGATGCATCTTTGCAGCAGGTGTCATTGCAACATTTATTTATACAAGGATGATGGTATTTATCGGACAAGGAGTCCTAAAACGTGTCAGAGACGATATGTTTGAACATATGCAGACATTACCGATCCGTTATTTCGACCAGAATACAAATGGTTCGATCATGAGTTTATACACAAATGATACGGACACATTAAGACAGATGATCAGCCAGGCAATTCCTCAGGCATTGATGTCATTTTTCACGATCATTGTAACATTTATTTCTATGTTAGTATTAAGTCCGATTTTAACGATTCTTGCAGTTGTTGTTATCGGAATCATGATCACGGTGACAAAAGCGATTGGTGGAAACAGCGGAAAATACTTTATCCGCCAGCAAAAATCATTAGCCGATGTGACAGGATTTATCGAAGAGAGAATGAATGGACAGAGAGTTGTCAAAGTCTTTAACCACGAACGTAAATCAGAAGAAGAATTTGACAAGTTAAACGAATCTCTGTTTGAAAGTGCTGCAAATGCCAACAAATATGCAAATATCATGGGTCCAGTTGTAGGAAATATCGGAAACCTTCAATTTGTATTAACAGCGGTATTAGGTGGTGTGTTAGCTATTGAAGGTATTGGAGGGATCACATTGGGTGTCATGGCATCATACCTTCAATTTACAAAGAGTTTCACACAGCCATTTATGCAGGTCGCACAGCAGTTTAACTCTATTGTAATGGCACTTGCAGGTGCAGAAAGGATCTTTGCCCTGATCGATGAAGAACCTGAGACAGATGAGGGATATGTAAGATTAGTAAATGCGAAGAAAGATGAAAATGGAAACATTATCGAATGTGAAGAAAGAACAGGAATGTGGGCATGGAAACATCCACACTCTGCAGATGGGTCTGTAACATATACAGAATTAACTGGCGATGTAAGATTTGAAGATGTAACGTTTGGTTACAACGAAGATAAAACCATCCTTCATGACATTAGTCTGTTCGCAAAACCAGGACAGAAGCTAGCATTTGTAGGATCCACAGGAGCCGGAAAAACAACGATCACAAACCTGATCAACCGCTTCTATGACATTCAGGATGGTAAGATTCGTTACGACGGAATCAACATCAAGAAGATCAAAAAAGACGACTTAAGACGTTCCTTAGGAATTGTATTACAGGATACACACCTGTTTACAGGAACGATCAAAGACAATATCCGCTACGGAAATTTAGCGGCAACCGACGAACAGATCTACGAAGCAGCCAAATTAGCACACGCAGACCAGTTCATCAAAATGCTTCCAGATGGTTACGACACTGTGATCAGCGGAGACGGAGAAGGATTATCTCAAGGACAGAGACAGTTACTATCCATTGCCAGAGCAGCCGTAGCCAACCCACCAGTACTGATCTTAGATGAAGCAACATCAAGTATTGATACAAGAACAGAAAGCATTGTACAACGAGGAATGGATAACCTGATGAAAGGTAGAACTGTATTTGTAATCGCCCATCGACTATCTACGATCCGAAATAGTGATGCGATCATTGTACTTGAACATGGTAAGATCATTGAACGTGGAGATCATGAAGATCTTATTAAGAATAAAGGAACCTACTATCAATTATATACTGGTAAGTTGGAACTGTCTTAAATTTGTGATTGGCCAACTGTAGATTTTGAGTATATGATAAAAAATAAATAAACGATCGGAAGA
>ERZ1673736.4345-NODE-4345-length-11712-cov-4.376340_pt1 | contig 11712 bp, 9 predicted proteins | sample MGYA00580212_ERZ1673736 | MGnify/ENA primary metagenome ERZ1673736 (study PRJEB41218, sample SAMN15661752) | gut metagenome | host: Homo sapiens | place: Canada: London | collected 2015-08-20/2019-03-30 | study: EMG produced TPA metagenomics assembly of... | reverse complement strand
AAATCGTTCAGGAATTGCCTACGGTAGATTATATTTTAGCGCCCATCGGTGGCGGCGGGCTGATTACCGGAGTGGCTACTCTTGCGAAAATGCTGAATCCCAAGATTAAGGTAATCGGCGTTGAACCATCTCCGGCAGCCAGTATGACTGCCGCACTGCGGGCGGGTGAACCAGTGACGCTGCCGACTGCCAATACCATAGCAGATGGCACGGCTGTCAAGCGAGTGGGTGAAAAGATATTCCCTTATGTTCAGGAGAATGTGGATCAGATTCTGACAGTAGAAGATGATGAACTAATCGGAGCATTTCTTGATTTGGTTGAGAATCATAAAATGATTGTGGAGAATTCCGGTCTTCTTACGGTGGCGGCATTGAAGCAATTAGAGCTGACAGGAAAGAAGGCGGTGGCCATTTTAAGCGGCGGAAATATGGATGTCATTACCATGTCTTCCATTGTACAGCATGGATTGATTCAGAGAGACCGTATTTTTTCTGTGTCTGTACTGCTTCCGGATAAACCGGGTGAGCTGGTTCGTGTTGCTGCGACAATTGCCAATGCGCAGGGAAATGTAATTAAACTGGAGCATAACCAGTTTGTCAGCACAAACCGAAATGCGGCAGTGGAGCTGAGAATTACGATGGAGGCTTTTGGAACAGAGCATAAACAGGAAATTATGCAGGCTTTGGAAGATGAAGGATTTCGTCCAAGAGAAATAGGAGCAAAGTTATACTAAAGTTTTTTGGAACAAATGCGAAAAAGGAGGATTGCAGTTATGAAGCGGCAATCCTTTTTTTGATTGTTAATATTTTATCTTGACAGAGTGTGTATAATTGTATACAATTATACAAGTTAAAAAGAGGAAATAAATGCCTTGTTATTTAAAGATGGGAGAGATAGAGATGGAAAACAGAAAAGTGTATTTCGATAAGCACACAAATCTATTACAGTTAGAGGAACACATGTATCCGCTTGTAGATGTGGATACCCCGAATGTGTTCCGCAATCTGTTCCATTATGATGAAATTCCGAAAATTGCATTTAATGATCGTATTGTTCCCCACAGTATGCCGGATGAAATATGGATTACGGATACGACTTTCCGTGATGGCCAGCAATCCCGTGCGCCATACAGCACAGAGCAGATTGTAACCCTATATGATTATTTTCACAAGCTTGGAGGACCAAACGGTAAGATACGTCAGAGTGAATTTTTCTTATACAGCAAGAAAGACAGGGATGCTGTATATAAATGCCTGGAAAGAGGATACGAGTTTCCGGAAGTGACAAGCTGGATCCGTGCGAGTAAGAAGGACTTTGAGCTGGTAAAAGATATTGGAATGAAAGAGACCGGAATTCTGGTAAGCTGTTCTGATTATCATATTTTTTATAAATTAAAAATGACAAGACGGGAATGTATGAATCATTATCTGTCTGTTATAAGAGAATGTCTGGAGAAGGGAATCAGCCCGAGATGCCATCTGGAAGACATTACGAGATCAGATATTTATGGCTTTGTAATTCCGTTTTGTTTGGAGCTTATGAAATTAATGGAGGAATATAAGATTCCGGTTAAGATTCGTGTCTGCGATACTATGGGATATGGAGTCAATTATCCGGGGGCTGTAATTCCGCGTTCCATACCGGGAATTATTTACGGACTCCGTGTCCATGCAGGAGTTCCAAGCGAGCTGATTGAATTTCACGGACACAATGATTTCTATAAAGCAGTCAGCAATTCTACGACAGCGTGGCTTTATGGGGCGTGTGGTGTAAATTGCTCCCTGTTTGGAATTGGCGAGAGGACGGGGAATACTCCTCTGGAGGCTATGGTGTTTGAATATGCACAGCTCAGAGGGACGCTGGATGGTATGGATACCACAGTTATTACAGATCTGGCAGAATACTATGAGAAAGAAATTGGCTACCGTGTTCCGTCGAGAACGCCTTTTGTGGGGAGAAATTTTAATGTGACAAGAGCTGGGATCCATGCGGACGGGCTTTTGAAAAATGAAGAGATATATAATGTGTTTGATACGGATAAATTCTTGAAGCGGCCGCCACTGGTGGCAGTATCCAATACATCCGGACTTGCCGGGATTGCGCATTGGATTAATACTTATTTCCGGTTGCCGGAAGGAAAGCAGGTTGATAAAAACACAGAGCTGGTAACGATGGTAAAGGCATGGGTAGACAAGGAATATGAAGAAGGGCGTGTTACTGTATTGACAGATGATGAACTGCTTGCCGTTATTGATGATGCCTGCCGTCAGCTTGGAATAGAGTTAACCGGGGAGAAATAAGTTATGGAAGAGTATCAGGATCAATCGCTCAGAGGAAAAGTATTCCGTAAGTTAAGGGAAGATATTTTATCCGGTGTCTATAAAGAGCATGATGAACTCCGTGAAATTACGATTGGCGAGGAGATGGGGGTAAGCAGAACCCCGGTAAGAGAAGCTTTGCGGCAGCTGGAGCTGGAAGGTCTTGTAGCAATCATTCCCAATAAAGGAGCTTATGTAACAGGGATTACACCGAAGGACGTGCACGATATATATAAAATCCGGTCTATGCTGGAGGGGCTCTGCGCACGGTGGGCAACCATGAATATTACGGAAAATCAAATCAGTGAATTGGAAGAAATTATTTTGCTTTCAGAATTTCATTTAAAAAAAGCAAGTAGCGGGAAGGCCAAACAAGTATCAGAACTTGACGGAAAATTTCATAAAGTCTTGTATATAGCATCAAATAGCCGTATACTGGAACATGTATTATCCGATTTCCATAAATATGTGCAGGTGGCAAGAACCATGTCTGTTGGTGCAGAGAGCCGCGCCGAAAAATCTATAGCAGAACACAGAGACATTTTGGAGGCGATAAAAAGCAAAGATGCAGATCTGGCAGAGCGGCTTGCGAATGAACATATTATGAGGGTTATGGAAAATCTTCATATAGAAGAGTAGTGTAAATAAAACAAAAAGGAGTGTAAGCGATGGCAAAAATTAAAATGACGACACCAATCGTAGAGATGGATGGAGACGAGATGACAAGAATCCTTTGGAAGATGATTAAAGAAAATCTTCTGGAGCCATTTATTGAGTTGAATACAGAGTATTATGATTTGGGTCTGGAGAACAGGAATGCAACGGATGATCAGGTGACGGTAGATTCTGCCAATGCAACGAAAAAGTATAAGGTGGCGGTAAAATGCGCGACAATCACACCAAATGCCGCACGTATGACAGAATATGACCTGAAGGAGATGTGGAAGAGTCCGAATGGCACGATCCGTGCGATTCTTGATGGAACTGTGTTCCGCGCCCCGATTGTGGTAAAGGGAATTGAACCGTGCGTAAAAAATTGGAAGAAGCCTATCACTATTGCAAGACATGCCTATGGTGATGTATATAAGGGATCGGAAATGAAAATTCCGGGAGCAGGAAAGGTGGAGCTGGTTTATACTGCTGAGGATGGCTCAGAGACAAGAGAGCTGGTACATAATTTTGATGGAGCCGGGATTGTGCAGGGAATGCATAATATCAACCGTTCTATTGAAAGCTTTGCAAGAAGCTGCTTTAATTATGCCCTGGATACCAAACAGGATCTTTGGTTTGCAACGAAAGATACAATTTCTAAAAAATATGACCATACATTCAAAGATATTTTCCAGGAAATCTTTGATGCAGAATATAAAGAGAAGTTTGAGCATGCCGGAATTACTTATTTTTATACTTTGATTGATGATGCAGTTGCCCGCGTTATGAAGTCCGAGGGCGGTTATATCTGGGCATGTAAGAATTACGACGGAGACGTGATGAGTGATATGGTATCCTCTGCTTTCGGTTCACTGGCAATGATGACCTCTGTTCTGGTATCGCCGGACGGATATTATGAGTATGAGGCGGCGCACGGAACCGTACAGCGTCATTATTACAAGCATCTGAAGGGGGAAGAGACATCAACTAACTCAGTGGCAACCATTTTTGCATGGACAGGAGCGCTTAGAAAACGTGGAGAGCTGGATGGCAATGAAGAACTGATGGCATTTGCTGATAAGCTTGAGAAAGCAACAATTGAAACAATTGAAGATGGTAAAATGACAAAAGATCTGGCGCTGATTACAACGATTGAGAATCCGACAGTGCTTAACAGTGAAGCGTTTATCAAAGCAAGTGCAGAGAGGTTGTAATGATATAATTTCATACTTAAAGGGGGATTATTGTGAAAAAGAAAATAGTGAGGGCTGTGGCTCTTGTATTGGTATGCAGCATGATGGTACTGCCGGTTTCCGCAGCAGAAATGACGGAAGAAGCAGTAAATGCGGTAGGCGGAGAAGTTATTGAGCTTAGTGAGGAAGAATCACTCTATGATTTTCCGTATGTCGATGTAGATGAAAATGAATGGTTTGCGCTGGAAGCCTATGTTATGTATGAAACCGGGCTGATGATGGGAAAAGACACTGAGCATTTTGCCCCATATGAGCCACTGGCGCGCGCTCAGTTTGCAATGATTATCTGGAGAACCGTCGGCGAACCGGATATTCCGTATGATGAGATTTTTCCGGATGTACCGGATGGGACATGGTATACCCGGGCTGTTCTTGCAGCATATGGACTTAATATAATTACAGGTTATTCAGATACCGGATATTTTGGACCGAGCGACTACATTACCAGGGAACAGATGGCTACAATGATGTACCGTCTTGCGATTACAGCAGAGCTGGATGTAAGTGCAAGATCGGATTTCGGTAATTTTGTTGATGGAGAAAGTGTAAGTTCTTTTGCACAGGATGCAATGTCATGGGCAGTTGCCAGAGGGATCATTACGGGAAAGGATAGCGGTACGAGGCTTGACCCGCAAGGAAGTACCAGCCGTGCGGAAACGGCAGTTATTTTGACAAGATTCTTCTTAAGTTATGGTGAGTAAATAAAAGGAAACAGGGAGCGAAAGTACGTGATTTTGCTCCCTGTTTCTTCTTAATTATTCAGCCAAAGATTCCCAGCGTTCATAGAGTGTTTCCAGTTCCAGAGCAATTTGGGATTTTTCTTTTGAAAGCTCCTGGCATTTTACAGAATTGGTATAAATTTCTTCCCGGGTCATAAGCTCGTCAATCTCAGCATCCCGTTCTTCCAGTTCGCTGATATGGTTTTCTGTTTTTTTCAAATCGTTTAAGCGCTTTCGTTCTTTAGCCTGCGCTTCTTTCTGCTCCTGCCAGCTGAGTTTAGAATCGGATACCGTTTCTTTTGCAGAAATGGAAATCTCTGCATTAGGAACACCGGCGTAAGCAGCGGTCAGGGTTTCTTTCTTTTCTAAATAATAATCGTAATTTCCGATATAATTTACAAACTTATGATTTATAAGTTCCAAGATTCTGGTAGCTGTTTGATTAATAAAATACCTGTCATGGGATACAAAGAGTACTGTTCCGGTATAATTGTTCAACGCTTTTTCCAGAATTTCTTTGGAGGTAATATCCAGATGGTTGGTCGGCTCGTCCAGAATCAGGAAATTTGCTTCTGACAGCATTAGTTTTGCCAGAGAGACACGTCCACGCTCTCCGCCGCTTAAATCAGAGATCTGTTTGAATACATCGTCGCCGGTGAATAAAAAGGCGGCCAGAATGTTGCGGATTCTGGTATTGGTGAGAGTGGGATAGGCATCTGATATTTCTTCAAAAATAGTCTTCTCCATGTGAAGTACATGATGTTCCTGATCGTAATATCCTATCTTGACATTGGTTCCCAGCGTAAAGGTTCCTGTATCCGCGGGAAGGACTTCGTTTAAAATCTTAAGAAGCGTTGTTTTACCTGTTCCGTTATCGCCGATAATCGCAACATGTTCGCCGCGTTTGATGTCAAAGTTTATGTCGGAAAACAGGGTTTGCGAGGAAAATGCTTTGCTTAAATGTTCTACAGTCAGAACATCGTTTCCGCTGGTGCAGGAGGGCTCTAAAGTCAGATGAATCTCACTGTGAATTTCGGCAGGTTTTTCCACAGGCGTTATTTTATTCAGCATTTTTTCCCGGCTTTCTGCTCGTTTAATGGATTTTTCCCGGTTGAAGGAACGTAATTTTTCGATGACAGCTTCCTGGTGTTTGATTTCCTGCTGTTGGTTTAAATATTCTTTTAATTTTGCATTCCGGATCTGTTCTTTTTTTTCGGCGTAAGCAGTATAGTTGCCGAGGAATGTCATAAGCCTTCCAGACTCGATTTCAATAACTTTTGTGACGACTCTGTTCAGAAAATAACGGTCATGAGATACAATCAAAACTGCTCCTGGATAGTTAAGCAAATAATTTTCCAGCCATGCAATAGAGTTTAAGTCCAGGTGGTTGGTGGGTTCATCCAGAAGCAGAACATCGGGTTTTGTGAGAAGCAGCTTTCCCAGCGCTACCCGTGTTTTCTGACCTCCGGAAAGTGTATCGACGGATTTATTAAATTCTGATTCGTGAAAGCCAAGTCCTTTTAAAACACCTGTAATCTCACTTTCGTATGCATATCCGTTTTCACGTTCAAAGCGGTCTGTCAGACGGTGGTAGGCGGCAAGGCGGTTTTCCAGTTCCTGACCGGCCAGAGTTTTCAATTCCAACTCAATGCTTCGGATTTGTTTTTCCATTTTAATAATATTTGCTTTTGCAGTCTTTACTTCTTCGTATATGGTATGTCCGTTTGTGACTTCCTGATGCTGGGAGAGATATCCCAGAGTTTTGCCCTTGGCAAGGGTAACAGTCCCGGCGTCCAGGGAAAGTTCCCCCACAATCATTTTGAGGATTGTGGATTTCCCTGCACCATTTAATCCTACCAGGGCGGCTTTTTCGTGTTCTTCTATATGAAAAGAGCCATGTTCGACAATAACTTCTTCTCCAAATGCTTTTTTAATGTCATGGCAAGCTAAAATCATAGTATAACCTCCGTAAATTCTTCCACTTCATTATACAAAAAACAAAAGAAATTACAACTAAAGTAGAAAGATTTTTATCAAAAGTTTGACATTAATTAAACAATTCTATATAATATCTCTAGAATGTAATCGGGAAGGTGAGACTAGTGGAAGAAAGAGAGATCTCTCAGGCAGTGATACGAAGACTCCCCAGATATTATCGTTATCTTGGAGAACTGTTGGAAAATGGAGTGGAGCGTATTTCCTCCAATGATTTGAGCAAGAGAATGAAAGTTACGGCATCTCAGATCAGACAGGATCTGAATAACTTTGGCGGATTTGGCCAGCAGGGATATGGATATAATGTGAAATATTTGTATACGGAGATTGGTAAGATACTCGGGTTGGAGCAGCATCATAATATTATTATTATCGGGGCAGGTAATCTTGGACAGGCGTTAGCGAATTATGCAGATTTTGAGAAACGAGGCTTCATTCTGAAGGGGATTTTTGATGTTAATCCGACTTTGGCAGATGTATCAATCCGCGGTGTTCCGGTTCGGATGATGGATGAATTGGAACAGTTTGTCAGAGAGAATGATATAGAGATCGGTGTGCTGACGATTCCCAAGACAAAGGCAGTTGAAGTGGCGAATAACCTGGTGAATAATGGTGTTCGGGCAATTTGGAATTTTGCTCACATTGATTTGAATCTTCCTGAAAATGTGATTGTTGAAAATGTGCATTTATCAGAAAGTCTGATGCGGCTGTCTTATAATATCAGCCGGTATCATGAAGAACATAAAGAAAGTAAGTAAAAAGACATTGCGGCGTGTATGGAAGGCCTGTATAACGGGCTTTTTTTACACGTTGTTTTGTATAACGGACATTGTCATAAAATAGTCGAAGAAGGTGGAAGAATGATATATTTTCCAGATGCAGGGCAGATGAAGGCGGCGGACAGATACACCATTGATGTGTTGGGAATTCCATCGCTGGAACTTATGGAAAGAGCGGCGGAAAGTTGTGTACAGATTATGGAGGCGGAAGGCATTGACTTGTCGAAAATATGCGTGATATGCGGATCGGGAAATAACGGCGGAGACGGATTCGCCATTGCACGGATGCTGAAGGAGAAGAAGTTGGATGTGGAGCTTGTCTTTATCGGAAAGGAAGTTAGCTGTACGGAGGAAACCAGGAGGCAGATGCAGTTATTTCAGAAAGTTGGCGGAAGAATAAGCAACACTTATGAAGAGAAAGAATATAGTGTAATAGTAGATGCAATATTTGGTGTAGGCCTCAGCAGACCGATTGAAGGGAAATATTTCGAGATTATAGAATCTTTGAACCGCTCTAAAGCTGTGAGAGTGGCTGTAGATATTCCTTCTGGCATATCAGCAGATACAGGATGTGTGATGGGAACGGCTGTTCGCGCGGATCTGACGGTTACTTTCCAGAAAAGGAAACTTGGTCTTATCTTTTATCCCGGATGTGAGTATGCAGGAAGAGTGTTTATTGCCGATATTGGAATTTGCACAGAGAAAATGGAAGAGGATGCAGAGACTGTGTTTTCTTATGAGCCTTCACTGTTTTCAGAACTCTTGCCGGAACGAAAACCGGATTCTCATAAAGGAACTTATGGAAAAGTGCTGATTATTGCAGGGAGTAAGGGAATGGCCGGAGCTGCGTACTTGAATGCATTGTCCGCTTATCGGACAGGTGCCGGGCTGGTTCAGATTTATACGGTGGAAGAGAACAGAATGATTCTGCAGCAGCTTTTGCCAGAAGCAATTATTACGGCATATGATTCTTATGATGAAGAGGAAGTACGAGGGCTTCTGACGTGGGCAGATGTTGTGTGTATTGGTTCGGGAATCGGCGTCAATGAGTGCTCGGAAAAGATTTTGGAGATGGTTGTAAAGAATGTTCAGGTACCTTGCGTTGTTGATGCGGATGGACTGAATATTTTAGCAGGACATCCGCAGTATCTGGAAGGAATATCTGCCGGGCAATTTGTATTTACCCCACATCTGAAAGAAATGTCCAGACTGACACGGATAGATGTAGAAACATTGAAGAGCCGCAGAATAGATGCAGCCAGAGCATTTGCAGAAAAATATCCCGTTGTCTGCGTTATGAAAGATGCCAGAACGGTGGTGGCCTGTGCAGGCAGACAGACCTACGTAAATATTAGTGGGAATGCAGCTATGGCGAAAGCTGGTTCTGGCGATGTGCTGGCGGGTATCATTACAGGTCTTTTGGCTCAGGGCAAGGATTGCTTTGAAGGCGCATGTATAGGAGTGCTTCTGCATGGAATGGCGGGAGATGCGGCAAAGGTTGAGAAAGGCAGCTATAGTGTACTGGCAAGAGAGCTGGCGGATGGAATCGCGGCTGTGCTCAGCCGGAAGGAGGATTAAGAGAGCATGAAAAAGTACAGCAGAGTATGCGCAAGAATTGATTTGGACGCGATTGAATATAATATGGAAATGATGAAGAAGAATATAGCGGCAGATACAAAGATTATTGCCGTACTTAAGACGGATGCCTACGGGCATGGAGCAGTTCAGATCGCAAGATTGTTTGAATCTGTCGAATATATATGGGGATATGCTGTCGCAACAGCGGATGAAGCAGTTTTGCTGAAAGAAAAGGGGCTGAAAAAACCTGTTTTAGTGCTGGGTTGTGTCTTTCCGGAGCAGTGGGCGGAGATGATTGAAAAAGAAGTGCGCATGACTTGTTATTCGGAAGAAATGGCAGAGGGAGTTTCCAGTCTTGCTTTTGATATGGGAAAAAAGGCTTATCTTCACATAAAAATTGACACAGGAATGGGAAGACTTGGCTTTTCTGTATGTGAGGAAAGTGTTGATAAGATTGCAGGAATTGCAGCCATGCCTTGTCTGGTGTTGGAGGGGATGTTTACACATTTTGCGAAAGCAGATGAGACGGATAAAGGATATACGGATCAGCAGATAAAGGAATATCTGTGGATGAAGAAAGCGCTGGAGGAAAGAAAAATCTGCTTTCCATATTGTCATTGTTCTAACAGTGCCGGAATTATAGATATAAAAGAAGCCAATATGGATCTTGTCCGCGCCGGGATTTCTATTTACGGAATGTATCCGTCGGAAGAAGTGAGAGAAGAGAATGTCCCATTAAAACCTGCAATGGAATTAATCAGCCATGTAACTTATGTAAAATGGATAGAGGCAGGAACGTCCGTTAGCTACGGGGGAACATATACGGCAAAAGAGAAGCGGAAGATTGCTACCATTCCGGTAGGCTATGGCGACGGTTATCCCAGAAGCTTGTCTAACAAAGGCTACGTGTTGATTCATGGCAGGAAGGCGCCAATCTGTGGAAGAGTGTGCATGGATCAGTTTATGGTTGATGTTACAGAAATTGAAGATGTAAAATTCGGAGATAGAGTTGTCCTTGTAGGATATGATGGGGCAGAACATCTTCCGGTGGAGACACTTGGCGATATTTCCGGCAGATTTAATTATGAATTTGTCTGTTGTCTCAGTAAACGTATACCAAGGGAATATCTGCGTCAGGGTAAATTGGTAAAGCAGATTGATTTTTTCACGTAGGTAAAAATAAAACTCTGCAGAATACATCCGAAAAAGATGGAAATACTTATTTTATCTTAGAAAATCGGAGTGTGAAATAGAGTGCAGGTAAGACGTGGAGATATTTATTATGCAGATTTAAGTCCGGTAGTGGGTTCAGAACAGGGAGGCATCAGGCCGGTGCTGATTATTCAGAATGATATTGGGAACAGGCACAGTCCAACTGTGATCTGTGCGGCGATCACTTCCCGCATGAATAAGGCAAAGCTTCCGACACATGTGGAAATTGATGCACGCAAATATCAGATTGTCAAGAATTCGGTTATTCTGCTGGAGCAGATTCGTACGATTGATAAACAAAGGCTCAAAGATATGGTTTGCCATTTGGATAAAGAACTAATGAATAAAGTAGATGAAGCAATTAAAGTTAGTTTTGAGCTTCATACATAGAAAAGGAGCATAGGCGAAAAATGGAAGAAGGCAGTTTATTTCTGCGGATGAAGGAAATATTTCAGGGAGAAAATGGGCAGAAGGAAGTCCTGGGGAAAGAGGCGGCGGATTTAATTCGAAATATTTTCCGGTATATGGATAAAGATGCAAAAGATATCATGACGCACCGGAGAGATATTGTGGCGATTGACGGAGAAGAAACGCTGGAAAAGGCGTTAAAGTTTATGTTAGATGAAAAGTTTTCACGCTTTCCAATTTACAGGGAAGATATTGATGAAATTATTGGAATCTTTCATTTGAGAGATGCGATGAAAGCTTATCTGGACAAAACGCTCCGGGAAACTCCGGTAAAAGACCTTGAAATGTACATACGTCCGGTAGCATTTATTCCGGAAACGAAGAGTATCGACAGACTTTTCAAGGAAATGCAGGCAGAGAAAAACCACATAGCCGTTGTACTGGATGAATATGGTCAGACTTCGGGTATTGTGGCAATGGAAGATATTCTGGAAGAGATTGTCGGAAATATCATGGACGAGTATGATGAAGAGGAAGAAACGATTGTCTGTCAGGCGGATGGCTCTTATATTGTAAATGGGTTTATCGATCTGGAAGATTTGGAAGACTTGATGGGGCTTAGTTTTGACAAAGAAGAGTATGAGACGCTTAATGGATTCCTGATTGCGGAGCTTGACCGGATACCGGGAGAGAATGAGCGATGTGCCGTAGAATATGAAGGATATCGCTTTACGATATTATCTGTAGACAATAATACAATTCAATCTGTGAAAATGGAAAGGATTGCAAAAAACGAAC
>ERZ1673736.4324-NODE-4324-length-11769-cov-62.619344_pt1 | contig 11769 bp, 10 predicted proteins | sample MGYA00580212_ERZ1673736 | MGnify/ENA primary metagenome ERZ1673736 (study PRJEB41218, sample SAMN15661752) | gut metagenome | host: Homo sapiens | place: Canada: London | collected 2015-08-20/2019-03-30 | study: EMG produced TPA metagenomics assembly of... | reverse complement strand
AACAATATACATTATCCATCCGCCTCAGTGCGGATGGATTTTCTTTTTCTATCTACAATCCGTTGGGAGAGAACAGTTTCTGTTTCGACTCTTATACGGTCAATGCTTCCTGTTCCATGACTGCCAATATCAAAGAGATGCTAACAAGTACAGAAGCATTAAAGTATCCTTATAAACGGATAAACATTTTGGTAGACTCTCCCCGATTCACTCCTGTTCCTTTTGATTTATTCGAAGACGAACAGATAGATACATTATTTTATCATAATTTTCCAAAGGTTAATAATGAGATTGTGCTATGCAATGTATTGGGCAAAAGCAATGTAGTGATTCTGTTTGCCATGGACAAACATGCCCATCAATTGTTGACAGAACACTTCCCCACCGCACGTTTCTTCTCAACGGTCAGTCCGCTGACAGAATACTTTGCGCAAAAAAGCAAATTGGGTAATAGTAAAAAGCTCTATGCTCACGTCCGCAAACATTTGGTAGAAGTATACTGCTATGACAAAGGCAAACTATTATTAATAAACTCATTTCCTTGCAAACAAACAGCCGACTGTATATATTACCTATTATACATATGGCAACAATTGGGCTACAACCAAGAAAAAGATGAATTGCAACTGACCGGAAAATTTAAAGATAAAGAAGGATTGTTGACCGGACTGCGCAAGTATCTGCGCCAAGTATTTATCATTAATCCGAAAGCTGAGTTCAACCGTTCTGAGATAAGCAAAATTGAAGATATACCTTTTGATATGCAAACTCTAATTTTATGCGAGTAATTAGTGGAATATACAAACGACGCCGATTTGACGTGCCCAACAGTTTCAAAGCACGCCCTACAACAGACTTCGCAAAAGAGAATCTGTTTAACGTACTAAGTAATAACTATTTCGACTTTGAAGATGGAGTAACTGCACTTGATCTTTTCGCCGGGACAGGAAGTATCAGCATCGAGTTAGTCTCTCGCGGTTGCGACAAAGTAATCTCGGTAGAAAAAGACCCTCAACACCTGTCTTTCATTTCTCAAGTCATGCGTGAAGTAAAAACCGATAAGTGTTTTCCTGTCCGTGCAGATGCCTTTAAGTTCATAGAGAAATGCAGTGAACAATTTGACTTCATCTTTGCCGATCCCCCCTATGCATTAAAAGACTTGCAAAGTATTCCCAGCCATATTTTCGAAAACGGTCTGCTAAAGGAAAACGGTTTGTTGGTATTGGAACACGGAAAAGATCAAAACTTTGAGGATGATCCTCATTTCATTGAACGCCGCATATATGGCAGCGTCAATTTCTCCTTTTTTAGAGCAACGGTGCCAGAAGCCGAATAGTAGATTCTTGTACCTTTTGATACCACGGACGCTTTATCCATTGTTTTCTCTGCAATAGGAAGGCGTCCTTTTGGTCTTTCAAGAAAATCTCTTTCAGAATTAGTGCAGAGATACGATCATACATAAAAGCATTGACCTCAAAGTTATGTTCAAAGCTTCGGAAGTCCATATTGGTAGAGCCAACTGTAGAAAGAGTATCGTCACTCACTATCAATTTGGAATGAAGAAAACCCTTCTGATAGAGATATATCTTCACACCGGCACACATCATATCGTCCAAATAAGAAAGAGAAGCCAAATGAGTCAAGCGCGTATCAGCACGCTCCGGTATCATGATGCGAATGTCCACACCGGCAAGGGCAGCCGTTTTCAGAGCCATCAATATAGGTTCGGTAGGCAGCAGATAAGGAGTCTGGATATAAAAATATTTGCGTGAACTGCTGATGGCTATCAACAGTCCCTGCATAATGTCCCGCCACTCTCCTACCGGATCGGAAGTCACAATCTGCATCAAAGCATTGCCATAACTATCCATCTCGGGAAAATAGCGGGAAGAAGTAATCAGAGTACGATCCACCACATACCAATCTGTCAAAAAAGCCGTTTGCAACCCATATACAGCTTTCCCCTCTATCTTAATATGTGTATCACGCCAAATCCCCCATTGAAACCCCTTCATGTAACGCAAAGCAATGTTCATTCCTCCCGTAAAGGCAACTTTCCCGTCAATCACCACTATCTTACGGTGATTACGATAATTCACCTTGCTCGTAAAAACAGGGAAGCGAACCTTCAGAAAACCACGTGCCTCAATACCGGCACCTCTCATCTCATCATAAAAGAGATGAGGAACTTTCCAGCAGCCTACATCATCATACAACAGACGGATTTCAACTCCTTCACGAGCCTTATCAATCAATAAATCACGCAACAACCTGCCCACAGGGTCATCTTCGAATATATAGAACTCTAAATGAATATGATGCTTTGCCTTACTGATTGCTTTCATCAATGATTGCAGCATAGACAACCCGTCTGTATAGACCTCCGTTTTGTTACCTTCAAAGGGCAAGGCATTATTCACATTTCTGAAGAAGTGCATCAATTGGTGCTGATCTTCAGGACATTTAAAAGCTTTCTGAGCCTGATATTCTGCCATCGGACGCTTAATCAGACGGGTAAACCCTTTACGGCCAATCAGCTTTTCCTTACGTGTGCTCCGACCAAAAAAGAAATAGAAGATAAGTCCGACAATCGGAAGGAAAAAAAGCACAAGTACCCACGCCATTGTTTTAACCGGGTTACGATTATCAAGCACCACTATCATAATAGTGCCAATAATAATCAAGAAGTAAAGCAGGTTAAAAGCAACAGTAAATATTTCATTAAATATGCTCCATTCTATCATAACTCTAATTTACACGTCAGCAAACATATAAAAAAAATCCCAACCTATAACAATATAGATTGGGAAAAGATTCTTCCATGCTTATTTTAGAATGGGCGTCCTCTATGTCCGCCGGGACCAAATCCCGGACCTCCGAAGCCTCGTCTGCTGTTCATCATTTTATCGCGTGCCCCCTTACTTCCAAAGATATTCAAACGATAAATAAAATGAAGCATACAGTAGCTATTGATACTATTGTATTCTGTAACCGAACGCATATCGGCAGACAATGAACGGCTGATATTGCTCTGTTGTTTCAAAATGTCATACATTTCAAAACTAATAGTTGCAGCCCCTTTAAGCAAGTTTTGTGCTATCTGAGCGTTCCATATCAACTCATTATTATTATAACTGGCATCATTATATCCTCTTCTTGACTGATTAGTGATATTGGTGGACAAAGTCATTTGCCAGGGAAGAGTGACATTAGTACTTGCTCCATAAGAAAATGTATAAGGGTTCTGATTGTTTTCCGGGCGTAATTTGCTGCGCTCTGCCGTATATTCGATAGAACCGTTCAAAGAAAATTCAAACCAGTCGTTACGATACGAACCGTTCAGATTCTCTGCCAGAGTTAAACCGGTAGTCGTGTTCTTGTCATCCATCTTTGTATCCTTATTATAAAGATAAGCCACCTGATTCTGGTAATTGGCACGTGCAAAAGAGTTGATAGTGAATTTCTTGTTCTTCAGCGCGGTATTGAAGCCGAACATACCGAAAGCATTCCAGTTACCATTAATGTTCTGCGGAGTAACAATGGTCCGACCGGTTTCCATATCATACTGCGTACTGTTACTGATACTGTTCTGCGTAGCGGTAAACATCAAGTGTGCCACCATTCCACGTTGTCTTTCAGCATTATATGTATTATAAAATGCGCGCATGGTATGTGCAAACGAAGGTTTCAAGCCGGGGTTACCGACACGGATATTCAGCGGATTTGAGTTATCAACAATCGGCAACAAGTTTTCCATACTCGGCTGACTGCTGCGTCCGCGATAAGTGATACGCAACTGACTCACTTTAGAGAAACGATAGCGGAAGTCCAGATTCGGAGCAAAATTAAAGACCGTACGAGTGGTATCTACCATATACGCTCCTTTTTTATAAGAAAGTTTGGTATTCTGCGGCTGCAAAGACATTCCCACACTCATCTGATACTTTTCGCGGATGAAACGCAAACCCAAAGAAACATCATGGTTAAAGTATTTATACTCGGCATCCTTGCTTAAACTATCCACATACGCAGCTTCATACCCTTCGGGCAGTCCGTCACCGATTTCCCAAGGAAAACCTTGCAAATCATAAGTAGACTTATCGCTCGTAGTATTTTTGTATTGAAACCGATAACTGAACTGCAGAAAAGTAGCCCGAGCAATCGGTTCGCTATACGTCAACTGTGCCGTATAGTTGTAATTCTTGGTCGGCATCGTTATATATTGATTACGATATTGGATAGAGTCTCCTCCCAAATAATTATGTATTTGATAATAACGAGTCTCCGACTGGGTATATTGATCATTGTCGTTATCGCCATAACCAAACGACCCCCGGAAAGTGATGTTACGTCCTTTATTGTTCAGCTTGCGGTTCACCTGTAAAGTCGCATTGGCAGACAGACTCTTAGTATCCGACAAGCCATGTTCATTGGTTGCATTGACGCGAATGTCGCGTAACGGATCACTGCCATCCATATCATTAAAATTAAGATAATCGTTTGGATTGGCAATATAATTATAAGGGTCATCATTGAAAGTACCTGATTCTTTCATTGTAGCCCCATCGGTCTTATTATAAGAGACGTTAGGACGAAAGATGATATTCGTCATTGAATCGGGTTTCCATTCCATACGGAAATCCGCATTAAAATCACTTACTTTGTTACGATTGTTTGAATTCGTGTTTGAATAAGAATTGCCGCTCTGCAAGAAACGTTGAGAATAACCGCTGCTGATGATATCTGCATCACGATAGTTATAGCGCATACTACCCCCCAATTCCAATTTGGACGTTTCCGTAGCAAAGTTTGCGCCCAACATTTTTGTGGCATTCAGCCCGTTATTACGTCTCCAGCGAGGACCGCCGCCTCCACCCGAAAATCCTTGGTCGTTCACATTATTGGCAGAACCGATAATAGAAAATTGAGTTTTATCATAAAAACGGTTTATCATAGCACGTCCCATATAGCGGTCTTCGGTACCTCCTGCCAAATCGACATTTCCAAACCAACCCTGGTTCATTCCCTTCTTGACAGTCAAGTCCAGTACCGTTTCCTCTTCACCATCATCAATACCGGTAATACGTGCCAAATCAGATTTCTTATCATATGTCTTCAATTTATCAACCATATCGACAGGCAAGTTCTTCAATCCGGTCTTCACATCACCGCCAAAGAACTCCTTACCATCCACCATGATTTTCTTCACCTCCTTACTTTGATATTTCCATCTTCATCAACCTCGGCTCCGGGCAGTTTCTTCACCAATTCTTCCAGCATAGCTCCTTCGGGAGTTCGATATGCGGATGCATTATACCCGATTGTATCTTCCGAAATGGTAACTTGAGGAGCCTCAGCCACCACAATCGCCTCACCCAACATAATATCATCTGTGGGCAAAGTCACCGTGCCTACATTAACAGAAGGCTTGCCGGCAGTCAATTGCAACGGCTTCTCCTGAGTCAGATAACCGACAAAGGAAATCTTCAAAACATATTTTCCGGGGCGAGCCGCCACAGAGAAGACACCATTATTATTGGTAACATTTCCTACTGCCATTGTACTATCCGGCAAAGAAAGTAACTGTACGGTAGCCTGTGCTATCGGACTCTTGTCATCTCCATCAACTACAGTTCCGCTTACCGTGACCCGTTTGCTGCCCTGGGCCCAAGAGAGAGTTGTACCGGTACACACCAGTAGCAACAAAAGTATCAATTTCTTCATCTTTCTATTTTCCTAATGAGATTTAATGCCTAATGTCCTTTGGACACTTCCACACTCAAAAGGTTTAACGGAAAAGAAGATTATTTTTTAAAAAGCTTGTCTACCTTACTCTTTTGAATGCCAAACTCCAGACAAAGTACATTGAAAGCCATATAAACAATAGCAATAGAATTATCGGCTTCTTCAAGGTTTCCATCATAGACTCCCCTGACAAGCATCACTATATAATAAATGCCTAAAAGATAAATGGCATAACAAATGGCCTTAACACGGATTTTAGCTGTTTCCTCATTCTCGTTTTTCACCTTTGCCAGAAATATCATGAAAAGAGAAAACCAGATAAGTAACTTCACAGAAGCTTTGGTAAACAACAAGTTACTGTCGTTTATCATTCCAAACATAAACATCATCAATGGCAGGAACACACACAGGATTAAAAGAGTATATCCCATGGTTCTGCAATAAGTGGGTAGAATTCCTTTCATTATTTTAGCATTTAACGTACAAAAGTAATTATTTGCAAGCAAACTACGCCTATCTTTTTGCTTTTTTACCTAAATTTGCAGGCAAATATAAAAGTTATGAGTAAACAAAAGGTTATTATCTGCCACAGTATAAACGAGAATTTAGCTGATACCATCAGCCAATGCACGTATGATAAATTATTCATTCTGGTTGACGAGCATACCCGCAAACTCTGCATACCGCTCATTCAAGAAGCCGGCTTCATGAAAGATGCGCAACTGATTTGCATCGGCGCAGAAGATGTCCATAAGAACCTCGACACCTTGGCCTATGTATGGAAACAATTAGGCGACCGAGGAGCTACACGCCATTCACTGCTTGTCAACCTGGGCGGAGGAATGGTGACTGATTTGGGTGGTTTTGCAGCCTCAACATTCAAGCGCGGCATTAAATATATCAATGTCCCCACCACTTTACTTGCCATGGTAGATGCCTCCGTGGGAGGAAAAACCGGCATTAATTTCAATGGGTTAAAAAATGAAATCGGTGTCTTCTCTCCGGCTGAATCTGTACTGATAGACAGTGAATTCTTAAAGTCACTGGATTTACACAATCTGCTTTCCGGTTATGCAGAAATGTTGAAACACGGACTTATCAGCACCCCGGAACATTGGGCTGAATTATTGAATTTCGACTTCAACAAAACAGATTATAAAGCATTGCAAAAACTGGTTGCCAAATCCGTTCAAATCAAAGAGAAGATTGTCGAATGCGATCCATATGAAACCGGAATACGCAAGGCTTTGAATTTGGGACATACAGTGGGGCATGCTTTTGAAAGTTTTGCTTTGGAAATCAATCATCCGGTATTACACGGCTATGCTGTTGCCTGGGGAATGGTCTGCGAACTATATTTCTCGCACGTCAAGACAGGTTTTCCCAAAGACAAGTTGCGCCAGACCCTCCAATTCATCAAAGAGCATTATGGCAAACTGGAATTCGACTGCAAACATTATGACCGACTTTATGAGTTCATGACACATGACAAGAAGAATATTGCCGACAGAATCAACTTTACTTTATTGTCCGACGTGGGCGACATTCAAATCAACCAGTCGGCCACAAAGGAAGAAATCATGGATATGCTCGATTTTTACCGTGAATCCATGTAATCAAGTATGATTTAAAGCTAAACAATAACTAACTGATACATAGGGTTCAATAAAACAAAATGCTTTTTATTCTAAAAAAAAGTGCCGAAAGATTTGCTATTTTAAAAGAAAGCCGTACCTTTGCACTCGCAATTCGGGGTGTAGCTCAGCCCGGTTAGAGTACGCGTCTGGGGGGCGTGTGGTCGCTGGTTCGAATCCAGTCACCCCGACAGCTGAGTATCAAGGAGTTAAGCAGTTAGCTTAGCTCCTTTTTCTTTTATCTACTGACGGATTACTGACGTTCGAGATGGAGAATAAATGCTATCAAACATAAAATACTTTACTACAGCAATTTCTTTTGAGTTATTTCTGCTCGCTATTAGTTATCTACACATCTTGGCATAAGATACCAAATAAACCGTTTGATAATTATTTTTATGCATAAAAGTATTCCCGTACAAATTTTGATATTTCTATACGGGAATATTTTTAAGTACTTGATTATATGTGGATGTATTTCAATTATTCCCTTATTAGCACTTTAGACATTAAATTAAATAATTCTCTCCTTCATAACAAACAATACCATAACAGGCATTTTCAAAGCAATAAAGGCTTTCATCTTCACTTTTTAATCTCAAAGATTCTGTAAGATATTGTAAAATAGCATCAAACAATCGCTTTGAATTATTGTTTATCAGAAAATCGCTCACATCAATATTTACTTTAGACATATTTTATGAATATCCCTAAGTTAGACTTAAAGCTTTTGGTTAATCCATAAAAGGAGAAGCGATTAGACTTATAAAAATCAATATACAAAACAGAATGACAAGGATGACTGGAATCATCAAGCAGCCACCACATCCTTGCAGAAATTCCGCTTTACTTTTTGCTAACTCTATTTGGGTTTTCTCATATTCAGAAAGTTGTTGAGCATTTCTTATCTTATTCATAGCTATAATATATTTTTATTATTCAATTATGATAAACAGATTTAGCTTCTTTGATTTTTTAACATACCTATTAATGGAGTTTTGCATAACATTCATATACAGGTAAATTAGAATAATCATTCAAGTAATGCATGGTGCCATTAACCATATAATCAGAATAGATACGTACATCATGAGAGGACCAAATGATTAAGATAGCTTTCATTTCTTTTTCTTCAACAGGGTCGTAATCAAAGTTGTCTATGATGTATATGGAACGTCCTTTATCCAGAGGAAGCACTCCACCTCTATCAGGGTCTAACAAATAATACTCTCCTTTTTTCTTTATATTATACTTTGTGCAATGATAACTTCTGTATCCATTTGTGCCGTTTTCTTCTAGTTCATATTTTAATCCATTTTTCACTAGTGAAAAAGAATACAAATCACCTGTATAACTTCGACCTTCCCAGGCACCTATTATTTCTTTGTTTGACTTAGAAATATCATTTGACTTAGAAACAATATCCGCCTTAGAATTGAGTTTTGCATAACATTCATATACAGGTAAATTAGAATAATCATTCAAGTAATACATAGTGCCATTAACCATATAATCAGAATAGATACGTACATCATGAGAGGACCAAATGATTAAGATAGCTTTCATTTCTTTTTCTTCAACAGGGTCGTAATCAAAGTTGTCTATGATGTATATGGAACGTCCTTTATCCAGAGGAAGCACTCCACCTCTATCAGGGTCTAACAAATAATACTCTCCTTTTTTCTTTATATTATACTTTGTGCAATGATAACTTCTGTATCCATTTGTGCCGTTTTCTTCTAGTTCATATTTTAATCCATTTTTCACTAGTGAAAAAGAATACAAATCGCCTGTATAACTTCGACCTTCCCAAGCACCTATTATTTCTTTGTTTGATTTAGAAATATCATATATGGCATATATACCTGCCATAAAAAATAGTATCACTAAACAATGCATAATCATTGGAAATTTATTAACTCTATTCTGGGTTTGGTCATGTTTTACTTTCATTTTTTCCTGATATTCATTTGAATGAAGAAATTCAGGTCCTAATTTTTCTTTATTGTTCTCTTGTTCCATATTCATTAATTTTAAATCGTTTATTTATTGCTTATATCAATAGCCATTAATGATTTCGTTCATGTCATCTACAACTTTTATCACATTTCCGTCTGAATCCAATACAAAAAGTTTCTCTTCCACCACGTAACCGCCATAACTGTTTTTAGCTCTGTATTTGTGAAGGGCAAAGTAAGTGTTGTTGTCCTTATTGTATATACCAAAGGCTTCCCAGCTTATCCCTTCATAACTGTCTGGGTCTTTAAGATAATGCAGTTTAAGATAGACCCTTACCCCAGCCATGGCTTCTGTTTGAGAAGGTCCTTTATTGTTTCCGTAGTTTTCAGTATTGTTGTAACTCCCTGAAAAGCTACTTTGCTCTCCGATTGAGGAAATGATAACTATGATTATAGCAAGAAAAATCAATGCCGATGTCCATTGTCGACGTTCTTTTTTCTTTTTGTTTTGCATATAAATGGTATTTTGAACAATACAACCACAGGAAAGGCATTTAATGTACTCCTCATTTTTTAACCCTTCATCTATTGTTAGATTTATACCGCAATTACTGCATTGTATGTATTGCGAATAAGCATTTGACGTTAATAAGTTATCCGACATTGAGTTTTGTTTTGTCGAAGTACATGAGCGAAGCGCAGAAAGCTCCTTGCGAAAGTTAAGGTTGATTTTATTAAAATTTCCTTGCAGGTTTAGAGGGGGATTATATATACGAATCAATTCTTTTTCAATATCTGCATAATCGTTATTTGCGTAGTGAAAAAGTAACAGATTGTCTTTCATCCATTCTGTAAGTACAGATTCGTCAGTTTCATTGAACTTGGTTTTTCCGTTTTGAGGAGAGTTTATATCTCTTGGAATTAGTTTGAATCCCAATAAACAGCCTAATGATTTGCGAATTGTGGAATATCCGGCAGTGCCGGTGAAATGTTGATTATAGTCACGAATACGCAGACTTTTACTGCTTTTACCTACATACACGACATTGTATTTCTCTTCTTTGTAGTCAAAAGAGGTCAGTATAGGAGTGGTGGAAATTTGCACTTTTATGGGCAATGAGGATGTATTCCGTAATACAATGATATAATTACTAGGCTTGTCAGGTAAGACTGAAGCTCCCATTTTTTGAGGGTCAAATAAAGAAAAATCATCTTGTGAAATCATGTTGTTGGTTTCATATAATTGCCTGAGACCCATAAAGCAGAGTTATACAATAAGAAGCGTGGGTCTGTATGCCACGTCTTAGATGAAGGTCGTAGGAAAATACCTTGAGTACAGATATGGATATAGCAGCCCACGCCTATAGCGTGAGAACCACTATGCTCTCCTTGTACTCTTTGAAAATTTCCTACGTTTTCATCTACAAGATAAGCATAACGCTTCTTCTTTTCTCTTATGTATTGGAAAGAGTTACCTCAATCCATTGCAAATATAGCAAACTTTATTGAAATCCAACTAAATACCATCAGATTACATTCTAAATCCTCTACTTTTTCTTGGCTCTTCCGTAGATTGTCGTAAACCTCGCCTTAATTTCTCCCATTGCTCCTTGAACCACTCGCCTATTGGCTGCCTGTTTATGGTCAGTACCAATCTATTATCATCAACCGGACTTTTCTCCACCTTGAAAATATCATTCTTGATTTCAAATTTTCGTCTATGTTCTTCGGAGTAAACTTTTCCGCTGCATCTGATAGCTTCCCTTTTGATTAAAAGACTGTTTACCATATCTTTGGTAAATCCGATGACATAGCATAGTCTTTCCATTCTTAACATTTCTTTGAGCAATGGAAACCAGTTGAACGCTTTTTCAAGAATGGTGTTCAAGTGAGATATTTCCTTGTCTTTGGCTTCAAGCTCTTGATTATGTATTCCTTGAAGATTACGAATTTGTTTCCCCTGCTGCTCCTGCATTTGTTGCATCTTGACTTTTAAATCATCAATGCTTTTATCTCGTTTGACAATTTCCTGATGCAGCTCTGCATTGCTATGTTCCAGCTCTTTCAACTTACCGCTTCCGAAAAGAGAACCGACACCGCTTGCTATGGCGGTGGCAGCGTCAGTGGCTACACTTTTGAGTTTGTCGGTTCGTATTTCCGATTTTACCTGTTTGAGTTCCTGCTCGGCAAGATTTACCTGTTGCTCTTTGTGTCGCTTGGTTTCCTCGATGCGCTGCAGTTCGGCTTTCTGTTTCTTTATGATGAAATCGTTCCGTTCCAAATGCTCCTTACCAGTGACAGCCTTTGCCTGCCCACGTTCCATCAGAAGAATGTCGGAAGCCAAGGTCTGCATTGCTGCCATATCCTCGTCATTGAGTTTTCGGCTCTTTCCGGTTTCATGGTTCATCCAGTCGAATACGACATGGGCATGA
>ERZ1673736.4308-NODE-4308-length-11808-cov-4.441164_pt1 | contig 11808 bp, 8 predicted proteins | sample MGYA00580212_ERZ1673736 | MGnify/ENA primary metagenome ERZ1673736 (study PRJEB41218, sample SAMN15661752) | gut metagenome | host: Homo sapiens | place: Canada: London | collected 2015-08-20/2019-03-30 | study: EMG produced TPA metagenomics assembly of... | reverse complement strand
AAATGACAGTGCTCGCCGTATTTTTTGAAAACGGCATCATGCAGCTTTTGTGCTGTCTGCTGCAGGGTCATGTAATGCGGACTGGCATTTAATAAAAGCACTGCCTGCTGCGGATTTAAGTTTAAATACTGATATTCTTCACTCATATTTTCTTCAAGTATCTCCGCCTGAAAATCAAGCGCTTTTTTCCCAAAAAATTCTCGGTCAAACTCAAGAAATACAATCCGGTGGAAGTGATTCCAGAAATTTTCTCCCGCAAGATTTCCTGCCAATGTATGCACCTGTTCTGCACCGCCCCCATTAAATAAGGTATATAAAAGATATTCCCGCATATAGCTGCTCTGCTGCAGACGTTGTTCATTTTCAACATACTGCTTTTGCAGTTCCCCTGTAACCTTCTCTATGGTCTGTGCAAATTCCTGTGGATTGACCGGCTTTAAAATGTAGTCCGATACGCCAAGACGCACTGCCAGCTTGGCATACTCAAATTCATTATACCCGCTGAATATAATTGTTTTTAATGTAAACCCCTCTTCTTTGGCTGCTCCAATAAGTTCTATGCCGTCCATAAACGGCATTTTTACATCGGTCAGCAATATATCTATCTTTTTCCCCTGATTGCGCATTGAACAAAGCTGCTCGAGTGCTGCTTTGCCGTTTGGTGCTTCATAGATTTCAAACGGCTCTGCCTGCTTCTTTAACAGAAATTTAATTCCGTTACGTTCAATCTTTTCATCATCCACTATTAAAATTGTATACATACCATTCCCCATTCTGTCCATTTACTATATAGCCAGTATACCACACCTTCCATTTAATGTAAAAAATAACTGGCTTTTGAACTGCCAATATACTATAATGTCGCTATGAAAGTGCCTTTGCTCGCTTTCTGATGATAACAGTGTGCTGTATATCAGGCACAGAAATGAGGTCTTTATGAAACATATCTTACATATATTCCGCAAAGACGTTACCGGTCTTAGCCGCAATTTATTCGCTTTGGTGATTGCGGGCGGATTGTGTATTATTCCGTCCCTGTATGCGTGGTTTAACATTTATTCCAACTGGGACCCGTATGCCAACACATCTTCCTTAAAGGTTGCTGTCGTATCTGAAGACAGTGGATTTTCTTCAAAGGGAAGCGACCCTGTCAATATGGGAAATCAGGTTGTGGAGCAGCTCCATGACAATACCGGTGTAGGCTGGGTTTTTCCACAGGATACAGATGCTGCTTTAAAAGGGGTATATGACGGCAGTTATTATGCTGCCATTATTATCGGTGATGATTTCAGCCGCAGCCTGTTTGACTTTTTAGACAACGGCATGAATCACCCAAGCGTGACTTATTACGAAAATTCAAAGAAAAATGCCGTTGCCACAAAGATTACCGACACGGCAAGCTCTACACTGCAGCAGACGATTAACACAGAATTTATTAACGTTGCCGCACAGACGGCATTAAGCGGTCTTGAAAGCATTACCCAGAAGGATTCTTCTATTTCTGATAAGCTGATTGACGATATGAAGACCATTCAGGATAATCTGTCCGGTTACGCCGATACCATTGCCACCTTCCAGAACGGCAATGCTTCTTTATCGGAAAATCTGGAGTCCATGAGTGCATTGATTCCGGAATTACAGGATATTTTAGAAAATTCAAAAGATACAACAAAGCTGACACAGTCTGCACTGTCCCGCTCTGTCGATAACATGACCGACCAGCTTGACACAACACTTGCCGCCATGGAAACCATTTCTGAGCAGGTGCAAAAGCATTTAGACACGGCACAGAATAAAATCACAAGCGATACACAAGGGGCATCCGATGCACTTTCTGCCGCATTAGACGGCTTAAACTCCCTGCTTGAGCAGAATCATAAACTGGATGACCTTTTAAACAAATTAGATGATCTGGAATATATTGACCATAACATTATTGCACATATCCGCGGACAACTTGAAGCAATTTCTACTTTACAGGACCTTGCAAAGAATCTGATTGACCAGACTTCTTCGATTGTAAAGGAAACACCTGAAATTGCCGCTGCAAAGGCAGAGGTGCTGCATACCCTGTTATCCTCCTGCCTTGATAAAATGACACAGACCCAGCAGAAGTATCACACCATTGCTTCATCCGGTTTAAATTCATTAAAAATCACCGTGAACGCAGCTGCGGATTCTGCCTATAAATCACTTGAAAATTCAGGCAGCCAGCTAAACAGCTTAGAACAGATTTTACTCGGAACCAGCAAAATCGCCCTGACGGCAAACCAGACCCTTGGCGATACCGGAACGATTATTTCGGGCATGTCCGATAAAATCCAGCTGATTTTGACTTCCTTAAATAATATTACGGATTCTTCGGCTTATCAGACGCTTTCACAGTTATTACATGCCGATGCGGCCTCCTATGCCGAATTTATTGCAACACCTGTGGAAGTTGAACAGATTGATGTCTACCCGGCAGTCAACTACGGTACGGCAGTTACACCGTTTTACACAGCACTGGCGCTGTGGGTCGGCGGTATCGTACTCGTGGCACTGATGAAAGTACACGTTGACAATAATCCGAAGATGGAACTGATGGCAAAACCGCACGAACTGTATCTGGGCAGATTCCTTTTATTCTTTGTGATGGGACAGATTCAGAGCCTGATTATTGTACTCGGCGATTTATATTTATTAAAAGTTTCCTGTGAACATCCGGGACTGCTCATTTTGACGGCTTCTGTCGCAAGCTTTGTATTTGTCCTGCTGATTTACACGCTGACACTTTCCTTTGGCGATGTCGGAAAGACCATTGCCGTTGTTATGGTTGTTATCCAGATTGCCGGTTCGAGCGGTACATTCCCGATTGAACTGCTGCCGCAGTTTTTCCAGAACGTATACCTGTACTTCCCGTTCCCGTATGCGATTAACGCCATGCGCGAAGCCATCAGCGGCATGTATGAAATGAACTACTTTATTTATATGGGAAAACTGCTGATTTTTGCCGCAGCTTCCCTTTTACTCGGACTGGTAATCCGCAAACCTTTCATTCCGCTCAATCATTTCTTTGAGGAAAAGATGAAAGAAACCAAAATGATGTAATCAATACATATTTGTTAGTGAGGTAGAACTATGACTTTAAAAAACAGCCCTGTGGCAGATGACCTTCTGGCAACACCCATAGCACGGACTTCAGCCAGAAGCCTGTCCGATTCCGGTTCACCGGATACGGATTTTACGGACGTGTCTTCGTCTAAGAACGGACGTGATGAAGATTTTAACGCGACTTTAATACAGATTCAGGAATTCAGCCATACACTGCATGAACGCAATCAGAAGCGTATTAAGGCGGGACTCTGGTGTATTGCCATTATCCCGATGATTTTCCTTATTTTGCTGCTCCATATGGAGAGTTCAAAGGTTGTGTATCTTTTATTATGGGTAATTTCACTCTTTTTAATTTCTGCATATCTGGTAACGGTCGCTTACATTGATGACCAGATGCAAAAAAAATTAAAACAGCTCGGACTGGATTTGAAAGAGGGACACGACTACCTTGTACAGTATTTACCATCCCGTCTCAATAACAACTTACAGTCTATTATCACTGCTGCAAAGGAGATTAAACTATGAAAAATATTTTTCTTGTTTTTATACAGGACCTCAAACGTATCAGTACCAATGTGGTCGCCATTGTTGTACTGATTGGTCTTACTGTCATTCCATCCCTGTATGCGTGGTTTAACACTCTGTCAAACTGGGACCCATACGGAACAGATTCCACTTCCCGCATCAAGGTTGCTGTGGCGTCTGATGATCCGGGTGTAACTATTGACGGTGTGACTGTAAATATCGGCGACCAGATTATTTCTAATTTAAAAGCCAATACAACCATCGGCTGGGTGTTTACGGATTCCACGCAGGAAGCCATTGACGGCGTGTACAGCGGCGACTACTATGCCGCACTGGTTCTACCGTCTGACTTTACAAGCGATATGGTAAGTTTTCTTTCGGATTCCCTAGAACATCCGCAGATTCAGTATTACTGTAATCAGAAGAAAAATGCCATTGCGCCGAAAATTACGGATAAGGCAAAAAAAGCAGTTCAGTCCCAGACTAATTCCACCTTTGTGAACACTTTAACAAAAAGTCTTGTAAGCGCCAGCTCCGCTGCTATCACCGTGGATTTTGACAGTCTGACACTGGATGATACCACCGGGAATTCACTCATTGATGTCATATCCGGTAAACTGACCGATGCCTACAATGAATTGCAGACATACAATGTGATGTTAGATTCCCTGATTTCCATTACACAGATTTCTTCCGATGTTTCCTCTCTTGCGCGCAGTTCTTCATCGGATTTACCGGAAACACTGGATACACAGGCAGGAGAACTTGCCGCCCTGCAAAAGCTTCTGGATGCCAATTCAGTTTCTTCCCTGTCAGAGGTTTCCGCTTCACTTTCGGAAAATGTATCCTCTATCCGCAGTGTAATGTCTTCCATTTCTTCTTTATATCAGGATATGGACGGCGACATGAACACCTTTACGGATGCGGTTACACAGGGACAGGAAAATCTGACACTGACACAGCAGACTTTAAATACACTGATGACTAAGCTTTCCGATTCTATTGAATTACTCAATAAAATCGCTTCCGACCCGGAATATGATTTTGTGAATGAGATTTTAGGCAGTGACCCGCAGACACTGGCAGACTTTATTGCCTCACCGGTAGAAATTACGACCAAAAAGATTTATGAAATTTCAGCTTACGGTTCTGCCGTTTCACCGTTTTACACGGTCCTTTCCATCTGGGTCGGCGGTCTGATTATGGTGGCTATCATTCATACACAGGTAAAAAAATCCAAACACCTGCCAGCCGGTGTAAAGCCGTATCAGAAATTTTTCGGACGATACCTGACATTTTACTGTATCGGGCAGTTGCAGACACTTCTGATTGTACTCGGAAATCTGTTTTATATCCAGATTCAGTGTCCGCACCCGGTTTTATACTGGTTTGCATGTTCTGTCACCAGCCTGGTCTTTACGATTTTTATGTATGCACTGACGGTTGCCTTTGGCAATATCGGTGAAGCCCTTGCAATTATTTTCATGGTAGTCCAGGTTGCCGGAAGCGGCGGTACGTTCCCGATTGACGTCCTGCCAAAGGTTTACCGGATGATTTACCGCTACCTGCCATTCCCATATGCCATGGATGCCCTGCGCGAAACGATTGGCGGCATGTACGGCAATTATTATTGGGAATGTATCGGCAGACTCTTTATCTATATTATCATTGCCATTCTCATCGGTCTTGTCCTTCGCAAGCCGTTTGAACAGCTCAATCACTATATGGAGCGGAGTAAGGAAAATTCCGGAGTGATGCTGTAGTAGGCAAAAAAACAACCCGCATTTTCCACACGCTGTGAGAGGCAAAAAAACAACCCGCATTTTCCACACGCTGTGGGAGGCAAAAAAACAACCCGTATTTTCCACACGCTGTTTGACGGAAAATACGGGTTGTTTTTTGCCTTGGCGGGGCGGGCGGAAAGATTATGGGTGATTTCGCCTTGGCGGGGACGGAAAGGGTTTGTGTTTTTTGGCCGCCTGTTTACTTTTTGCCCGGCTTACAGTTTCCAGATATCGGTGTTGTACTGGCGGATGGTGCGGTCGGAGGAGAAGAAGCCTGCCATCGCGGTGTTTATCAGCATTTTTCTGCCCCATGCGGCTCTGTCTTTGTAGTCTGCAAGCGCCTGTTCTTTTACCTTTATATATTCCTTGAAATCCAACAGTGTCATGAACCAGTCTTTGCTGATGATTTCATGGTGCAGACGGGCTAAGTTTTCTTCATCACCATACTGCTTTAACTCATCTGAAATGATAAAATCAACGCATTTTTTTATCATTTCATCCTTTTCATAAAGGTCCTTTGCACAGTAATCGGCATTTTTGTAATGCGCGATGACTTCGTCACTGGATGCACCAAAGGTATAGATATTGTCTTTGCCAACAAGCTGTGCAATCTCGACATTTGCACCGTCAAATGTTCCGAGTGTCAGTGCACCGTTTAACATAAATTTCATATTGCCCGTTCCGGAAGCTTCCTTGGAAGCCAGCGAAATCTGCTCTGAAATGTCGCACGCCGGAATCAGCTTTTCCGCCATCGTCACATTATAATTTTCCACCATGACAACCTTTAAATACGGACTGACATCCGGGTCATTTGCAATCAATTCACCCAGGCACAAAATTAAGTGAATAATATCTTTTGCAATCGTATATGCTTTTGCCGCCTTCGCACCGAAAATAACCGTAACCGGAGTATCCGGAATATTTCCGGCCTTAATCTCAAAATATTTGTAAATGACATACAGTGCGTTCATCTGCTGGCGCTTGTACTCATGCAGGCGCTTTACCTGAATGTCAAAGACCGACTGCGGATTGATTTTTACACCGCATTTTTCCTGCATATATGCAGCAAGACGTTTCTTATTTTCCGCCTTAATTTCAAGCATGCGCGCAATCACATTTTCATCATCTGCATATTTTATAAGCTGTGAAAGTTCCCCTGCTTCCTTTTTAAAATCTGCACCAATCAGTTCTTCAATATAGGCGGCCAGTGCCTGATTGCAGTGCAGTAACCACCTTCTGAACGTAATGCCGTTGGTTTTATTGTTAAATTTTTCAGGATAAATACGGTAAAAAGATTTCAGTTCTTCCTGCATCAAAATCTCCGTATGCAGCTTTGCCACCCCATTTACACTGAAACCATAATGAATATCAATATGTGCCATATGCACACGGTCGTTTTCGTCAATAATGTAAACGGAAGAATCCGTATAACGGGCGCGTACATTTTCATCAAGATAACGGATAATCGGAACTAACTGCGGCACAACCTCCTCAAGATAGTCCAGCGGCCATGTTTCGAGTGCTTCTGCAAGAATCGTGTGATTTGTGTATGCACACGTCTTTGTCACCACCTCTGCCGCCTCCTGCATCGTCATCACACTGCCGTCAATGTCTTTCTGCGTTGTTAAAATGCGGATTAATTCAGGAATAACCATTGTCGGGTGCGTATCATTAATCTGAATCACCGCAAATTCATTCAGATTCTTTAACGTCTTTCCCGCTTTTTCACATTTCCTGCGGCATTCTGAAAGAATCAACTGTGCGGCGTTGCTTACCATAAAATACTGCTGGTAAATGCGTAATAACTGTCCAGCTCTGTCGCTGTCGTCCGGGTACAAAAAGAGCGTGAGATTCTTCTCAATCGCATTTTTATCAAAATCAATGCCGTCGTGCATCGGTATTTTTTCATCAACCGTGTCGATATCAAATAAATGCAGTTTGTTGACCCTGCCCTCGTAACCTGTCACATCAATGTCATACATTCTCGACATGACGGACAATTTGCCAAACTGTACCGGGTACTGCACCTCCGTCTTTGTCAGCCAGCTTTCCTTTTGAATCCAGTAATCCGGCTGTTCTGTCTGCTTATTCTGTGCAAACACCTGACGAAACAGCCCCAGATGATAGTTGATGCCAATGCCGTCCCCGTTTAAGTTTAATGTGGCAAGGGAATCCAAAAAGCACGCTGCCAGCCGTCCCAGTCCGCCATTTCCAAGTGACGGCTCCGGCTCGACTTCTTCGATTTGTGCAATATTCTTTCCATTTTCCTCTAATTCCTGCGAAATCTGCTCATACAGCCCCAGATTAATCAGGTTGTTTGACAGCAGCTTTCCAATCAGAAATTCTGCGGAAATGTAATACACTTTCTTGCCGTTTTCTTTTTCCTGCCGCTCCTGCGCTTCTTTTCTTTCTTCCGTGACTTTCTTTACCAGTGCCAGCAGTGCCGTATAGACCTGTTCGTTACTGCACTCTCTGATGGTCTTTCCATACATTTTGTTACAAATTTCTGCTATGCTCATACTTCTCTCCACTCCTATTTTTATTTCTGATTATTTTTCGATGATTCTGATTATTATTATATATTTCTAAGATTTTTTATCTTGCATAATTACCGCTTAAAATAATACAATACTATCATACTTTTATATCATGATACCAGGGTCAAAATATCTGAACCCACATGAGCTTGCTCATAGGCGGGTGCTATGTGCCAGTGGCACATGTTTAGCACGGAACAATCTATAGATATCATAGTTGAGGCTTTTGACCCCAACATCATATCATGATATACAAAATATATGAAATTGGCGTTTGTGCAGTAAATCTGCGGATTGGAGGGGCTATGCACATATTAGAATATGAAAATTACGAAGAAACGAAAAAACACTATGATACGGATTTTTCCTATAATACTTATCCTTGCTCGATTCCGCTGGATTTTCCGTGTGTGCCGTTGCACTGGCACCGTGAAACGGAAATTATTTATGTAAAGAGCGGCAGGGGAATGGTCAATGTCGATGGTATTTCCTACCCGGTTGTCAAAGACAGCATTGTCTTTATTCTGCCGGGCAGGCTTCATTCCATTGCGCAGTATGAATCGGAAGCATTTTCATACGAAAATATCATTTTTGATATGCAGATGTTAATCCCAAAAGAAGGGGATACGATGTCTTTTAACTTTTTTCACCGCCTGCAAAATTTCCCCGAAGATTTTCCGGTTTTAATAGACCGGGTTCCAAAAGCGCACCGCGCTGTTCAAATCTGCCTTGACCGGATTGACGATTTGCGTACCACCTATCCTGCCGGGTATTATCTCGGCATTAAAGGCTGGCTGTATCAGTTGTTTTTTATTCTGGAATCAGAGATTCTTGCACCGGATAAAATGCGTGAAATTACAACGTGTGATTTACCGCAGCAAAAAAACAGTGCTGTTTCCTCCCGGAAAAACGGTTATTTTAAAGAAAATACGAAGGAAAAGCTGTGCCTGATTACCGATTATATTGCAAATTACTACCCACAAAAAATCAGTATTGAGCAGATTGCGGCAGTCTGCGGTTTCAGCAGCTCCCATTTCATGAAATTTTTCAAGCTGTATATGGGAAAGCCCTTTATTGCTTACTTAAATGAGTACCGCCTAATCCGTGCCGCGCACCTGCTGTGTGCATCAGATGATGACATTCTTGCGATTTCCCTGGAATGCGGCTTTGAAAATGTATCTTATTTTAACCGCTTATTCCTGCGCGAATATCATATGACACCGTCCAAATTCCGGCAGGCGCGCAGAAACTGATGCCGCTTTTATATCTTATGCACGTTTTTAAGATAATTTAAAAAACCTGTACACCCTGCCACCACATCATTCCATGTCTGTGTAAAATCCCCGGAATACCACGGGTCTGCGATTGATTTGCCGCGGCGGCTAATTGTCCGGCTGATTGAATTGCTGCTTTTATTTTTAGTCTGAAGCTGACTACCCTCTTGAAGTTCGTCTGCATAATCTAACAACAGATGAATTTTTCCTTCGGTATCCGCGCCTGTGATACGCTCTGTGTTACGGATGTTGTTGGTATCCGCACAAAGCAGGTAGTCATAGTGATGATAATCTTCTTTTGTCACCTGTCTGGCGCGCTTGCCCGCAAAGTTGGTGTATGCGGTCTTTCCAATCCCATGCTTTTTTAGTTCTGCCTGCGCCGGCGGATAGATTGGATTTCCTTTGCCGTTCCAGATTTCCTCTGTGCTGGTCGCCGCCGAAGCGATTTCAAATTGTTCTGTCAAGCCACGCTGTTCCACCATGTCTTTTAATACGAATTCTGACATTGGGGAACGGCAGATGTTGCCGTGGCAGATGAAGAGCACTTTTATCATTATTTTATTTCTCCTTGTTTTGCCCCGGAATGCCCTGTTTTGCAAGAGATTTCGGGGATTTGTGAAATGTGTGTATTGGCTGACATCTTGGCAAAATACGGCAAGATGGAGCAAGTTGTTGCGGGCTGTTAGTAGTAGAAATAGTAGTAAAACGAGGTAGGCTTACTACTAAGGATTTACCTGTAACCTAACATCTCTTTCTACTCTAATCGCTTATTCTCTATAGATATGTAAAATAAGAAGAATTAACAATACAACTATTAATATTATATGATTTGACATCGATATCAGATTTTATCATTTCTAAATCATAATCCGCAAGCAATGTACTTATTTCCAATCCAGTTAACTGCTTTAGATACACAATATTTACCCCATTATTAAGCATTTCATATATTGCCGTTTTCTTATAACTTTCCAGCGGATAAAGTGAAACGTTTTTTGTCCCTGACTTATAAGTTTCTAATAGTTCATACATTTTTAATTCCTTATATAATTTTTGTAATTCTGCTGTAATTGTGCTTGGTGTCACTTTTTTCCCAATTGCATTATATAAGAAAATAAACAACGAGTCTTTTTCAGAATATTTTGCATCATACTGTTTCTCTGCAAAATCTATGCTTTCGATAATATGTGTGCGTACACTTTTAGGTAACTGTATCGAAATCGAATTATGTACTATTGTTCGAACTGTTTCATTCCTTAACTCTCCCACTTTTATTTCTAGCAAATCACTAGGTTTTAGTGGAATTATCAATGATAATTCTATGTACACTCTCGCTATCAGCAAATGGTAGATTTTATCTTGAGACTTACCATGGTCTTTAGAGAAATAATAATCCATTTTATGTAATAATTTTTGTAATATATCCATTGGAATAATTTTTTTCTGTGATCCATTTTCAAGTTTATCCAAATATTTTTTTCTAAATTCTGCCGAACCAATATATCCTAATAAATCTCTAAAATTATACTTTTCTCGCATCAAATATTCAAATAAACAGGATAAGGCAGCAATATATGCATTCAAAGTGCTTGATACGCCCATTTTTATCCCTACAAGCGAGTCAAAAAACTGATCAATATCATATAATGATAAATCGAAACATTTATTTAATAGATCCCTCTGCTTTAAATAATCTAAAAAGTTTTTCAGTTCTGTATCATACTGTTGATTTTCTCTTAATAAGTTATTTAACAATCTTGTAAATTCTTTTCCCGTTTCCATTGACTTTCTCCTTTAACTTCTATTTTTTATCACATCCAAACGCTCTATTACTGTTGATGCATTCTCTCCATCTTTTAGTGATTGCATATCATCATGTAAAGACCTATGTGCCAATATATTTAACTCGTCAAACGGAGCTACTTGACAACCGTCCAAATAATTCGCAGTTCGTAAATTTGCCTTTGCCATAACATTCATATTTTTATTAAGTTCTCTCAAATCTATATTAAAATCCCCATATATCTTATTATCATATGAAGGTGAAAAAATTACTGTTCTCTCCATATTCACCAACTTGCCTGTAACCCCTTTTTTATATTGGATATTAATATCTATTTTAGGAAATGCACTTGAACAAACTGTCTCGCCCCAAAAAGCAATTCGCCCCTGTGTTGATTCACCTGGATATAGCTCAAATTCCTTGTCAAATAATGCATCAAGATTTAACTCATTCCTATCACCATTATTCTCAATTTTTTTAATTTCTATTGTAATATCATTGGCAACACTTTTCCCTGTATTAGTAATCCTTAAATACAATTCACTCTTCAATTCGAGTAATTTAAATGATAACAATGGTTCTAAGCTTTTTAAATATCGCTTATTATTTTTGTGATTATAATATATAGATACGATAACAGCAACCAAAGATGTACATGCTGCAACAATCGAAATTATAGTTTGTATCGTAATATTCTCCATGCCTATCACTCCTTAAATTATGATTATCTTGACAATTGTTCGTACATATATTATATCGTCATTTTCACTTCTTTTCCATAGAAAAAACGCCCCAGCCTAAGCCGGAGC
>ERZ1673736.4300-NODE-4300-length-11825-cov-11.367375_pt1 | contig 11825 bp, 9 predicted proteins | sample MGYA00580212_ERZ1673736 | MGnify/ENA primary metagenome ERZ1673736 (study PRJEB41218, sample SAMN15661752) | gut metagenome | host: Homo sapiens | place: Canada: London | collected 2015-08-20/2019-03-30 | study: EMG produced TPA metagenomics assembly of... | reverse complement strand
AGATCGAGGACATTTACCTCTATTTCAAGGAGGACGCCGAGAGCGACTCGCTCGACGCGGCCATCGAGGAGCTGGGGGCCGATTATACCGAGGAGGAGATACGCCTGGTGCGCATTAAGTTTATGTGCGAGCAGGGCAACTGATTTTCGGTTTTACAGGGCGTTTTCCGCACTTCGTCTGCGGCCCGGGACCGTCCTGTTTTTGCAGCTCCTGCTCGGGTCCGAAGCCCGGAAACCGTTCCTCCGGAATCAAAAAGCAGATGAAACGGGGTTGGCCTTCGGGTGCCGCTGGCAAGGACGTAACTAACCGATATAACCTAATTTTGACGCCTATGAACAAGAAGACTTTTACTTTAGCCGTGATTTTTCTGATCTGCGCGCTGGGGTGGCTCGGGGCCAATGTCTATTGGCGGGTGACGCGCTCCAACTGCGTGAATGTGTTCGATCTGGTCGTGGGCGTGCTGTTCGTCGCGGCCGGAGTCGGAATGGTGTATAACGAGTTCAACAAAAAGAAATGCAGACACCTCGATGAGGTGAACAAGCACAAAATTCCCTGACCGATGCGTGCGATAGACCGTTTTCAGGCCGTCATGGCCGTCGTATTTTTCATAGGGACCCTGGTTTCGGCCTGGCGGGTCGCCGTCGCCGACGGAGGGGACATCTGGTACGTTCCCGTGATCATGGCCCTGGCATCCGCCGCGATGACCGTCGGCGCGTTGCAGCACCGGAAAAGGAAAGTTACCCAAAATAAGGATTGACATGAAAACCAATCTTATGCAGCTCCTGCGCCTCGTACTGATGGTGCTGGCTGTCGCGGGCGTCATCTATGCCATCGAATTCATGGAGCGCGGCATCGCCGTGTGGTTCTGGGTTGCGCTGCTCGGTATCGGGTTCGTGGGCCTGCTCTATACGTTCCGCCTGACGCAGCGCCGCGTGGCCCGGGAAAATCGCGAGCGGCAGCGGCTCGAAAAGAAGCGCAGCCGCCGTTCGAAACGCTGACCGGGGCTGTAACCGGAGGATGTCGGTCGTTTTGCCGGTTCCGGGTGCGTGACCCGGCCGGAATCGTTTTCCGGGGTCCGCAGGTCCCGTGCGGCTCTTTCGTCCGGGACCGCTCGTCCGGTCGTTTGGACGTTGATCCCGGCTCGGAACGTCGCTCCGGATCATCGGTTCTGTCCGATCAGCCTCCCCCTGCATGCGCCGGCCGCCGGACAAGATTGTCCGGCGGCCGGCGCATGTTCAGTTCTGAATCGAGGCGAGCGTTCCGTTTTCGAAATAAAGGTAGCTGTTTGTTCCGTAGACCCATTGTTCGTGTACGCCCCAACTGCCCGACATGGTGTTGACGTCTTCGGGCGACCCCCATGCCTCACGGCACATTTCCCGGGTCATACCGATCCGGACTTTGCCCTCCAGGATCAGCTCGGCAGTAGCCTTGCCGTATTTCCGGTAGAGCGCAGCCTTACGCTCCTTCTGCTCTTTTTCCTGTTGCAGGCGGGCTTCGGCGCGCTTTCGGGCCTCCTCGGCGCGCTGGGCGTATACCTCTTCGGACGGGGTGAAGATCAGCTCTTCCATGAAGGCGCGGTCGCTGCCGAGGGTGTATCCTTCGACGCCGAAAGGTGTCGGGTAGCGGCAAAGCGGGATGTAAATCCGCACGCTGTCCTCTTTCCGTTCGAATACGAACGCGGGCACGGCGTAACCCGTTCCGTCGCCGATCAGCCGGAGGTCGAGGCACTTCAGCTCCGTGCCGAAATTCAGCCGGTTCTCTTCGCCCTGCATGGTCTTGGCCTGCAATCCGAAGTATCCGGAAACATATCCCGGAGCTTCGGGTTTGCGCTTCGTGAGGAAGAACTCCCTGCCGACGTATGCCGCACGGTACTTCTCGATCAGCCCTTCGACGACGACCGGGTAATATTCGTCCCGCAGGTTCGTTTTGTCTTTTCCCGCATGTGCATACCAATAGAGTGTTTCTCCCTCTTTGGATCGGAGCCGGAAAACCCGGAACGCCTCTCCCTGGATTCTGTGTGTCTTGAGACCTGTTATTTCGAAGGTTTTTCCTTCGATGGCTTCCGCCGGGGTGAACCAGCCCGTTTCGGGAGCCGTCGGAAAGAGGTCCCGTCCGAGAACGTGCGACTCCATTGTCGTGCATCCGCAGGCGGCTGTCGTTTCGTCTTTGTAGAACCGGGGACGGTAGGTATCGCTGTAAAGGGTGTCGATCCGGAAATCCTCGGGCCGGACCTTTCTGCGGGGTTTGCGCAGCCACACCGTGTCGACGCGCACGACGGCGGGCGTTTCCGCGAGGAAGTTGAAGTAGGCGGCCGGGCGGAGATCGGCGTGAATGTCCCGGGGATAGAACAGGATGCGTTGCCCGACGAGGCTTTCGTAATAGGCGGCGTCGCCGCCCGTGCGGATGTTTGCCGTCGAATCGTATACCGCCGGCGCGGTTTTCTCCGGCGCGGCGCCGTGCGGCAGGACGGATTGGACTTTGAGTTGTGCCGAAGCGTCTGCGATGCAGCAGAGACCGAGCAGGGTGGGGAGGAGGCGTTTCATCTTTTTGTCGTATGGACCCAAAGGTAGCGATAATTCCTGTCTTTGGCGCCGCTGCGGCGCTTTTGTTTGCCGGAGTGCTTTGCAATTCGCCGGCGATTCGGTTTTGAGCCGGCTTTTTCTTATCTTTGTTGCCTACAATGTAAAGTTTATGGGAGAAGTAAGGGCAAAAAAGGCGCTGGGACAGCATTTTCTGGTCGACCTGAATATCGCGCGCAAAATCTGCGATTCGCTTTCGGGCGGCAGTGCGGCCGGCGGACCGTGTACGGTGCTCGAAGTGGGGTGCGGCATGGGCGTGCTGACGCAGTTCCTGCTGCGGCGCAGCGACATCGTGACCTGGGGCGCCGAGATCGACCCGGAGAGCGTCGCATACCTTCACGCGCACTACCCGGAGTTCGCGCCGCGGCTCGTCGCGGGCGATTTCCTCGGGATGAACCTGCGCGAACGCTTTCCCGAAGGACTGAAAATCATCGGCAACTTCCCCTATAACATCTCGTCCCAGATTTTTTTCAAGGTGCTGGAGAACCGCGATCTCGTTCCCGAGTGCGTGGGCATGATCCAGAAGGAGGTCGCCGTGCGGCTGGCCGAGCCTCCCGGTTCGAAGGAGTACGGCATCCTGTCGGTGCTCCTGCAGGCGTGGTACGACATCGAATACCTTTTTACGGTGAACGAGACGGTTTTCAACCCGCCTCCGAAGGTCAAGAGCGCCGTGATCCGCCTGCGCCGCAACGCCACGGAGCGTCTCGGCTGCGACGAAACCCTGTTCGTGAAGGTGGTGAAAGCCTCCTTCGGCCAGCGGCGCAAGATGATCCGCAACTCGCTGAAGTCCGTGTTCGGCGATTTCGGCGGGGCCGAGCACCCCTTCTTCACCCGGCGCGCCGAGCAGCTGGGCGTCGCCGAGTTCGTGGAGCTAACGAATTGGGTTTCGCGATTTTCGATTTTATAGGGCATCTTTGCACTTGCATTCGTGCGGCACGAATGGGACGTATTTCGATACTACCCATCCGTGCCGCTCTTCGTTTAAGCACAAATCTGTTCCTCTAAAATCGAAAACGCATTTTGCTCCGGCCTGCCGTTACATGCCGGCCGGTTTTTCCGCCCCGGCGACCACCGTCACCAGGTCTTCGCGGCGGAGGTATTTCCGGGCCAGCTGCTGCACCCCGGCGGGCGTCATCTCCCGGATACGGCGTATGTTGCTGCCGATCACCGTGTTGTCGCAGCCGCAGAGGATGTTTTCGATCGTCACGTCGGCGATGCCGAACGGCCCGTCGAGAATGCGCATCATCTCGCCCGTCATCATGTTTTTCACCAGCTCCAGTTCCGCTTCCGGCATCGGCTCCGCGCCGAGGCGTTCGATCTCGGCGTAAATCTCCCGCAGAGCCTCCTGCGTCACGTCCGCGCCGACCTGGGCCGCTATGGCGAAATAGCCTTCGCGTTCGAAGTTGACCATCGCCGAGACCACGCCGTAGGTGTAGCCGTGCTCTTCGCGGAGGTTCTGCATCAGGCGCGAGCCGAAATAGCCGCCCAGGGCCGTCGCCACGACCTGCATGCCCAAAAAATCGGGATGCGTGCGCGGGAACAGCAGGCGGCCGATGCGCAGCGACGACTGCACGGCCCCCGGGTACTCGACGAACGCCGTATGCGTGGTCTCGGGCGCGGGGAAGGCGGGCGGCGCTTCGGCCGCGCCGCGGGGAATCCGTCCGGCAAGCTCCGCCACGGCCTTCAGCTCGTGGTCGCCGATGCGCCCGCTGCACACGACGAAGCAGTTTTCGGCGGTGTAGAACCGGCGGTAGAATCCCGCCACGTCGTCGCGCGTGAGGCTGTCGTAGGCCTCCTCGTGCGACGAGACGCCGTAAGGATGCCGCTCCCCGAACAGCGCCCGTGCGAAGGCCTCGCGGGCCTTCACGTCGATCTTCGCCCGCTCGACCGCCAGCCGCTGTCTGCGTTTGGCGGCGTAGGTGCGCAGCTCCTCCTCGGGGAATGCGGGGCAGAGCAGGATCTGCTCCGCTACGGCGAGCGTCGGGTCGAAGAATTTCGAGAGGGTGGCGAAATTGATGTAGGCGTAGTCGCGGTCGACGTTCACGTCGTACCACGAGCCGTAGTAGTCGAGTTGTTCGGCGATCTGGTGCGCCGTCATGTCGCGCGAGCCTTCGGAGAGGAGGTTGGCGGCGGCCGACGCCGAGAAGGGCGCCCGCTGGAGGGCCGATCCGGCGCGGAAGACGAACGAGATGCGCAGCACCTCGAAATCGTCGGAGGCGAGCGTGTAGAGTCCGATGCCGTTGGGCAGCGTCGTGCGGCGGGCTTCGGCGACCTCGACCTGCGAGGGAGTTATGCGGGGTTGTGTCATTTCCTGGCGTTGTAAATGAGTGTGGAACTGTTTTCGGGCCGCAGCGTGCGGCGGCTGAACGAGCGGATGTCCTCGTCGGTGACGGCGCGGTAGCGGTCCACCTCGCGGTTGATCAGGGAGAGGTCGCCCAGCATCTCGTAGAACCCGAGGTTCATCGCCTTGTTCATCACGTTCAGTTCGCCGAAGAGCGTGTTGGCTTCGAATTTGTTCTTGACCTTTTCGATTTCGTATGCGGTCGCGACGGTCGTTTGCAGGGCTTCGATCTCTTCGCGGAAAGCCGCTTCGGCCGCTTCGGGCGTCACGCCCGGGAGCAGCTGGCCCGTGAAGACGAACAGTCCCGGATCGACGTCGCCCGTGATGTAGGCGTTGACGCTCGACAGCAGGTTGCGTTCTTTGACGAGGTGCGTGTAGAGGCGTCCCGAGTCGCCGCCCGAGAGCAGGTCCGAAACCAGGTCGGCGGTGTAGAAATCGGGCTTGGTGCGCGCGCACATGTGATAGGCTACGGTGACGGTCGAGGCCGGCACGTCGCGTTCGACCTCCTGGCGGCGGGCCTGTGTCTGCACGGGTTCCTGCGGGATGGCGGCCGTCTCGGACGGGTGGTCGGCGAGCGGCGCGAACCACTTTTCGGCCAGCTCCAGCATCCGCTTCTCCTCCATGTCGGCCGAGATCGACAGAATGGCGTTCGACGGGCGGTAGTGGGTGCGGTAGAAGGACTCGACGTCCGCGAGCGTGGCTCCGGCGATATGGTCGGTCGCGAGGCCGATGGCCGCCCAGCGGTAGGGGTGGACCTTGTAGGCGAGCGCCCGCAGCAGCATCGTCTGGTCGCCGTAGGGCTGGTTGAGGTATCGCTGGCGGAACTCCTCGATCACCACCTTCTTCTCGGCTTCGAGCTTGGCGGGGGTGATGTCGAGTCCCTCCATGCGGTCGCTTTCGAGCCAGAGGGCCGTTTCGAGGTTGTCCTTCGGGAGCGTGATGTAGAAATCCGTGTAGTCGTTGTTGGTGAAGGCGTTGTTGTCGCCCGAAGCCATCTGCACCGGAAGGTCGAAATTCTCCACGGCGCGCGTTCCGCGGAACATCAGGTGTTCGAACAGGTGGGCGAATCCCGTGCGTGCGGGGTTTTCGTTGCGCGCGCCGACCCGGTAGAGGATATTCACGGCGGCGAGTTTCGACGCCCGGTCGCGGTTGACCACGACGGTCAGCCCGTTGGGGAGTGTTTTTCTGGTGTATGGAATCATAGTTGCGCAAAGGTACGAAAAAGTCCGGTGGCTGCAAACCGGGATTGCGTGGGGTTGTCCCGTAGAACCTTCCGGCAGATAAAAGGGCGGTCGCGCCCCCGGGGACCGTAAAAAAGCAGCGGCGGGAAATACAAGTGACGCCTCATTGTTCGGAAAATGGATTCGGTGACTATGAAGAAGTTTGGGATAGGAATCCATCGCTCCCGCCGCTGCATGACCGGTACATCGGCAGAAACGAGAAGAGTGCTGCCGAGATCCTGGCTCCTGCGGCTCTGGTAAAGCCTGTAAACCCCTCACATCAGCGCGCACCCTTCGGGTACGATCCATTGTGGGTTTACAAAAAATTTACCAGATTTCAGGAGCCCCAATATAACCGTTTCAATAACGATATTTAAAGAACGAATGCAAACGTGTTTCCGAGGGCAAAGTTAATAAAAAATCCCGGTTTGCGGCCAATGTGTCCGAAAGTCCTATTCATAAACCTTATTTTTGCGGCTCCGTCCGTCCGGCCTGCGGTCCGCGCGCCGCGCGCCGTGTCCGGACGCGGCGTTTCCGCCCTCGGGATGCGTGCGCCTGGGGGTAATTCACTATTGGTTAGCCAGTTCTGCAACTTGGTGATTTCCCGGCAGTTTGTTGTTAATTGAATAACAACCCGGCTGTTATTCGATTCACATTTGAAATGTCGAAAAATAACGCTTTTTTGAACAAAAGTAAGTGCGGATTCTCGGCTGAAATTGCTATCTTTGCATCGCCCGTGTTTCCGGGCTGTGTCTGGATTGTTAGGAAAAACACACAAATATCATCTAAATTTCAACTAAAATGGCAGAAAAGAAATTTATCACTTGTGATGGTAACTACGCTGCGGCCCATGTGGCTTACATGTTCTCGGAAGTCGCGGCCATCTATCCCATCACGCCGTCGTCGACGATGGCCGAGCTCGTGGACGAGTGGGCCGCCCAGGGCCGTAAAAATATCTTCGGAGAGACCGTTAAAGTCGTTGAAATGCAGTCCGAGGCCGGAGCCGCAGGCGCCGTGCACGGATCGTTGCAGAGCGGCGCCCTGACCTCGACGTTCACCGCTTCGCAGGGTCTGCTGCTGATGATCCCCAACATGTACAAGATCTCCGGCGAGCTGCTTCCGGGCGTGTTCCACGTTTCGGCGCGTGCGCTGGCCGCACAGTCGCTGTCGATTTTCGGCGATCATCAGGATGTGATGGCGGCCCGCCAGACGGGTTTTGCCATGCTGGCCACCTCGTCGGTGCAGGAGGTCATGGACCTCGCCGGCATCGCGCACCTCGTGTCGCTGAAGGCCCGCGTTCCGTTCCTGCACTTCTTCGACGGTTTCCGCACCTCGCACGAGATCCAGAAGATCGAACTGATCGACGAAGCCGCGCTGACGGCGCTGCTCGACCGCGACGCCCTGAAGGAGTTCCGCGCCCGCGCTTTGAACCCCGAACACCCCGTTACGCGCGGTACGGCCCAGAATCCCGACATCTATTTCCAGACGCGCGAGGCTTCGAACAAGTTCTACGACGCCATTCCCGACATGGTGGCCGACACCATGAAGGAGATTTCGAAGATCACGGGACGCGACTACAAGCCGTTCGTCTACTACGGCGCGAAGGACGCCGAGAACGTGATCGTCGCCATGGGTTCGGTGACCGAGACCATCAAGGAGACGGTCGACTACCTGATGGCCAAGGGCGAAAAGGTGGGTGTCGTCACCGTGCACCTCTACCGCCCGTTCTCGGTGAAATACCTGATGGCCGTGCTTCCCGAGAGCGTGAAGCGCGTCTGCGTGCTCGACCGCACGAAGGAGCCGGGAGCCAACGGCGACCCGCTGTATATGGATGTCGTGGAGGCGTTCGCCGCCTGCCCGTGCGACCGCAAGCCGCTCGTCATCGGCGGGCGTTACGGCCTTTCGTCGAAGGACACCACTCCGGCGCAGATGCTGGCCGTGTTCGAGAACCTGAAGATGAACGAGCCGAAGAACCAGTTCACGGTGGGTATCGTCGACGACGTGACGTTCCGTTCGCTGCCCGTCGGCGAGGAGATTTCGCTCGCGAAGCCCGGCACGTTCGAGGGCCTCTTCTTCGGTCTGGGCGCCGACGGCACGGTGGGCGCCAACAAGAACTCGATCAAGATCATCGGAGGCACGACCGACAAGTACTGCCAGGCCTATTTCTCCTATGACTCGAAGAAATCGGGCGGCTACACCTCGTCGCACCTGCGTTTCGGCGACCTGCCCATCACTTCGCCCTATCTGGTCACCACGCCCGACTTCGTGGCCTGCCACGTGCCTTCGTACGTGGACAAGTACGACGTGCTCAAGGGCCTGAAGGCCGGCGGTTCGTTCCTGCTCAACTCGGTGCACGACGCCGCTACGACCTGCGAGACGCTGCCCGCGCACATGAAGGCTTACCTCGCCAAGAACAAGATCAACTTCTATATCATCAACGCCACGAAGATCGCCGCCGAGCTGGGGCTGGGTTCGCGCACCAACACGATCATGCAGTCGGCGTTCTTCAAGATCGCCAACGTCATTCCGTTCGATAAGGCCGTCGAGCAGATGAAGAAGGCGATCCAGAAGTCCTACGGCAAGAAGGGCGAGGACATCGTCAACATGAACTATGCGGCCGTCGACGCCGGCGGCAACGCCGTGGTGAAGGTCGAGGTGCCGGCCGAATGGGCGCAGATCGACGACAACGGCTTCGCACATGTTTCGGATGCGTCGTATCCCGAGTTCGTGCGCAAGATCGTCGAGCCGATCAACGGGCTGAAGGGCGATGACCTGCCGGTATCGGCTTTCACGGGCCGTGAGGACGGTACGTGGGAGAACGGCACGGCCGCCTACGAGAAGCGCGGCATCGCCGTGAATGTCCCCGAGTGGAAGATCGAGAACTGTATCCAGTGCAACCAGTGCGCCTATGTCTGCCCGCACGCCGTGATCCGTCCGTTCCTCGCGACGGAGGCCGAGGCTGCCGCATCGGGCGTGGAATGGAAGCAGGGGCTGGGCGAGACCAAGGAGTACAAGTTCCGCATCCAGATCTCGCCGCTCGACTGTACGGGCTGCTCGAACTGCGTCGACGTCTGCCCGGCCAAGGAGAAGGCGCTGGTAATGCGTCCTCTGGAGGAGCAGATGCCCCAGCAGAAGAACTGGGACTACATCACCAAGCATATCGGCTACAAGCAGGTCGTCGACAAGACCAAGTCGGTGAAGAACCTCCAGTTCGCACAGCCGCTGTTCGAGTTCTCGGGCGCCTGCGCCGGTTGCGGCGAGACCCCCTATATCAAGGCTATCTCGCAGCTGTTCGGCGACAAGATGATGGTTGCCAACGCCACGGGCTGCACCTCGATCTACTCGGGTTCGGCTCCCTCGACGCCCTACTGCACCAACGCCGCCGGCCAGGGTCCCGCATGGGCCAACTCGCTCTTCGAGGACAACGCCGAGTTCGGTCTGGGTATGCACGTCGGCGTGGAGAAACTCCGCGACCGCGTCCAGGAGACGATGGAGAAGGCCATCGCCAACTGCACCAAGTGCTCCGAGGAGTTGAAAGCCGTGATGAAGGAGTGGATCGAAAACCGCGGCTCGTCGGCCAAATCGGCCGAGGTTACGGCGCGCCTGATCCCGCTGCTGGAGGCCTGCGGCTGCGACTACTGCAAGGAGATTCTCGAGCACAAGGACTGGCTCGTGAAGAAGTCGCAGTGGATCATCGGCGGCGACGGCTGGGGTTACGACATCGGTTACGGCGGCGTGGACCACGTGCTGGCCACGGGTCAGGATGTGAACATCCTCGTTGTGGACACCGAGGTCTACTCGAACACCGGCGGTCAGTCGTCGAAATCGACTCCCGTGGGCGCCGTCGCCAAGTTCGCATCGAGCGGCAAGCGCATCCGCAAGAAAGACCTCGGCGCGATGGCCATGACCTACGGTTATGTCTATGTGGCGCAGGTTTCGATCGGCGCTTCGCAGCAGCAGCTCTTCAACGTGCTCAAAGAGGCCGAGGCTTATCCCGGACCTTCGCTCGTGATCGCCTACGCTCCGTGTATCAACCACGGCATCAAGGGCGGCATGACCCGCACGCAGACCGTCGGCAAGGAGGCCGTAGCCTGCGGCTACTGGCACCTGTGGCACTACAATCCGCTGCTTGAGGAGCAGGGCAAGAACCCGTTCGTGCTCGATTCGAAAGAGCCGGATTGGTCGAAGTTCCGCGAATTCCTGCTGAAGGAGGTGCGCTACACCTCGCTCCAGAAGTCGTTCCCTGCCGAGGCCGACGAACTGTTCGCCGCTGCGGAGGAGAACGCCAAGTGGCGTTACAACGGCTACAAGCGTCTCGCGCAGATGGAGTACTAACCGTCTGTTCCCGCTGCAAAGGCCGCATCCCACACGGGGTGCGGCCTTTTTTTGGCGGCATTCTGCGAACGCCCGAAGCGTCGCCGGCGTTGGAAGGCCGTGCTTTCATCCTTTTCGGCAGCCGGTTGTTGCGCAACCCGAATATATTGCCTATATTTGTCTGACGGAAACAGGCCCGAGGCGAAGAAACGTTTTTCCCTGCTCGCCGCCGTTTGATCGTCTGCTGTGCCTTGCGGATTGGATGCGCGCCGTGCGCCTTTGCCGCCGGCACGCCCCGCCGACGGGAACGCCCGCGGCTGCCGCGCTGTCCATGACTGGATCAAACCCGGCGATGCGTTCGACAAAGCCCGGGCGGACGCCTGTCTGATGGCCGTACAGCCTCCTGCCGAGGGGCAGGTGCCGGCAGCCGGTTATCGTCTGGCGCGTGTTTTGAATGAATTGTTCGGTTAACAAACGTATTTTGAAATTATGAAAAAGATTTTTGCAGCCGCAGCGCTGCTTTTAGCCATGACCGCCTGCGGCGGATCGCAGAAAAAGGCCCTTCCGCTGGAGGGCACGACGTGGAAACTTGCCAAAATGGAGGCGATTCCCGCCAAGGCCGTCGACGCCGAGGCCGATTTCTTCACCCTGCAGTTCAGCGCCGCCGATACGCTCGTGTCGGGCCGTACCAACTGCAACCGTTTCTTCGGCAAGTACGAGCTGAAAGGGCAGAAGCTTGAGTTCGAGAATCTCGGCATGACCCGGATGGCCTGTCCCGAGATGCAGTACGAGGACGCTTTCGTGAAGATGCTCGACGAGGTGGACGGCTACGAGATCAAGGGCGAGGAGTTGAAATTCTACGACGACAAGAAGCTGCTTGCCGAGTTCCGCGCCGTGCAGGACGCTGCGGCTCAAAAGAAATAAGTCGTATCCCGGCCTGAATGAAAAATCCCACTTCCGAGTGTCGGAAGCGGGATTTTCGTCTTTTTGCCGCGACCCGCGGCCGCCCTCCTATGCGGGGTGTCATTCTCCGGAAGCGATTCCTGCTTCGAGCCGTTCGAAAAATTCCCGGAGCGGGATTCCGTAGTAGGCGCACAGGTCGGCAAGCGTCGAGACCGAGATGTTCCCGCGTCCGGATTCGATCCGGCCGATGTTGATGTCGGTGTCGGTGAAGACCTGCTTTTGGGAGAGGTTGCGCGCATGGCGCAGTTCGCGCAGCTGCGCGACCACGCCCCGGACCACAGGTTCGTTATATCGTTCGTTTTTCCGCCGCATGGTACAAAGATACGTTAAATTCGGCAATTTCCGAAGCCCGGTCGTCGCATCCTTCGCGGCCCTGCAAAAAGTCCGCAGCGCACCGCCGGTCACCGG
>ERZ1673736.4299-NODE-4299-length-11830-cov-5.518132_pt1 | contig 11830 bp, 7 predicted proteins | sample MGYA00580212_ERZ1673736 | MGnify/ENA primary metagenome ERZ1673736 (study PRJEB41218, sample SAMN15661752) | gut metagenome | host: Homo sapiens | place: Canada: London | collected 2015-08-20/2019-03-30 | study: EMG produced TPA metagenomics assembly of... | reverse complement strand
GGCGAACTGGAACTATTTTGGAGAGGTTGAAATTTTCTATTGCAGGAAAAAGGGGAACGTATTAAAAACGGAAAAATCTTATAAAGCGATATATACCCATGAACAATGGAATGGGGAGATTGATAAGATTTCTTTGGCAGATATACTGGACTGGGCGAATATAAGCCCGACGCAGGAGAGTGGTAAGACAGAGAGGCTGCTGAAAATTAAGGAAGTAGAGCAGCGTGTAGGAATGACGAGGGCCAATATACGCTATTATGAGGAAGAGGGGCTTTTGAAGCCAATCAGAAACCAGGAAAATAATTACCGGGAATATTCCGAAGAGAATATAAGAAGTCTGGAGCGGATTAAAGTACTGAGAACTTTGGGGATTTCCATTGCAGATATTAAGAAATTAAATGATGGAAATATCAGTATGAAAGAAATTATGGATAAACGTCTGCAGCAGATTGGCGAAGAAGAGCAAATGCTTCGTGAAACGGAGAAAGTCTGTCAGGAAATCTGTCTGAGGGAATTATCTTTTGCTGAGATAGATGAGAAGATATTGGGAGAGAATAAGAACGTATGGCAGGAGAGATTTGAGAAGATCGGAAAGGAAGATATTACCAAAGAAATCCTGACGCCCCGGCAGTGTAACCGTAATTTGGCAGGAATGCTCCTGTGGGGATATTTCATAAGTGCAGTAACTGCGGCGTTGGCGGGAGATTGGCTGTTAGCCAATGTGGATGGTTACTGGATTGTCGGCATTGGCATTGTGGCAGTTTTCTGTTATATAGCAATGTATTTTACTGCAAATGTGAAGATACTGCTGGCAATTTTCCATATAGAAGCCGTTTTGCTATCGCCGCTGGCGGCAGCAGTGATGAGGATAGCTGAGGATATGTCTATGGGGAGTACGAGAAAGCAGGCCATTACCGGAAAGCATATGGCGGTGTTCTGGCTGGCAATTGTAATCTATGTGGCGCTGCTCTTTTGGCTGTCGGAAAAGCGAGAATCGTTTATGAAGAAGGCAGGATGTGTATTAAGCGTGGGAGTGGCATATGCGGGTGTTATGACCGTGGCAGTAGGCGTGATAAGCGATCTGTGGCTCTATGCAGCAATCGTATTTTTGGTCTTTACATTATTCCTTGGTATGAATTGGTATCATCTGAATGAAGAGCTGCCCAAATCCGGCGCCAGCAAATACTTTGCTGTAGTAAATGCCTGCAGGATTATGAATATTGCGGGATGTGCACAGAATATGAAAGGAAAGACAACATCCACAACCGTATTCCGATAAAGGATCAGATAGAAAGAACCGGCCTGCAGCAGCAGACCGGCTTTTTTCCTGTTATTTTACAAACTTCCGTGCCAGGCAGCTTATCACTCCGGCGGCGCATAGGATAAACAAAGTGCGGTTTAGGGATCCATATACGTATAATGCTCCCTGTACGCCCTGAAGCGGCGCGGGTGAGACTGGTATTCTAGTGTAGGAATAGGAGGAAAGGACGGAGCCGATGTAAATAATCAGAAAAGATAATAATCCGTTCCCGGTGTCTGTCCGATGTCCGTTCCGGTCCTTGGCAGAACGTCCTCCGAATAATACGGCAAGGAATGCAATTCCTTCTATTAATAATGGAAGCAATGCAGTTCCAAGGTAGGCGGCAAGAATGTAATTCCTTTCTGCTATCATGGCGGATATGCTCCCGTATGGAAGGTAGCCGGCTTTGAAGTTCCATGCCAGAAGGATGGCAATTGCCGCAATCAGAACCAGCGTGATTGCGCGGAGCAAAAGAGAAGTCGTCTTGCCAAGTGTCTTCCCGGCGGCTTTGCCCCCGGACTTTAGTATCTTTGCTGCCGGAGAGAAAAGATTCGGAATCCGGCGGCTTTTCCGGCGATTCTTGCCTTCCCCGCGTGCTTTTTTCTGTGCTTCCATATATTTCTGTGTGTCAGTCGGACGCATAGGGCGGGTACGGTTTTCTTCCAGATAGTCAATGTCTTTCGTATCATCGTCAAGATCTGCCAGTTGAGAAAGTACATCTTTATAACCGTCGTTGGCAGGCTCTTCTGAAAAATCAGGCAGGTCGCCTTCGTATATTACTTCAAAATCTTCATCAAAAACACTTTTTGTTTTCTTGGTGTCTGTGTTATTCATACTCATAAAAATCCCTCCCAAGGATGTATCTTATTGTAGTACGTTTTGGGAGAGGACTCAAGAGAAGTTACAAAAACTTAACGAAGACGTAAGGATTTCTTTAGAAATGTCAGCCTTTACTTGTGAGAAGGAAAAGTATATACTGATAATCAGTGGATAAAATGAATAAAAGAGGAACGATGGATTATGAAGATAATGATAGCGTCAGACATTCACGGCAGCGCTTATTATTGCAGGAAGCTGCTTGAGAGATATAGAGAGGAGAAGCCGGAGAAGCTGCTTCTTCTTGGAGATATTCTTTATCACGGACCGAGAAATGCGCTCCCGAGAGAGTATGCGCCGACGGAAGTGATTCGTATGCTGAATGCCATAAAAGAAGAGATTCTCTGTGTGCGGGGCAACTGTGATACGGAAGTGGATCAGATGGTACTGGAATTTCCGATTATGGCGGAATACTGCATTCTTTATGACGCAGGCAGAATGATATTTGCTACCCACGGACATCAGTTTAATGTGGAGAATCCGCCGATGTTAAAGGCGGGAGACGTACTTTTACATGGGCACACTCATATTCCGGCGGCAGAGCTGTTTGAGGGAAGGCTGTATGTCAATCCAGGATCTGTCTCTATTCCGAAAGCAGAAAGCGAACACAGTTATATGGTGCTGAAGGATGGCGTTTTCCAGTGGAAGAATTTGGATGGCAGAGGCTATAAGACATATACGTTAGAGAAGATAGAAGGAGAGGATTAAAGATATGCTGGAAGTAAAGAACCTGACTTTTAAGGTAAAGGAAAACGGGATAGACAGAAGCATTGTGGAGGATATAAGTTTTACAGTAGAAAACGGTGAGATGCTGGTAATCACCGGCCCGAACGGGGGAGGGAAGTCTTCCCTGGCGAAGGTGCTTATGGGAATCGAGAAGGCAGATTCCGGGCAGATTATCCTGGATGGTGAGGATATCAGCGCTTATGATATTGACCATAGGGCAAATGCGGGAATCGGCTATGCATTTCAGCAGCCGCCCCGGTTTAAAGGAATGACGGTAGAGAGATTTCTTTCCCTGGCGGCAGGCAGACCGCTGACGGAGAATGAGGTATGTAAAATGCTGAGCGGCGTAGGTATCTGCGCGAGAGAATATCTGAAGCGGGAGGTGGATGGAACTCTGTCCGGCGGCGAGATGAAGCGCCTGGAGATTGCAACGGTGCTTGCCAAAGCTCATAAGCTGTGCATCTTTGATGAGCCGGAGGCGGGAATTGATTTATGGAGCTTTTCCATGCTGGTGAATCAGTTTGAGAAAATCCATAAGAAAAAAGAAGAGATGCTGATACTCATTTCTCACCAGGAGAGAATTATCCGGATGGCAGATCGCATTATGGTGATTGAGGACGGCAGGATTAAAACCATTGGACCCAAGGATGAGGTTTTACCGGCGCTGCTTGATAAAGGCCCGGTCTGCACATGCATGGAATGCTAAGATAGGAGTGAAGAGAGATGGCATTATTAGACAGAATTACGGAGAAAATATTAAAACAAATTGATGGCGCCGGATTTAAGCAGGAGGGCGCTTATAATCTGAGACATAACGGGATTGCTCTCTGCCATGGAGATAGTGAGCATATTAAGATTAAGAAGAAGGAAGACAAGCCGGGGATTGACGTGTATATTGACGGCAGGACAAAAGGAGAACAGGTACACATCCCGGTAGTAGTGGATGCTTCCGGTATGACAGATGTGGTATACAATGATTTTTTTGTAGAAGAAGGCGCTGAAGTTACGATTGTAGCCGGATGTGGTATCCATAACAGTGGATGTAATGAGAGCCGCCATGATGGAATCCATACATTCCATGTAGGAAAAGGCGCGAATGTGCGCTATGAAGAGAAGCATTATGGAGAAGGGGAAGGCAGTGGAGCAAGAGTTCTGAATCCGGTGACGAAGATTATTCTGGAGGAAGATGCAATTTTCACCCTGGATACGGCGCAGATAAAGGGAGTGGATTCTACACAGCGGGAAACGGATGTGGTATTGGGGAAAAATGCCAGATTATATGTGATGGAGAAGCTGATGACCCACGATAACCAGACGGCGGAGTCAAATATGGAAGTACAGTTGAATGGCGAGGGGAGTTCAGCGCAGATAGTATCCCGGTCGGTGGCAAAGGGAAATTCCAGACAGGTCTTCCATCCGAAGGCTGTAGGAAATGCGGGATGCCACGCACACGTACAGTGCGATTCCATTATTATGGATCATGCAGAGGTCAGCTCTATCCCGGAAATCAATGCCCGGCATCTGGATGCAGCGATTGTACATGAGGCTGCAATCGGAAGAATTAATGATGAGCAGCTTGTAAAGCTCCGTACGCTGGGAATGTCGGAAGAAGAGGCGGAAGGCGTAATTGTGGAAGCTTTCCTGAATTAAGCTTTCCGGAATAAGAGAATAAAACGAAAGAGAGAAGACTATGAAACTAAGGAAAAAACTGAGAACAATGGGGAAGGCTTTGAAGATGGAGCGTGAAGAGCACAGAAGTTCTTTTATTGTGTATGTAACCTTACGTTTGCTCGTCATTGCTGTAATGATTCTGCAGATATTTAACCGGAACTTTGAAAATGTATTTTTGTGCGTGCTGACACTTCTGCTTTTAATCGTTCCCAGCTTCCTTCAGGTAAATCTTAAGATAGAGCTTCCTACAGGGCTGGAGATTATCCTGTTGATTTTCATATTTGCGGCGGAGATTCTGGGAGAGATACAGGAATATTATATTAAATTTCCGATGTGGGATACGATTCTTCATACCTTGAATGGTTTTTTGATGGCGGCAATCGGCTTTTCTCTGGTGGATATTTTGAACAGAAATGAAAAATTTTCGTTTAAATTATCGCCTGTATTTATGGCGATAGTAGCCTTCTGTTTTTCGATGACAATAGGGGTAATATGGGAATTTTTTGAGTTTGGTATGGATCAGTTTTTTCATCTGGATATGCAGAAAGATACCATTGTACATAGTATATCCTCTGTGATGTTGGATCCGGCGGGTGGAAATACGCCGACCGGCATTAACAATATCTATGATGTGGCGGTAAATGGAGAAAGCCTGGGGCTGGGCGGCTACCTGGATATCGGCCTGATTGATACGATGAAGGATTTGCTTGTCAATTTCATTGGGGCAGTTGTTTTTTCTGTCATCGGTTTCTTCTATATAAAGAACCGGGGAAAAGGAAGATTTGCCGGTAAGCTGATTCCACATGTGAAGAGTAAGGATGCAGACTTCCTGAAAAGGGCAGAGGAAGAAGAAGAGCTGGAGGAGGCGCTGAGGAAGATGGAGGAAGAGAGCAGGCTGAAGAAAGGGAAAAAAACGGACTGCCGTTAGCGGCAGCCCGATAATTCAGAATTTAGTCTACTTTCGGTAATCCTGCAAATCCAACAGCAAGATCTTCGTCTGTTGGGATGTAATCTGACATTTCCCCGTCGTTGTATTTACCATATGCTACCATATCGAAGTATCCGGTTCCGGTGAGGCCGAAGACAATTGTCTTTGCTTCGCCGGTTTCTTTGCATTTCAGGGCTTCGTCCATGGCTACCTTGATTGCATGGCTGCTTTCCGGTGCGGGAAGGATTCCTTCGATGCGTGCAAATTTGGTTGCCGCCTCGAAAACGGAGGTCTGCTCTACAGATACGGCTTCCATGAGTCCGTCATCATACAGCTGGGAGAGTACAGAACTCATGCCATGGTAGCGGAGACCGCCTGCGTGGTTTGGAGACGGGATGAATCCGCTGCCCAGGGTGTACATTTTTGCCAGCGGGCATACCATTCCGGTATCACAGAAATCATAAGCATATTTTCCGCGAGTAAGGCTGGGGCAGCTTGCCGGTTCTACGGCGATGATACGGTAATCTTTCTCGCCTTTTAACTTCTCTCCCATGAATGGGGAAATGAGTCCGCCCAGGTTAGAACCGCCTCCGGCGCAGCCGATGATGATGTCCGGAGTGATGCCGTATTTGTCAAGAGCAGCTTTCGTTTCCAGACCGATAACAGACTGGTGCAGGAGAACCTGGGAAAGAACGGAGCCAAGCACGTAGCGGTAGCCTTCGTGGGTGGTTGCGTCTTCCACAGCTTCGGAAATCGCACAGCCCAGGCTTCCGGAGGTTCCCGGGTGCTCTGCTAAAATCTTGCGGCCCACCTGGGTAGATTCTGATGGGGAAGGCGTTACATTTGCCCCATAAGTACGCATAACTTCCCGGCGGAAAGGCTTCTGTTCATAGGAGCATTTTACCATGTATACCCTACAGTCAAGACCAAGATAAGCACATGCCATAGAGAGGGCAGTTCCCCACTGACCCGCTCCGGTCTCGGTGGTGACGCCTTTGAGTCCCTGCTTTTTTGCGTAGTATGCCTGGGCAATAGCTGAATTTAACTTGTGGCTTCCGGAGGTATTGTTCCCCTCGAACTTGTAGTAGATTTTGGCCGGTGTATCCAGCGCCTTTTCCAGGCAGTATGCGCGCACCAGCGGAGAGGGGCGGTACATTTTATAAAAGTCCTGGATTTCCTGCGGAATGTCAAAATATGCGGTCGTGTCATCTAACTCCTGTTTTACCAGTTCATCGCAGAAGACGTGGTTAAGTTCTTCTGCAGTCATGGGTTTTAACGTACCCGGGTTTAAAAGCGGTGCGGGCTTATTCTTCATATCAGCCCGGACGTTGTACCACTGCTTTGGCATTTCACTTTCTTCTAAGTAAATTTTGTAAGGGATTTTGTTGTTGTCTGTCATGATTTTTTACCTTCCTTTCAAATATTGAATTGGATAGTACATCTTGTGGAGCGTCTTATAAGGAAAATGAAAACTTTCCTACATACAAAAAACTCCTGTCCTATGTATTTCATAGGACAGGAGATATTCCTGCGGTGCCACCTATATTCACTCTGTATACTTCCTGTGGGAAGCCTGCCAGCTTTCCAATGCTTTCATATAACAGAATGCTCTCAGCCATGTACTATCATACATGTTCCGGGATAACGGTCGGAAGCCGTCGCCCCTACGTCAGCGGATGCTGATTTCAGTTTGCCCTCACAAGTCCATTCACCCTGACTGATATTCTTACGGTTCCACCAATCCGTAATTCTCTGGTAATACGCCGTCAAGACTACTACTCTTGCTCATCGGTTCTTGCTTTTGCTTTATTATAGTGCCGCGGAGGGAGGATGTCAAGAAAAAAAAGTAAAAAAATAAACAAAAAAGATAGAAAAATCAATGGCTTTTTATGTGAAAGTGGGATATACTTAATTGACTATATGTAAAGGAGGAGTTTTTATGAAAGGAAAGAAACTATTGGCAGCAATCCTTGCAGTTTCCATGATTCCTGTTTCTGCAATAGCAGTTTCTGCGATTGACAGCAAATCGGATGAAAAGCAGCTGCAGGTGCCTGTCGAGACAACGCTTGCGAAGAGCGAGCTTGGCAACCCGTTCCTCGGATTTGACGAGAATGGAAACAGAGTATATGGCGGTGATCCGTCTATTTTAGTAGATGGAGATACGGTATATGCTTATGTTGGTAATGATACGGCGAGCGGGGAAGGCTATTGGATGCCAAACTGGAGATGCTATTCTTCTACCGATATGGTGAATTGGAAGTATGAGAGTATTATTATGGAGAACGGTGATGTTTCATGGGCGGCGAACAATCATGAAGCATGGGCGGCTCAGGTAATGAAGTATAAGGATAAGTATTATTTCTATTACTGCACAGAAGGAAACAGCAGCGTGAACGGCGGCAAATGTATTGGTGTTGCCGTATCTGACAGCCCGACAGGACCATTTACCGATATTGGTAAACCGTTGGTAAGAAATATTGATACACCAAATGGAGTACATACCTGGGAAGACATTGACCCGACTGCCTGGATTGAGACGGTAGACGGCGTGGAACACCGTGTTCTTGGCTGGGGTAACAACCGTTTCTTTAACTGTGAGCTGAATGAAGATATGATCTCCATCAAAGACAGAGATGGTAATCCTAATAATTTGTCTGTCGGCTATGGTTCTGGCTATGATATTTCTATTGGAAGAATTAATGGTGTGGACAGAAAGCAGGGCATGAATGACAGTAACTCTACATGGACCGCTGATGATGGCAGGACTTATTTCTATACTGAGGCACCGTATTACTTCCGCCGTCAGGACGAGAATGGCAATTACTATGGCAAGTATTATATGTTCTTTGCGACGAACTGGCGTGAAGAGATGGCATATGCTACCTGTGATACCTATGAGCAGTTCTTGAATAATGACTGGACGTTTGGTGGAAGGATTATGACGCCGACGGCAACAGCAAATACAAACCACATGGCAGTATTTACTTTTAAGGGACAGGATTATTTTGTATACCATAATGGTACACTTCCGCACGGAAGCGGATACCGCCGTGTTGCATGTGTAGAAGAACTGAATATTAATGAGGATGGTTCTATTGATCTGTTTTCAGAGACATCGACAGGTATCTCAGGTGTGAGCACGCAGATTACGGATGCAACAGGCGCATATATTGCACACAATGAATTTACCAATACAACAAATGACGGTGAATACCCGAAGGTAGGTAATAATGCGCAGCAGGTTCTGGTAAGTGATGATGCGAAGGAAGACGACGCAAAATGGGAACTGGAATTAGGCCTGGCAGATCCGGATAATGACGCATATGTATCTATCCAGTCTTATAATAAGCCTGGTATGTATATTACAGTAGAAGATTCCGGTGAGGTTACTCTTGCGCAGCATTGGGATGACAATGATACTGGAAGAGCGAAAATTACATTCCGCACGCTGGAAGGCTTTGCAGGATATGGCGTGACATTTGAGAGTGTCTATAAGCCGGGATACTATCTGGCAAGCGTTGACGGTGATTTGGTTCTTACCAAGAATCCGGCGGCAGAGGCATGCTCATTCAACGTAGATACAGATTCTGAGGTTTCTTCTATGAAAGTACAGAAGACAAAACGTATGTATACAGTAGGAAGTGAACTGAATACGGATGATATTCGTATTAAAGCAACCTATGAAAATGGCGATACAAGATGGATTACAGATTTCACTACAGATGCTGATGAGATTGATATGAGCAAAGCCGGAAATAAGACTCTGACGGTTACTTATACCGAGGATGGCAAGACGCTGACAGAGAAGATTACGATCCGGGTAGTTGAAAAAGGTAAGACATTATAAAGGAGGGGCATTATTATGAAATATAAGAAATTACTTTCTGCATTTCTTGCCACTGCGATGACGGTTGCCACGGTGCTGCCGGGAGCAGGGACAATCCAGGCAGAAGCGGCAGAAGCTCCGCAGCCGATTAAGACATTTTCCTTTGAAAATGATCTTGATGGAAGTACGGCAAAGACACAGGCGAACAGCGGTGCATACAGCGGAACGATTACATATGACACAGGTAAGAGCGGACAGGCGGTTAAGCTTGGAGACTATGGCCTGCAGATGAATACTGGTAAAATCGGAAATGCCTATACCATATCTCTTTGGGTGAATCCGACACAGAATCTGGTGGATAACGGTAGTCTGATTTTTATGGGTGCACCGAAAGGCGCTTCAGAATATTGGTCATCCGTTGCCGGTGACGGCGGCGGGGGAAATATTAAGCTGTGGTCCAATAATGGCAGTGATTTTGCCTGGAAAGCGGCATTTACTGGCGTGGCGTTAGCGAAGGACGAGTGGTCTCTGGTTACTTATACACAGTCCGGCAATGATGCGGTGCTTTATATTAACGGTGAAGCAAAGGGATCAGGAGGAGCAGCGATTTCTCTGAATCAGGATAATAGTGACCTTTATCTTGGTGTTACAAATTGGGATGCAGATGGTTTGTTCAATGGTCTGGTAGATGAAGTTCAGGTGTACAACGAAGCACTGACGGCAGACCAGGTATATGCGCTCTATGATACGACAGCGCCGGAAGATATTTTTGCAGAAAAAGGATTTACCGTAAATGCAGAACTTTCTGTTTATACAGGAAGAAGTGCGGAACTGGATGTGGTTCTGCCTGTCGGAGTTGCTGCATCTGACGCACAGATTAGCTACAGCTCCAGTGATGCATCTGTAGCAACCGTGGCAAACGGAACAGTTACAGGTGTGAAAGCCGGTACGGCAACAATTACGACAACCGTGAAAGTTGGAGATACAACGAAAAATGCAGAGACGCAGGTAACAGTATCTGATCTTGACGAGACAGAGATTCCGGTTGTAGCAAAATATGAGATGAACAGCGGAAGCGGCGCGGCTGTAGCGGATACATCCGGCAATGGTTTTGACGCGACAATTGTGAATCCGAACGGAACTTCTTATGAGAAGGATGGAGACCGTTCTGTGCTGAAGATTAACTCAGCAGACAGCTATGTTACTTTCCCGACAAGTATTTATGAGAAACTGACAAATAAAGAACAGTTCACAATCCAGGCAAAGTATGCGAGAACAACATTAAATAATGCATGGCTGTTCTGTATTGGTTCTAAGGCACAGTCTACCGGAACGAATTATTTGTTCTATGCTCCGTTCTTTGGCGGAAATGTACCTCGTGCAGGAATCAAAGATTCTTCTGAGAGCCTGTACAATTTTGCAAATAAATCATTTAGCGCAGACACCTATTATACAGTAACGATGGTTTTCGATAATGGAACCATTTCTATCTATGTGGATGGTGCGTTGGTAGGATCACCGCTTGTAACTACGAAGACGATGGCTACAATTGTAGCAAATGGTACGCAGAATGGCGTTCTTGGATTTATCGGAAAATCCTGCTGGTCAGCAGACCCGAATTACACAGGAAGCGTTGATGAATTCACAATTTATGATGCTGCTCTTACGGAAGACCAGGTTCAGTTATCTGATGCAGATGTATTGCAGAAGAAGTTAGAAGCGTTGGACATCCTTGGCGATAAGAATGAGTCTCTGGATGCTGTTGTGTATGATCTGAATCTTGTGAAGAGCGCAGATGGATTTGATATTAAGTGGAGCAGTGACAATGAAGATGTTATTACTGCAGATGGAAAGGTATTGAATTCTGATGAGGATACACAGGTAACTCTGACAGCTACAGCGTCTTATGGACTTCTGACAGCAGAAGCAAAATATACTGTTACGGTAAAAGCATTGGATCTTACACTTCTGAAGGCAGTGGTAGCAGAAGCGAAAGAAATGCAGGCAGATGTCTTTGAAGCAGATTCATATCAGGCTCTGCAGAATGCTTTGGAAGGCATCGACGAGCGTGTGGCAGCCGTGAAGTCACAGCAGGAAGCAGCGGATATTGAACAGGAAATCAGGACCGCAGTTAGCAAGTTGGTTTATAAGGAAGATTACAAAGATCCATGGACCAAGATTGAAGCAGCGGCTCCGAAGGAAGATGCGGAGTACAAGCCGGGCGAAAGTGAAGCTTTATTCACGATTCCGGAAGGGCTGGAAAACTGCGTAACCGTAGAATACAGCTCTGATAATGAGGAAGTTGCGACATATGCTGACGGCAAGGTAACAGCCGTAAAAGCAGGTACAGCAATCCTTACAACTACGGTAACAGCAAAATATGATGGATGGAAAATGGAGTATGGTACTTATGTTACTGTAAAGGGAGAAGAACCATCTGTAACGTCCATCACAGTAAAAACTGCTCCTGAGAAAACGGAGTACAAGATCGGCGAAGAACTGG
>ERZ1673736.4298-NODE-4298-length-11830-cov-9.467771_pt1 | contig 11830 bp, 9 predicted proteins | sample MGYA00580212_ERZ1673736 | MGnify/ENA primary metagenome ERZ1673736 (study PRJEB41218, sample SAMN15661752) | gut metagenome | host: Homo sapiens | place: Canada: London | collected 2015-08-20/2019-03-30 | study: EMG produced TPA metagenomics assembly of... | reverse complement strand
GATGGTGTGGCTGGACACATTGGTCAGGGTTTGGCCGTTCAGGTCCAGGGTGAGGATCTTGCCTTCGGGGATGGTGATATCTTCTGCCACATCAGTGAGTATTACGATGGTATCGCCGTCCGCGGCTTCCACGGCGGCTTCCAGAGTACCAAACCCCTGGTCCCCGATTTTCGCAGCTGGGATGAGCTCCAGATAGTTTTCAGAATCGGTGTTCATGGAAAGCCCGTCTACTATGAGCTGGTTTCCTTGGCCAGAACTGCCGTACAGAGGGATTAGATCGTTCCCATTGGCGGTGCCCTCCGCTTGGAAGGTGCAGTCAGAAAAGACAATTTTGTTGGCTGAAGCGCCATAGTTGCAGGAAACGATCACCTGATAATTTCCGGCAGTTGTCTTGGCCTGGATATCGCTGTCCGTGATGTACAGCGTGTTCCCAAAGCCGGAGTCCCCTTCAGGGATATCCTGAAGTTCGCCGCCGTCCAGTACGATGGTTCCGAAATTGTTGCTCGGACCGGAAAAATGGTTGATCCCGATTAGGGTGCTGTCGGTGATGGTAGTGTTGGTGTTGCAGGAGTAAGCATAGTAAGCCGTCCAGCCCTGGATCTCACAGCCGGAGATGTCGATGGATGCGGCCGTGTTGGCCTGAATGTTGATGGCGTATTTGTCCACCGTGAGGCTGCTCTGCTGGACAGAAAGGTCAATGTCGGAGTAATTCTGGAAATAAAGGCCGGAATGTGCGGAGTCATCCTCATAGGTAAAGTTGGTCAGGCTGACATTGACGCCGCTGCTTTGAGTCAAGCCGGATTCATTCCAGGCGCCATTGATATAGAGGGCGATGTTGTTAGTGCTGGCGGCCTCAGACGGGGTTTCAAAGGTCACGTTCTCTGCCGAGAAGGACATGTCATCGCCGTTCACCATTCTGACGACCCGGGCACCATTCTTGGAGTTGTCATTGACAACGACCGTGAGGTCCTCCAGTGTGAGGGAAGCATCGTCGTTGACAAGGTGGAAGGCCACCTGTCCATTGACGCTGATGGTGGTCTCAGATTCCCCGTTGCCGAGGATGGTGACATGCTCCCCATTCTCAAAGGTGACGCTGTCAATGGTGTGCTCGCCGGAGGGCAGAGAAATGACGGCGTTCTCAGAAGAGGATACAGCCTTCAGGGCCTCGGAGAGGGAGTCGTAAGGTGTACCGTTCATGGTAACGGAGTCGTCAACCGCCGCAACTGCGAGGTCTGCCATAGGGATCGTATTGTTGGGGGGCGGGAGGGAAGGATCTTCATCCTCAGGCAGGCTGGGATCGTCCCCCTCGTCCGGGCCGTCCCCGGGAAGGGTGGGATCATTCCCTTCGTCCGGGCCGCCCCCGGGCAGGGTGGGATCGTCCCCCTCGTCCGGGCCGTCCCCGGGAAGCGGATCGTCCCCGCCGCCTCCGGTGTTCCCCAGATCGGGGTCCTCCTGCACCTGCCCCGCGGGCTGACTGCCGGTGTCCGCACCGTCAGCCAGTGCTGTGACAGGGAGCAGAGACAGTGCCATGGCCATCGTCATCACGATGGCCAAAAGCCGTTTTTTCATGCATAACACTCCTTTACAAAAAATAGGGTCTGCTGTATGAATAAGCGGATGATACCGCTGATTCAATAAAACGAAATATAAATTACGTCTATAATTAAGGCGCATTTAGTGGGAAAACGCCTGCCATCTTCAATCTTGAAGATGGATCATGCCCATATGGGCATGATCATGAAATTTAAATTACGATTTTTTACAAGAAGAAAAGACCCTCCAGCTGATCTCCTGGTTCCCGATACGTGAGCAATAATATTCAAAATAATTATTATGTTATTTTTAAAAGAAGTATAGCACAAGTGCGGACTGTTTTCAAGGGAACACTTCTTTTTTGCTTTTGCGAAATTTGAAGAAATTTCCTGAAGGGCAGGGCAGAGGCGGAAAAGGGGAGCTGCCCGCTCACTTTTTTCAAAAAATACTTGTATTCGGCGGAAAACTGTGATATACTACCAGCGCATTATGCCTGGGAGTGCTGATTTTCCGCCCAGTGCCCGGCCTCGGCCGGGTTGGCGGGGAATATGAGGCGCCCGGAAAGATCAAACTGAATTTTAGGAGGAAACAAGAATCATGGCAGTCGTATCTATGAAGCAGCTGCTGGAGGCCGGCGTGCACTTCGGCCACCAGACCCGTCGTTGGAACCCCAAGATGGCCGCTTACATCTACACCGAGCGCAACGGCATCTATATCATCGACCTGCAGAAGACCGTGAAGAAGCTGGAGGAGGCCTACAACTTCGTCCGTGAGCTGGGCGAGAAGGGCGAGACCCTGCTCTTCGTGGGCACCAAGAAGCAGGCCCAGGAGGCCATCAAGGAAGAGGCTTCCCGCGTGGGCATGTACTATGTGAACGCCCGCTGGCTGGGCGGCATGCTCACCAACTTCAAGACCATGCGGGGCCGTGTGGACCGCCTGAATCAGCTCAAGCGGATGCAGGAGGACGGCACCTTCGACATGCTGCCCAAGAAGGAAGTCATGAAGCACCTGGGCGAGATCGCCAAGCTGGAGAAGTACCTGGGCGGCGTCACTGAGATGAAGAAGCTGCCCGGCGCCCTGTTCGTGGTGGACCCCCGCAAGGAGCGCAACGCCATCAACGAGGCCCGCAAGCTGAACATCCCCATCGTCGCTATCGTGGACACCAACTGCGACCCCGATGAGATCGACTACGTCATCCCCGGCAATGACGATGCCATCCGCGCCATCAAGCTGATCTCCTCCGTCATGGCCAACGCCATCCAGGAGGGCAAGCAGGGCCAGGATGAGGCCCCCGCTGCTGAGGAGGCCGCTCCCGCCGCCGCGGAGCAGTAAGCCTTGACCCAAAGCGCCCGCCCGACGGACGGGCGGGCGCTCTCTTTCTGTATTCCAGAGAAAAAACGATCATATTTTATGGAGGTAATACAAATGGCTTTTACCGCGAAAGACGTACAGGCCCTGCGCGAGATGACTGGCGTGGGCATGATGGACTGCAAGAAGGCGCTGACCGCCGCTGACGGCGACAAGGACAAGGCTATCGAGTGGCTGCGTGAGAAGGGCCTTGCCGCCCAGACCAAGAAGGCCGGCAAGGTGGCCGCAGAGGGCGTCTCCTACGCCATCGTCAATGAGGCTGGCGTGGGCGTCGTGGTGGAGGTCAACTCCCAGACCGACTTCGTGGCCAAGAACGAGGTGTTCCAGGGCTTTGTCAAGGACGTGGCCTCCGTCATCGCCGCCGAGGACCCCGCCGATGTGGCCGCACTCCAGGAGATGACCTACCCCGGCACCGACCGCACCATCGCCTCCGTCACCGCCGACAAGGTGCTCTCCATCGGGGAGAACATCCAGATCCGCCGCTTCGTCCGCTATGCCGAGGGCGTCAATGTGCCCTATATCCACATGGGCGGCAAGGTCGGCGTGCTGGTGAACCTGGCCGTGGAGGGCATCGCTGACATGGCCAAGGTCGTCGAGGTGGGCAAGGATGTGGCCATGCAGATCTGCGCCATGAACCCCACTTTCCTGGACAAGAGCGACGTGGATCAGGCCACCCTGGACAAGGAGAAGGAGATCCTGATGGTCCAGGCCAAGGAGGACCCCAAGAACGCCAGCAAGCCCGAGAATATCATCGAGAAGATGGTCATGGGCCGCATTGGCAAGTATTACGAGGAGAACTGCCTGCTCCAGCAGGCCTTCGTCAAGGAGAATAAGATCTCCGTGGAGAAGCACGTGGCTGAGGTGGCCAAGCAGCTGGGCGGCAAGATCACCGTCAAGGCCTTCACCCGCTTCCAGACCGGCGAGGGCATCGAGAAGAAAGAGGACGACTTCGCCGCCGAGGTCGCCAGCATGATTAAGTAAGACCGCTTTACAGCGCCTGACAGATAACTTGATGGAGAGAGCCCGAGGCAACGAGAGTTGCCTCGGGCTCTCTTTTAGTTTTTCCACAATAGAAGATCCCCCGCCGCAGAATTCGGCAGGGGATCAAAAGGACATCAGGCATCCAGCAGACCGGACTGGACCAAGAAGTCGTGGGCGACGGTCTCCACCTCCTCGCCCGCCACGTCCACCCGATAGGTGAGCTCACTCATCAGTTCGTCGGTGAACTGCTCGTTGAGGAGCTGGATGGTCTCCTTGAGGCCGGGAGCATCCTCCGCGAAGCGTTCGAATACGTCGCTGCGGGCCAGAATGGTGCCGTAGTAGTCGGGGAAGAAGTGCTGGTCGTCGTCCAGAAGAGTCAGATTGGCCCGTTTGTTCAGGCCGTCGGTGGCGTAGACCACCATCACATCGTAAGCGCCCTGCTCGATCAGGGTGTACTTCATCATAATGTCCACCGGGTTGGCCACCTGGAAGTTCAGGCCGTAGGTCTCCACCATGGGACCGAACTTCATGTTGCCCGCGTCGGTGAAGAAGTCCTGCTCAGCGCAGAAGCGCAGCTCTCCGGCGATGGGCACCAGGTCGCTGATGGTCTCCGGGTGGTAGGTATCCACCACCTCCTGGGTGACACCGATAACGTAGGTGTTGTTGACACCGATCTTGCCCAGCAGCTGGAGGTCGTACTCCTCATTCATCTTCTCGTTGACAAAGTCGTAGAGGGTCTGTCCCTCTGGGATATCGGTGGTGTCCAGCCCCATGATGGTGGTGAGGAGGGTGCCGTCCCAGGTGTACATCAGGTCGCAGGAGTGATTGGCGGCGGTGAGGGCGTTGAAGTTGTTCACCGCGGTCATCTCGTCCTGGATGGTGACAGGGATGCCATGGCGGTCCTCCACCAACTGCTTGATCATGCTGTTGACCAGCTGTACCTCGGAGAACTGGCCCTCATAGAGGAGCAGGCCGGCGGTGCTCTTGGGCAGGAAGGCGTACACGCACAGGGCCAGGGCCGCCGCACAGGAGAGGACGGCAGCTCCCCGGGCGGCCATCCTGCGGCCCCTGGGGCGCTGGCTGTCCCGGCTGTTGAGATACCGCTCCGCCATGCCCATCAGCAGGTCCAGAACCAGGGCCGCCGCCATGAGTACGCCGGTGCCGCCCAGGATGGCCTGCATGTCCTCCTGGCGGATGCCGGTGGTGATGACGCTGCCCAAGCCTCCGCCGCCCACAAAGGAGGCAAAGACCGCGGTGCCGATGGCGTTGACTGCGGCAATGCGGATGCCGGTGAAGATGATGGGGGCGGCGATGGGGATCTCCACATGGACGAGGCGGTAGGTACGGGTCATGCCCATGCCCCTGCCCGCCTCGATCAGGTGCTCAGGCACTTGGTCCAGCCCCAGGCAGGTGTTGCGGACGATGGGCAGCAGGGAGTAGAGGGCCAGACCCACGATGACAGTGGGCTTGCCCGGACCGATGAACACCATGATGATGCCCAGCAGTGCCAAGGCGGGGGTGGTTTGGATCAGATCCACCACTCGGAGGACGATCTTCCGGGCAGCAGGATAAAAGTGGCAGAGGATGCCAAGGGGAACACCCGCCAGGACGGCGAAGATGAGGGCGGCGACCACCAGAGACAGGTGCTCTAAGATCATGGAAGCGGTCATACCTTATCCCCTCCCTTCCGCATCCCCTTGGGGACCACCTGACGCTGGACCAGATCCACCAGAGAGCCCAGCACGAAAGCCAGGAGGGCGGCGGGGATGGCACCCATCAGGATGAGGCCGTTGTCATTGGAGCTGATCCCGGAGTAGATGAAGTCCCCCAGGCCGCCGCCGCCGATCATGGAGGCCAGTACCGCCCAGCTGACGGTGTAGACGGTGGACATGCGCAGCCCGCCGATGATGGTGGGCATGGCCAGGGGCAGCTCCACCTGGATCAGGCTCTGTATGGCGCTCATGCCGCAGCCACGGGCAGCCTCGATGTACTGCTGGTCCACGGATACCAAGCCGGCATAGGTGTTTTTCAGCACCGGGAAAGTGGCGTAGATGCCCAGGGCAACCAGTACCGTTGCGGTGCCCGCCCCCCAGGCCAGCACCAGCAGACCGATGAACACGATGCCCGGGATGGTGTTGAAGACGGACAAGACGGGCAGGACTACTCCGGAGAGCTTGGGCCGCCGGGACAGCAGGATGCCCAGCACAAGGCCCAGGGCAAAGCCGATGGCGACGGACACCAGGGTGAACAGAAGATGTTGGCCGATGGCCACAGGAAGTTTATCCCATCCCAATGTGTCTCACCCCCAAAGCTGTTCCGCCATAGCGGAGGTCATGCTGGTCTTGGTGATGATGCCGTCCACCTTTTCCTCCTCGTTCAGGACGATGAGGTAGGGGGCGCCGCTGGAGATCAGCAGGTCGAAGCAGTCCTTGGCGCTGTCCCCTGTGTGGACGGTGGGGGTGTTGCAGCGGATCAGGGGCTCGATGGTCTTGACCACATGGCCGGTGAGGCGGATGTCCGCAATGGACACGGTGCCCTGATAGCGGTCCTGGTCGTCCACCACGATCAGGGTGTCCACGTTGCGCCGTTGCATCTTGCTGACGCACTCGTTGACGCCCCGGCGGGCGGAAACGGTGGACACGCCGGAGCGCATGAAGTCGGCGGCAGTGAGCTCCTTCTGAGCGTGGGTGTCGATGAAATTGCCCAAAAAGTCCTGGATCTGTCCGCTGGCGGGGTGGGCCAGCATCTCTTCCGGAGGCGCCATCTGGACGATGTTGCCGTGGTCCATGAAGATAATGACGTCGGCCAGATCCAGAGCCTCCGCCATGTCGTGGGTGACGAAGATGAAGGTCTTGTGCAGCTTCTGCTGGAGGCCCTTCACCTCCTGCTGCAGGGAGCGGCGGGTCATGGGGTCCAGGGCGCTGAAGGGCTCATCCATCAGGACGATAGGAGGGGAGGCGGCCAGTGCCCGGAGGATGCCGATGCGCTGCTGTTGTCCGCCGGACATCTCCGAGGGGTACTTGTTGGCGTACTGCTCATAGGGCATCTCCACCATGGCGAGCATGTCGCGGACGATCTGGTCGCACTGCTCCTTGGAGTACTTCAGCAGCTTGGGCACCACGCAGATGTTTTGGGCCACCGTCATGTTGGGGAACAGGCCGATCTGCTGGATCACATAGCCGATGTGGCGGCGCAGCTCCACCTTGTCCTTGGAGGTGATGTCCTCCTCGTTCAGATAGATCTTTCCCGTGTCGGGCTGGATCAGACGGTTTATCATCTTCAGTGTGGTGGTCTTACCGCAGCCGGAGGGGCCGATGAGCACGGCGAACTGCCCCTCCTCAATTTCAAAGCACAGATCGTTTAGGATCTTTTGGCTGCCGTAGGACAGGGATACATGGTCGAATCTTAACAAATGAGACCTCCTTTTCCGGTGTGGCCGGAGACCGGCCAGCGGGCCAACGAGAACGGCACCGGAGGGGCGCCCTTCAGGTATCAGGTGCGGGATGGAGGGGGAGAGCCCTCTGCTCCAGGTAGAAAATTGGGTAACATTACAACTTTATTATAGCAGTACCAGAAAAAACTGTCAAATAAACAAAATGTAAATATGGGTCGGATGACATAAATATGGAATTAAACTGGAAAATTAAGAAACTTTTTATAAAATCTTAACCATATCCCGGGCCTGTCCTTAAAAAACGTCTGGTACACTCGAACCAGCAAAGGAGGCGAGCGCATGAATCTGGAAATCATCCTGGTCAGGACGGTCCTGGTGCTGACCGCCGCGCTGTCGGTGGGGATCTCTCTGTGGGGCGGATACTATCTGCTGACGGGCCTGATGTCTTGGCGCAGGCCCATGGACTACGGCCGGCACCCCGCCGGCACCCGGTTCGCGGTGCTGATCGCGGCCAGAAACGAGGAACTGGTCATTGGCCCGCTGATCAACAGCCTGCTGGAGCAGGAGTATCCGGCGGAGCTGTATGACATCTATGTGATCCCCAACAACTGTACGGATAACACAGCGCTGGCCGCCCGACAGTTCGGGGCGGAGGTGCTGGAGTGCACCGTGCCGGTCCGGTCAAAGGGGGAGGTGCTCCGCTTTGCGGAGGAGCAGCTCTCCGGGCGGCACTATGACGCCTTCTGCGTCTTTGACGCGGACAATGTGGTGGACCGGTGCTTCCTGAAGGAGATGAACAATGCCTATCGGGCCGGGGCCCGGGCGGCCCAGGGCTATCGGGACAGCAAAAATCCCTATGACAGCGCCATCTCGGGATGCTACTCCATCTACTACTGGATGATGGACCGCTTTCACAACCAGGGGAAAGCCGGACTGGGGCTGTCCGCCATGATCAACGGCACAGGCTTCATGGTGGCCGCCTCTACTCTGAAGAAGCTGGGGGGCTGGCGGACGGAGACCATCAGCGAGGACCTGGAGATGACCGCCCAGTGCGTGCTGGCGGACGTGCAGGTGGCTTGGGTGCCGCTGGCCGTCACCTATGACGAGCAGCCCCTGACTTACCGGGAGTCGGTGAAGCAGCGCAGGAGGTGGAGCAGCGGCACCATCCAGGTGGCGCGGCAGTACCTGCCACGGACCGGACGCCAGATGACAGCGGCCCCCCGGGGAGCGCTTCTGGACATAGGCATGACGATGCTGATCCCGGCCTATCAGCTGGTGGCGGTGGTCAATACGCTGGCCGCGGCCGCGGCGGCCGGCCTGAGCGGACGGCCCTTCACCTTCGCGGCAGGGGCGTTCTGCGGCGCGATCCTGCTGAACGTGGGACTGACGGCGGTGTTCGCCACCTTGAGCGGCGCCCTGGTGCTGACAGTGGAGAGAAAGTGGGACCGCCGCCTTTGGAAGAGCTTGCTGGTCTATTGGCTCTTCCTGCTGAGCTGGCTCCCCATCACCATCGGGAGCTTTTTCAAGCAGACTACGGTCTGGGAGGAGATCCGGCACACCCGCAATGTGCTGCCGGAGCCGGTCCTGGCCCGGAAGTGGTGATACATGTGGAAAAAGGAGGACCGCCCATGCCCATGGGCGGTCCTCTCAGTTTGTGGGAAAAGCCCTCCTGCAAAAAGCTCCGGGGACCGATGGGCGGCACCAAATCGAAGCCAAACGCAGTGGATTCGATTTGGAACGGAGGAGCAAGGGAGCGGCAGAATGAGTGCGCGATGAGCTTTGCAATTGAAATGAAAAAGCTCGTGGCAAGCGATATGTCGCTTGCCACGAGCTGGCGCAGAAGGAGGGATTCGAACCCTCGCACGGTTTAACCCGTCTACTCCCTTAGCAGGGGAGCCCCTTATAGCCACTTGGGTACTTCTGCAGCTATCAATAGCGCCTCGTCAGGAAAGAGGTGGCGGAGAGAGTGGGATTCGAACCCACGGCTCTTGCGAGTCACCGGTTTTCAAGACCGGCTCCTTAAACCACTCGGACATCTCTCCCTGTTGATCTCCAACTCAGAGGCGAATGAAAGCATACCATATTTTGAGCCGTATGTCAACCTTAAACTGCGTTTTTTGTGGGCTGTTTTTTCTGAGCCTCAAAACAGGGGCGGTCAGCCCGCCGGCCCCCGACCGAAAAGGCCCCTGGAAAAAACGGGCAGTGCATGTTCCGCAGGGTGCTTTTGGTTTTTGATATAATAAGAAGGACCCCGTCCAAATTCATATTTGGGACGGGGTTTTTTGATGGAACTTCCCGATTCCCATTTGGTGCGGCTTGTTTATGCAGGGCGTTCTCTGCCGCATCGATCTGAATTGGGGCGATGAAAGAGGAGGAGCCGGAAAGCGTGGAATATGGATATGTTCGGGTGTCGGGAAAGAGTCAGAATGAGGAGCGGCAGCTCTATGCCATGGAGAAGGCGGGGATCGCCAGGGAGAGGCTTTACATCGACAAGCAGAGCGGGAAGGATTTCAACCGCCCGGAATACCAGCGCCTGCTCCGCAAGCTGCGGGAGGGAGACGCGCTCTTTGTCCAGAGCATCGACAGGCTGGGGCGGAACTATGAGGAGATCCTGGAGCACTGGGGGCTGCTGACCCGGAAAAAGAAGGTGGATATCGTGGTATTGGACTTTCCTCTCCTGGACACCAGGGGGAGGGGAGAGGACCAGAGCCTCACTGGGAAATTCCTGGCCGACATGGTGCTGCAGATACTGGCCTATGTGGCACAGAAAGAGCGGGAAAACATACGTCAGAGACAGGCGGAGGGCATCGCCGTGGCGAAGGCCAGCGGGAAGCGCTGGGGGAGAAAAAAGAAAAACTTACCTCCTGATTTCCCGGCACTCTACACGGCCTGGAAAAATGGGGAGATAAGTGAGGGGCAGCTTCTGGAAGTCTGCGGAATGAAGCGCAGCACGCTGTATAAACGTCTGCAGGAGAAGAGGGCGTGCCAGAGGGAGTAGGAAGAAAAGTCCCAAAAAGTGTACTCAGATAGACGAAAGAAAAAAATCTTTTCTCTCTGTAATACTTAACTTTTCCGCCGGAATGCCGAAGTACATAACAGAGACCCAGGAGCAGACAGAAGTCTATCTGAGTACACTTTTCTGGACTTGGAAAAGCCTTGGGCGTTTGGAGGGAAGAGCATGCTGGTGTTGGGAGTGCGCTCCGGCGAATACATCACCATCGGACAGGATATCGTGATCCAGGTCGTCAAGGCCGGTGAAGTGACGCGGCTCGCCGTTCAGGCGCCCAGGGAGTGCCCTGTGGTGCGGGGAAAGCTGGTGGAGTCCAGCGGCGGGGCGCCCGACTGCATCCGTAAGCTGCGCCAGAAGAAGACACCTCCCCATACATCAAGATTCAAACAGGACCGGGACGAGACCGGGGCCCTGTCTGAATAGTACCATCCACCCCTGCGGACCGGAGGGAAGGAACCGTCCGGGAATATCAAAAATAAAGGAGAAATCACTATGCGTATTCAGCACAACATCATGGCGATGAACGCCTACCGCAACTACACCAACAACACCAGCGCCCTGTCCAAGAACCTGGAGAAGCTGTCTTCCGGCTATAAGATCAACCGGGCCGGCGACGACGCCGCGGGTCTGGCCATCTCCGAGAAGATGCGCGCCCAGATCACCGGCCTGGACAAGGCCCAGGACAACGCCAAGGACGGTATCTCCCTGGTGCAGACCGCCGAGGGCGCCCTCACCGAGGTCCACGACATGCTCAACCGCATGTATGAGCTGGCTGAGCAGTCCGCCAACGGCACCTTTGAGGACGCCACCGACCGCAATCAGCTCCAGAAGGAGGTCGACCAGCTCAAGAGCGAGATCGACCGCATCGCCGACTCCGCCAACTTCAACGGCATCAAGCTGCTGGACGGCTCCATGAAGGACGGCACCACAGTGGCTATCGATGCAGGCACCGTTACCGGCACAATGAATGGCGCAGCTATTGCCGCTTCTAGCGGAACGGTCGACCTGTCTGGTACCTTCAAGGTCAATGACACCGTCACCATCAACGGCGTCACTTATACCTACGGGAGCCAGGCCAAGGGCACTGACGGCAAGACCTTTAAGGATTTCGCCACGCTGAAGACTGCTGCCGCGAAAAACGGCGTGACCATCGGTGGTAATTCCTCCGCGGCCACCTTCTCCAAGGCGGGCAAGGATCTGACTCTCCAGATCGGCGACACCAGCGAGAAGTTCAACCAGCTGGAGGTCTCCATCAACGACTGCCATGTGGCCGCGTTGAAGCTCACCAACATGAAGATCTCCGACCAGGACAGCGCCGCCGAGGCTCTGAACATGATCAAGAGTGCCATCAACTATGTCTCCGACGTCCGCGGCACCCTGGGCGCCACCCAGAACCGTCTGGACCACACCATCAACAACCTGTCCGTCATGCAGGAGAACATCCAGGATGCCGAGTCCACCATCCGCGACACCGACGTGGCCGACGAGATGATGGCCTACACCAAGAACAACATCCTGATCCAGTCCGCCCAGGCCATGCTGGC
>ERZ1673736.4294-NODE-4294-length-11839-cov-4.215801_pt1 | contig 11839 bp, 10 predicted proteins | sample MGYA00580212_ERZ1673736 | MGnify/ENA primary metagenome ERZ1673736 (study PRJEB41218, sample SAMN15661752) | gut metagenome | host: Homo sapiens | place: Canada: London | collected 2015-08-20/2019-03-30 | study: EMG produced TPA metagenomics assembly of... | reverse complement strand
TAAATTGTTTGAGATCACTTTTCGTGTACATAATTTCAGGTTTGTAAGTACGTAAATAGTTTTGCAAGTTACGAATTATTGTGCAGAAAGCAAAATTTGTCTTTTGTGTTACAAGCCACCGAGGAGTTTTCAACTACTGAAGGTGGTGGATGTTATCGTGAAATTGTAACTTATTAGCTTGTGATTTATACGAAGAAGACAATTAATTGTCTTCTTCTTCGTCATATAATTCTTCTTGATTCTCTAATTCGGTTTCGAAAAATTCTTCAGCTTCTTCCATGAGAGTTTCAATGTCGTCAGTGCAAAGAGGCTCTTCATCCGTCCAGTAAATTTTTTGGTTACTATAAAAGCCATCTATGTCACATTGAATAATGCATCGAGGCTTTTCCGTGTGCACAACGTATACTAAATCTGGCGCTTCCTGAGAATTGTCTGCAATAAGAAATTTTGGTAACATGATGTTCACTGTTTTTAATTTACGTGGCAAATATAGAAATAATTGAAAACGGAGATATTGAAAATTGAAAATTATTTTGTGGGTGAAATTTACTGGGGAAAATAATGTATCTTTAGGGCGATAAATGAAATAAATATGATTGCATCAAGTTTACTGTCGAATGTTGTTCCTGTATTGAAAAAAGATGATACTTGTGCCCAAGCGTTGGGGTGGATGGATTTATTTCGGGTGTCTCATCTGCCTGTATTAGAAGGGGAAACGTACGTGGGGTTGCTGTCTGATGAAATCATGTATACGCACGGGAGTATTCATGACACGATCGGTATGTTGGATATACCCCGTGAGATGACTTTTGTTTATGAAGATGTACATATGTATGATGTTATCGGGGTGGCCTCTTCCCGGCTTTTGTCTGTAGTACCAGTCTTGAACCGGAAAGAGGTGTATCAGGGATCTATTTTATTAACGGATATCCTGCATAATATCGATAAACTTTTGTGTATAGACGATCCCGGTGGAATTATTGTGTTGGAAGTGAATAAAATTGATTATTCTTTGGCAGAGGTCGCCCAGATCGTGGAATATAACGAGGCGAAGGTATTGAGTTGTTATGTTACGTGTATGCCGGATTCTAATAAAGTGGAGATTACTCTTAAAGTGAATACGGCTAGAATTGAGCCGATCCTGGATACTTTTATCCGTTATCGCTATGTGATTAAAAATACGTTTGTTTCCGGTGAAGACATAAATGAAGAGATGAGAGATCGTTATGGACAATTGTTGAAGTTTATGGAAATGTAGGAGGTCTGAAATTTAAATTAATTGAATCTAAATAAATGTGTTCAAAAATAAGTAAAGTTGCGATTTACGGGCGGGTGATTCACGAAGAGTTTTATCCTTATTTCAAACAAATGCTGCATGATCTGAATGAGCGAGGGGTTTGTTTGACTTGTTATAGACCTTTCTATGATTTTTTGAAGGAGAAATGTGACGTTTCTGATGTTTTTCAAGCCTTTTATGACGAGGATGTTGATAAGGATACGGATGTTTTATTTAGCGTGGGTGGAGATGGAACTTTTCTTGATTCCGTTATGCGTGTAAAAAGTTATGGCGTTCCCGTGTTGGGAATCAATAGCGGGCGGTTGGGTTTTTTGGCTAATATAGCTCAGGAAGAGATTTCACAGGCTATTCGTTGGTTGTGTGCCGGAGAATTTGACGTGGAACAGCGTGCACTGGTGAAATTCGAGATGAAAGATAACCCTTTTGCTAAATTTAATTATGCATTGAACGAGATTAGTATATTGAAGACAGAACGTTCTTCTTTGTTGAAAGTTCATGCTTATATCGAGGGGGAATATCTCACAACATACTGGTCTGATGGTGTGATCGTGGCGACGCCAACCGGGTCCACTGCCTACTCGCTAAGTTGCGGAGGACCGATCGTGGCTTTTGGCTGTGATAATTTGATCATAACTCCGGTCAGTCCGCATAATTTGAATATGCGACCGTTGATTTTGCCCGGTAATGTGAAAATTCGTCTAAAAGTGGAGAGCCGTTCGGGGAATTTCATGTTAAGTGCTGATTCTCGTATGCAAAGAATGTCGGATAATCATGAATTATTTATATCTTCGAGCGATTTTAAAATGAACGTTGTGAAAATGCCGGATCATAGTTATTATGAAACGTTGCGTAATAAATTGAATTGGGGAGAGGACAAGAGGAACAAGAAAGATAGAAGTTAAAAACTAAAAGTTGAAGTGATTTTAAATAATAGAGTTAATTTTATTGGAGAGTGAAAAGTAATTTTCAATTAATTATGGATAAAGAGAATATTCCGGAACACGTGGCAATTATTATGGATGGAAACGGGAGGTGGGCCAAAAGTCGCAGTTTGGAGAGATGGGAAGGTCATAAAAAAGGTGTAGATGCAGTAAGAGCAGCACTAGAGGCTGCTGGAGAGATCGGCGTGAAGTATTTGACTTTATATGCTTTTTCGATAGAGAACTGGAAACGTCCGAAAAAAGAGATTGACGTGTTAATGGGTTTGATGGTGGATGCCATTTTGGCTGAAACTGATAATTTGATGGAAAAGCAAGTCCGGGTGAAGGCTATTGGAAATTTGTTGGATTTGCCGGAAGAGGTGTATAATAAGTTGCAGGGCTTGATAACGAAAACAGCATCGAATACCGGACTAACTCTAGTATTAGCGTTAAGTTATGGGGCAAGATGGGAAATTTTGACTGCAGTCAAGCGAATAGCTCAAGACATACGAGATGGTAAAATTGAAGATATTGAGGCATTTACTGATGTGGATTTTTCTTCCTATCTGACTACGTCTGGAATTCCTGATCCCGATTTGTTGATCCGAACAAGCGGTGAATGTAGGCTTAGTAATTTCCTTTTATGGCAATTAGCGTATACTGAACTATATTTTCTTGATAAATTTTGGCCTGATTTTGAAAAAGAAGACTTATATTTGGCCATTCGTAATTTTCAAAAAAGAGAAAGACGATTCGGGTTAACCGGAGAGCAACTAAAAAAGTGACTCAGATGACAGGAAAAATAACGCTTTTATTAATCTTTATACTGTGTGTTTATGGGGCAAAGGCCCAAGTCGCAGATACGACACAACAATATGATATTTTTTATTCTTCACCTAAAACTTATGAACTAGCTGGAGTACGAGCTGTTGGGGGGGGGGAGAACTATGATGAGGATTATTTGGCTCAGATGGCTGGATTGTCTATTGGAATGGCAGTACAAATTCCTGGCGAAACAATTACTCGTGCAATTAAAAGATTGTATGGGCACGGAATTTTTTCGGATGTATCAATTGCTATAGATAAGATAGAAGGAGATAAAGTTTATCTGGCTTTATATATTAAGGAACGTCATAAGCTTTCCAAGATTAATTATGTTGGATTGAAAAAAGCGGAGGAGAATAAGATCAAGGAGAAAATGAATTTGTTACCAGGTTCCCAAGTGACAGACTTGATGAAGTCGAATTTAAAGATGCAGATTGAAAAATATCTGAAAGAAAAAGGATATTATAATACGAATATCAGGATTATTCAACGTGATGATCCGGAACATAGTAATTTCGTGATTCTGGATGCTATCGTGGAAAAACATAACAAGATCAAAATTGACGAGATTATTATTACCGGAAACAAGTTAATGAAAGATGGTCGTCTGAAAGGGGCTATGAAGAAGACGAAAGAAAAATCTCTTCGTAATTTCTTCAAGTCGGCTAATTATATAGAAAAGAATTATGATGAAGATAAGTTTCTGCTTGTTGATAAGTATAACGAGAAAGGTTTCCGAGATGCTGTAATTCTTTCGGATAGTGTGGTACAAATCTCTCCTAAGCGAGTAAAGATTTATATTGACGTGCAGGAAGGAAATAAATATTATTTCAATAATATTACTTGGGTGGGTAATACCATTTACTCTTCAGATGTTTTGAGTGATGTGTTGAATATCAAGAAAGGTGATGTTTATAATAGTAAATATCTTGGAGAGCGAATGACGTCAGATGATGATGCTGTTTCTAATCTGTATCAGAATAATGGTTATTTGTTTTCCCGATTGGTTCCGGTAGAGACCATATCTGGAGAAGATTCCATTAACTTGGAAGTTCGGGTGGTTGAAGGTCCTCAAGCTACTATTAATAAAGTAATCATCAAAGGAAACAATCGTACGCACGAGCATGTGATTCGTCGAGAGTTGTATGTTTATCCGGGTGAATTGTTCAGTCGCGAGGATATTATACGAAGTGCCCGAGAGTTGGCAAATATGGGACATTTTGATCCGGAACAAATTCAGCCCGATTTGGCAAATGTGAATGCTGAAGCAGGAACAGCAGATGTTGTATTCAGTTTAGTAGAGAAAGCGAACGATAAAATTGAGCTTTCCGGAGGATGGGGAGCTGGTATGATCATTGGTTCTGTCGGGTTGACGTTCACGAATTTCTCTATTCGTAATATATTTAATTGGGATTCTTATCGTCCTTTGCCGCAGGGTGATGGACAAACGTTTAGTTTGAAAGCTCAGACGAACGGTAAATATTATACTTCTTTCAGTTTATCTTTCCGGGAGCCTTGGTTAGGTGGAAGGAAGCCGAATTCATTGAGTGTATCTTTGTATTTCTCACGTCAAACGGGATATTCTAGTAGTTACCGGAATTCTTATTATATGAGCAATAGTTCCCAGATGTACGATTCTCGTCAGTTGATGTTGACTTACGGTCTTAGCGTAGGATTAGGACGACGCATTAACTGGCCGGATAACTGGTTTACAATGTATAATGAAATTTCATTCCAACGTTATCAATTGAAGAATTGGCCGTATTATATTTTTAGTGATGGTAATTCCAATAACTTGTCTATTGCTACTGTTATCAAGAGAAGTTCTGTTGATAACCCGTTATTCACTAGGATGGGTAGTGAATTCACATTCTCTTTAACATTGACTCCACCGTATTCTTTGTTCTCAAATCGTCATTTCGAAGCTGAGAAGGATCGGGTGAAGTATAGATGGATTGAATATCACAAGTGGAAGTTTAGCGGAAAGGTATTCATGCCATTGACTCGTAGTGAAAAACGTCCATTGGTATTATATGCTTCGGCACAATACGGGTACTTGGGTTACTACGATAAGAACAAAAAGTCTCCGTTCGAAGGATTTGAGATGGGTGGTGATGGAATGTCTGGATATAGTTTGTATGGTAGAGAGTACGTGGGATTGCGTGGTTATGAAAATGGATCGTTGACTAATGCAGGTTCATCTTTTATTGCCCCGAAATCTTCAGATGCGAGCTTGTATTCCAAGTTTACAATGGAATTGCGTTATCCGATTTCTTTAGCCCAATCAGCAACAATTTATGCTTTAGGCTTCTTGGAAGCAGGTAACTCTTGGTTTGAGTTGAAAGATTTCGAACCATTTAATTTATATCGTTCTGCTGGAGTCGGTTTGCGTGTATTCTTGCCGATGTTCGGTTTGCTTGGGATTGACTGGGGGTATGGATTTGATGATGTGCCGGGACGTAGTGGCGCTGGTGGTTCACAATTCCACTTCGTGTTGGGACAAGAATTTTAACCATGTTAGATTTTGAATTTTAGATTTAGAATTAGCTTTAATCTTCATCTGAAATTTAAAATCATTAAATCATAAATTATTTTAGCTTCTTTGCATACATTATGTATGTAGGCTAGGAAAAGGAATTTTATTTTATTACTTTTGTAGATCATTTTAAAGACAAACATTATGAAGAATACGTTGAAATTATTTGCTTTAGTAGCATTTGTGTTTGCTGTTTTTACAGCTTCTGCTCAAACTGCAAAACCCATTAAGTTAGGTCATCTTGATGTCCAAAAGGTGATGACGAGTATGCCTGAATTCAAGAAAGCTCAGGATGATTTAGCAGCTAAGGAGCAAGAGATTAGAAAAGAATTGACAGCAATGCATGATAATTATCAGAAATTAATGCAAGAATATCAAGCAAATGCTAAAACATTAACTGAAATAAGCCGGACAGCTAAAGAACAAGAAATTCAAGGTTTGGCAGAGAGAATTCAAAATTTCCAACAGTTAGCTCAAGAACAAATGGCAAAAACTCAGGAAGATTTGTTAGCCCCGATTATTACTAAAATTCAAAATGCAGTTCAAGCCGTAGGTAAAGAAGGTGGTTTTACCTATATTTTTGCGGCAACTCCTAATTTTGGTCAAGGTGCATTATTGTACACGGCTGATAATAGTGAGGATGTATTACCATTGGTAAAGAAAAAATTAGGTATTCAATAATTTATTATATAATAAAATAAAGTCGCCCTTTTGGGCGGCTTTTTTTTTGCATTCTTTGGGAATAAAGGGTATATTAGCAGCTATAAATTTAATGTAATAGACATATGTCTTGTCCGATTGGGGTGTTTGATTCCGGGTATGGGGGATTGACAATATTGAAAGATATTGTAAAAGAGATGCCTGAGTATGATTATATTTACTTGGGCGATAATGCTCGTACTCCTTATGGAACTCGTTCTTTTGATGTTGTTTACAAGTACACGCGAGAGGCGGTTTTAAAATTGTTCGGGATGGGGTGTAAGCTGGTTATTTTAGCATGCAACACGGCTTCTGCAAAAGCCTTACGGACAATCCAGCAAGTTGATCTGCCTCGGATAGATCCTCAACGAAGAGTGTTGGGGGTTATTCGTCCCAGTGTAGAAGCAGTGGCGGATTTTACCAAGAATGGGCATATCGGTATTTTGGCAACATCTGGGACTGTGGCATCGGAGTCATATTTGTTAGAGATTGCCAAAATTCATTCGGAGAAGGGTTTTTTGGTTACGCAGCAGGCTTGTCCCATGTGGGTCCCAATCGTGGAGAATAACGAGATGAATTCCCCGGGAGCAGTTTTTTTTGTGCAGAAGTATATAGATATGATCCTGCAAGTTGACCCTCAGATTGACACTCTTGTGTTAGCTTGTACACATTATCCGTTATTGAGAAGTGTTATTGATCTTTTTATTCCAAAAGAGATAACTATAATTCAGCAGGGTGAAATTGTAGCACGAAGTTTGAGAGACTATTTGTATCGACATCCGGAAATGGAGCGAGAGCTTTCCCGGGGAGGACAGATTGAATTCTTGACCACGGAGAAAGATGGAATGTTTGATAAGATGGCAGCGCTATTCATGCAGGCGGACGTGACTTCCCGGCATGTAGAACTGTAAAGTTTAGTGATTAAGCGATTTATGATTCCAATTTGTGATTGATATTTAATCTTAAATTTAGAATCTTAAATCTAAAATTATTTGGGTTATGGACGAGCAGGAAATGATTGAAATGGCTTTCGATGATTTGATAAAATCTTTGCGAAAGGGGACGACTGAGGAGAGTGTGAAAATGATTCGCAGGGCATTTGAATTTGCCCGGGAAGCTCATCAGGGGGTTAGACGTAAATCGGGAGAGCCTTATATATTGCATCCTTTGGCAGTGGCGAAGATTGCGGTAAAGGAGATCGGATTGGGTACAAAATCAGCTGTAGCAGCGCTTTTGCATGATGTGGTGGAAGATACCGATTACACGGTGGAGGATATAGCTAATCTTTTTGGTCCTAAAATAGCATCGCTTGTTGACGGATTGACGAAAATCAGCGAGGTTATGGGGTCTAACACGACCAAGCAGGCCGAGAGTTTTCGTAAGATGATTCTGACATTGGCGGATGACGTACGGGTAATTTTGATAAAGATTGCAGACCGTTTGCATAATATGCGAACGCTTGATTCTATGCCGGAACATAAACAAGTGAAAATAGCAAGTGAAACACTTTATATATATGCACCTCTAGCGCATCGGATGGGATTGCATGCGATCAAAACAGAGTTGGAGGATTTGAGTCTGAAGTACGAGAATCCTGTTGAATATCAAGAACTGGAAAAGAGAATTCATGATTATCGGGATGAACATACCGGTTTGTATCAGCAATTTATTGCTCCGATTCGGGAGCGTTTAACAGAAAATGGGTATCATTACGATATAACAGCACGAACGAAGAGTGTCTATTCTGTGTGGTCAAAAATGCAGCGTAGACACATTTCTTTTGAAGAGATATATGATTTGCTTGCCGTGAGGATCGTGTTCGATCCAAAGGATAATCAGCCGGAGAAATGGCAATGCTGGAATATTTACTCGTTGATTACTGATATGTATAGCCCAAAACCGGAGAGAATTCGGGATTGGGTGAGTGTTCCAAAGGCAAATGGTTATGAGGCGTTGCATCTTACTGTCATGGGACCTGGGGGAAAATGGATCGAGGTACAAATTCGTTCTCGTCGAATGGATGAGATTGCAGAGAAGGGATTGGCTGCACATTGGAAATACAAGGGAGATAATGCTGAGGCAAGTAATGAGGTGGACAAGTGGTTGGCGGGAATTAAGGAGATGTTAGAACAACCTGGAACTGATGCGTTGGAGTTTTTAGACGAGTTTAAGCTTAATCTTTTTGCTAAGGAAATTCGGGTGTTTACCCCGAAAGGGGAGATGCGAACCCTTCCGAAGGGGGCTTCTGTCTTGGATTTTGCTTATGATATTCACACGGAGATAGGGAACTCATGTATTGGCGGTAAGGTGAATCATAAACTGGTTCCGATGAGCCATCGATTACAGAGTGGAGATCAAGTTGAGGTGCTGACTAGCGATAAACAGAAACCACAGGGTGATTGGCTTGATTTTATCGTTACAGCTAAAGCACGAAATAATATACTTATGGTTTTCCGAAGGGAGAAAAAGGAGCAAATCCGTATAGGAACCACTATGTTTGAAAAATTGCTGGAAGATATGAAATTGCCTTTCGGGGCAGAAAATCTGAATAAGGCTTTATTGCATTTGAAGTTGCAACATAAAGATGATTTATACGTGAGTCTTGCTAAAGGGCATTTGGATATAGAAGAGGTGCGTAAAGCCTTAAAGAAAAAGTCGGAAAATAAATTTGTCAAGTATTGGAAACTCCAGTTTTTCAAGAGCGATAAGGATAAGTCTGTGCAAGATAAAGATGAAAAAAAAGGAGAAGTGATTAATGATATTACTGCTGATGATGCTTCGGACTTTATCATTGCTCCATGTTGCAATCCTATCCCCGGCGACGATGTTGTTGGCATGAAGATTGACGGGGATAAGATTACTGTGCATAAACGGAAATGCCCGGAGGCAATTCGGTTAATGTCCAGCTATGGGGACAAAATTGTTCCAGTGAAATGGGTTAGCCACAAAATCATGTCTTTCCTTGCTGTGATCAAATTAAATGGCATTGATAGCACTGGAATAGTGAGTGATATTACAATGATTATATCAAAAGAGAGTAACGTGAACATGAGAACGGTGCATTTTGAAACCAAGGATGGAATCTTTGAGGGAATGATTCATTTGTATGTACATAATACGGCAGATTTGAATAATTTGATGATGAAGATTGCTTCTTTGAAAGGAGTAGAGAATGTTTCCCGGGTAGAGAATTTGGACATCTAAATTGAATTTTGTCTAAATAAAGATAGAACTTCGGATAATTATTGTAACTTAGCGATGTTGTAAATAGAATTAGCTTTGGACTCAATGGAAAAAATAAAGGAGACGGTGAAAGAGATTTTTACCACTTACCTGCAGCAGAAGGGGCATCGTAAGACGCCAGAGAGATATGCTATTTTAGATGAGATCTATTCTCATGCCGGGCACTTTGATATAGAATCCTTGTATGTATTTATGAAGAATAAGAACTATAGGGTTAGTCGTGCAACATTGTACAATACGATTGATTTGTTGTTGGAATGCAAGCTAGTGATCAAGCATCAGTTCGGGAATAACATCGCACAATTCGAACGTGCGTATAATAACCGAAAACATGAACATATTGTATGCAAGATATGTGGAAAAGTGGAAGAGTTCGCTGATTCTCGATTGGAGGAAATTGTTGAACACGTGGAAGAAAAGTATGATTTTACTGTCCATCATCATATGCTTTATATTTATGGTATTTGCAGCAATTGTAAGTTGGCAGGTAAGAAATAAATATTAATTTTGTACGTTCGTTTTATAAAAATATAATATCAGATGAAAGTAGATGTATTGTTGGGATTACAGTGGGGAGATGAAGGTAAAGGAAAAGTAGTTGACGTGTTAACCCCGAATTATGATGTTGTGGCTCGTTTTCAGGGAGGGCCTAATGCCGGGCACACGCTTGAATTCGAAGGTCAAAAATATGTGCTTCGTTCCATTCCATCCGGAATTTTTCAAGGAGATAAAGTCAATATCATCGGTAATGGAGTCGTAATCGATCCTGCTTTGTTTAAAGCGGAGGCAGAAGCGTTGGCGGCGTCTGGTCACGATTTGAAAAAAAGACTTCATATATCTAAGAAAGCACATCTGATTTTGCCGACTCATCGATTTCTAGATGCTGCTTATGAGGCTGCCAAGGGCGATGCTAAAGTGGGAACTACCGGAAAAGGAATCGGACCGACATACACGGATAAAATTAGTAGAAATGGTGTTCGAGTAGGTGATATTTTACATGATTTCGATATAAAATATGCGAAGGCGAAAGCTCGTCACGAACAGATATTGAAAAGTTTGAACTTTACTTATGATTTAGCAGTTGCAGAGAAAGAGTGGTTGGAAGGAATCGAGTATCTGAAACAATTCGAGTTGGTAGATAGTGAGCATGAGATTAACCGATTATTGGATAATGAAAAGTCCATTTTGGCAGAAGGGGCCCAGGGTACCATGCTAGATATAGATTTTGGTTCTTATCCTTTCGTCACTTCTTCAAACACGATTTGTGCTGGGGCTTGTACAGGATTGGGAGTTGCACCTCGTCGTATCGGAGAAGTTTACGGTATCTTCAAAGCATATTGTACCCGTGTCGGTAGTGGACCATTCCCAACGGAATTGGAAAATGAAATAGGTGATAAACTTTGTGAGTTTGGACATGAGTTCGGTTCTGTGACCGGTCGTAAACGTCGTTGTGGATGGGTAGACTTGGTTGCATTGAAATATGCAATTATGGTTAATGGGGTGACTCAATTGATTATGATGAAGAGTGATGTGCTGGATACTTTTGATACAATTTCTGTTTGCGTTGCTTACGAGGTGGATGGGAAAGAGATAGATTATTTCCCGTATGATATTACAGAAGGTGTGAAACCAATCTATACTGAGTTGCCGGGTTGGAAATGTGATATGACAAAAATGATTTCAGAGGATGAATTCCCAGAAGAGTTCAATAATTATTTGGCATTTTTGGAAGAGGAAACCGGGGTCCCGATCAAGATTGTATCCGTGGGACCGGATCGAGAACAGACGATTGTTCGTTATATGGAATAAGGATATTTCGATAAAATAGAAAAACCGTTTTGCTGTTGGGCAGAACGGTCTTTCTTTTTTATATGTAATTTTGCGTAGATTATTTTGCGTAGATTAGTTTATCTTTGTGTGAAGATAAGGATCAGGTAAAAGAGATATGGATATGATGACATGGGATTTTTTCTTTAGGTTACTTGTAGCCGGAGTTTTAGGGGCTATCATTGGTTTGGATCGTGAATATCGGGCGAAGGAAGCGGGGTTTAGAACTCATTTTTTGGTAGCTTTAGGTAGTGCACTTTTTATGATCGTTTCAAAATATGGATTTTGGGATATTCTTGGAGATACGGGGATCGGTCTTGACCCGAGTCGTATAGCGGCTCAAGTGGTGAGTGGTATCGGTTTTTTGGGAGCGGGGACTATTATTATCCAGAAATTATTCGTGAGAGGGTTGACCACGGCTGCCGGGATATGGGCTACTTCTGCCATTGGACTTGCAGTTGGAGCCGGGCAATATTGGCTGGGAATCAGTGC
>ERZ1673736.4293-NODE-4293-length-11839-cov-11.172013_pt1 | contig 11839 bp, 9 predicted proteins | sample MGYA00580212_ERZ1673736 | MGnify/ENA primary metagenome ERZ1673736 (study PRJEB41218, sample SAMN15661752) | gut metagenome | host: Homo sapiens | place: Canada: London | collected 2015-08-20/2019-03-30 | study: EMG produced TPA metagenomics assembly of... | reverse complement strand
CACCGGCAATCCGGTCTCCCCGGGCATGCCCGGCGTGGTGTTCCGCCGCGTCTGGACGCGGGCCGGGCTCGAGTGGCCACAAGCCGGCAAACGGCCCAGGCCCTATGATTTCCGGCACCGGTTCGCGTTCGCGAACATCGAGCGGTGGACTCGCGACGGCGTGGACGTGATGGCGATGCTGCCCTATCTGGCGGCCTACATGGGACACGCCGGCATCGACAGCACCCTCTACTACGTGCACGCCAGCCCCGATTTCATGGACGGATACGCGGACCTCGTCGCCGACGCCGAACGCGTGGTCCCGGAAACGGAGGAACCATGAGCAAGGCAAGGAAAACGGCCGCCAGCTCCGGTGAACCGGACTTCTGGCGAGTCGCGCGCGACTGGCTGCACCACTGGCTGCCCAAGGTGCGGGGCAGCTCGCCGAAGACCGTCGAGGCGTACCGCATCGGCCTGGAATCCTACGTCCGATGGCTCGAAACCACGGAAGGCACGCAGCGCAGCCACATCGGTTTCGGGCATTTCGACCGGGCGCGCCTGGGCCGGTGGGTCGAATGGATGCGGACCGAGCGCGGGTACTCGGACCGCACCATCATGCTGAGGATGACGACGATGCGCGTGTTCCTCGACCACGCGGGCCTCGAACACCCGGCATTGACCGCGCTGGGCAACGACGCGGCCGGCATACGTGTCAAACCACCCGCGCGCAAACCCGTCGACCACCTCGGGGAGGAGCACACCAAAGCGTTGCTGACCGCATGGGGCACCGGCGACGCCAAATCGCGCAGGAACCGCATGCTCCTGATCCTCATGTACGACACCGCCGCCAGGATCGGCGAACTCGCCGCACTGACCATCGCGGACGTGGGTATGGATAAGCCGGCCAGGGTCACGCTCACCGGCAAACGCGGCAAGAGCCGGGTCGTGCCCCTGGGAGAAAGGACACGAACCCACCTGGCCGCCTACCTCGAGGAATTCCATCCCGGACCGTCCATGCGCGACGGCGACAGGCCGTTGTTCCACTCGACGAGGAACGGCGCCATCCAGCCGCTCTCCGTGGACCGGATCGACGAGATCCTCAAAACCGCGGCGGCCAGAGCACGCCGCGGGACGTGCCCGTCCATGCCCGAACGCGTCCACTGCCACCTGATCCGCCGGACCCGCGCCATGGACCTCTACCAACAGGGCGTGCCGCTACCGCTCATCATGCAACTGCTCGGCCACGAAAGCATGAGCACAACCAGCGCGTTCTACGCGTTCGCGACCCTCGACATGATGCGCAAAGCCGTCGATGCGGCCAACCCCGGCCCCGACCCCTCCAAGGAGACATGGCTCAGCGAGCAACGACTCCGACAACTACACACCCTCAAATAACCCGGAACGTTAAGCCGGGAAACCACATGGGACACGGCCAGCCACCAAGACCCCGAACCGTTCCCCGGCTTAACAACAAACCCGGCTTAATCGGAATTAAACCGACATCGGTTTAACTCGGACCGCGGCTGCCACTACCGGTGGGACGAATGGATCCGCATCTGCGAGGAGCACGGGCTGATCCGGTCGATGAGCGCCAAGGGATGCAGCCCGGACAACGCGGCCGCCGAGGGGTTCTTCGGCAGGCTCAAGAACGAGTTATTCTACGGGCGGGACTGGAGGGGCGTGGGCTACGAGGAGTTCCGCGAACGCCTGGCCGCCTACCTGACCCACTACAATGAAACCAGGATCAAGAAGTCACTGGACTGGATGAGCCCCGTGCAATACCGCAGAAGTCTTGGACTGGCCGCCTGACCGTCCAAAAAAACATCCGCACCCCCTCCGTGCGATCATGGACGATGCGCTCCGCCTGCGCCATCGCATGATTCCGTACCTCCACACCATGAACTGGCGCGCATCCCGGACAGGCCTTCCCCTGGTGGAGCCCATGTATTGGGGATCGCCCGACATCGACGCCGCATACCACGTTCCCAACGAATACATGTTCGGCACCGAACTGCTGGCCGCGCCCATCACGGAACCGATGGATAAATCCTCCCGACGGGGCAAGGCCGACGTATGGCTGCCGCAGGGCGACTGGTTCGACTTCTTCACCGGGCGCCGGTATAGCGCGTCTTCGCCCAACGGACGGCGCATGACCGTCTGGCGTCCGCTCGACGGAATTCCCGTGTTCGCGAAGGCCGGCGGCATCGTGCCGATGCAGCCCCTGTCCGAGGGGGATTCCATCAACTCCGTCGACAACCCGCAGCATCTGGAGATCATCGTCTTCCCCGGAGCGGACGGCGACTTCACGCTGATGGAGGATTCGGGACATTACTCTCGGCAGATCACCCCGGCGACCACCGCGATCACCTATCGATGGCGCAAGGACGGCGCCACATCCGCACTCACGGTATCGCCAGCCCAGGGAGACGTTCACGCTCTGCCGGCCCGGAGAACATGGGATTTCCTGTTCCGAGGCATTACCGACAGCGACATATCCGTACAGGCCGACGGCGCATCCGTCGATTCGGATCGCCGGTATGATGCCGAAACCCTCACATTGCAGGTAACGGTCGCCGACGTATCCACCCGCAGCGAGATACGTGTCACCATCGGCGACACGACGATGGCCGCCGATCCCCGCATGGAAGACGTCTTCGACATCCTTCGGCATGCCGAAATGCGATATCTGACCAAGGAACAGGCTTATGCCGCCATAGCGGAGAACGGCATCGACGCATTGGCCACGATGGATTCACTCGAGCACGTCAGCGGGCCGGACATGGAAGATTGCTCCGATTCGCATATGCCGAGCGCCGTCCGTCAAGCGCTGACGGAGGTGCTGCTCCGATCCTAGCCCGCATGTCGCCTCTCCCGGAATACGCCACGGGAGAGGCGACAGCAGCCCGTCACAGACCCATGTCCAGGCGAACGCCGGGCCGTCAACACGTCGAGGCACGACGCACCAGATCGTAGGAGGTCACATACGTGCGGAACGGATCCGCCGACCCCTCGATGCGCGCGATCAGCATATCCACGGCATGTCGCGCGTAATCATCCACATGCGGGTCGATCGTCGTCAATCCGGGCATGCAGTACTCGGCATCCGGCACGTTGTCGAACCCAATGACCTGCATATCCTGCGGCACGCGCACGCCGCGCCGCTGCAGCTCATGAATCACCCCGATGGCGAGCGCGTCGTTCAGGCACATGACCGCATCCGGACGCGGCGCATCCGGATCGTCCAACAGCCCCGCCACCGCATCGCGGCCGCCGGACTGCACCCAATCCGCGTTACGGACCAGCCGCCAATCGACCTGCAGGCCACGCTCCTCATGGGCCAACACATAGCCGCGGGTACGCATCGTGCTGGTGGTTTCGGGCCGCGACTCGCGGTCGGCATCCGGGCATGCGTTCTCCGCGGTGCCGCCGATCAACGCGATCCTACGGCATCCCGAATCCAGCAGCGCCCCCACCGCGGTGCGTACGGCCTCCACGTTCGGCATCGTGACCCAATCGGCCAGTCCCTGCGTATCGTAATCGCCCACAATCACCAACGGATACGGCTGGTGCAGTATCGTGCGATCCGTGATCGGCGAGCCCATGAAGAAAATCCAGCCGTCCGCGGCCAGCTTCTTCGTCTCCGGGATCGCCTGCGCCAAGCCGCCGGCGCTGTTGTAGGTATCGGTGATCACCGCGTACCCGCGGGAACGTGCCGCCGCCACGATGCTGTCGGCGAGATAGGGCATGAACGGCTGGCAGAAATCGGTGATGGCCAGTCCGATGAGCTTCGTGCCGCCGGTTTTCATGGCGCGGGCGGACACGTTAACGCGGTATCCGAGGCGTTCGATGGCATCCTGGACACGCTGGCGCGTCTCCGGGCGCATACTGCCGGTGTTGTTCAGCACATTCGACACCGTTTTGATGGAGACGCCCGTCTCGCGCGCCACGTCGGTGATGGTCACCCGTTTCGCCACAGCACCCCTCTCGTCGCACCATCGGGCAGGTTCCGCACGGTTCAGGCGGAACGCCCGTCTGATTCCAGCATAACGCGTTTTCCCCGGCCGGTCCGGTCCCTTCCGCCCGGCCCGGGAAGCAAGGGCCGTGCGATCCGTCCTTCTCCGGAACGGACCGCGCGGCCCATCGCGTCACTTGATGTGCAGGGCGGTCCAACTCACCGGCGGCAGGGAGACGCGGACCACGCCGGACTCGGCATCGTACATGGCCGACCCGTTGGCGTGCGGGGTCACACGGTTCTGGTCGTAGAGCGTATTCGCGGCGAACAGATCGTCGTCGTGCAGCGTCTGCGCCTCGACGGATGCCGGCTGCGCGCCGTCCTGCAGCCTGATCTCGAACTCGGCGGTCGCCTCGAGCGAACGGTTCACCGCAAACACGGCGAGCGAGCCGTCGGCGCAGCGCACGGCCACGGCGTTCACGCCGTCGACCTCGCCATAGCGCGGCGTATCCACGGTGCCGGCGGACAGCTTCGGCTCCAGCACGGTGCCGCCCTTGGCCAGGCGCGCGGTCACGGAGAACGGGTGGAACGTGGTCTGGCGCCAGGCCGGGCCGCCCGGCTCCGTCATGATCGGGGCGATGACATTGACCAGCTGCGCCAGGCTGGCGGCGCGCACGCGGTCGGCGTTCTTGAGCAGCGTGATCATCAGATCGCCGAACACCACGGCGTCGGCGGCGGTGTAGATGTCCTCCAGCAGACGCGGGGCCACCGGCCAGTTGCCGATGCCCTCGGGGGTCTTGCTCGGCTCCTCACCCTGGTACCAGACATTCCATTCATCGAACGAGATGTACACGTCGTGCGCGCTCTTCAGATGGGCCTTGGTGGCGTCGATGGTGGCGGCCACGTCCTTGATGAAGCCGTCCATATCCACGCCGGAGGCCAGGAAGCTGGCCATGTCGCGCGTGCCGTCCTCCTTGAAGAACGGCTGGTAGTAGGCGTGGCAGGAGACGAAGTTCACGTTCTCGTAGGTCTTCTCAAGAACGGTCTGCTCCCACTTGCCGAAGGTCGGCATGCCATGGGCGGAGGAGCCGCACACCACCAGTTCCACGTCCGGATCGATCTGGCGCATGCCGGCGGCCACGGAGGCGGCGAGCATGCCGTAGTCCTCGGCGGACTTGTGGCCGAGCTGCCACGGGCCGTCCATCTCGTTGCCCAGGCACCACATGCGGATATCGAACGGCTTGTCGGCGCCGTTGGCGCGGCGACGTTCCGACAGCTCGGTGCCGCCGGGCACGTTCGCGTACTCCAGCAGGTCCAGGGCCTCCTGCAGGCCGCGCGTGCCCAGGTTGACGGCCTCCATCAGCTCGTTGCCGCCGGTGGCCTCAAGCCATTCGGCCATCTCGTGCAGGCCGAATTCGTTGGTTTCGGTGGAATGCCAGGCCAGATCGAGTCGACGGGGACGTTCCTGCTTGGGGCCGATGCCGTCCTCCCAGCGGTAGCCGGACACGAAGTTGCCGCCCGGGTAGCGGATGGTGGTGGCGCCGAGTTCCTTGACCAGGTCGATGACGTCCTTGCGGAAGCCGTGCTCGTCGGCGGTCGGGTGGTCGGGCTCGTAGATGCCGGTGTACACGCAACGGCCAAGGTGCTCGACGAACGAACCGAACAGACGATTGTTGACCGGAGCGACCTCAAAATCGTCATCGACGACGAGACGTGCGGTCAGATGGTCCTGCTGGGGCATGGGATTCCTTTCTACATATCTGCATGCACTCTGCATACGTGACACGTATCCATACAACGATGTACCGCGGAGGCGCGGGCGACCGGGGACATCCGTGTGACAGCCACCAGTGTAGTACAACCTTGTACTGACTGCCGGAAGGCGTGGCGCAGAGACGGCTGAGACCTTTTGGCGCACCACTGCAGCAAAAAAGATCCCAAGAAGTCGAATTACAGTCCCATCCGACGCATAGCCACCGTGAACATACGGCAAAAGGCATCAACCACGTCACCCGTCCACCCGCTACATTCACAAGCAGTACCGCCCACTCTGCATCATTCGCATATGCAAAGGCCGCGAACCGTACGATGACGGTTCGCGGCCCCCTGACATGCCATTAGGCCACCCGGCTCGCACCGGCTGTTCGGCCTGCCGGCTCAGCCCTCGCGCTTGGGCGCCTGGCTGGCCACGCGGGTCAGGCGCGGCGGGCGGCGCGTGGACACGAACAGCGGCTGCACCTCGACCAGCGGGTTGTACGGCGCCAGGCCGAACCACTTGACCGGGGAACCGGCCACGCGGCGGATCGCGTACTTGATCTGCAGCGAGAGGGCGCCACGGCCGGAGACCTTCGACTCGGGCATCAGCGCCTTGTGGATCACCACGTAGCGGATGGTGCCGATGCCGGGATCGGCGTCAAGCTTCGGGGAGATCGACTGCTGGTTCGGCAGCTCGCCGGTCTTCTCCAGATCGTGCATGATCTGATGCAGGTAGGCCGGGATGGACTGCGAGACCTTGAAGCCGAGGCGGATGCGCACACGGAACAGGTAGTCGGTACCGAAGCTCTCGACCGAATACTCACGGGTGAACGGCTCGTCGGTGGTCTCGACGGCCACCGCCCACCATGCGCGGGCGCGCTTGGGGTGGTCGGCGAAGATCGAGAAGAAGATGTCCGTATCGAGACGCTTCAGGTCCGGATCGCTGGTCAGGTAGACGATGTTGTCCGCGAACCGGTGGATGCGGCTATCGCCGTGCAGCTTGTCCAGCGCGGGGAGGAAGTCCTTCGGCATCATGTGCCGACGCTGCGAGCGCTCCAGCTTGGTGCCCTCGTTCCACGTGTACATGATCATGAGGATCGCCAGCGTGAGCAGCAGCGTGAACCAGCCGCCGTGCAGGAACTTGGCCATCGAGGCGGCGAAGAACAGGACCTGGATCGCCAGGAACACGATGGTGAACACAACGGCGCCGAACTTGTTGCTGCGGTGCCACAGGTAGATGCCCAGCAGGATCGTGGTGGTGATCATCGTGATGGTCAGTGCCAAGCCGTAGGCCGCCGAGATATGTTCCGAATCGCGGAACAGCAGCAGCACGGCCAGCGTGGCCACGCACAGCACCACGTTGACGACCGGAATGTACAGCTGGCCGCGGGTACGGGCAGGGTAACGGACCTGCAGATGCGGCATCCAGTTGAGGCCGGTGGCCTCGGAGACCATGGTGAACGCGCCCGTAATCAGCGCCTGGGAGGCGATGATGCCGGCGGTGACCGACAGCACGACGGCCACATAGCGCACGTTCGGATCCATCATCTGGAAGAACGGGTTGATCCCCTCGGCGTCGGCCAGTTCGGGGTTGTTCTGGTTGCGCAGCATCCACGCGCCCTGGCCGAAGTAGTTGAGCACCAGCGCCACCTTGATGAACGGCCAGGTGAAGTAGATGTTGCCGCGGCCCACGTGGCCCATATCCGAGTACAGCGCCTCGGCGCCGGTGGTCGAAAGGAACACGGTGCCCATCAGCGCCAGACCGGTGGCGTTATTCGGACTGAACAGGAACTTGATGCCGTAGTACGGGTTGAGTGCGGCGAGCACGGACCAGTCGTTGCCGATGGCTACCACGCCGACGATCGCCAGGAACGCGAACCAGACCATCACCACCGAGCCGAAGACCTTGCCGATCGATTCGGTGCCGCGCGACTGCACGGCGAACAGGATCACGATGATCACCGCGGTGATCATCATCGTCAGATCCTTGTTCTCGGTGAACAGATGCTCCAACGCCGGCAGCGTCTTCAGGCCTTCGACGGCGGACGAGATCGACACGGCCGGCGTCAGCACCGAGTCCGCCAGGAAGGCCGCGCCGCCGAGCATGGCCGGTATGACGAGCCATGCGCCGTATTTGCGAATCAACGAGTACAGAGCAAAGATGATTCTGCAGAAACGGACATCCAAACATCCCAATTCACATCACACATGACCGATTCTCCAGAATCGGACACACAGAACACATTTTTCGGAACTCAGACGTCCGATTCGGCAGAATCGGACACATGTGCACAAGTCGGATGATGAGCACGACTATCGACGGGCGTTCGCCGGTTGTGGACGCCGCTGAAATCGATGCGATCCACACCGGGCACACGCATGAAGACGCACAGTATCAACGCGTGGTATCGCCTGGCACCAGTGTCATGGGAATAAGCACGTTCGGCTCGAACGGCTTGGGGATGTTCTTGCGTGAAGCGTTAGCCGCGGCCACTTCCTCATTGGCAATCGCCTGCACGATATGGTCGGCCGCCGACTGTGCGATCGCCGAGAAATCCTGCGCGACCGCGGTCAGCTTCATGCCGGCCAAATCAGTCAAATACGTACCATCGTAGGCAACGATCTGCAGCTCGTCAGGAATGGAAATTCCACGGCCCAACGCTTCGCGCACGCAGAACGATGCACCAATATCGGAACTGACCACGGCATCGACGCCGTCGGTCGTCACCTTGTCGAGCGCATTGCTGACCGCACGATGATAGCCGGCAAAATCCATCACTTCGCCAGCTTCAACATACTCGTATTTCACGCCTGCGGAGGTCAATTCCTGTTCCAACGTGAGGTAGTAGCGCACCGTCGGGAACGTGGTCTTTCCCAAATCGAACGGTCCTTCCTCGACTTCTCCGCGCGCAGCCAAATCGAAGAATTGATCTCGCGGACCGCCAATCATCACCACATGTTTGGCACCATTGCGGATCAGCATCTGCGCAATCAATCGCCCACCCTGCTCGTGGCCGGATCCGATTGACGAAATACCGTCTCCAAGCACACGGTCGAACGCGACGATCGGGCGATGAATCGACGTCCAATAATCGCCGGGATGCGAAGTGTGCGCACACATGACGATGCCGTCCATCATGTGCCGACGCAACATGTCGACATACTGGATTTCGCCGTCCGCCTCATCTGCGGTAGAGCACAGCATAGTGCGTAATCCTTGCGCGGCGAGCGCATGCTGCAGATGTGCGGTAAACGTCGCAAAGAACGGGTGGCGGATGGTGGGCACGATGACGCCGACCAGATTCGTGCAATCATGATACAGATTGCGGGCAAGCTCGTTCGGCACATAATTGAGGGCTTGCATGGCTTTGCGCACACGTTCGCGCATGTCATCAGACACGTACCCGTTGCCGTTCACCACCAGCGAGACGGTGCTCAGAGACACCCCGGCCTTCTTCGCCACATCGCGCATGCCGACCATGATCGCACCTTCCCCGTCATCACTGTTCTATCGTTGTATGCTCACGTGCTTACCACGAAATATTACATTCATTTACATTCTCTCGAACCTGTTCGACAGTCCGGCAACGAAATACAGCTTCTTAGTGTCGACTCCCGCGGAGGCGAAGGCCTTCAGCAGCGGCTTGGTCTGGTCGAATGCAATCACCAGCGTTGCATCCGGACTGGCGGCCTTGATGGCGGTTGCGCTCAGATTTCTTTCACGTTACTCAGCGACCGTCCGTGTAACGTGAAAATTACGCCGGATTGGCAAGCAGCGCAATGCCGAAACCGGCGGCCACACAAATGAGAGGCACCGCGACGGTTGCTATTCCATAGCCCAGAGCCAGCGTAAAACGACGCTGGCGAATCAATGAAACCACTTCGTTGAGCGCCGTGGAGAATGTTGAGAAACCACCGAGAAATCCGACAACGAACATCATGACCGTGTCCATATCCACCGATTGCGAATAGTAGGACATCATGGCGATGCCCGCGCATAGCGAGGCGACGCCGTTGATGACGAGCGTGGATAGCGGGAAGTTGCGATTCGTTCTTCGATTCTCGCGGTTCCAGCCTTGTTGAATTGACACGTCGAGCACGTAACGGGCCATGGCTCCCAGACCGCCGAACAGACAGATCATCCACATCATCAGCGCACCTCCCCGGTAGTCGGGTCGGCGACAAGCGAAATCTCCGCAGTGATCGGTTTGGGCTCGAAGCTGGGTGGAAGCGGGTTGGCCGGCTGCTGGATTGGCTGCGACTGCTGCTGGGGCTGCTGGATTGGTTGCGACTGCTGAATCGGCTCGGGCAGCTGCCCCAAGTCTGAAGTATCCGGCTCGCGCAACAACGGCTGCGATGACTGTGTCAGCTGAGGAACGACCAGCGGAGGAATCTGCGGAACGCGGCCTGTCTGCATAGGCTGGCTGGCGGTCGGCGGCACGGTTGGTGTTTCGACTCGCGGAACCTGTCCCGTCTGTGCAATCTGCTGGGCCGTCTGCGCGGCTTCCATTGCGGCCTGCGCGGCAGAACGCGCCACGTCGGCCACTTTCACATGGCGTACGCCCTGCGTGTCCGATTCGGCAGAATCGGACACGGAAACAGCTGAAAACGCACCCCGAACCCGCTTTCGAGTACTCCGTGACAGCAGTGCCTGCATCAGAACCACGCCGGCGGCGGCAGTGAGCAAACCGCCTGCAAAATTTCCCGCAAGATAGCCAAGCGCACTGGCGATATGCCGCTCGTGCAGACCTTCCATCGTTTCCAGCATCACACCGGACATCGTCGAAAGCCCGCCGAGCAAGCCGAGCCCAACGCCACGGCTGACAACCTGCCGCACCCGGCGACGCAGCCACGAAGCGGTCGCCATGAATTCGGTCAGCATCGCGAACAGGAAGCAGGCGACCATATTCGACACAAACGTGCCCACAACGAATGGCGTCCCGCTGACCGACGGCAGGAGCATATCCAACGCATGCCGACAGCCGACTCCAACAAATCCACCGACGAACACCACAACATACATCAGTCCGTCGGCGAGCGGATTGAACCGCGCCTGCATACGTTTCATCGGCGCCAGGGGAATCGTAGGCGGATCCATGGTGTTAGCGGCGGGCGCGGTTGCACCAGCATGCATCACCTCAACAGTGTCGATTGCCTGCGTGATGGGATGTGAGTCCTCACCCGCAGTCACCACGTCTCCCGGCGATTGTTCTTGCGATTCCATTGCGCTCCCCCTGTACTGGCCTTCCGCGGACAGCGTTGTTCCGCCCATAGGCCGTGCAACAACGAGCTGGGCCGCGGTTGCCGCCTTCCTAACGCATATGAGTTTACACGGAGCGCCAACGTATGCACCCTGGATGTCCGATTCCGCAGATTCGTACATCCAGAGTCCAGCCGAATTCAGCCAGGCTCAGTCAAGCCGGGCATCACACAGCCGCCGCATCGCAGGTCGCACCTCGCGCTCCTCCTCGCCACTGAACAGCACCACCAGATAGTCGCCGGCACGCAGCCGTGTATCGCCGCGCGGCACGATCTCGCTTTCGCCGCGACGCAGGCCGATGATCAGGCACCCAGACGGCCAACGCACGTCACACACCCGCTTGCCGTCCGCAATCGCTCCCATTTCCAATGGCAGTTCCATAATGCCGCTGCCCACATGGCTTGCAATCGCCATCTGCATGCCTTGCGCGCGCACGTACCGCTCCAGCAACTCCCCATAAATCGGTTTGGTGCGCAGCAAATCGGACACCAACAGCGCGACGAAAGCGACGGCCGCGACCGGCAGCATGTGCGTCAACGTTCCAGACATCTCCACAGCCAACAGAATCGACGTGATCGGCGTTTTCACGGACGCGGCGAGCGTGCCCGTCATCACGCACACCGCAAACACCGCCACTGCGTCGGATGGCAGATCACCGAATCGATGCAACACTTCACCGCAGATGCCGCCGGCCAACGAACCGACCGCAAGAATCGGCATGAAAATACCGCCAGGCGCGCCTGAGCCGAAACTCGTGGATGTGAACAGCATCTTCGCCACGAACAGCAGACACAGCATTCCCAAGCCGACGCGCGCATGTTCGGCGGTATCAATCAGATTCGAGCCGCCGCCGAGCACATCGGGCAACCAGATGCCGACAGGCAACGCGATCG